>JACCDS010863007.1_pt1 | contig 32064 bp, 30 predicted proteins | sample 7446441 | NCBI WGS metagenome assembly JACCDS01 (sample SAMN15323445, study PRJNA562643) | freshwater metagenome | isolation source: river surface water | place: USA:Blue River Watershed | collected 2017-08-17
CATGGGCATCGACAAGCCCGACGTGCGCTTCGTGGCCCACCTGGACATGCCCAAGAACATCGAGGGCTATTACCAGGAAACCGGCCGCGCCGGGCGCGACGGCGAGCCTGCCAATGCCTGGATGGCGTATGGCCTGCAGGACGTGGTCAACCAGCGCCGCATGATCGACGAAAGCCCAGCGGCCGACGAGTTCAAGCAGGTGCTGCGCGGCAAGCTGGACGCACTGCTGGCGCTGGCCGAAGCCACCGACTGCCGCCGTGTGCGCTTGCTGGGTTACTTTGGCGAGGCGTCACAGCCCTGCGGCAACTGCGACAACTGCCTCAGCCCGCCGCAAACCTGGGACGCGACCGAAGCCGCCCGCAAAGTGCTGTCGTGCATCTACCGGGTGCAGCAAGCCAGCGGCACCGCGTTCGGGGCCGGCCATCTGATCGACATTCTGCGCGGCAAAGTGACCGAGAAAGTGCAGCAACATGGGCACGACCAACTCAGCACCTTTGGGATTGGGGCGCAGTTGGGCGAAAGCGAATGGCGGGGCTTGCTGCGTCAGTTGATCGCGCGTGGCGCGGTGTGGGTAGATGGCGAACATTTCAACACCCTGCGCCTGGGCGAGGCGGCGCGGCCTTTGCTCAAAGGCGAAGGCGAGGTGCGGCTGCGGGTGCAGACCGCCGGGGTGCGCAGCAGCTCGCGCAGCCGTGCCGACCGCCAGCGCGTGGTCGCGGCCGAAGCCACGCTGTCGCTCGCAGCACGCGACACGCTGGCCGCTCTCAAGGCGTGGCGGGCCGAGGTGGCGCGCGAGCACAACCTGCCGGCTTACATCATCTTTCCGGACGCGACGTTGCGTGCCATCGCAGCGGCGCAGCCGGGCAATTTGAGCGAGCTGGACGGCATCAGCGGCATGGGTCAGAAAAAGCGCGAGGCCTACGGCGCCGAGGTGTTGCGCATCGTCGCCGAAAGCGCCTGAACCGTTCAGTGCACGAAGCCCATGCTCCGGCCCTCGCGCACCTCGGGCTTGAGCCGGTGTTCGGCCTCCAGCTGGTCCAGAAACGCCTCCGCCGAGGGTCGCTCCTGCAGAATGTCGCATTGCCGCTTGATGGCCGCGAAATCGCCCATGGTCAACTGGTCCAGCTTGTACAGACGGCGGACCCAGGCCGGGTCCAGAACGCCTGAGAGATCATCGGTTGGCGGCAGACCCAGGGCTTCCTGTGCGAACAGGGCCAGCCGCTGTTCCGGTCGCAGCGCCTTGAACTGCACCTTGAAGGTGAAGCGGCGCAAGGCGGCGGCGTCCAGCCGGTCCATCAGGTTGGTGGTGCACACGAAAATGCCGCGAAAACGCTCCATGCCCTGCAGCATTTCGTTGACTTCGCTCACCTCGTGGGAACGTTGCGCACCGCGCCGGTCGAGCAAAAAACTGTCGGCTTCGTCCAGCAGCAGCACCGCCTGATCGGCCTCGGCTTCGCTGAACATGGCGGCCATCTGTTGCTCGGTTTCACCCACGAATTTGCTCATCAGGTCGCTGGCCTGGCGCACCATCAGTGGCCGTTGGAGCACCTGCGCCAGGTGCTCCGCCAGCGCGGTTTTGCCGGTGCCCGGAGGCCCAAAGAAGCACAACGTACCGTGGCCCCGGGCGCGCAGCGCATCCAGGATGCGGTGCAGGTCGTGGCGCGATTCGGTGTGCAGCCATTGCAGCCCGTACTGCAGCGGGTTGTGGCGCAAGGCATGGTCGAGCCGTCGGCCCAGGGCCTGGTCGGCATGCGCCAGCTGTCGTTCGATCAATTGCTCGTAGCGTTCGGTGCCGGTGCCGGTGCCGGTGCACGTGTGGGTGTCGGGCGTCACCAGATCGGCAAAGCGCAGCGCGGTGTGAATCTGCGCTGGCGTCAGGCCGGGCCGCTCGCTCAGCCGTGTCACCAGCGCCTGCGACACGGGTGCCCCCGCCAAGGCCTTGCGCACCAATTGTTCGCGCGCGCCCGGCGGCGGGCTTTTGAGTTCGAGGTGGTAGGCAAAGCGGCGCCGGAAGGCCGGGTCGATCTGTTCGATTCGGTTGGTGATCCACAGTGTGGGCACCGGGTTGTTTTCCAGCACCTGGTTGACCCATGCCTTGCCGCCGACGCTGCCAGTGGCCGAGTCGGCGCGCACACGTCCCTCGCTGTGCAGAGAGGGGAAGACGTCCTCCACCTCGTCAAACAGCAGCGCAGAGCGAGCGGTTCCCTTGAGGAACACCTGGGCGATCTGCAGGGAGCGATAACGGTCCCGCCCCGCCAGCGAGTGGCCTTCTCGGTCCGCGTATTCCACCTCAAACAGTTCCAGTCCGGCGGCCTGTGCGGCCACGCGGGCCAGTTCGGTTTTGCCGGTGCCGGGTGGCCCGTAAATCAGCACGTTGACCCCGGGTTCGCGCCGCTGCACCGCTTGCCGCAGCAGGTCGCACAGCAGCTGGGCGTCGTCGCGCACAAAGTCAAAATCGGCCAGGGTCAGTGTGGTGCTGGTGGCCGGGCGGGTGAACACTGCCATCAGCTCGTGGTGGTGGCGGTACTCGCGCATCAACACCGGTGGCAGCCGTTCGCTGACCTTCATCAGGTCGCCCATGTCGGTGATGTTGTGTTCGGACAGCAGGTTTTCCACCAGGCCTATGCGCTCCAGCCGCGAGCCAGCGCGCAGCGCCTCGGCGAGTTCGGCAGCGTCTACCCCGATCACCTCGGCCAGCGCGGCGTGGGCTTCGGGTGCGTTGTGCACCTTCAGTTCCACCAGCAGGTTGCGCAGTTCGCGCTGGTAGCGTGCCAGGGTGCCACACAGCAGCAGCGCGCGCTCGGCCAGGTTGAGCTGCAGCACATCGGCCAGGGTGTCGATATTTCGCTCCACCAGGGTGCGTTGCGGCTCCAGCAGCCGGCCCAGCCAGTCGCTGGTGGCGGCCAGCACGGCGAGGATGTCTTTGGGCGCCTCTTTGGCGTAATCGTCCAGGTGGAAAAACAGGGTGCCCTCTTCGTATGGCCCTTGCCAGGTGCCAAAGCGCTCCAGAAACTCGCTGGGGCTCAAGGTTGCCTGGCCTTCCCACCATTCGTTGTCGTGGCAGCGGTGTTCCAGATGGGCGCGCAGGCGGCGCAAGACCGGCAACGGCCACACCAGGTGCCGCCCGGCCAGCTCGAGCAGGGTGCTCAGGTCACGCCGCAGGTTGAACCGCGCACCGGTGCGCGTCACCATGGCCAGTGCCAGCCGGGAGCACATGAGGTCGAGCAAGGGGGCGCCTTGCAACCCCGGCGACACCAGCCAGGGGCCGCTGGCGGGCTCGGTCCGTTGGCGCACGGGGCTGGTGCGTGCATTCGGCGCTCGGGTCGTGCTGGTGCTCGGCCGGGCGGTCGGCGCGGGCTCGCGCATCACCTGTGCACCAGATTGCGACGATGTCGAACGCTTGACCATTCGCTGTCAGCTCCTGCTGGCGGTACCGGCCCAAGTGCCAGTGCCGTTTGGGCCGAACCATACCCCAGCTTGATGCAACATGGAAGGGGCCGAACAAAGACCCCAGGGTTTGATTAAAATCACGCCCATTGCGATCAACCGTCCCCTAGGAGTTTTCTCATGTCCCACGCCCCCCACACCGAGCACCAGGCCGGTGAAGTCGATCCGGTGGAAGCCATCGTGCCCGTGATTCCATGGCTGTTGCCGGTGGCCGGTGGCGTGCTGATTTTCCTGCTCGCGTTCATTGCCGTGTTCATGGCTTGACGCCCGCTGGCAGGGCTGCGTGCCCTGGGTCAGTTCATGCTAAGCCGGCCTATGGGCCGGCTTTGTTTTGCGCCAACGCATTGCGGTGGCCTACACTCCCAGCACCATGCTGCGTCGTTTGTGCTTGATTCTGTGGGTCGCCTGCTGGCCGGGCATCGTTGCGGCCCAATCGGCGGCGGTTGCCACCGTGGCCGCGGCGTCTGACCTCAAGTTCGCGCTGGAAGAGGTCGCCGCCACCTTCATCGCACAAACGGGTCATCGCTTGCGGCTGGTGTTTGGCTCGTCGGGCCATTTCAAGACACAGATCTTCCAGGGGGCGCCATTCCACCTGTTTCTGTCGGCCGACGAGGGCTTTGTGTACGAGTTGGCCGATGCGGGCAAGACCGAGGACCGGGGTCGGCCATATGCAGTGGGTCGCATCGGCATCATGGTGCCGCCCGGCTCGCCCTTGAAATCCGACGGTGAACTCCAAGACCTCGCCGCTGCTCTGAAGGATGGCCGTCTGCAGCGTTTCGCCATTGCCAACCCGGACCACGCACCCTACGGCACCCGAGCCAAGGAGGCGTTGCAACATGCCGGGCTCTGGGAAGCGATCCGACCCCGTCTGGTCTATGGCGAAAACGTCTCCCAGGCCGCGCAGTTTGCCACCTCGGGCTCCACACAGGGCGGCATCATCGCGCAGTCGCTGGCCCTGGCGCCCACCGTGGCGAAAACCGGTGTGTTTCAGTTGATACCCGCCAGCTGGCACCAACCGCTCAAGCAGCGCATGGTGCTGATCAAGGGTGCGCCGCCGGCGGCCCGTGCGTTTTACGAGTATTTGTCGCAGCCTGCGGCACAGGCCGTGCTGCAGCGTTACGGCTTCGAGTTGCCACGACAGTGAGCCCGTCATGGATTGGCAAGCCCTGACTCTGTCGTTTCAACTGGCGGCTGCCACCCTGGTGCTGCTGATGCCGATGGGGTTGTGGCTGGGCCGTTGGCTGGCGCGCACCCGGATGGCCGGTAAAGCATGGATCGAAGCGCTGGTGGTGCTGCCGCTGGTGTTGCCGCCCACGGTGCTGGGCTACTACCTGCTGGTGTCGCTGGGCGGTGCCTCACCATTGGGTGCTTGGCTGCAGCAAACCTTCGGGATCGCGCTGACTTTCAACTTTGGTGGTTTGCTGCTGGCGTCGGTGGTGTTCAACGTGCCCTTCATGGTGCAGCCGGTGCAGCGTGCGTTCGAGGCGATCCCCGCCAACCTGGCCGAGGCGGCGGCCGTCAGCGGCCTGTCGGCCTGGCAAACGTTCTGGCGGGTGGAGCTGCCGCTGGCCTGGCCCGGCGTGCTGTCCGCCATGGTGCTCACCTTTGTCCACACGCTGGGTGAGTTTGGCGTGGTGCTGATGGTGGGTGGCAGCATTCCGGGCGAAACCAAGACCATTGCTATCAGCATTTACGACAAAGTGCAATCGTTCGATCTGCAGGGAGCGCACCAGATGTCGCTGCTGTTGCTGCTGCTCTCGCTGGGGGCGGTAGCGGCTTCCTTTTTTGCCTCGGCGCGTCTGGCGGTGCGGCGGTGAGTGGGCGGGAGCAAGGGCTTTACGTCGAGGTCGAACAAGGCCTTCCCATGCCTTTGCACGGCTCATTGCATTGCGGCCCGGGTGAGCTGCTGGCATTGGTGGGCCCCTCCGGCGCGGGCAAAACCTCGCTGGTGCGGGTGCTGGCCGGGCTGATGAAGCCGCAGCGGGGTCGCGTCACGGTGGCCGGGGTGTGCTGGTGCGACACCGATGCTGGCGTGTTCCTGCCTCCACAGCAGCGCCATGTGGGTCTGGTGTTCCAGAACTACGCGCTGATGCCACACCTGAGTGCGGTGGACAACGTCGCGTTGTCGCTGTTGATCCGGTCTGCCGCCGAACGCCGCCGCCAGGCCAGGCAATGGTTGGACCACGGGGGCTTGAGCACCGAGCAACAAAACCGCCGTCCGTCTGCGTTGTCGGGCGGTCAGCAGCAGCGCGTGGCGGTGGCGCGAGCTCTGGCCCGCGAGCCCCGGCTGTTGCTGCTGGACGAACCTTTTTCCGCCGTGGACCAGATGATGCGCCAGGGCTTGTACCGCCTGCTGGCCGATTTGCGACGCGAACTCTCGGTGCCCATCGTGTTGGTCACGCACGACCTCAACGAAGCCCGTCTGCTGGCCGACACGCTGGTGGTGATGGACGGTGGATGCATGTTGCAGCAGGGCACACCGGCGCACATTTACCGATCCCCCCGCAACGCCCGGGTGGCGGATCTGGTCGGCATCCAGAACCGGTTTGGTGGCTGGTGGGCTGGCCCGGCCGATGAGCCCGGCCACGGCTGGCTGGTCTGGCTGCCCAGTTCCCACGCGGACCCTGCAGGCCCGGCCGTGCGTTTGAAGGTGCGCGACAAAGGTCGCCTGAGCGTGGGTCAACGCGTGACCTGGGTGGTGCAGGGCGATGGGTTGCAGTGCCGGTCCGATGAGCCGTTGGGCGCCGGGCCGTTGCCACTGTGCGCCCGCCTGAGCGAAAGTCGCCACCTGGGGGAAATGTCGCTGGCACTGCTGGCGCTGGACGCCTTACCGGGGGTTCAATTGCACATGACCCTCACTGGCCCGTGGCGCCAGCAACTTCAACCCGGCCAGCGCCTGTGGGTGGACATTGACCCCGAATGGGTGCACGTCATGCCGACGCGGAGTGCGTGACGGAATCGTCTTCGGGTCAGGGCATGGCATGCCGCACCAGTTCCGCCATGGCTTGCGCGTGGCTGTGGCCTTCCTGCAGCAAACCGTCCACGGTGCCCAGCCTGTCGGCAAGTTCTTCATCTTGGCTCACCTTGAGTCGCCCTTCTAGCCGGTCGATGGTGATCTCGATGCCCACGATTGCTCGCAGCTGTTGCTGTATGTAATCCTGCGGGGCATCGGTTAGGCGCCACGGTGCAGGCCGCCCCGTCTCCTGCGCGTCCGTCAGTCGGTGCAGCATGTCCAGCAACCATCCGGCGTCCTCCACCGCGCGGGCTACCCCGTGGGCGTGCACCGTGACGTAGTTCCAGGTCGGCACCACCCGGCCGTGCGCCTGCTTCCCCGGGTACCAAGTCGGAGTAATGTAACTTTGCGGCCCCATGAACATCACCACACATGGCGCGCCGTCGGCCAGCTGGCGCCACACTCCGTTTGCTCGCGAAACGTGGCCGATCAACAGCCCGTATGGTCCCCGGCTGCTGTCCAACAGGAACGGCACGTGGTTGGCGATCAAACCACTGTCGGCCCAGCACACCCAGGCCCCGAGCGAGTGCTGGGCGATGTGTTCCTGCATGGTGCGGTTGTCGGTGAGGGTGTGGTACTTGGGCAGGTACATGGCCGCACCCTCAGGCTGGTGCCAGCGCATGCCGCACCAGCAGCGCCGCCAGCACCCACATCGTCACGCCGATCAGGCCGTCGAGCACCTGCCAGGCACGGGGTCGGGCAAACCACGGTGCCAGCCACCGTGCCCCAAACCCCAGTGCGCTGAACCATGCCAGGCTGGCCGTGCTGGCCCCGGCCACAAACCAGCCCTGCAGGGGCGTGGGTTGCTGCGCCCCAATGCTGCCCACCAACAGCACCGTGTCCAGGTACACATGGGGATTGAGCAGGGTGAACCCCGCGGCTTGCGCCATCGCTGCACCGCGTGGCATGGGGGCATTGCCGGCCGCTGCCTGCAGTTGTCCGGCCTGGCGCACGCGTCGCAGCGCTTGCCAGCCGTACCAGGCCAAAAACGCAGCGCCTGCCAAGGCCAAGGCGCGCGCCAGCTGCGGCCGGTCGCCCAGCGCCTGCGCCATGCCCAGCACCCCGGCGGTGATCAGCAGCGCATCGGCCACGGCACAAAACAGCACCACACTGCCCACGTGTTCGCGCCGCAGCCCCTGCCGCAAGACAAAAGCATTTTGGGCACCGATCGCCACGATCAGGCCCAAGCTCAGGGCCAGGCCTTGCATGAAAACCGGCCAGACGGGCGCGGCGGAGGCTGAAATATCGTTCATGCCGCGGAGCTTGCCAGCGGTTGTGCATCAAGGCAAACTACATTTTCTATTGCCAATGAAGTATTGCTAATCTGATGCTGGACTACGCGTCCCTGTTTGCCCTGGCCGCGGTGGTGCGCGAAGGCAGTTTTGAGCGTGCCGCCCGGGCGCTGCACGTCACCCCCTCGGCCGTGTCCCAGCGCGTCCGCTTGCTGGAGGAGCGTGTCGGCGCCGCTTTGGTGGTGCGGGGGCAACCATGCCTGCCCACCGCGCTGGGCCGACGCCTGTGTCAGCACGTGGACCGGGTGCGCCTGCTAGAGCATGAGCTGCGCGACCAGTTGCCCGAGTCTTCGGACACAGAGCCCGTTCGGGTCAGCGTGCCCATCGCGGTCAACGCCGACAGTTTGGCCACCTGGTTCATGCCCGCGCTGAATGCCTTTGCCAGCGAAGCCCCGGTGTTGATGCAACTGGCGGTGGACGACGAGGGACACACCGCCGATTGGCTTCGTCGCGGCCAGGTGGTGGCGGCAGTCACGGCCGACGCATCGCCGGTCGCGGGTTGCAACACGCTGTGCCTCGGCGCGATGGACTATCTGGCGGTGGCCAGCCCGGCGTTTGTGCAGCGCTGGTTCGCTGACGGAGTGACGCAGCAGGCCCTCGCAGACGCTCCGAGTTTGTCGTTCAACGCCAAAGACGGCTTGCAGCAGCGCTGGGTGCAGCGGCAGGTGGGTCAGGCGGTGGCGTTACCGTGCCACACCATTCCGTCGTCACAGGCGTTCGTATCGGCCACCTTGGCAGGGTTGGGCTGGTCGCTCAATCCGCGCGCGCTGGTGGCAGACCACGTGCTCGGTAGCAATCTCGTGGAATTGGTGCCCAACACCCCGCTGGCGGTACCTTTGTACTGGCAGCAGGCCCGTGTCGCCTCCAACTTGTTGATGGGATTGACCCGGCATGTGCGTGCGCAGGCCGACGCCGAGCTGCAGCCGCTGAAGGATTGATGCCTCAGTGCGGGCTCAGGCTCAGGTCTGCTGGCATGGCATGAGGTCATGCAATTTTTGCATGTAACTTGTCTGTAACTTTTCGCCGACCTTTTTTAAAATTGGCGACCCTCTGCGGTCGAAAAGGGATTTGGAAAGTTTTGCACCCGTCATGCGCGGTGCGTCAGGGCTTCCCACATCCGCTTTTTGAACCTTTGGAGCTGTACCCATGAACGCACCCGTGATGCAGGGCTTGACCATTGAGGCGCCCGCTTACGTCAAAAACGCCAGGCTGATCGCCTGGGTGACCGAGATGGTCGCACTGTGCAAGCCCGCCCGCATCGAATGGTGCGACGGCAGCGAAGCCGAATACAACCGCCTCTGCGAGCAAATGGTCGCGGCCGGTACGCTCAAAAAGCTCAATCCCGCCAAGCGCCCCAATTCCTACCTGGCGTGGTCCGACCCGTCCGACGTGGCCCGTGTGGAAGACCGCACTTACATCTGTTCCGAAAAGCAGGAAGACGCCGGCCCCACCAACAACTGGATGGCCCCGGCCGAGATGCGCGCCACCCTGAACCCCTTGTTCGACGGCTGTATGGCCGGCCGCACCATGTATGTGATCCCGTTCAGCATGGGGCCGCTCGGTTCGCACATAGCCCAGATTGGTGTGGAACTGAGCGACAGCCCTTATGTGGTCACCAACATGAAGGTGATGACCCGCATGGGCAAGGCCGTCTATGACGTGCTGGGCGTGGACGGTGAGTTCGTGCCTTGCGTGCACACCGTGGGTGCGCCGCTGGCCGCCGGTCAGGCCGATGTGGCCTGGCCCTGCAACCCGACCACCAAGTACATCGTTCACTACCCCGAAACGCGCGAAATCTGGTCTTACGGCTCGGGCTACGGTGGCAACGCGTTGCTGGGCAAGAAGTGCCTGGCGCTGCGCATCGCATCGACCATGGGGCGCGACCAGGGCTGGCTGGCCGAACACATGCTGATTTTGGGCGTCACCAGCCCCGAAGGCAAAAAGTACCACGTGGCCGCCGCCTTCCCCAGCGCGTGCGGCAAGACCAACTTCGCCATGCTGATCCCGCCGACCGCGCTCAATGGCTGGAAAGTCACCACCATCGGCGATGACATCGCGTGGATCAAACCCCACGCTGACGGGAAGTTGTACGCCATCAACCCCGAGGCAGGGTACTTTGGCGTGGCGCCGGGCACCAACACCCTGACCAACCCCAACTGCATGGCCAGCCTGGACCGGGACGTGATTTTCACCAACGTTGCACTGACCGACGATGGCGACGTTTGGTGGGAAGGCATGGGCCCAGCGCCTGAGCACGCCATCGACTGGCAGGGCAAGGACTGGACGCCGCAGATCGCCAAGGAAACCGGCGCGAAAGCCTCCCACCCCAACGCCCGTTTCACGGTGGCCGCCACCAACAACCCCGCGCTCGACACCGCCTGGGACGATCCGGCCGGCGTGCCGATCGATGCCTTCATCTTCGGTGGTCGCCGCTCCAACACCGTGCCGCTGGCCACCGAAGCCCGCACCTGGATGGAAGGCGTCTACATGGCCGCCACCATGGGCTCCGAAACCACCGCAGCCGCCTTTGGCGCCCAGGGCGTGGTGCGCCGCGACCCGTTCGCCATGCTGCCCTTCTGCGGCTACAACATGAGCGACTACTTCCAGCACTGGCTCGACATGGAGCACAAGTTGGAAGAAAGCGGTCACAGCCTGCCCAAGATCTACTGCGTCAACTGGTTCCGCAAGGGCGCCGATGGCAAGTTCGTCTGGCCCGGCTACGGCGAAAACATGCGCGTGCTCAAGTGGATGATTGACCGCCTGGAAGGCAAGGCCCAGGGCGAAGACCACGCCTTTGGCATCAGCCCGACCTACGACGAAATCAACTGGGAAGGCTTGGACTTCAGCCGCGAGCAGTTTGCCTCCGTCACCGACATGAACCCCGAGCACTGGAAGGCAGAACTCGCCCTGCACGAAGAGTTGTTCCAGAAACTGGCCTACCACCTGCCCAAGGAACTGGTGGCCACCAAGGCGCAGATGGAAGCCCGCATCCTCGGTTGATACCGATAGGATGAAAGAAAACGCCACCCGACAGGGTGGCGTTTTGCATGGGGGTGTGCCAGATCAGATGTAATAGAGCTGATAACGGCGACCGTAGCTCAGGTGTGCGGTATCCGTCGGACCTGCTTCCCATTCACTGCGCTCGTTCGTAGCCACCATGCCGAGGGGGGCCAGCGCGTCGGTCAGTGCGGCCAGTCGTGCGGCATCGGCGCGGTCGCGCGCAGCTTGCAGGTCGGCCATCACGCGGCTGTCTTTCCGGGCCAGCGCCAGGAAACGGGCTTCCGCACGGGCTTCGGCGCGGTGGCGAGCCCAGCTGTTCAGCGGCACCATCACTTGCTGGGCCAGACGGCGTGCTGGCGAGCTCAGCAACAGGCTGCCGGCAAACACCACCGCCCACAGCACCATCCAGGCCAGCAACAAGTGACCATCGGCCCAGGTGCTAACCAGCTGGTCGGCCACCACAGCCAGGGCCGCCACCGAGGCGGCCAACAGGAACGTGACCAGCGCACGTGGTGCCTGGGGCAGGCGGCCGCGCGGCGCGCCAACCGGCGCAGAAACGATGCGTTGAGAAGAAACGAGGGTGCTCATGAAAACCTCCTGGTGTGCTGCATTGCAACATCAATAGTGTGTATGCTAGGGCAAACCCTGATGTTTGTGTACTTTATTTTTGTAATGTCATATATTCTCAAAGTATATGAATGAGTTGAACTTCCGCACGCTGGACCTGAATTTGTTGCGGGTGTTCGACGAGGTGATGGCCGAGCGCAATCTCACCCGGGCGGCCCATAACCTGGCCACGACCCAGCCCGCTGTCAGCAATGCCCTGCGCCGCCTGCGCGACCTGGTGGGTGACGACCTGGTGCGCCGCTCCGGCTATGGGGTGGAGCCCACGCCGCTGGCGCTCACACTGTGGCCCACGGTGCGCGACGCACTGCGGCAATTGCGCGAATCGCTGGCGCCTGGCGTGTTCGACCCTGCCCAGGCGCAAACCCATTTTGTGCTTGCGATGGCCGACGCCACGGCCTCCAAGCTGATGCCAGGGTTGGTCAACCTGCTGGGCCGCGAGGCGCCCGGCGTCACAGTGAGGGTGTTGCCGCTGACCACCCGCGACCCCCGCAGCCTGTTGGACCGCGGCGATGTGGACATGGTGATTGGCCACTTTCCCGGCGTGCTGGCCGAGCTGGGCGCCACCCACCTGCAAGAAAGCACTGCCCGCTACATGTCGCACCGCCTGTACGACGGCGAATACGTGGTGGTGATGCGGGCCGGACATCCGTTGGCCGGGGAACCACTGACGCTGGATGCCTACTGCGCCGCGCGCCACCTGCTGGTCAGCTTTTCCGGGCGTCCTTTCGGCTTTGTGGACGAGGCGCTGGCCGCCGTGTCCCGCCAGCGGCGGGTGGTGCTCACCGTCAACCAGTTTTTCACGGCGGGCCTGGTGGTGGCGTCGTCCGACCTGTTGACTGTCCTGCCGCGCCACTTTGTGGGCAGCACCGGCCGCCAGCACGAGCTGGTGCACAAACCCATCCCGCTGGACGTGCCCGCAGTGCATGTGGACATGCTGTGGCACCGGCAGTCGCACACCCTCAGCGCCCAGCGCTGGATGCGCGAAGCCCTGTGGCGCACCGTGCAAGCCGATCCGGAGGCGACGCTCCAATGAACATCCAGCTCCTGAGCGATCTGCACCTGGAAGCGAACCCCCACTTTGCTGTACAACCCCACCCCAACGCCGACCTGCTGGTGCTGGCGGGCGACGTGGGTTCGTACCAATGGCGGGCCAATGGCAGCCGCATGGCCGAACCCGATTGGGGCTTGCGCCGGTTTTCGCCTCTGCCGCAATACGCCGGCTGGCCAGTACCGGTGCTGTTCGTGCCTGGCAATCACGAATACGACGCGCTCGACTTCGATGAGGCGCACGCCGAGCTGCGCGCAACCTGCGACCGGCTCGGCCTCATCTGGCTGGAGCGCGAGGCGTGGACCTTGGGCGGTGTGCGGTTCTTGGGGACCACGCTGTGGAGTGACTACGATGCACTGGCCGAGCCCGCCGACCCGATCACCCAGCGCTTGAAGCACCGCCACAAGGCCTTTCGGGCCGCGAACTACTATTTGCAGAAAATGCAAACCCAGCGCCAAGGGGCTTTGTTCGACGCGGCCGCCATGCGCGAGGTGGCGTTGGTCAGCCAGCAGTGGTTACACGCCGCCTTGCATGAGCCCTTCGACGGTAGAACGGTGGTGGTCACTCACTTCGCGCCCAGCCTGCTGAGCGCAGACCCCCGCTACGGTGTCACGCCCGGTACCGCGGGTTTTTGCAACACACTCGATGAGCTGTTGCCCCTGGCAGACCTGTGGATGCACGGCCACCTGCACTGTCCGCAGGATTACCGCGTCGGCCGTTGCCGTGTGGTCGCCAATCCGCTGGGTTATGCGGCCAAAGGTGAGCAGGCGGCTTACAACCCGGGGTTGTTGATCCACTTGCCCGAGCCCGGATCAAGGGACCGGTAGGTGATACGGCGTGCCGCCGAAGCGGTGCGCCTCATCCGCGCGGCTGCAAGATGGCCAACACGTCGTCAAAATCCAGATGCTCGATGGCACCCAGCAAATCCAGCATCTGCGGCGCGCTCAAAGTCGCACGCAGACGGTCTGCCATGTACGGAAAGTCCTTGACGGCCCGGTACCTGCTCAGCCTCAGATCCTCCAGCCACTGGGCGTATCTGTCATCCGACGATCGCCCATCCATGATGGGTTTGGCCGGTTCGTTCAAGCGACGGTGGAGGTATTCGCGCGACGCCGATCGGACGGCTTTGATCACCTCGCCCAGCTCGTTGATGGCCATGCCAATTTCGGCGCTGTTGCGCTCTTTGGCCAGCTCTTCACAACGGCGCGCTGCCGAAGACAAACCGGCCGCGCACAGCAGGCCCGCGCTCCCCACCAGTTTGTGGGTGTGGTCTGCCAATGCACGCCATTCTTCATCGGACGACGGTGGCGGGGGGTCGCCGGCCAAAAAATCAAACTCGAGCAGCAAACGCCTGAGCTGGCGGAGGAAAAAGTCCACATCTCCCTGGAACTGCAATTTGCTCTTTTCGGCAGAAATACCGTCAATCCTGGGCCAGGTGTCTTCGTCCGCTTGAGCCGTGGTGCCGTGGGATGGCTGGGTGGAAGAACCCCGCACAAACTGGCTCACCACCTCCAGCATGCTGGAATAGTTGAAGGGCTTGAACAGGTGGCCCGTCATGCCTGCCGCCAGCGCATCTTCAATCTCGTTGGGCGCATCCGAGGAGGTCATGGCAATCACCGGCAGGTTGACCAGGCCCAGCTCTTTCCTCAACATGCGCACAGCCGTCAGACCGTCCATGATGGGCATGTGAATGTCCATCAAGACGATATCGACCGCACCCGCCTTCAGTCGGAGCCAATCGAGGGCGCTTTGCCCATCGGTGCTGACATGCACCGTTGCACCACCGGCCAACAGCAATTTCTTGGCGATCGCGCAATTGATATCGCTGTCATCGACCACCAGCACCGATATCCCCGCCATGGGGCCTTGGGACTGAGAGACTTGCTGTGATCCGCCGGAAAGGGTAGTCGCCATGGGATGAATGCCAATCGGTCTCAAACGCGAGATCCGGGTATCTGGAGTGACATGATGAGCCGACTCAGTTGCTGAGAGGCTGCCTTTTCAAAGGCGCACCCAATCATCCATCCGGTGTCGTCCGCATCGCGGAAATAGTATTGGACTTTTGCGTTGCCAAGGTCAAGCCGCTCGTCATTGGTCACAATCTGGCAGTCTTTCAACACACAGCCCTCCGCCAGGTCCAGCCGCTCACCGGCCTTGGCGGGGGAATGAATCCTGAATCCACCCAGACTCAGATTGAGGACGCGCGCTTGCAGGCGCTTGCTGGCGGAATTCACCCACACCAAGTCACAATTTTTGGGGGTGGGGACACGGAAAAACTCCCGCCACTGCACCACGTCGATGAACTCTGGCTCAGCGATGACGTATTCCCCGGGCATGGAGTGATCGTCGGGCTCCCAGTGGCCTGAAAACAGGTAGACACTGCCGTTGTCGTTCATGGCCGCGATGTTGAAACGCTGAGCGTGTGCCAGCTCGGGTTGCAACTCGTCGCCGGCCAGTCTGATCCACTGTTGCTGCGTGTTCAGCCCCAGGACCTTGACGGTCAGGGGCTGGGGTGCGTCCTCCATCTGAAGCTGCATGGGCACGGCACGCTCCATGGACCGCTTCAGCCACTGGCGCACCGAAGCCGCGCCACTGACCCGCTCCAGGGGAGGGATGTGAATGATGTCCTTCATGGCCTGCCGTTGGCTTTCACCAGAATGATGGTGGTGTCGTCCTTGGAAGCCATGCCTTGCCTGAATTCCACCAGGGCAGCCACCGACTGCTCCAAAACACGGTCGAGGGTCAGGCGGGAGTCGCGCCCATACTCCTGCATCAGATCGTGAACGCGTTCAATGCCGAATTGCTCACCGGTGGGGTTTTCCGCTTCAGAAAGCCCGTCCGAATACACGCAAACCATGTCGCCGTCGTTGAAGTCGATGGTGCTCTGGATGTAAACCTCGCTTTTCAGAACACCCAAAGGCAGGTTATCCCCCATCAGCGATTGGCAGGCTCCGGTTTGGGCGTTCACATGCAGGATGGGGGTGTGGCCCGCGTTGACCCAGGTGATCTTCCGCTTCCGGTGCTCGTACCGAACCAAAGCCAGCGTCACGAACACCCCCAATTCCAAGAGCGTATCGGCCACACGGTGGTTGAGTTCGTTGATGATCTCGTGAGGTTCGGGAATGCCCGAGCCTTTGCCGTTGATCAAAATGTCAGAGATGGATTCCCGGTACGAGTTTTTCACGCCCGCCCCCACCAGAGCGGCAGCCATTCCTTTGCCCATCACATCGCCGAAAAGAATTTCAAACCCGTCATCGCCAAATTTGGTGAGCGTGTAGAAATCTCCATCAATGATCTGAGACGCTTCCCGATGACAAGCAATCTGGCAAGACAGCAGCTCCGCGGGCAATCGGCCGAACAACAGGTCTTGTTGAATCGCGGCCCAAAACTCCATCTCCTTCTGCTTGGTCCGCCGTATGAGCTGCTCCGCTTCATGCCGCGCGGTCACATCCAGTTGAACCGACACATAGTGTGTGGTGGCGCCATCTGCGTTCTTGACCGGCGCAATGTGCGCTTCTTCACGGTATTCGCGCCCATCGCGCGTCAGGTTGATGAACTCGCCAGTCCAGGCGTCCCCTTTGAGCAAGCTGTCCCACAGCTGTTCGTACTTGCGCTTGTCTGTATGGAGGGATTGCAGGAGTGAAGGCTTTTTCCCGATGACTTCATTGAGTTCGTACCCGGTGGTTCGACAATAATGCGGGTTGACATATTCAATGTTCGCATTCAGGTCTGTCACCACAATCGACGTGGGGCTGTTTTCGATCGCGGTTGCGAGCACCTGCAGTTGATCTCTCGACTGCTCCACCTCTTCAAGGCTGTTTCTCAGCTGATGGTTGAGGACTTCCAATTCTTTCTTGCTGCGGACCAGCTTCAAATGCAGGTTGATGCGTGCAAGCAAGACATCGCGATTGATCGGCTTGTGAATGAAGTCGACCGCGCCCGCTGAAAGGGCGTTGGTTTCGCTGTCCACATCCGATGATGCGGTGATGAAAATAATGGGGATGTCCTGAAGCCTCGGGCTGCTTTTGACCTGAAGGCAAAACTCATAACCGGTCATGCCCGGCATCATCACGTCGAGCAATATGATGTCGGGCAGCAGTCCTTCCTCGATCAATGCGAGTGCCTTCAATCCGGATTTCGCGAAACGCACATCGTTTTCGTCAATCAGGATCTCTGAAATAAATTCTATGTTGCTGACTGAATCATCAACAATCAGAATGGTGGTCTGGTTGTGCATGTCAGTCGCAGCCCAACGAGCAAAATCTCAACGAGGTCTGAGTCATGGCTCAATAAGCGCCCTTGCTCTTGAGAACGGCTGGAATGGTTTTCAACAGAATGCGAATGTCAAGCATCAGCGAATAGTTCATGATGTAGTTCATGTCCATCGCAAACTGCTCTTCGAACGGAATTTCGCTGCGGCCGCTCACTTGCCAGATGCCCGTCAGTCCAGGTATGGCCATCAGACGCATTTTCTGTTCTTCGGTGTACTTGGCCACCTCAGAGGGCAAGGGCGGACGCGGTCCCACCAGGCTCATTTCGCCGGTCAACACGCACCACAACTGGGGCAGCTCATCAATGCTGTACTTTCGGATGAAACGGCCCACGGTCGTGACTCGGGGATCGTTTTTCATCTTGAACGTGACGCCCGCAGAGCCGTGCTGGTTTTGTGCCAGCAGCTTTTCGCGGACCTGATCGGAATCGGTTCGCATGGAGCGAAATTTGGGAAAGTCAAATTCTTTGCAGTCCCAGCCGACCCGTTTTTGCCAGTAAAAGATGGGCCCTTTGCTGGTGAGTTTGATGGCCAGTCCAACCACCACAAACAGAGGCAGCAATACCAGCAATCCACATACGGTGGCCACGATGTCCAGTGCCCTCTTTTTCGAGTAGCCCCAGAGCATCATCATTCGATGCTTGCCCGTGAATGTCCGGAGAATAAATTTAAACACTGTCAGAATCCTGTTTTAATATTAAAGCCCAACGATGTTCCATATTCCAGTGGTTCTAAGTCATGTCGAATCAGTGTATTTGGACATCAATGCATGCTCCTTACAACGTAGCTTTCTGTGCAACTTCCAGAGTCACCACATTCCGTCCACTCACATAGTCGAAGTGCACGGCGTCACACGCATTCAGGATGATGAAATTGCCGAAGCCGCCTTCCGGGAAATCCATCAGAGGCAATTCCTCAGCGTGATCGGCCGAAGGCTGGTACTGTTCCCCGTTGTAACTGACGGAACATTTGAAAATCGTACCGTCAAAGCCCACAGACACCATGATCTTGTCTCCCGCGGGAACGCCTTTGGCATGTCTGATCACGTTCGTCACGGATTCAATCACCGCAATTTCCAGCAATGCCACCTGTTCCTCGTCGAGACGCGTATTTTCGGTGTGAGACCGTACAAATTCGCGAACCGCGGTCAGACAATCCAGTGACAGTGGAATTGCCAATTCAGCTACCGGGTTGAAACGTAACATGCACGGGCCTCCTGTTGCTGGGGGACGGGATCAGCTGATTTTTTTCAGAAAATTTTGCTCTGATTCCCGCACTTTATTTTCTGGAACTCGCGCGTCACCCATCAACCAAGGGATGTCCGTCTGGACCAGATCGATGACTGTGCCGTCCTGAAGCAGGCAATAACGCCCATCGGTGGTCATGTCCGCGACGTGCGCGTTCTTCCCAATCCGGGCGTGCTTCATGATGACGCTTCGCTCAATGCTTGCACCGCTTTCAATGACCGAACCCGCGCCGATGTAGCACGGTCCGATCAAGGTCACATCATCACCGATCCACGCACCGCCTGCAATGATGACCGGCCCCTGGATGGATACCCGGTCCAGGTTGATGCGGACGTTGATGCCGGCGTGCACGCCCTCGGCAATCGGTTGGGTGTTGGACGCCAAACCGGGCACCTCGCCCGAAATCGCCATCATGCAGACACGGTGATAGTCGGGCAACCGGCCAATGTCCAGCCACGTCATGGGGAGGGTGGCACCGTACACCGGCAGACCTTTTTTCACCAGATCCGGGAAAACCTGGCCGCCTAGGTCGTACGGTATGGTGTCCGGGATGTGCTCCAGCACCGTGGGCTCGAACAGGTAGATCCCCGTGTTCACATGGTTGCCAAGGGCCTCAGCCACTTTCGGTTTTTCCTGGAACGATGTGACCCGGTCGGTGCCATCGCGCACCACCACACCGTAACTTTCCACCTGGTCGCGAGGCACCTCCTGCAGAGCGATGGTCGCAATCCCGCCTTTGGACTTGTGATACGCCCACAGGGCGGTGTAGTCGATGTCCAGCACCGCATCGCCACACAGCACCATGAAGGTGTCGTCAAAGAAGCCGGCGTGCGAATGAATGTTCCGGATGGAAGCGGCTGAACCAATCGGATCGCCAATCAGTTCGCCGTCTTCCAGCCGCCCTTCAAACGAGTAAGCGATCTTGACGCCGAAGCGATGCCCGTCGCCAAAGTAGTCTTCGATGGCCGCCGCATGATGCCCGGTGTTGATCATGATCTGGTCAATACCGTGAGCCCGCAATCCGTTGATGAGCAACTCCAGCACCGGGGTGTCGAGGATTCTCAGCATCGGTTTGGGGCAGCTGCGTGTCAGGGGCATCACGCGCGTGCCCTTGCCGGCTGCGAGGATCAAAGCTTTCATGGTTGCGCTTTCGTCAAATGGTTGAACTCGGCGTGAATTTCGAACACTCGACCCATCCGCATCAGATCGAACACCGCTTTGACGGTCTTGCTCAAGTGGCAGACCGCCAGATGTCCGCCCGATTCGTTCGACCGCCGCAGGCAGGACAGCAAAGACCCCACACCGGAACTGTCGATGAAATCAACCTCTCGCATGTCGATCATCACCTTGGGGTGGGTGGTCACCAGACCGTGCGTCATCGCCATGAAATCGGAGGTGTTGCCAGCGTCAAGGTGCCTGGTTTTGGGCTGAATCACAAGCCAGTCGCCTGCCTGCTCGGTCAGAATATTCATGGTGCATCCTTGCGGGCAAATTTGTTCTCCTGCGCAAGCCCGTGGGGGCTCAGCGCAAGGGCCTCAGCCTGGCCGGGGCATGCTTTAACCCAAAGCCAAGTCAGCTGCGACCATACTGGTCCTGGAACCGAACAATATCGTCTTCACCCAGGTAGCTGCCCACCTGCACCTCGATCAGTTCCAGCGGGATTTTTCCGGGGTTTTCCAGCGAGTGTGTCGCGCCGAGCGGCAAGTAGATGGATTCGTTCTCCGTCAGCAACCGAGCCTGGCCCTCCAGGGTGACGCGCGCCGTGCCCGTCACCACAATCCAGTGCTCGGCGCGGTGGTGATGCATCTGCACCGACAGTTTGCCCCCCGGGCTGACAGTGATGCGTTTGACCTGATAACGGCTGCCGTCATCGACCGATTCGTACTTGCCCCACGGGCGGAACACCTGCTTGTGCACCTGATACTCGGGACGGTTGTTCGCCTTGAGTTGGGCGACCACGTTTTTGACGTCTTGGGCCCGATCGCGGGGAGCGACCAGCAAGGCGTCTTTGGTTTGCACGATCACCATGTCATTGATGCCGATCGTGGCCACCAGGGCATCTTCTGCCAGCACCAAGTTGTCGTGCGAGTCGATCGAGACCACATCGCCCTTGAATACGTTGCCCTCGGCATCGTGGGGCAACACATCCCACAACGCACCAAACGCTCCAATGTCGCTCCAGTCGGCGTCGAGCGGCACCACCACCGCGTCGGCCGTCTTCTCCATCACGGCGTAGTCAATCGAGTCGGAAGGGCACTGAAGGAAGGCGTCCTTGTTGACGCGGACGAAATCCAGATCGTTCGCCGTGCCCTGCATGGACTGGACGCAGGCGGCATAAATGTCGGGCCGATGGCGCTGCAGCTCTTGCAGGTACTTGCTGGCACGGAACAGGAACATGCCGCTGTTCCACAGATATTCCTGCGAAGCCAGGTATTTGGCAGCCAACTCGCTGTTGGGCTTCTCGACAAACGCGTCCACCTTGTGGATGCCCTGTTCAATCTCGGCGCCCATGTGGATGTAGCCGTAGCCAGTCTCGGGGGCACTGGGGATGATGCCGAAAGTGACCATCGCTCCATCGGCCGCCTTTGGGATGGCTTTCAGAATTGCGGCCTGAAATGAGGGCGTGTTGCGAATGGAGTGATCCGCCGCCAGCACCAGCATCAGCGGGTCTTGGCCCGCCGCTGTGGCCCAGATCGCCGCGAGCGCGACCGCCGGGGCGGTGTTGCGGCCAGCGGGTTCGAGCATCACGTTGCCGTCCAGCAGCCCAATGTGTTGCGGCTGATCGGCCACCAGGAAACGGTGCGCTTCGTTGCAAATGACCAGGGGTTTGGTCACCGGCAGCCCCTCCAGCCGCTTGAGGGTGACCTGGAGCATGGATTGGTCTTGATCCATGGCCAGAAATTGCTTCGGGTACAACTCACGGGACAGTGGCCACAACCTCGAACCGGTCCCGCCAGCCATCACGACGGGGAGCAAGGTTGGAAGATTTGCATCGACATTCATGAGGTGGGTCCCAAATGTAGTGAAAGTGACTATCATTTTAGGGTATCAAACGCACAATGCGGGGTCACTTTTATGAGGTATTCCCTAACCGTGTTCCTTTTTGTGTGCTCATGTGCCAAGCTGTGAATCAGAGGATTCATCCCCATGCTCAACATTCTGGGTATTCATCACGTGGCCGTCATTTGTTCGGACTACGCCAGATCCAAGAATTTCTACGTGAATGTCCTGGGTTTTGGCGTCAAGGCCGAGGTTTACCGGGCCCAGAGGCAGTCGTACAAGCTCGATCTTTCGTTGCCCGATGGCACGCAAATCGAGCTGTTTTCCTTTCCGGCTCCGCCCGCTCGACCCACCCAGCCAGAAGCCTGTGGACTGCGGCATCTGGCGCTTCGGGTGGAAGATGTCGAGGCGGCCAAGCGGCGTCTCGAAGCGCTGGGTGTCGTTGTTGAGCCAGTGCGTATTGACGAATACACGGACCGCAAATTCACATTCTTTCCCGATCCCGACGGTTTGCCCATTGAGTTGTACGAATCGTCGCCATCGCCCGCCGTCGTGTCTGTGGACGCACCCGGGGCCATTGTGTAGACTGCAACGGCATCGGCGATGGCGTTGGGTCAACAGCAGGGGCTGACAGTTTTTAAATCACTTACGAAAAAGAAACATCATGATTTTGGTGACAGGCGGAGCGGGTTTTATTGGCAGTAACTTTGTGCTGGACTGGTTGCAAACCACCGACGAACCGGTGGTGAATCTGGACAAACTGACTTACGCCGGCAATCTGGAGAACCTCGCTTCCATCGAGGGTGATGCGCGGCACATCTTCGTGAAGGGCGACATTGGTGACCATGAGCTGATCGCCCAGTTGCTGGCCAAGCATCAGCCGAGGGCTGTGATCAATTTCGCGGCGGAATCCCATGTCGATCGCAGCATTCATGGCCCCGAAGATTTCATCAACACCAACATCGTGGGTACTTTCCGGATGCTGGAGGCGGTGCGGGCCCACTTTGGGCGACTCGACGCGTCTCAACAGGCCGCGTTTCGCTTCTTGCACGTGTCCACCGACGAGGTCTACGGTTCATTGAGCAAGACCGACCCGGCCTTCAGTGAAACCAACCGTTACGAGCCCAACAGTCCCTACTCAGCCAGCAAGGCGGCGTCTGACCATTTGGTGCGCGCCTACCATCACACGTATGGATTGCCGGTGCTCACCACCAACTGTTCGAACAATTACGGGCCTTACCATTTCCCCGAAAAATTGATTCCCTTGTGCATCCACAACGCGCTGGGCGGCAAGCCATTGCCCATCTACGGCGACGGCCAGCAGATTCGTGACTGGTTGTATGTGCGTGACCATTGTTCGGCCATCCGCCGCGTGCTGGAAGCAGGGGTGCTGGGCGAAACCTACAACGTGGGCGGCTGGAACGAGAAGGCCAACCTGGATGTGGTCAAGACCCTGTGCGCAATCCTGGATGAGCTTCAGCCTCGCGCTGATGGTCAGTCTTATGCCCAGCAAATCACCTTTGTGAAAGACCGTCCGGGGCATGACCGTCGCTACGCCATCGACGCGACCAAGCTGGAGCGCGAACTGGGCTGGAAGCCTGCTGAGACTTTCGACACCGGCATCCGCAAAACCGTGGAGTGGTATCTGGCCAACCCAACGTGGGTGCAAAACGTCACCAGCGGCGCCTACCAGAATTGGGTTGGTCAACAGTACGCCGCATCATGAAGTTGTTGCTCTTGGGTAAAAACGGGCAACTGGGCTTCGAGTTGCAAAGGGCGTTGTGCCCTTTGGGCGAAGTGATCGCGCTGGGTCACGCCGAATGCGACATGGCCGATCCAGCCGCAGTACAACAGCAGGTCGACGCCGCTCAGCCCGACGTGATCGTCAACGCCACGGCTTACACGGCCGTGGACAAGGCCGAATCCGACGCCGATCGCGCGCACGCGGTCAACGCGAGGGCGCCAGCTGTCTTGGCCGAATGGGCTGCTCGCAATAGGGCGTTGCTGGTCCATTACTCCACCGACTACGTGTTTGACGGTGACAAACCCAGCCCCTACACAGAAGAGGATGCTCCCAACCCACAGGGGGTTTATGGGGCCAGCAAGTGGTCCGGAGAGCAGGCGATCGAGCAGACCGGTGCAAGTCACCTGATCTTTCGAACCAGTTGGGTGGTGGGCGCGCATGGCGGCAACTTCGCCAAGACGATGCTGAAACTGGCCGCTGAGCGCGAGGCGCTGAACGTCGTGGCAGACCAATTCGGTGCCCCGACTTCGGCCGCCTTGCTGGCCGATTGCACGGCTCACGCAGTACGCCGTGCATGGGGTCCGGGTGCCAGCGGTGTGCCCAGTGGGGTCTACCACCTGGTGGCGGCGGGAGAGACCTCATGGCACGCCTACGCCTGTCATGTCATTGAGCGGGCACGCATGGCAGGTGTGCCCATTCGCGTGGCCGCCGATGCCATCAAGCCCATCCCGGCCGCCAACTACCCCACACCCGCCAAACGTCCCGCCAACTCCCGGCTCGACACCACCAAATTCCGCGAGACCTTTGGCCTTCACTTGCCCGACTGGCGCATCGGTGTCAATCACGTTCTAGACCAAATTTTGTGAGCAAACCCATGACCCTCTCCAGAAAAGGCATCATCCTGGCCGGCGGCTCCGGTACCCGGCTCTACCCGGTCACACAAGCTGTCTCCAAGCAGCTGGTGCCGGTGTACGACAAGCCCATGATCTATTACCCGCTCACCACTTTGATGCTGGCGGGCATCAAGGATGTGCTGGTGATTTCGACCCCCCAGGACACGCCCCGCTTTGAGGCGTTGCTGGGCGATGGCAGCCAGTGGGGCATGAACCTTCAGTATGCGGTTCAACCGTCGCCCGATGGCTTGGCGCAGGCCTTCATCATCGGCCGTTCGTTTGTGGGCAACCATCCCAGCGCGCTGGTGCTGGGCGACAACATTTTTTACGGTCACGATCTGGTTCGCCAATTGCACAACGCCGCAGAGCGTCCGACCGGAGCCAGTGTGTTTGCCTACCATGTGCACGACCCCGAGCGTTACGGTGTGGTGGAGTTTGACCCGCAGTTCCGCGCACTGAGCATCGAGGAAAAGCCCAAGACGCCGAAAAGCAATTACGCGGTCACCGGTTTGTACTTCTACGACGAGCAAGTCTGCGATATCGCTGCCGATATCAAGCCGTCGGCTCGAGGTGAGCTGGAGATCACCGATGTCAACAAGCGTTATCTCGAGCAGGGTCAGCTGTCCGTGGAAATCATGGGCCGCGGTTACGCCTGGCTCGATACCGGCACTCACGACAGCCTGCTCGACGCGTCGAGTTTTATCGCGACGCTGCAAAAGCGCCAGGGTCTGATGGTAGCTTGCCCGGAAGAAATCGCATTTCACCAACAGTGGATCGACGCCGCTCAGGTGCAAGCGCTCGCCGAGCCGTTGAAAAAGAACGGCTACGGGCAATACCTGCTCAATTTGCTGAAGTGAGTCTCCTGCATGCCGTACACCGCTACTCCCACCGCTCTCCAAGGCGTGCTCATTTTGGAGCCCAAGGTCTTCGGTGACGATCGAGGATTCTTTTTCGAGAGTTTCAATCAGCGTGATTTTCAGCAGGTCACCGGCCTGGACGTGACGTTCGTTCAGGACAACCACAGCCGCTCTGTCCAGGGGGTGTTGCGGGGTCTGCACTACCAGATCCAGCATCCGCAGGGCAAACTGGTCCGGGTCACGCAAGGGCAGGTTTACGATGTGGCGGTTGACCTCCGAAAGGCCTCCCCCACTTTCGGCCAGCATGTGGGCGTTGAATTGTCGGCCGACAACAAGCGACAGCTGTGGATTCCCCCGGGGTTCGCACATGGATTTGTGGTCCTCTCTGAGACCGCCGAGTTTTTGTACAAAACCACCGATTATTGGTACCCGGAACACGAGCGCAGTCTGCTGTGGAGCGACGCACAGCTCGGTATTCGCTGGCCGATGGATGCGCCCCCCCAACTGGCCGCCAAAGATGCGGCAGCCAAGCTCTTGGCCGATGCAGACGTGTTTGCTTGAGTCCACAACCCAGGGTGATTGACGGATGACTTCCCAATTTCTGGCCGATTCCGGCGCCAAGTTCGGTACCAGTGGCGTGCGAGGTTTGGTGACGGACCTCACCGACGAGGTTTGCTACGCGTACACGCAAGCTTTTATCCAAGCGGTTGTGCCCCATGTGCAGCAATTGGTCATTGGTCATGACCTGCGCCCCAGCAGTCCCAGAATTGCGGCTGCGTGCGCCCAGGCTGCACATGATGCAGGTGTGGCAGTCACCTATGTCGGGGCCCTGCCCACACCCGCCGTGGCCTACCTGGCGATGCGTCAACAGGCCGCTGCGGTCATCGTCACGGGCAGTCACATCCCGTTTGATCGCAACGGTTTGAAGTTCTACCGCCCAGACGGCGAGATTTCCAAGGCCGATGAAATCGCGATGGTCAAGGCCGATGTTGCGCGCCCGCAGCTCGGTGAAATCGCTGCCTTGCCTGCTGCAGATGTGTCAGGGGCTTCCAATTATGTTCAGCGCTATCTGCAGTATTGGCCCCGAAATGCCCTGCAGGGCATGAAAGTCGCGGTTTACGAACACTCCAGCGTGGCGCGTGACGTGTTGCGCCCGGTGCTGACGGGTCTGGGAGCCGAGGTGATCTCCCTCGGTCGGACCGACACGTTTGTTCCGATCGATACCGAAGCGGTGCGTCCCGAAGACGTGGCTCAAGCCAAACTGTGGGCCCAAGAGTACCCGTTCGACGCCATCGTGTCGACCGATGGTGATGCCGATCGCCCCCTGATTGGGGACGAGCACGGCAACTGGCTGCGCGGTGATGTGGTCGGCATTTTGTGCGCGCAAGCGTTGGGCGCACAGGTGGTGGCCACACCTGTCAGCAGCAACACGGCGGTGGAGGTCTGTGGCAGTTTTCAGGAGGTGCGGCGCACCCGCATCGGCTCCCCGTATGTGATTGAAGCCATGCAGCAAGTCGCCGAGTCCAATCCGGATTTGGCGGTGATCGGATTCGAGGCCAACGGTGGTTTTTTGCTGGGCAGCTCGCTGGCCAGTACTTATGGCACCTTGTCGCCCCTGCCGACCCGTGATGCGGTATTGCCCATTGTGGCCGTGTTGGCGGCCGCTCGAGCCAAAGGGGGGGCGCTGTCGACCTTGGCCCTGCAGTTGCCGGCGCGCTTCACGGCCAGTGATCGCATTCAGAATCAACCGACCCAAGACAGCATTGTCCTGATTCAGCGCTTGCAGGCTGAGCCGTCATGGCTGATGCGGCTGGTGGACCACTTGCAGACGCATGCCGGTCGACAGCTGGGTCAGGTGACTTCGGTCAACACCGTAGACGGCGCCCGTTGGAGCTTCGACAATGGCGATGTGGTGCACTTGCGCCCATCAGGCAATGCACCTGAACTGAGGTGTTATGCGGAGTCAGACACGGTGGAAGGCGCTCAGGCTCTGTGTCATCACGCCTTGGCATGGGTTCGCTCGGCGAGCATCGGCTGACGACCAACCGGTGAACAGCCCGCAAACCTGTTAAATTGATATAGTTTTGAGATCGTTGAGGATAAAGAAATGAATTTGAGCAGCAGCACTGTAGAGCAAGGCGTTGTAGTGATCGATTGCCCGCTGGAGAATTTGGACGCCAGCAATGTCAAAAGCTTTCGCGAAGCGATCAAACCGCTGATCACTGGCCAAACCCGGGTCGTGATCAACATGTCCCAGATGAAATTTGTCGACAGTTCCGGCCTGGGCGCGCTGATTTCGTGCTTGCGGGATGTGAACGGTGAAAAAGGCCAGCTTAAATTGTGTGCCATGACGCGATCGGTTCGCGCCTTGTTTGAACTGATGCGAATGAATCGTGTATTCGATATTTTTGAGAGCCAAGAGGAGGCTGTTAAGTCATTTTGAGTTTCAGAGAAATCCTGCGTGCAAGCAAATCAAGAGGCCTCCGAGATTTTTGCTGAGTACACACTCAGTCGCATACCTGCCGAAGTCCGTGCCAGTTTTACATCAGAGCAGGTGGCTGCTTTTCGTCGGGCCTTGGTGGGGCAGGCCCAAACGCGCAGCAAGGTCTTTGATCTCCGATTCACGGTCCCGCTTTTTTTCCGCAAATATTATTTCGTTCTCCAAGTCGGACGGGATCGGCGGCGCAGCACCAATGAGCGGGAACGTGACCGGATCGGTAGCACTCCACAGCCCGTCAAGGTGGTCCTCAAATTGGCGGCAGTGTCAGTCCTGTTCTTCAGCTTCGGTTTGTTGATGCTGACGAGCTTGTACATGCTCAAAAGCGCCCTTGGAATTGACATATTCCCCAACTTCCACTTGCGTGACCTCGTTTCCAATTTCATCTTGCAGATCGACCCTATAAGATGAACATGCCCGGTGTATTCAATATGGTGCAAGCGCTCATTCGCACAACGCTGCGAGCCGTGGCTGTGGCCGGTGCTGTGGGGTTGGCAGGTTGTTCCGCGCCAGAAATGCTGGTCAGTTTCCCGTCGCATCCGAAGGGGGCAGAGGTTGCTGAATACTCTTTCGACCTGCATCAACCCTCGGTTCACACGTTCAATCCATACGACTTGGGCGCGCTGGTGGAGTCGCAGCAGCGGGCCAGCAAGGTCGACACGTTGCTGGTTGTGCTCGACACCCAGGGCTTGAAAGGGCGGATGCATCAGGGCATCGATGCAGCGGTCTACGGCCAAGAGGTGTTAAGGCGATTCCATAGGACGTTGCCATCACCATCGTGGCGTGGACAGCTGTTTGTGACCGAGGCATCGGTCACTGGGACGAGCGCTGGCAGCTCGGCAAAGTCCATCGCACCCGCCGGCACACTCAAAGGCGCAGATTTGGCCCAAGCGCTCCATCAGTTGAGCGAACTCTCGGTTCAACAGCCCGGCCGCGTCGCGGTCTTGGTGGTTACAGCATGGGATCGCATAGATCCCGCTGTCGAGGAAGCGGTGATGAGAATGCGCCAAAAGCATGCCTCCGCGTCGGGCTTGCAAGTCCAACGCGGTGAATCGACCCCTTGGGTGGGCAAGAAAACCCCTGGCATGTGTTTTTATGCGGTGGGTGTTGGGAACAGACATTCGCGTGAGCGCCTGTACAGTCCCGATACCTGCGGCGGATTCTGGGCGGCAGACGCTGTGATGCAGCCGGCTGAAATGGCGGCCATGGGTCTGGAAGTGCTGTACGACAAGGCCAAAGATGACGATGGCGACGGCATACCCAACTACCTTGATCAATGTGCCATGACGCCTCCTGGTCGAACCGTGACCAGTCAAGGGTGTCTGCGATTCCCTGGCCCTGAGGACCGTCAGCCTGAGGGCGTCAAATGAGCACTTTCCTGAGACTTCCTGATGGTATGAAGCGGATATTCAAGTCTGGGTTGTTGGTGGGCGTTGTGCTCATGGGCTGGGCCATTCAAGTCCACGCTCAGGGACTGACTGGTCGGGTGGGGGTGCTGTTGCCAGACGCTCAGCAGAGACAAGCAGCGGTCAAGGCCGCGCCCAAAGGCCAGGACCAGCCGTTGGTGGAAAGCGTGGTGGTTCCACAGGAAACGCCCGCCGAATCGGCCGGTAGCGAGCCGCCGTCTGCGTTGCAGGAAAAGGCGAAGGAAGCACTGGCGCCTGTGACGCTGGATGAAAGAATCCAGAATCAGGCGCTGAAGGGCGAGCTCAAGCAGTTTGGATACGACTGGTTCTCGTCCACTCCGGCTTCCTATTCAGCCGTTGAGAGTATTCCAGTGCCGCCCGATTACGTGATCAGCCCTGGTGACACTTTTGTGGTTCAGGTGTTTGGCGCTACCGACGTGGAATACCGCCTCGTGGTGACTCGCGAGGGACGCCTTCTGGTGCCCGAAGTGGGTGAAGTCAACGTTGGCGGACTGACGTTCGAAGAAGCCAAAATGGCGATTCAACAGAACATCGATAAAGTCCGCATCGGCGTGAAAACGGTCGTCACCCTGGGTGAGGTGCATTCGATTCAGGTGATTGTCATGGGCGAATTCGAAAGGCCGGGCACCTACACGGTGAGCGGCCTTTCGTCCCTGTTCAATGCACTGTTTGTGACTGGCGGCATCAAGAAAACGGGCAGCTTGCGCGACATTCAGGTGCGCCGCCAGAATGGACTGATCGCCAGAATGGACCTGTACGAAGTCCTTCTGAAGGGACAGTCCAGCAACAACATCTATTTGCGTCACGGCGACACCATTTTCATTCCCACCATCGGGAACACGGTAGGCATCGCGGGCGAGGTGACCCGTCCGGCCATCTACGAATTGAAAAATGAGCGAACGGTCGCAGACGTGATTTCGCTCGCAGGTGGGTTGCTGCCCACGGCTGCAAAAGACAAACCTCAAATTCGACGGGTGCTGAACAGCTCCGGCTACACGCTCATACAGGCAGATTTGAACAAGGGCGGCGGAAGTCTGAGGGTCGTGTCTGGGGACCTGATACGGGTCTTTCCGGTGCCCAGCAAAGTGGACGATGTCATCGTGCTGTCCGGCAACGTTGCCTTTCCCGGTGGGTATCAGTGGCGGCCTGGCATGAAGGTCGCCGATCTGGTGGGGTCGCTCGACTCACTCCGCCAGCGAACTGAATTTGATGTTGCGGTTCTGGTGCGGGAGCGAAGGATCTCGAAAAGAAACGAGGTGAAGTACATCAACCTTGGCAAAGCGCTCGAAAGCCCAGGCAGCGAATTCAACATAGAACTTCGTCCGCGCGATGAGTTGATTGTCTTTGAAACCAATTCTCCCCGTGACAATCAGTTGGCCGACACCGTGCGCCAGATGAGGGCTCAGGCGACCGTGGCCGAGCCTGCCATGATCATGGAGTTGAAGGGTTTCTTCGTCAACCCTGGCATCTATCCGCTGGAGATGGGCACGCGCCTGCTGGATGCCATCAAAATCAGTGGCGGACTGCAGGTTGGGACCGATACCCAATATTCACTGATTGCCAGAAGGTCGTCGACGGGCCGGCTGGAAATCTTGCCGGTCAAGCTGGATCATGCATTTGCACAGACTAACAGCGATCACAATCCAGTGATCGTTCCGGGTGATCGCATCTACCTGTTCGATGCCCAACTGGACCGCTCGCAACTGCTGCGTGGCGAAATCGATCTGCTGAAAAAGCAAGCCAGGTACGGAGAGCCTGTGCCGATGGTGCAGATCAGTGGCAAAGTGGTGCGACCGGGCACCTATCCTTTGACGCCGGGTATGCGCGCCCAGGACTTGATCGTGGCTGCGGGAGGTCTGACAGAAGATGCTTACGGCCAAACCGCCTCTCTGTCGCGTCGAACGGAGCTGTTGAACGAGCAGAACCGACAGGACCACCTTGAGATCAATCTGTTTGGATCCAAGCCTGCCTTGTCAGACGCCACCATCGCCCTGGCGCCCAGTGACCACCTGGTGATTCGTGAAAAGCCTGAGTACATAGACGCCCCCCGATTTGTGAGTCTGACCGGCGAGGTCAGGTTTCCTGGCACGTACCCTATCGACAAACGTGAAACGCTCTGCAGCGTCATCCGTCGCGCAGGCGGGTTCACGCGCGACGCTTATGTGTTTGGCACGGTATTCACGCGAGAGAGTGTTCGCGTGAAAGAGCAAGCAGCCATTGACAAGATATTTGAGCAGATGGACACGTTGCTGGCCGAGGTCCACACTTCCTCGGCATTTGATAACGACAAAAAGCTGCCTGTGAACAACAGCGCCAATGAGGTGTATGCGGTGATCAAGGGTCTCAAGGCACCCAAAGCCGCGGGCCGCATGGTCATTGATGCAAAAGCGGCCGCGGAGCGTTGCGACGAATCGGCCGATGTGGTGCTAGAGACGGGCGACAAGATCATGGTCCCCAAAATCACCGATGAAATTTCAGTGGTGGGGCAGGTTTACCACCCAACATCACACAAATACCGTCCAGACAGGGCTGCGCTCGACTACATCAACCTGAGCGGTGGCACCAAGGAGCTGGCAGCCCGTGAGCATGCATTCGTGATACAGGCGAATGGCGAGGTGGTTTCGGTGCGGAGCAAGATGAGCAGCTGGACCTGGCTTCTGGGCCCATCCAATGTGAAAGTCACGCCCGGCGCCACGGTTGTGGTGCCAATGAGCGTAGACCGCATCAACGGGCGTGAGTATTCGCAGTCCTTTGTCGATACGCTGTACAAAGCCGCAGTCTCATTGGCCAGCCTTGCATACATCCTAAGATGAGTCAATCAGCGGGCCCGTCTGAGCAATCAACCTCGTCTTCAAGGACTGAGGGCGGTGCCTCGTCGCTTCCCGGTGGTATTGATCAAGAAGTTGATCTGCTGGAGTACCTGAATGCGGTGCTCCAACGAAAATACCGGCTGACGTTTGCCGCACTTTTCGGTGCGGTGATGATATTTGGCCTGACGCTACTGCAAGACAATATGTATCTTGCCACTTCTGTTCAGGCCATTAACATCGACGAAAAGCCCGGTGGAGTGGCTCCGAAAGAATATCGAAGCAGCGACACCATTGGCCTGCTGGAGAGGGATTTCGTCATCAGCGGTGCCGCGGCCAATGAGCGCGAGCGGATCATGGCCAGGATGAGGTCTGCGCGTTTCAGTGAGATATTCATCACTGAAAACAATTTACTGCCTTACATTTTTCACAAGCAGTGGGATGCCGAGCAGAAGGACTGGAAGCCCGACTTCAAGCCAGAAATGCGAGAGGCCATCAAGGCTTTCAACGATGGCATGCGCGGCATTGAATACGATGAAAAGACAGGGTTGCTCCGAATCAATTTTCAAACGCGCAGCCCAGAATTGTCGGCAGAGCTGGCGAACAAATTTGTAGATCGTTTCAATGCTTATGCCCGAGGACTCGCTCTGGAGGAGTTGGGTGAGCGTCGAAACTATCTTGAGAATCGCCTGCGTGAAGTTCAGAACCTGGAACTCCATCGGTCCATTTTCCGACTGCTGGAAACACAGTTGGCTGCGGAAACGCTGATCAACGCCAGACAGACCTTTCCCCTTGAAGAAAATCAGCGAGCGGTACCGCCGTTGATCAAAGCGAAGCCCAAGCGCCTATTTACTGCAGCCGCATCGTTCATAGGCTTCCTGTTCCTGGGCGTGAC
>JACCDS011411826.1_pt1 | contig 32035 bp, 26 predicted proteins | sample 7446441 | NCBI WGS metagenome assembly JACCDS01 (sample SAMN15323445, study PRJNA562643) | freshwater metagenome | isolation source: river surface water | place: USA:Blue River Watershed | collected 2017-08-17
ACACCGGCAGGCAGCCGAGCAGCGTGCACGTTTCCGGCAAAATCGAGAGCGAGGAAATCTGCGCGCAGTTCGCGAGGATGTTGCGGTGCGTGAGGACGACGCCCTTGGGCTCGCCGGAACTGCCGCTGGTGAAGAGCAGGCCGGCCTCCTCGCGGTCGCCGCGTTTCGGCAAACCGAGCAGGTTGGCGCACCATTGGTTCGGCAGCAGGTGCGCGGCGAGCAGCCACGGCAGCATCGCCTTCTTGCCGCCGGCGGCGGCGATCTCCTGGCGCAGGTCGAAGGTGCGCTCCGGCCAAGGGAAATTCGGCAGCTTCGTTTTGAGGATCTCGGCCGAGAGAATTGTCGTCACGCCGCCCATGCGCATGCAGGCCTCGAGGGCGGTGCGGCCGGCGGTGAAATTGAGATTCACCGGCACCTTGCCGGCGGCGAGCACGGCGAGATTGGCGATGAAGGCGCCGGCGCCGGGCGGCAGCACGATGCCGACGCGGCGTTCCGGGATCGTCGTGCGGACCCGGCGCGAGAGCGCGGCGGCCGCGGCGTAGAGTTGGCCGCAGGTCATGGGCCGGCGCTCCGCCGTGCGGTCGACGACCATCAGGCGGCGCGGGTGTTTCGCCAAGGTGCGGATGCACTCGCGGCCGAGGTGGCGCTTGAGCACCGGACGTTCGTCGAAGGCCAGGACGCCGAGATCGAGCAGTTCGCGGCGCGCCCAGGCCGGGTCGACGCGGTCCGGCGGCGTCGGCTGGCCGAATTGGACAAACACATGCGTCGGCAGCAGGCGCGGCGATTTCCAGAGGTACTTGTTGCCCGCGAAGGAAAAGATCGAGCCCCAGAGTCCGTCCATCGCCACCGGCACCACCGGCGCGCCGGCCTGCCGCGCGATGAGTTCGAAGCCCTTCTTGATCTCGAGCAATTGGCCGGTGCGGGAAATGTGGCCTTCGGGAAAAATGCACACGACCTCGCCGCGTTTCAGCGCGCGCACCGCCGCGCGCATGCCTTCGAGCGGCGCCTGCGGCGAGACATCGAGGCAACCGCTGCGGTCGAAGCACCAGTTGAAAAACGGATTCCGCCGCAGCCCCTTGAAAGCAAGGTAACGGATCGGCCGCGGGCAGACGAGCTGGAGGACGACGACGTCGGCGTACGAGATATGGTTCGCGATCAGCAGCACGCCGCCGGTGGCGGGGACGTTCTCCGCGCCCCGCGACTTCACCCGGTAAAGAATCCGGGCCAGCCAGCCGGCGAACAATTCAAGGTAGTAAGGGAGATACGAGCGCCGGCGGAAGACGGGGATGGGCATGCGCGAAGGGGTTGCTCTGGGAAACGCGGACGGGGTGGTCGGGTTTGGCCCGCGTTGCCTGAACGGCAATTGCGGATACGGGCCACCGTCCACCAAGAGTCGGCGGATGTAAAGTCGACCCGCTCAGCCTCAGGGCGCCGGATTTGCCGGCGGCGGCGTCCCGCCCCGCGCCGCCACGGCCGCCCGCAGGTCCGCGGCGAGGGCCGCGAATCCGGGAAAGTCATGCTCGAGCCGGCGGGTGTCGCGCCGGTGCCGAACCACTTCCTGCAACGCGCAGCGGATCTCGTGCTGCAGGCTCGGCCGGTCCGTGCCGTAAACCCGCTGCTTCAGATCCGCGCGCAAGTAAGGCAAATGTCCCCGCGCCTGCCCTTCGATCCACGCCGCCTCCGTGACCCCGGCGTCCCGCCCGCACAAATACCACGCCTCGATCGCCGGCACCGCCACGCCGACCACGCGCAGCACGCGCTCGCGACCGTGGGCCGGCTGGAAGCGCTTCATCGTCCGCCGGAAAATCCCGCGGAGCTCGCACATCCGGCACCGCGGATGGAAATAGTCCGGCGCGTCGTGCGGCGGCGTGTGGACCACGGAATCGTCCGAATCGACGTTCACCAGCAGCACGTCGGTGTCGGTGTTGAAATGCAGGTGCCGGATCACCGCCGGCAGCACTTGCGCGACGTTGGGCCAGCCGCGCGCCCGGAATCCCGGCGCCACGAACCGCGGCGGCATCCGCAGCACCGCCGTCACCAATTCCCGCAGCGCCGTCTCGTCGGCCGGCGATTCGCTCAGCAGCGCGACCTTCATTCCCGCGGGAGTTCGGCCGCGTCCGGGCCTTCTTCCGGCACGCCGCCCAGAATGCCGCTGAACCACATGTCGCCCAGCGAACCTTCCTGCAACAGCTCCGGCAGATCCGGCCGGTCGGTCAGCCGGGCAAACGTGGCCGCGCGGCCGTGCTTCTGCGTGATCACGACCTCCTCCGGGTGCTCGCGGAACAGGTCGATGAAGTACGGCGAATGCGACGTCGTCACGATTTGCACCGGCGCCCGCTTCAACCCGAACGCCTGCGGGTGGCTCAGCCGGTAAAGCGCATCGCGGAACTCGCGCAGACGGCGCGGATGGATGCCGCGGTCCACTTCCTCGATGCAGAGCACGCGCGGCGGCGCCGGATCGAAGGCCAAGGCCAGCACGCCGAGCAGATAAAGAATCCCCTGCGACAACTCGTCCGCCGGAATCAAGGTGCCTTCCGCGAGGCGGAGCGCGAGCGCGACCCGGTCCCCGTCGCCGGGCACGAGTTCGACGCCGCCGAACTCCGGCATCATCCGCAGCAATTCCGCCGTCAGCGCGACATACTCCGCCGGCGCGCGTTCACGCAGCGTGTGCAGCACGGCGGCGAGGTTGCCGCCGTCCGGCGCCAGCGTCGTGGTGGCCGCCCGCGCCGCCGGTGCCGCGAGGGCCTCGTGGTCGAGCACGTAGCTGCGGATTTCCCGGAGCTGCGTCCGCAGCGCGGGCCAATCCGCATGGTCGGGCGGTTCGACGACCAGCAGGTTGCAGACGGTTTCGCTCACGCAGCCGAGCCGCGCGACCACGCCGTCGAACGGCGGCGCAAAACCGAAATCGATCTCCGGCCCGCCCGCGACGCGCACGGCGTCCGCCTCGCCCAGCGGCAGCTGCGACAACGTGCGCAACATCGTCAGCGCCTCGATCAGGCTCGTCTTGCCGCTGCCGTTCGGCCCGATGACGAGATTGAACGGCGCCAACGCCAGCCGCGTATTGCGCAGCGCCTTGAAATTCCGGAACGCAATCGACGCGATCACCGCGCCACCGTGCGCCGCGAATCCGCGGGTGTCGACGCCGTTAATGGCCCCGCCCTGCCTCATTTGCCGCCGCGGATCCGGTTGATGAGCTCCGACGCCTTTTCCGCCACGCCCGATTTCTCCGCGGCCAAGGCCGAAAGCCGGCGGCCGAGTTCCCCGGCTTCCGGCCGGCCGACCGTGCCGCCGAGATGCACCGGCAGTCCGCTGGCCGTGTAACCGAGGTCGTCGGCGGCGCCCTCGGGCAAACCGAGGTATTTCAGCAGGTCGCCGGTCCGCCCGCGCGCGCGCAGCGCGAGGTCGACTTCAAGCTCCGCCGCGGCCAGCAGGCCCGCTTCCGGCCGCACGAATCGGCCGCCGCCCACCAATCTGAGTTCCGGGGAAATCAGCGAAAACTCCGTCACCGTTCCGCGGATACCCGACTCCGCGACGCGGAAACTCAATTGGTCGTAGCGGATCGCCCCGAGCGCGCGGCCCAATTCCGCCGTCGCCTCGGGCCGGCCGGCGATGTCGTTGGCGTCGCGCCGCCCCGTCAACCCGCCCAGCACGCTCCCCGCCGAAGCCAAAATCCCCGCCAGGCGCCCCGGTGTCTCCGTCGGTCCCGCTACCGTCGTCGCCAACCCGCGAAACACCCCGCCCCGGCTGGTCACCTGCCACTCTCCGCCCAACGTCGCCGGCAGACCGCGCACGGTCGGTGCCCGACCGGTCAACACGGCGTCCGCGTCGAATTTTCCCTCCGCCCAGGCCGGCGCCGGCCCGGCCTCGGCCCACGGCGCCGGATCCACGTCACGGGCGCGGACCGCGAGCTCGGCCTGCCAGGGGCCGTCGGGATTTTCCCGTCGGATACGGCCGCTCACGCCGAGCTCGCCGTCGGCCCCCACCCGCGCCGCCCCGGACTCGACCGCCACCTCGCCGCCGCTGAATTTCAGCACGACCGCCGCCTCTGCCAACGCGGGCCGCAAGACGCCGTCCAGGCGCGCGGCCTGCAGCCCGACCACGCCGTCCCAATCCGCCGCGCCGGCCGCGGTCGCCGCTTCGCCGAGCCAGGTCGCCCAAGCCGCGACCTCGGGCCCGTGCCAATGCGCGCCGGCCAACCGGAGATCGATTTTGCTCCGCCCGCGGCCGGTCGGCTCCAGCGTGCCCGCGACCGCCACATCGGAGCGGCGCTCGGCCCGCCCCACAAGCAGCGGCCCGCTTCCCGCCCAGCGGCCAGCGGCATCGACATCGATCCGCAACTCGGCCGCGAGATCCGGCAGGATTTCCGCGTTCTCCCCGCGGGCCGGTTTGACTCCCTTCACTTCGCCCTGGACCTGCAATTCGAGCTGCGCCGCCTGCTGGCCGTCGAACTTCAGCTGCAATTCCCCGGCCGCCCATTCGCCCCCGGCGCCGGCCGCGAGTCCGGCCCATTCCGGCAAACTGCCGCCGAGGCTGCCGGTAAACTTGATCGGCTGGCCCTCCCCGGCGAGTCGCCCGGCCTTGGCTTCAAAGGTGCCGACCGGGGCGGCCCCGCGGGTCACGGTCCCTTCCGCCAGGCCCCATTGCCACCCGTGGACCGACCAGTCGGCCGTCGCGAAGCCGCGCCAGGCGAGATCGGCCGCCCGGCGCGTTCCCTTGTATCCAATTTCCAAATCCGTCACCCGCAGCGGGGCGCTCGAACGCAACGCCAGTCCGCCGGAACGCACGCCGCCGCTGAATTCCCCGTGCAAAACACCGGCCCGCAGTTCCCAACCGGGCGGCAACCACGGTTGCAGCCAACGCACCGGCACGCCGTGCGCCGCGACGGCCAGCAGGTCGCGCCCCGCGTCCGCCACGTGGAACTCGCGTTCCCGCCACGTCACCGCGAGCGGCTGCAGGAGCCGCAGTCCCGCCGCTGCCGCGCCCTCCGCCTGCATCGTCATCCGCGCTTCGTGCCACGTCAGCCGCTCCGCGCCGACCGTGGCGGAAAAATCTCCCGTGCCCGAAATCGCGCCCAAGCCGGTCCAGCCGCCGGGCCAGGGTTCGCGGCCGTCGGAACCGAATTCAAAGCGGCCCGTCAGCTTTACATCGATGGGCCGCGGCGCGGTTTCCCAATCGCCGCTGCCGGCCAGATTCGTCAACGGCCACGCCTCCGCGAGGCCCAGCTGCTTCGCCTCCCCCGGCCGCAACGCCACCCGCCAACTGCCCCGCCAGCCGGCGGATTCCCCTTCCCTCGCCCCTTCCACCGCGAGCAACGTGTGATCGCGGCCCGCCACACTCCAGCGCCGGATCTCCGACCCGCCGTTTTTCCGGATCTCTCCGCGGGCCTGCCAGACCGGCACCGTCGGACCGTCCGCAAAGTCCAATGCCAAGGTCGCCCTCACGAGGCTGCGGGCCGGACCCAGTTCAAGCCGCAGTTCCCCGGCCACTCCGCCGGCCCCCGCCGCCGCGGCCTCGTGCGGCCGGACCACGACCGCCAGCCGCGCTTCCTGCCCCGGCCGCAATCCCCCGCCGCCCAGCGTGACGGCGAGGGCCGGGCCGGCCGGACCGGATCGCACCGTCCCCGCGCCTTGCAAGCGGACGACTTCCCATTCGGGCAACGGCACCGTCGGACCTTCCCCCAGCTCCGGCAACCAAGCGAGCATCCGAGCCACCGGCCCGAAGGTCGCCGAGGCTTGGATCAGCTCCAGCCAATCCGGCGCCGCCTCCGTCGCGGGCGTTCGCGGGGCAAGCTCCACGTTCCAACCGATCGCCTGCAGATCCGAAATCAGCCACGCCCCGCGCCGCCACACCGTCCACACCGGCAAATCCAAGGCCGCGTGCGGCGCGCGGAAAGTCGTTTCACCCCGCCGCGCCGTCAGGCCGCGCAGCTCGATGCGGCCCGGGCGGACGGTTGCGCCCTCGATCCGCAGCGACCAGCCGGGAACTTTGGCCAGTTCCCGGCCCACCGCCCACGTCTGCACCGCGGGGGTAAACGCGAGCCCGAGGCCCAGCAGCCCCGCCGCCCCGCCGACCCCGGCAATCGCCAGGAAGAGCCGGAAAGGTTTCATGGACGGCGGCATCGACAGGGGCGGTCCGGCCGGGTGCCGCCGAATTCCGGAATTTCCGCGATCCTCGCCGATCCGCTCAGCGCGTTTCGGTCGTGAATTCGTCCGCCTTGCCCGTCGCTTTGCGCAAGGACGCCACGGCGACGTTGTAATTGAAGAACGCGAGAATCTGATTCGTCCGCGCCGTCGTGAGATCGACCTGGGCCGCGAGCACATCGAGCTGCGTGCTCGTGCCGGCATTGTAACGGGCATTGGCCAACCGCACCGCCTCCGTGGCCTGATCGACCACCTTCTGCGACGCTTCCGCCAGTTCGGTCGCTTCCTGCCATTGCGAATGGGCGCGGCGCACCTCGATTTCCACCGCCAGCTGCGCCTCGGTGAGGGTCAGCTTGACCTGTTCGAGTTGCGACTTGGCCTGCGCCACCCGGCCGGCCGTCGCCCGGCCGTCGAAGATGTCCCACTGCGACTGCACCCCGAGGAGCCAGCCGTTATCGGAATCCCGGAATCGGTCGGACGGCCCCCGGCGCAGGGTCCAGCCGCCGAACGCCGAGACCGTCGGATAGAATCCCGAGCGGGCCGAGACGACCGCTTCGCCGCGGGCATCGGCCAGGCGCGCGATGCGCTCGAGGTCGGGGCGGTTGGCGCGGGCCGTTTCAAATGAGGCCTGGAGATCGAAGGTCTGCGGCGCGAAATCGAGCGAACCCACGAAGTCCGGCACCTTGCGGAGCGATTCGGGGGTGTTGGTCGTGAAGCCGAGCGCCTGCCGCAGGCTCTCGACGGCGAGCCGGTAGTCGTTGCGCGCCGCGATCAGGGGCGCCTTGGCGTTGGCCACCGCGACTTCCGCCCGGAGTTTCTCAAAGCTCGACACCGTGCCCGCCTGGTAGCGGTCGGTCGTCGTCTTCAGCTGCTGCTGCAGCAGGTCGAGATTGGATTCCTGCACCTTGATCCGTTCCCGCGCGAGCAGGACCTGGTAAAACGAGGTCCGCACCTGCAGGAGCGAGTCGTTGATGACCGCCTGGAGTTCGAGCAGCGCCGCCTCGCGCGCCAACTTTGCGCCGCGCACCGCCGACTGCACGCCGCCGCCGGCGTAAAGGGTCTGCGAGGCCGTCAGGTTGATCTGCCAGGTCTGGTCGCTGACCGGGAAACCGTTGCTGATTTCCTTGTCGTTGAGCTGGTACGTGGCCGAGGCGCCGACATTGGGAATCGTGCGGGACGAGACCTCGACGACGACGCCGTCCTGCTGGCGGATGCGTTCCCGCGCCTGCCGGATGGCGAAGTTGTTTTCGAGGGCGTAGGCGATCGCCGTCTTGAGATCGAGGGAGTCCGGCACGGGCTGCTGCCGGGCAGGCGGCACCGTCGCCGGCGCCGGGGCGGAACGGAGGGCCGGCGCGGCGCAAGCCAGCGACAGCGCGGCGAGGGAGACGACCGGCGAGAAATAATGGCGGGCGGGTTTCATGGAAGGACGGGCGTGAAGCGGAGGTTTATTCGGCGGGGACCGCGCCGGCAGCGGTCGCAGGAGCGGCGGCGGCCCGGCGGGACGCGTCGCGCCGGTGGTCGCGGGCGATCAGCATGTAGAACGCCGGCACCACGAAGAGCGTGAAGAGCGTGCCGACCGCCATGCCGACGACGAGGATCCAGCCGATACTGTTGCGGGACGCGGCGCCGGGGCCGGTCACGAAAATCAGCATCAGATGGCCGAACACGGTCGCGGCCGATGTCATCAGCACGGGCCGGAGGCGGGTGGCGGCGGCGCGGCGGATGGCCTCGCGTTTGGCCACGCCTTCCTCCTGCAGCGAGTTGGCGAACTCGACGATCAGAATGCCGTTCTTCGCGATCAGGCCGACGAGCGTGATGAGGCCGATCTGGGAGTAGATGTTGAGCGAGGTCTTCCACAGGAAGATCGGAAGCATCGCCCCGAAGATCGCCAGCGGCACGGAGCCGAGCAAAATGATGAACGGGTCGCGGAAACTGTTGAACTGGGCCGCGAGCACGAGGAAGATAAGGAGACCGGCGAGCACGAAAGCTTTCCACAGGGCGTCGCCTTCGTTGCGCAGTTGCCGCGATTGGCCGCCGTAGTCGATCGTGTAGCCAGGCGGCAGGACCTCGGCCGCCTTGGCTTCCAGTTTCTTCAGCGCCTCGTCGATGCTCGGACCGACGCCCGTGATCTTCACGGAGTTGAGCTGCTGGAAGCGGTTCAAGGTCCGGGGCTGCACCGTCTCCTTCAGCGTCGCGATCGTGGAGAGCGAGATGAGCTGCCCCTGCGGGCCGCGGATATGGTAATCGAGCAATTGGCCCGGATTCAGCCGCTCGCCGCGCTCGACCTGCGGGATGACCCGGTAGCTGCGGCCTTCGTTGATGAAGCGGTTGACGTAACCGCCGCCGAGCATGGAGCCGAGGTCGCGGGCGACATCGCTGAGGTTGAGCCCCATCGAAGCGACCTTGTCCTTGTCGATCTCGATCTCGACCTGCGGCAGATCGAATTTCAAGTCGCTGTCCGCAAAGTAAAAGGTCGGAGCCGCGTTGGGGGCGTTGGCGTCGGTGTTGGCGTAAAGCACGAGCTTCTGCGCGTACTCGAGCATCTGCTGGTGGTCGGCCGTCGAGCGCAGCACGAACTCGATCGGGAACTGCCCGCCCGAGGGCAACGGCTCCGGCGTCGTGATCACCACGTTCATGCCGGTGATGGCGGCGGCCGGCCCCATCAGCGACTGCTCGATCTGCAACGAGGAACGCGTCCGCTGGGACCACGGTTTCAGAATGATGCCGGAAAAGCCGAAATTCGCGCCGGTGATCTGGAACGATTGCTCGTATTCCGGCACGGCCTCGAAGGCCTTCTGGACTTCGCGGGCGTAGATCATGTTTTGGTCGATCGTCGCCGTCGGCGCCGGCAGCAGAATGCTGAACACGACGCCCTGGTCTTCCTTGGGCGCCAATTCCCGGTTCGCAAACATCACGAACACCGGCAGCAGCAACGTGAGCAAGCCGGCCACCGTCAGCGTCACGGGCACCCAGCCGAGGCTGGAATCGATCCACCGTTCGTAACGGTTCCGGACGCGGTCGAACTGGTGGTTCGTCCAACCCGAAAGCCCGCTCTCGGTGGCGCCGCCGCCCTTCAGCAGGTACGCGCTCATCATCGGCGACAGCGTCAGCGCCACGAAACCCGACACCGCGACCGAACCCGCGAGGGTGAACGCGAACTCGCGGAACAGCGCGCCCGTCAGGCCGCCCTGGAAACCGATCGGCGCGTACACCGCGGCGAGGGTGATCGTCATCGAGATCACGGGGCCCACCAGTTCGCGGGCGCCGAGGATGGCGGCTTCGACCGGCGTGTGGCCTTCGCGGATATGCCGCTCGATGTTCTCGACCACGACGATCGCGTCGTCGACGACGATGCCGACCGCGAGCACGATCGCGAGCAGGGTCAGGAGGTTCACCGTGAAGCCCATCACGAGCATGAGAAACAGCGCGCCGACCAGCGACAGCGGCATCGCCACGATCGGGATCAGCACGGAACGCAGCGACCCCATGAACAGGAAGATCACCACGGTGACGATCAGCAGGGTCTCGACCAGGGTTTTGACGATTTCCTTGAGCGCATCCTCGATGTACTTGGAAGCATCATACGCGATCTTGGCGTTCAGGCCGGCCGGCAGGCTGCGCTGGATATCGGGCATCGCCGCCCGCACGCGCTGGATGACTTCCACGGTGCTTTCCGACGGCAACACCCAGATGCCCATGAAGGTCGCGGTCTGGCCGCCGAACCGCACTTCCTCGTCGTAGCTTTCCGCGCCGAGGACCACGTCGGCCACGTCCTCCAGCCGCACGATCACGCCGTTGCGCTCGGCGACGACCATCTGGCGGAATTCGTCCACGTTCTTGAGATCGGTGTTCGCGATCAGCGAGACGGAGAGCATCGAACCCTTGGTGGCCCCGACCGCGGCGAGCGCGTTGTTGGCCGCGAGCGCCCCGCGGACTTCGGAAGGGCTGAGGCCGCGGGCCGCCAGTTCGTCGGGCTTCAGCCAGACCCGCATCGCGAACACGCGGCCGCCGAGGACGTCCGCCTTCTGCACGCCCTTGGTGGCGGACAGGCGCGGCTGTACCATGCGGTTCAGGTAGTCGGTGATCTGGTTCTGGTCGAGGGTGTCCGAGTAGAAGCTCAGGTACATCGACGCGAATTGGCTGTCCGCCGTCTCGACGTTGATCGTCGGCGCCTCCGACTCGGGCGGCAGTTCGTTGCGGACCTGGTCGAGCTTGGCGCTGATCTGCGCGAGCGCGGCGTTGGTGTCGTAGTTCAGCCGCAGGAAAACCTTGATCGTGCTGAGGCCGGCGCGGCTTTCGGATTCGATGTAGTCGATGCCGTCCGCGCTCGCGATCACGCGCTCGATCTGGGTCGTGATGTAGCCGCGCACCGTGTCGGCGCTGGCGCCGAAGTAAACCGTGGTGACATTGACCACGGCGCTGTCGCTGCGCGGGTACTGGCGGGTGTTGAGCTGGAAGTAGGCGACGACGCCGACCACCAAAATGACGATGTTGACGACCAGTGCGATGACCGGTTTGCGCACAAACATGTCCGTGAAACTTTTCGAGACCATGGGAAGCGGGAATGAGGGCTGCGGGGAGGAGCGGAACGGATCCGGACCGGGAGCAAGGCCGCCTCAGGCGGCCGCACCGGCACCGGGAATCCGCGGCCGGGCGATCAGGTATTGGCGGGCTTGGGCGCCGGATTGCTCGTGGGCTGCACGGTGTTGTTCACCTGGACCGGCGCGCCGTTGCGCAGTTTGAAAACTCCGGCGGAAACAATCTCCTCGCCCGCTTTCAGGCCGCCCGTGACGGCGACGAGGTCGCCGCGCGTGGCGCCGAGCTTCACGAACTGCTGGCGGACGCCGACGTATTCCTTGCCGTCCGCGTGCTTCATTTTCTCCACCACGTAGACGGAATTGCCGTAGGAGGCATAGGCGATCGCGGTGGCGGGGACGACCACGAGGGGTTCGCCGGCCGGCAGTTCGACTTCGACCCGGACAAACATGCCGGACCGGAGCGTTTCGCCCGGATTGGCGATCGTCGCCTGGACCGACACGTTGCGCGTCGCGGCGTCGACCTCGGAATTGATCGCCGTGATCTTGCCGGCAAAGGGCTTTTCGTAGGCATCCACCGCGACGGCGACGACCTGGCCCGGCGTGAGCGCCGGCAGGTAGCGCTGCGGGATGCTGAAGTTGACGAAGATGGGATCGAGTTTTTGCAACGGCAGCAGGGCCTGGCCGCGCGCCACAAACTGGCCGGTGTTTACAATCCGGATACCGACGCGGCCGGCGAACGGCGCCCGGACCTCCTTCTTGGCGATCTGGGCCTTGAGCGCCGCGACGGCGGCCACGGCCTGTTTGGCGGCGGCATCGGCGGCGTCGAAGTCCGATTTGGCAATGGCCTGGCGGTTCCAGAGGTCGCGGGCCCGCTCCAGATTGATCCGGTTGAGCTCCGCCGTGGCCTCGGTGGAAACGAGGTTCGCCCGCTCGACGGACGTATCGAGTTCGACGAGGAGGTCGCCGGCCTTGACGGCCGTGCCGCTCTCGGCGGCGATGCGGACGATGGTGCCGTCGGCATCGGCGGAGACGGTGACGCCCTCCACCGGGGCCAGCGTGCCGATCGACTTGAGGGTCGGCTGCCATTCGACCGCCTTGGCGGCGAAGGTGGCGACGGAACTCGGCGGCACCGAGTGGTCCATCGAGGACATCTGCTTGATCTGGGCGACCTTGACGGCTCCGAGGGTCACGACCAGGACGGCAAATCCGGTGAGTGCGAGGGCGAATTTCTTGAGCATGGGAACAGCGGGATGTGGTTCTTGGAAAAGGGTGCGTGATCTCAACGGGCGGCGGAGCTTTCGGCGGACGGGTCGCCCGCTTTGAGGGCGGAAACCTGGCGCTGGATCTTCACCAGCAGGCGCACGAGGGTCTTCCGCTCGCCTTCGCCGAGGGTGTCCATCACGGCCGCCACGCTGCGGAAATGGCCGGGCATGAAACCGCGCAGGAACTTGTCGGCCTTGGCCGTGAGCTGGACCAACAGCATGCGCCGGTCGGACGGATCCGGTTCGCGCCGTACGAATCCGTCACGCTCCAGCGTGTCGATCAGGCCCGTCATCGTTGCCCGGGTCACGCCCGCCGCCTCGGCCAGCTCCGCCGGGGTCCGCGGCCCGCAACCGATGCCGTCGGCCGTGGCCGTTCCCATCCGGGGCTGCGCCCCGCGCCACAGCAGCATCAGCACCCCGAACCGCCCCTGCGAGATGTGATGGGCCGCAAAATGCCGCTCCGTCACCCCGAAGGCCTCGTCGCCCGTGCGCAAGAGATGCAGGAACGCCTCCGCCGCCGACGGATCCAGGTCGGGAAATTCCTTCGCGGCCTCCAGGAGGCACTCGTAGCGCGGCAGATCTTTCAGCAACAGGTGCGGCATTTCGTAAAATGGTAAGGCGGGTGACGGTAAGGCGGCTGACCGTTAGCTTCCTAATCATTCCCGCAAGCCGAAAGTTCGGTTTTTCCGGATTTTTCCCGCAAAAAAACCGCCGGCCCGGAGCCGGCGGTTTTTCGTCACCGAATTGGCACAATTCAGAGGGCCGAGGCGGCCGCGACCACGGCCTCCGTCGTCACCCCGAGTTCTTTGAACACGATCGGCGCCGGCGCACTGAGGCCGAAGCGGTCGATGCCGACCACTTTGCCGTCGAGCCCGACGTACTTGTACCAGAGGCCGGTCACACCCGCCTCCACCGCGACGCGCTTGCGGCAGGAAACCGGCAGCACGCTCTCGCGGTAGTCGCCCGGCTGCCGGTCGAACCGCTCGGTGCACGGCATCGAAACCACGCGCACGCCCGCGCCCAACTGTTTCGCGGCGGCCACCGCGAGCTGCAGCTCGCTGCCGGTGGCGATGAGGATGTGCGTGAGCGGAGCCGTTTCGCGGACCGCGACATAGCCGCCCTTGATGGCGCCCTCGCGGCGGGTCGCGACCGGTATGTCGTTGAGATTCGGCAGCGCCTGGCGGGACAGCGCCAGCAGCGTCGGGCCGTCGGTGCGCTCGAGCGCCGCGGCGAAAGCCCCGGCGGTTTCTTCCGGATCGGCCGGGCGGATAACGTCGAGATTCGGGATCACGCGGAGACCGGAAACCGTTTCCACCGGCTGGTGGGTCGGACCGTCTTCGCCCACGCCGATCGAGTCGTGGGTGTAAATGTACACGACGGGCAGCTTCGAAAGCGCGGCGATCCGCATCGCGGGCCGCGAGTAGTCGGCGAAAACGAGGAATGTCGCGATGCTCGGACGGAAAACGCCGTCGTAGGCGATGCCGTTGGCAATCGCCGCCATGCCGTGCTCGCGGATGCCGAAGCGGATGTTGCGGGCGCCGCGGTTCTCGGGCTCGAAGTCTTTGTCCGCGGCGATGTAGTTCAACGTGGAGCCGTAAAGATCGGCGCTGCCGCCGACGAGCAAGGGCAGCGCGGCCGCCACGGGCTGCAGCACGTCGCGACCGGCTGCGCGGGTCGCGAGTTTCGCATCCGCCGGGAAGACCGGGATCTTTTCCAGCAGGGCCGCGGCGTTGGGCGCCTGTTCGCGGGATTCGAGCAGCGCGGCCTTCTCCGGATTCGCGGCCGCCCAGGCTTTGAACGTCTTCGCCCATTTGTTGCAGGCCCGGACGAGGCGCTGTTTATGGGCCTCGAAGTAGGCGCGCACATCGTCGCTGACGAAGAAGTGCTGGTCGGCGGGCAATCCGAGGCCGGCCCGCGCGGTGTCGGCGAACTTCGCCCCGCCCTCGCCGTGGCCCTTGGCGGTGCCCTGCACTTCCGGAATGCCCTTGCCGATGATCGTCTTGGCAATGATCAGCTGCGGCTTGCCGCTCTTGGTTTTCTTGGCGCGGTTGAACGCCTTCAGGAAGGCGGCCATGTCGTGGCCGTCGACCGTTTGCACATCCCAGCCGATCGCCTTGAAGCGGGCGGCGGCGGATTCGCTCTGCGTCTTGGCCGCCATCGCGTCGAGGGTGACGTCGTTGGCATCGTAAATCAAAATCAGGTTATCGAGCTTCTGGTGGCCCGCGAAAGCCACGGCTTCCATCGCCACGCCTTCCTGCATGCAGCCGTCGCCGGCGAGGCAAACCACGTGGTAGTCGAAAATCGGGTGTTCGGCGGTGTTGAAGCGCGCCGCCGCCATCTGGCCGGCGAGCGCCATGCCGACGGAGTTGCCGATGCCCTGCCCGAGCGGGCCGGTGGTGGATTCGACCCCGGGAGTGTCGTGAAACTCGGGATGTCCGGGCGTGAGACTGTGCAGCACGCGGAATTTTTTCACTTCCTCGATCGGCACCGCGTAACCGCTCAGGTGCAGCCAGCTGTAGAGAAACATCGAGCCGTGGCCCGCGGAGAGCACGAAGCGGTCGCGGTTGAGCCAACGCGGCCGCTCCGGATTGTGGACCAGGGCATGGCCGAACAGCACGGCGCCGAGGTCCGCCGCGCCCAACGGCAGGCCGAGGTGGCCCGAAGAGCACGCGTGGACCGCATCGATGGCGAGGCCGCGCGCCTGGTTGGCAGCTTTGGCGAGGAGGTGAGTTTGCAACGTCATGATAAAATTCCGCCCAGAGCTAGACACCGGCGGTCCGGCGGGAAAGCCCGAATTTCCGGCGACGTGTCATGGCGGCGGGATTTGCGGACACAAAAAAGGCGGGCTCCCCCGGAAGGGAGCCCGCCGAAAGTTTGACTTGGCCTCAGGCCTTGGCCGGAGCCGGCGCGGCCGCGGCCTTGGTGGCGGCGACCTTCTCGGCATGGACCTCGGCGGCGCGGTCCTTTTCCTTGATCGCCACGGCGGCCTTGCCGGTGCGGCGACGCAGGTAATACAGACGCGCCTTCATGGCCTCGGACTCGCGCTCGACCTCGATCTTCTCGATGTTGGGAGAGTTGACCGGGAACACGCGCTCGACGCCTTCGCCGTAGCTGAGGCGGCGGACGGTGAACGTCTCGTGGATCCCATGACCCTTGCGGGCGATCACGATGCCGCCGTAAATCTGCACGCGCTCCTTGTCGCCTTCGCGCACCTTCGTGTGCACGCGCACACCGTCGCCCACCTTGAAGGGCGTGATGTCTTTCTTCACCTGGGAGGCGGTGATCTCTTGGATAATCGGGTTCATGGCTGTGAGTTTATTTGAGTAAATCGGGTCGGACCTGACGGGTTTTCTCCAACTGACGCGCGGCTCGCCATTTTTCGATTTCGGCATGATTGCCCGAGAGAAGAACCTCGGGAACGGACATGCCCCGGAACTCGGCGGGACGCGTGTATTGAGGAAAGTCGAGCAACTTGTTGGTGAAGGATTCGTGCGTCAATGACTTTTCCTCCCCGAGCACGCCGGGAATGAAACGGGCCAATGCATCGATCAAAACCGCGGCCGCCAACGTGCCGTTTGTCAGCACGTAATCGCCGATGGAAATCTCTTCGTCGATCACGCCGTCGCGGATCCGCTGGTCGATGCCCTCGTAGTGGCCGCTGAGCAACACCAGGTGCCGCTCCTGCGAAAGCCGGTGCGCGATCGTCGGCGAAAGCGGCGCGCCGTCCGGGGTAAGATAGATGCGCCGGCAGCCGGGAGTCTGCACCTGTTCGATCGCGGCAAACACCGGCTCCGCCTTCATCACCATCCCCGCGCCGCCGCCGAAAGGCCGGTCGTCGGCGGTGCGATGCTTGTCGGTCGCCCACGCGCGCACGTCGTGCACCTTCACCGCCAGGTGGCCGGCCGCGATGCCTTTGCCGAGGATGCTTTCGGCCAGAAAGCCGTCCAGCATGCGCGGGAAAAGCGTCAGCAGGTCGATCTGCAGCGGCATCGCGGGAGCGGTCGGAAGATACGGAAGGCGGCCACAAAAAAAGCCCCGGAATGCTCCGGGGCTTTCTGACGGCGGAACCCGCAGGTGCCGCCGCCGGAAAAAATCGCCGGCCTCAGGCCGTGGCGGTCGCAGTCGCGGCGCGGCGCGCCTTCTTGATCATGGCGTGCATCGTGGCCGTGGGCAGCGCGCCCTTGCTGAGCCAGTAGTCGACGCGGGCGAGATCGAGCTTGATCGGGCTGCCCTTGGTCTTGGGCGTGTAGGTGCCGATGTTTTCCACCGCGGCGCCATCACGGCGCGAGCGCGCTTCGGCGACGACCACGCGATAGAGGGGCTGGTGCACGGAACCAACCTTGGTAAGACGGATTTTGAGAGCCATGTCGGATGTTTTGCGGAGCGATTCTTGCTTGGAAAAGTTGAGGACAAGACCGCCCCACTATCAGCTTGTCAAGCCCCGGTTCGCGCCGCACTTCTCCAACCTCTTATGCTCAAAGCTGGCATCGTCGGCCTGCCCAACGTGGGCAAATCCACTCTCTTCAATGCGCTCACCCGGTCCCGCAAGGCCGAAGCCGCGAACTATCCGTTCTGCACGATCGACCCGAATGTCGGCGTGGTGATCGTCCCCGACGAACGCGCCTACGTGCTGCAGAAAATCGCCAAAACCAACGTCGTCGTGCCCGCCGCCATCGAGTTCGTCGACATCGCCGGCCTCGTCGCCGGCGCCAGCAAAGGCGAAGGCCTCGGCAACCAATTTCTCGCCAACATCCGCGAAGTCGACGCCATCGTCCAAGTCGTCCGTTGCTTCGAGGACGGCGACATCGTCCACACCATGGGTGCCATCGACCCGGTCCGCGACATCGAGGTGATCACGACCGAGCTCGTGCTCGCCGATCTTGATGCCGTGACCAAGCGCATCGAGAAAACGCAGAAGAAGGCGAAGTCGGGCGACAAGGAAGCCCAGGCCGAAGTCGCGCTGCTGCAGAAACTCGAGCCGCACCTCAATTCAGGCAAAACGGCCAACACCCTGCCCGCCACCGACGACGAGAAGGCGCAGATGAAGCTCTTCCAGTTGCTCACCGCCAAGCCCGTCCTTTTCGCCTGCAACGTCGCCGAAAGCGATCTCGCCACCGCCGAGCAGAATCCGTTCGTGCAAAAGGTCGCGGAGTTTGTCCGTTCCCACCACGACGCGGCGTACGTGCCGATCAGCGCGAAGATCGAATCCGAACTGATCGATCTCCCGGCCGAGGAAGCGAAGGCCTTCCTCAAGGATCTCGGCGTCGACGATTCCGGTGTTTCCTCGCTCATCCGCGGCACCTACCTGTTGCTCGGTCTCCAAACCTACTTCACCGCCGGCGAAAAAGAAGTCCGCGCCTGGACCATCAAGAAGGGCTGGAAAGCCCCCCAGGCCGCCGGCGTGATCCACACCGATTTCGAAAAAGGCTTCATCAAGGCCGAGGTCGTCTCGTATCAGGATCTCACCACGCTCGGCAGCGTCGCCGCCGCCCGCGACGCCGGCAAGTACCGGCTCGAGGGCAAGGAATACGTGTTCCAGGACGGCGACGTCGCGCTCTTCCGCTTCAACACTTGAAGCCGCGGCCCGCGCGCAACGTGACGATCCGGCGAACGTGATGCGCAGGATTGCCTGAACCGGAAAACGTGCCCTGCTGGCCGCGCATGCCCCGCCGCGCGATCTTCACGCTCTGCTGCACGCTGCTCGGCGCGGCGTCGGCTCCGGCCCACCCGGAAATCGCGGCCGCGCTCGGGCACCTCAACGCCCGGATCGCCGCCGCGCCCGGCGAAGCCGGCCCGTATGTCGAACGCGGCGAGCTCTATACCCGGCATGAAGAATGGACGGCGGCCGAGGCCAATTTTCTTGTCGCCGCCGAATTGGCGCCGGCGCATCCGCGGCTCGATCGGGCCCGTGGCGCCCTCGCCTTGGCGCGGGGCGAACCTGCCTCCGCCCGCCAAATGCTCGACCGCGCCGTCGCGGTCTCCCCGACCGATCATGAAGCCCGGGTCCTCCGGGCCCGGGCCGCGGCCGCCCTCGGCGATACCGCCGCCGCGGCCCGCGATCTGGCGGTGGTCCTCGACGCCCTGCCCTCTCCTCCGCCCGAACTGATTCTGTTCCACGTCGGGCTGCTTCCGCCCGCGGCCGCCCTCGTCCAGCTCGAGGCCATGATGGCCCGCGTCGGTCCCGCGCTCGTGCTCCAGTTGCGCGCGCTGGAATTCGAGGAAACGACCGGCCGCGTCGACGCGGCGCTGCACCGCCTCGGCACGCTGGCCGCCCAGAGCGAGCGGCCGGAGACCTGGATCCGCCGTCGCGGCGATCTCCTCTCCCGCCACGGACGTGCCGCCGAAGCGCGCCTTGCCTACGCCGCTGCGCTGGCCGCGGCCCTCGCGCTGCCGGACTGGCTGCGAACCTCGCCGGACACGCGGAAATTCATCGCGGAGCTTCGCCCGCTCGTGAATCCATCGACCTGATTTCCATGAAAACCCGCCTCCTCCTGTTAGCGTTGGCCGTCTTCGCGGCCGCCCCGTCCGCGCCTGCCGCCACGACCATTTTGCGCGGCCCCTACCTCCAGTCCGCCACGCCCACGAGTCTCGTGATCCGGTGGCGCACCGACACCACGGAAGCGTCCGTCGTTTCCTACGGTCTCGAACGGAACGCGTTGACTTCGAATACCAAGGCCGAAGGCATCACCGCCGAGCACGTCGTCCAGCTGACCAACCTCAAGCCCGGCACGCGCTACCACTACACGGTCGGACCGGTCGCGGTGCCCCCGCCGGCACCCGTCGGCGAAAAGAAATCCTCCGCTGAAGACGCCCCGCCCAAGAACGGCATTTTCAGTTTCGTTACGCCGCCCGTCGTCGGGCCCGCCAAACCCACCCGCATCTGGGTCCTCGGCGACCCGGGCACGAAGGGCAAAACCCAGGAGGCGGTGCGCGACGTCTACTACAACTTCACCGGCAAACGGGAAACCGACCTCTGGCTCATGCTCGGCGACAATGCGTATCCGGACGGCACGGACGCCGACTACCAGAAAGCCGTGTTCGAGATGTACCCGCAGACGCTGCGCACCTCCCCGCTCTGGCCCGCCCTCGGCAATCACGACGCGAAGAGCGCCAACTCGATCACCCAGTCCGGGGTCTACTACGACATCTTCACCCTGCCGACGCGCGCCCAGGCGGGCGGCGTGATGTCGGGCACCGAGGCGTACTACTCCTTCGACTACGCCAACATCCACTTCATCTGCCTCGACTCGCACGATTCCGACCGTTCCGCCGGCGGCGCGATGATGCAATGGCTGAAGGCCGACCTCGCCGCCACGCAGCGAGACTGGATCGTCGCCTACTTCCACCATCCGACTTACACGAAGGGCACCCATGATTCCGACAAGGACAGCGACAGCGCCGGCCGCATGAACGACATGCGCGCGATCTTCCTCCCCGTCCTCGAGGCAGGCGGTGTCGACCTCATCCTGACCGGCCATTCCCACGTTTACGAACGCTCCTGGCTGCTCGACGGCCACTACGGCAAGAGCGACACGTTCGCCGCCGCCAAACACGTCAAGCAGTCGCAAGACGGCCGCGCCGACGGCACCGGCGTTTACAAAAAGCGCCGCGGCCGCATTCCGAACGCCGGCGAAATCTCCGTCGTCACCGGCAGCGCCGGCCACGCGGGGAGCGCCACGAAACCGCCGCCGCTGAACCATCCGGCGTTTTTCATTTCCCTCAACGAACCTGGTTCGTTCGTCATCGACGTCGACGGCCTCAAACTCGACGCCGTCTTCCTCAACGACAAGGGCGCGAAACGCGACTGGTTCACGATCGTGAAGGAATGATCCGCCGCCGTTTTCCGGTCCGCGCGAACAAACATTGCGCGGACCGGCGCCGCCAGTAGCGTCGGCAATCTCCCATGAGCGAAGCGCCGTCCCACCCGACGCCCCCGTCCGACCCCAGCCGCCCCGCGCCCGAATTGCTCGATTCGTCCATTTTGCGTGTGCTCATGGAGGCGAGCACCGACCGGATCTATTTCAAGGACCTGCAAAGCCGGATCGTCCGCAACAATGCGGCGCATGCCCGCTCCCTCGGTGCCAAGTCGCCCGACGAATGTGTCGGCAAAACCGATGCGGATTTCTTTTCCCGCGAGCACACGGAACGCGCCCTGCGGGACGAACAGGAAATCATCCGCACCGGCCAGCCGGTCATTTCGCAACTGGAGCGCCTCACGATGCGCGATGGCCGCAAGACCTGGGCCTCGGCCACGAAAATGCCGTGGCGCGACGCCGCCGGCACCATCATCGGCACCTTCGGAATCACCCGCGATGTCACCGCGACCAAGGAAGCGGAGGAAAAGCTGGAGGAAGAGCGCAACTTGCTGCGCACGATTATCGACCACTTGCCCAGCCGGCTCTACGTCAAGGATATGGCAGCCCGGTACGTCCTGAACAACCAGGCGCACCTCGCGATGCTCGGGGCGAAGACCCAAGCCGACACCCTCGGCCGCACGACCCTCGATTTCTTCCCTGGCGAACGCGGCCGCCAGGCCCTCGCCGACGACCGGCAGGTCCTCGAATCCCAGTCGCCCATTTTGAACCAGGAAAAGTCGGACTTCGGCAGCGAAGGCCGCGTGAATTGGTCCCTGGTCACCAAGGTGCCCCTGCGCGACATCCGCAACCAACTCGTCGGTCTCGTCGGCATCAGCCACGACATCACCCGCCGGAAGCGCGCCGAAGAGGAATTGCAGCGCCGCTCGACGGAGATGGAGACGGACCTGCGCATGGCGCGGCAAGTCCAGGAAGCGTTTCTCAACCGCGACTATCCGCTTTTCCCGCGGGACGCGTCACCGGATTCAACCGCGCTCCGCTTCGCTCACCGCTACCTGCCCACCACGAGCCTGGGCGGCGATTTCTTCGATATCCTGCAGCTTTCGGACACGCGTTGCGGCGTGCTGATCTGCGACGTCATGGGCCATGGCGTCCGCGCCGGCCTGCTGACCGCGTTGATCCGCGGCGTGGTCGAGGAAATCGGCCTGCGCGCCGACGATCCGGCCCACGTCCTCGCCGAGGTCAACCGCAGCCTGATGCCGATCATCGAGCACACGGGGCAGCCCGTCTTCGCGACCGTCTTTTTCGGCGTGATCGACACGGCGGAAAAGACGCTCCGCTACGGCAACGCCGGCCATCCGCCGCCCTTGCTGCGCCATGCCGCCACGGGATTGATCCAACGTCTGGTACCGGACGATCCCGAGCCGGCCGCCGGCCTGCTCAGCGACTTCCACTACACCTCGGGATCCTGCCCCTTCGAGGCCGGCGACCTGCTGTTGGGCTACACCGACGGCATCCTCGAAGCCGCCAACGGCACCGGCACGATGTTCGGCGAAGCGCCGCTGTGCAAAATTCTCCGGGAAACCGACCGGCTCACATGCGGGGAAATCGGCGACCGCGTCCTGAAGGACGTCCAGCAACACTGCGGTTGCGAGACCTTCGACGACGACGTGTGCCTGGTGCTGATTCAGGCCCAAGCGCAGCGATAGGCGCGGAGCCCGCTCAAGAAGCTGCGGCGGTTCCGGCAATCTCCGTCGGCAAGAAAGCCAAAAAAAAACGCCGGCCTGAAAAGGCCGGCGTCAGAATGAGAGAGGAATCGTCGACCTGTTACTCGCCGCCACCTGCGGAGGCACTCTGAGCGGGATCGACAGGAGGAGTCGAGCCAGTATTCCCACCCGTGCCACCCGTATTGCCGCCGGACGAGATGCCGGAAGCCGCGTTCGTTCCGGCACTACCAGCAGAAGAGCCGGCGCTCGAAGCCGCGGAAACCGCAGCAGCGGGGGCGCTGGCCACAGCAGCTTGAACCGCAGCCGTGGTGGTATTCGTCGCCGTGGCCACCGCGGCGACAATCGACGCCGCAGGCGTCGTCGGAACCGCCGCCGTAACCGCCGCCGTAATAACACCAACCGAAGCGGCGGGAACCGCCACCGCAACCGCACCGGCGACAGAAGCCGCTTGCGCGGGAACTGCGACCGCCACAGCGGCAGCAACCGTCGCGGCTTGGGCGGCGGGAACAGCCGAAGCCACCGCGGCAGCAACCGCACCAGCGGACGCCGCGGGGGCAACCGCGGCAACCGCGGCAGCGATCGTCGCCGCAGCCGTCGGATTGGCGGTGGCCGCGGCCTTGGCGATCGTAGCGGCAGCGTCCGGATTTGCCGCCGCAATCTTGGCGACTTCCTTGGCGGCGTCGGTGCCGTTGGCGGCGGCGGTGACTTGCGCCTGCAGATCAGCGGAAAGGGCCGCATTTTGCGCGCTCGCGAACGGAGCGGAAACGGCAAGGGCTAGCGTGAGGAGGATTGTACGGGTGTTCATTAAGTAAGTGGAGTTGCGCCTGACGGAGAGTGGGAATGATGCAATCACTTCACCGAATCAAGAGCGAAGACGGGATTTCCTGAGGAATTCACCCGAGGGCTGATTCTGCTCCGCGCGCCCGAAATCATCCCGTTTCCTTCGCGGCGAACTCATCGGCGCCGCAGCCGAGCTTATCTCCCGCATGCCTCGAGTATGCCGATTTCATGTCAGTCACCGGCAAACTCATCCCGTGGTGGCCCATGCTCCTCTGGAACGCCGTTTCTTCAACGAAGGGCAATTGCCGTTTCCCGAAGGCCGGGCCTCCGGCGTTGTTCTCGACACGCTTTCCCAAGGCCATGCCGACGCCGGCATGATCCGCGCCAAGGTCCTCGCCTACACCGCCGCCGGCGCCGGTTTTCTCCAATTCCTGATGAGCGACGGCCTGCAACGTCCGCGCCAATTCAAACCGCTGCGCCTCGGCAAACTCTTCGGTCTCGCCGAGCCGTGGCATTTGCGCGAGCGCTTCGACGACTACGATTACGTCTTCGCCGCCAAGGTCTACACTTTGATCCCCAAGATCCTTGGCACCGACATCCGCCAACTCGGCCTCCGCCTCAGCCTCGACGCCGCTATGCCCGGCGTCGGCGGCCTCATGGGTATCCGCGCCTCCAGCAGCGTGCGCGTAGGCACCTTCGCCAACTTCGTCACCCTCGCCCGTGGATGATCCAGCGCGGCGACATTGCCCCCGCCTCAACGCCGCCGGTGCGGCCATCCCTCTCAACCGCGGCGAAATCGTCAACCAATGGTTGGTCCCTCCGGTGGGGCGTCACCATGATGGTCGTCGGTTCCCTCGTGACCCTCGCCGCCAAACCCGAACTCTTCACCAGCGCCTGGAAAATGGTTTTCAGGAAACGCACTGCCCCGGCCGCCGGCGAAGCCAAGCCCAATGACCCGCTCCGCGACATCGAGCTACCGCTCTGGGTCTCCTTCGTCGGCGTCCCGATCAAGAGCTTCGTCGCCGTCTGGCTCACCCACGATTTCTTCGGCGCGCCCAGGCACCTCGCCCTCATCGCGCAGCCGCTCATCTTTTTCCTCGCGGTCATCTGCACCAATTCCATCGCACTCACGTCACGGCCGCCGACCGGCTCCCTCAGCGAAATCACATAGAGTTCTCCATCGGCGCCGTTGATCGCTCCAACTCCGCCACAAATCTGATGCCCGGCGGCATGACCGCCGAAATCGCCGCCAACGCCGCCAACCTCCTCTCCGACATCAAGCCCGGCTACAGGCTCGGCGCCAAACCGCGCCAACCGGCCGCCGGCCAGGTCATCGGCATTTTCGCCGGCGCCCCTGCCTCCACCCGGCGCTTCTTTCCGCTCTTCTTGCCGCCGGCCGCCGACGGCGTCTCCACCACGGCATCGATCGTCTCGGATCAATTCCCGATGCACGCGGCGCTCCAATGGAAAGGGGTCTCCGCTCTCCTTTCCGCCGGGCTCAAAAACTTGCCGACCTCCGCGCTGGTCTCACTTGCCGACCCGGTGATCGGTTCTTCACCTTTCAACGTTCACCTTTCAACCCTGCGCCGGTCCGCCGACGCACTCCCGTCAAGGCAACTTCGCCTGCACGATTTTGCTGACGGCTCCGAAATCGATCAGCGCCGCTTCGGGCAACTTCTTCAACGCGCCGATCACCTTCCCCATCTCCTTCTTCGAGGCCGCCCCCGTCTCGGCGATCGCCGCGGCGACGAGCGCATCGACCTTGGCGGCATCGAGGGCCTGCGGCAGGTATTTTTCGAGAATCCGGATTTCGGCTTCGTTGGCGGCGACCAAGTCGGCGCGCCCGCCTTTTTCGAATTCCGTTTTCGCATCGGCGAGATTTTTCACCCCTTTGCGCATCGTCGTCAGGACCAGCGCGTCGTCGATGTCCTTGTTGGCATCCATCGCCGCACGCTTGATCGCGGCGTCGGCGGTGCGGAGGGCGGTGGTCGTGACGCTGTCGCGGGCCTTCATCGCCACGATGATATCGGCGCGGAGTTTTTCGTAGAGAGCGGACATGACGCCAAAATCCCGGCGTGCATCCGCAAGGGCAACCGTGATTTGCTGCCGCCGATGAATCCCGTGCCCGCGCGCAATGTCCTCGGCGGTCCGCTCAAGCCCTGCTCGACCGATCCGCTGACCGGTTATTTCCGCAACGGCCGCTGCGACACCTGCGCGGAAGACCACGGTTGCCACACCGTCTGCGTCGAGGTCACGGAAATCTTCCTCGAGGCCAGCCGCGCCGTCGGCAACGACCTCTCGACGCCGCGCCCCGAGTACGACTTCCCGGGCCTGAAAGCCGGCGACCGCTGGTGCGTCTGCGCGAGCCGCTGGCTTGAACTTTACGAAAACGGCATCCCCGCCCCCGTCGTGCTCGCCGCCACGCACGAGCGCACCCTCGAAATCGTCCCGCTCGCCAGTCTCATGCAGCACGGCGCCGCCTGAAATGAAGAGCAGGAAGTTGAGAGTTGAGGGTTGAGAGATCGATCCATCCAGGCACGGAAACACGGCCACGGCTCCCCACCTGACGAAACGGCACGTTCTGCTCTCAACTCCCCTCCCATCACTCCACGGCCCGACGCCGTCTGCCCTCCCATTTACCCCATGAACTACCCCGCCCTCCTCGTCTCCGTCCTCGCCGCCCTGCCCGCTTTCGCCGCCGTCGCGTGGAATCCGCCCGGCCTGCCGCCCCCGCCCGCCTCCGGCCCGGCGCTGACGCAGGGTGCCTACCTCAAACCCGAGCAGGGCAAGGCCATGCTCGACGCCGCGCTCGCGCAGTTTCCCGACCGCGCCGCCTGGGAAGCCTACGGCGCCCACGTGCGTATCCGAATGCAGGATGCGCTCAACCTGTCCCCCTGGCCCAAGCGCACGCCGCTCAACGTCGTGATCCGCGACCGCCGCACTTACGACGGCTACTCGGTGGAGAATGTCGCCTTCGAATCGATCCCCGGCTACTACGTTACCGGCAACCTCTACCGGCCCCTCGCCGCCAAGCCGCCCTACGCGGCCGTGCTCTCGACGCACGGCCACTACCGCAAAATCGAAAAACCCGAGGACTACGACACGCACGCGCGCTTCTCGCCGGCGATGCAGACGCGCTGCGCCGTGCTCGCCCGCATGGGCGCGGTGGTATTCTCGATCGACATGTTCGCCGCCGGCGAATCGATGGCGTTTTTCGGCCAGGAAGCGCACAAGCAATCCCTCGCCCCCACCATCCAGACGTGGAACGCCATGCGCGCTGTCGATTTCCTGACTTCCCTCGAAGGCGTCGACGCCGGCCGCGTGGCCGTCAGCGGCGAATCCGGCGGCGGCACGCAAAGTTTTCTGCTCACCGCTCTCGATCCGCGCATCGCGGTCAGCGCGCCGGTCGTGATGGTGTCGTCCTACTTCTTCGGCGGCTGCGCCTGCGAGAGCGGCCTGCCGATCCATCGCAGCGCCGACCATTTCGTGAACAACGCCATGATCGCCGCCCTCGCCGCGCCGCGCCCGTTGCTGCTCGTCTCCGACGGCAAGGACTGGACCGCCCACAACCCGCAGATCGAGTTTCCGTTCGTCCAAAAGATCTACGGCTACTACGGCGCCGCCGACCGCACCGCCAACGTCCACCTGCCCGACGAAGGCCACGACTACGGTCCCTCGAAACGCGCCGCGGTGTACCGCTTCTTCGCGCAGCACCTGAAGCTCGATCTCACCGCGGCCCAGAACGCCGCCGGCGCGATCGACGAAAGCCGCGCCACGATCGAGAAGGCGGCCAAGCTCCGCGTGTTCACCGCCGATTTTCCGATTCCGGCTTCCGCCTTGCACGACGGCGCCGCGATCGAGAAACGGCTGCGCGAGCTGCAGAAATAGTTTCCGCGGCCCCGCGGGAAATTGCGCCGGAAGAATCCGGACGACGGCCCGACGTCGCCGTGATAGATTGCACCCATGCGACTGACTCCCGCCACGATGTACGCCCGGCTCCTCGCGAGCGACGCGTCGTACAACGGCCGTTTCTTCACCGGCGTCCTCACCACCGGCATCTATTGCCTGCCTTCCTGCAAGGCGCGGAAACCGAAGGCGGAAAACGTCCGCTTCTTCCCCACCGTCGAGGGCGCCCGCGCCGCCGGCCTGCGCGCCTGCAAGAAATGCCACCCCGATGATTTCGCCCGCGGCGCCGATCCCGTGCTCGAAACCATCGAGGAACTCGTGGCCGAATTGCGCGCCGCGCCGCAGAATTTCCCCGATGCCAAGGCCGTGGTCCGCCGCTCCGGCTTCGGCCCCACGCGGCTCTTCGAACTCCTCCGCCAGCACTTCCACGCCACGCCGGCCGAGCTCCTGCTCCGCGCGCGCCTTGAAGCCGCGAAACTCCGTCTGTGCGCGAGTCGCGCGGGCCTGCTCGCGCTCGCCCAAGGCGTCGGCTTCGAATCCGTTTCCGTCTTCCACGACCATTTCCGCCGGCGCACGGGCCTGACGCCGGCCGCGTGGCGCGACCTCGCCGGCACGAGCTCGTTCACGATCGCGTTGCCCGAAAACTACCCGCTCGGCTACCTGCGCCGCGCCTTCAGCCGCGATTTGCACAGTGTGAACGAGCGGCTCGACGGCGACCGCTACACCGCGGCCGTGCGACTCGAAACCGGGGCCGCCGTGGTGCGCCTGCACCTGCAACCCGAATCCGTCGTCGTCGACACCGGCGGCGCCGACGCCTACGCCGTCCATGCCGTGGTGGCCGGCTGGCTCGGCCTGGAACAGGACGCCGCCGGTTTCGCGCGCGCCGCCCGCGCCCTCGGCTTCGCGCGGCTCGTGGCCGGACGGGAAAACCTGCGCATCGCGCAAACTCCGTCGGTCTTCGACGGCTTGCTGTGGTCGGTCATCGGTCAGCAGATCAATTTGCCCTTCGCCTGCCTGCTCCGGCGCCGGCTCACCGAGCTCGTCGGCGAACCGCTCGGCGACGGTCTCTTCGCCCCGCCCACGCCGGCCGCTGTGGCCGCGCTCGATCCCGCCGCCCTGCTGCCCCTTCAGTTTTCGCGCCAGAAAGCCGCCTACGTGGTGGACCTTTCCCGGCTCATCGTCGCCGGCGAACTCGATCTCGGCGCCCTCCGCACCATGTCGGCCACCCGCGCGGAGCGTACGCTGCTCGCGCTCCGTGGCCTCGGTCCGTGGTCCGTGAACTACATCATGATGCGCGCCCTCGGTTTCGCGGACTGCGTGCCGCTCGGCGACACCGGCGTCACCAGCGGTTTGCAGACGCTGATGAAACTCGAAACACGGCCCGACGTCGCCGCCACCCTCCGGCTCATGGCCGTCTTTTCCCCGTACCGCAGCCTCGCCACCGCCCACCTCTGGCAACTGCCTCAACCACTGCCCGCATGAACCTCTCCGCCTCCACGTTTCCGACTCCTTTCGGTCCCTTCTCTGTCGCGCTGGACGAATCCGGCGCGGTCGTCGCCACCGCCTTCGGCCCAAGCGCCGCCCTCCGCCGGCGCATCCGGAACGGCGATACGTTGCGCCCGGGCAAGGGCACCGAGCAGGTGCGCGCGCAGGTGCTCGCCTACGCCGCGGGCCGGCGCCCTCGTTTCGATCTGCGCCTCGCGCCACGCGGCACGGCCTTTCAGCAGGCCATCTGGACCGCGCTGCAGGAAATTCCCGCCGGGGAAACCCGCACCTACGCCGAAATCGCCGCCCGCGTCGGGCGCCCCAAGGCGGCCCGCGCCGTCGGCCGCGCGAACGCCACCAATCCGATCTGCCTCCTGATCCCTTGCCACCGCGTCATCGGCGCCGACGGCTCGCTCACCGGCTTCGCTTTCGGTGAACGCCTGAAACGCCGCCTGCTCGACCACGAAGCCCGCTTCGCCCCCGCGGCTGCACCCGCTCCTGCCTCTGCGCCGGTCGGCCCCCGAGATTCCCACGCCGCCGCAAAGTAACCTATTGGGTTACTTTGCCCAGAGACCACCGCGGTGCGATTCCGTGGCGCAAAGACTTCGCCCGGAATCGCAATTCAGAACGACCAGTTGCCCGGCCGCGGCCAAGACCATGCGCGAACCCCGCACACAAAGTAACCTATTGGGTTACTTTGCGGCGGCGGCGCGGAGGGCGGCGACGAAGCGGAGGAGCTTGGCTTCATCCTTCACGCCGGGGGCGGATTCGACGCCGCTGTTCACGTCGACAAACTTCGTGCCGGAGGCGCGGAGGGCCTCGGTGATGTTTTCCGGATTCAAGCCGCCGGCCAAAATCCAAACGTGGTCGGGCTGCGCCGCTTTGATGCGGGCGAATTTGCCCCAGTCGCCGGTGAGGCCGGAGCCGCCGAACCCGCCGGCATGGAACGTATCGACCAGAAAATACCTCGCCGCCGCCAGCATCGCCGGCGTCGGGTCGGTCTCGGGCGGCAGCTTCGGCGCCAACCAGAGCCGGTCGCGGCCGACGATCTTGCTCCACGCGGCCAGCCGCGCCTCCGGAGTTTCGAGCGGGAAATGGATCTGGAAGAAATCGAATCCAGCCTCCCGATACGCGCGGAGCTCGGCGTCGGTCGGCTCCACCGAGACCGCGACCCGGCGGCGGTCGGGCAGGCGTTTCGCCATCGCCGCGTAATGCGCGATCGAGATGCCGCGGGGCGATTTCGGGTAGAAGATGAATCCGAGGCAATCGGCACCGACGCGGTCGGCGAGCTCGGCGTCGACGAGCGACGTAAGCCCGCAGACTTTGAGGCGGATGCCGGAGATCATGGGCGGAGTTTAACCACGGATGGCACGGACAGCACGAATGGGATGCAGATCAGCTGCCACGACGGGCACGGCAAATTGCTCAGAACGAATTGACCGCGGCGATCACGTGGTCGACCTGCGCGTCGGTCAACTCGGGGAAGATCGGCAGGCTGACGCAGGTCGCCGCCGCGGCCTCGGCCACCGGGAACGAACCCGGCCCGCGACCGAGGTAGGCGTAGCACTTCTGCAAGTGCAACGGCACGGGATAGATGAGGTCGGTGCCGATTTCCTGTTTCGCCAAGTGCTCGCGCAGGGCGTCGCGGCGCGGATGCCGCAGCGTGAATTGGTGAAACACCGATTGCCCGTAGGCCGGCTGGTCGGGCAGGCGCACGTCGGCCAGCTTGATGCCGGCGAGGTAGCGCGCGGCGATCGCTTGGCGGCGCGCGGTCCACGCGGCGAGGTGCGGGAGTTTCACGTTGAGCAACGCGCCCTGGAAACCGTCCATGCGGAAATTTCCGCCGACGATGTCGTGGTAGTAGCGCCGGTCCGAGCCGTGCACGCGGATGTGGCGGGCGCGCGTGTGGATCGCTTCGTCCTTCGCCACCAAGGCCCCGCCTTCGCCGCAGCCGCCGAGGTTCTTGGTCGGGTAGAAACTGAAGGTGCCGGCGTCGCCGAAGAGTCCGACGGGCGTGCCGCGGTACCGCGCGCCGACGGCCTGCGCGCAATCCTCGATCACGAAGAGGTTGTGCCGGCGGGCGATGGCGAGGATCTCGTCGACCCGCGCGGGCTGGCCGAAGAGATGCACGAGGATCAGGCCCTTGGTTTTCGGGGTGATCGCGGCCTCGAACTTCGCGGGATCAAGGTTGAAGGTCCCTTCCTCGACGTCGGCAAAGACGGGCGTGGCGCCGACATAATTGATGCCCCAGGCGGAGGAGATGAAGGTGAAGGGCGGGACGATGACTTCGTCGCCGGGACCGAAGCCCGCGATCATGCACGCGATGTGGAGCGGCGACGTGCCGCTGTTCAACGCGAGCGCGCGCGGGTAGCCGAGCGTCGCGGCAAAGTTCTTTTCGAAATCCTCGACGTCCTTGCCAAGGCAGAAGCGCGTGGCGTCGTACGTCGCGGTCAACGCGGCCAGAGCCGCTTCGCGGAGCGCGCGATGCTGGAGCGAGAGATCGAGAAACGGGACCTTCATGGGAAAACCGGAGCGAAAACCTGGAAAATGGAAAACGGAAACGAAGTCCCCGCGGCCGGAATCCCGACCGGTCGGACCGAACTCAAACTTTCAATTTCTTCAGCAGCGCCTCGACGAGGGCGTCGAGGCTCGGCGTCTTGGCCTCGAAGTCGATGGGCATGCCGACCTGCTTCATCGTTTCGCTCGTCTGCGGGCCGATGCTGCCGGCAAGCGGACGCTTGGCGTCTTTCGCCAACTTCAACGCGGCGGCCTGGTCGACGAACGACTGCACGGCTGATGAACTGGCGAACAGAATCGCGTCGGCGCCCTTGGCGCGGAAGTCCGCGGCGACGGGCTCGGCGGCCAGGTCGGTCTTTTCCGTTTTGTAAACCTGCACGCGGTCGACGATGGCGCGGGCCTCCTCGAGCTTCGCGACGAGTTCCTCGCGGTTCAGATTGCCGGTGACGACGATGAGCTTGGCGCTGTCGAGGCTGCCGGTGGCGATGAGCGCATCGGCCAGGGCGGCGCCGGTGGCGACCTTGGGCTGGCACTCGACCTTGAGATGGTGGGCGGCGATCTCGCGGGCGGTGGCGTCGCCGACGGCGGCGAAACGCAGCAGGCCGAGCGCGCGGACGTCGTCGTAGATCCGGTAGAATTCCTCAAGGAAGTAGCGGACGCCGTTGGCGCTGGTGAAGACGATCCAGTCGTAGGTGCCGAGCTCGGAGAGGACGTCGTGGAGCGCCTGCTTGTCGATCTCCTTGCTGACCGCGATGAGCGGCAGTTCGAGCACTTCGGCGCCGAGGGCGGCGAGTTTGACGGCGAGATCCGGGGTCTGTTCGCGGGCGCGGGTGACAGCGATGCGGCGGCCGGACAGGGAAGCGGAAGCGGTCATGCGAGAAGTCCGAACTGTTGCAGCACGCGGGCGGCGGTGGCGGCCGGGGCGGCGAAATCGGCGGGGGCGAGCGGGACGCTGCGTTGGCCGATGTTTTCGTGGAAGAGATGGAGCGTGTCGCCGTCGACGTGGGCGGCGAAGGCGGTGTGGCAGCCGCCGCCGAGGGCGTTCTGGAAGGCGCGCTCGACGGAGACGGCGCGCATCGTGGCGGCATCGAAAACGTCGGCGTAGCGCGGCGCGTCGGCGGCGCGGCCCTGGATCGCGATGGCGCCCTGCCCCACGGCCGGGACCATCTGGGCGAAGGTCAGCGGCGTGAACTCGACGCCGGGCCAGCTCGCGATGCCGAGGCGCTTCATGCCGGCGGCGGCCAAAATGGAAGCGTCGGCGACATGGAGCTCGCCGATCTTCTTCAGGCGCGTGTCGACGTTGCCGCGGATCTCGGTGAATTGGACTTCCGGATACAGCAGCTTGATCTGGAGACGGCGGCGCGGGCTGCCCGTCGCGATGGTCGCGGGAACGGCGACGCCGGCATGGCGGACGAGGACATCGCGGGTGTCGGCGCGCGGCATATAGCCGGCGATGGCGAGACCGGGCGGCATCTCGCCGGGGAGATCCTTGGTGCTGTGGACGGCGAGGTCGGCGTCGCCGCGGAGCAGCGCGGCCTCGAGCTCGCTGGTGAAGAGCCCCTTGCCGCCGCGTTTCTCGAGGGACCACTCGGTCTGGGCGTCGCCGGTCGTGACGATCTTGAGGAGTTCGGTCTCGACGCCGAGGCGGGCGCGCAGGTGCGCGGCGACCATCTCGGTCTGGGCGAGGGCGAGCGGACTTTTGCGGGTGGCGAGGATCAGCTTGGACATCGGAAAAGGAAAAGGCGCAGAGCCGAAACTCTGCGCCTTCGGGACATTTGGCAACGGTTCCGGCGGGGCGGAATCAGGAATAGGAAGCCTGGACGCCCTTGATGTTCTTCTTGGTCATCCAAGGCATCATGGAGCGCA
>JACCDS010784712.1_pt1 | contig 32003 bp, 32 predicted proteins | sample 7446441 | NCBI WGS metagenome assembly JACCDS01 (sample SAMN15323445, study PRJNA562643) | freshwater metagenome | isolation source: river surface water | place: USA:Blue River Watershed | collected 2017-08-17
GAGTGGAATTGAGGGCATTGAACATGTCGCGGCCCGCGGGATACACCTGCTTGCCCCCCTGCTTCTCCTGCAGCAGGAAGGCGCGCAGCTGGCGCATGTACTCGCGCTCGAATTCCGGCTGCAGCAGAGCCTTCCAGGACGCCTCGAGCTGCACTCTGTCCACCGGAATCTCCGCCCTGCTCTACTTGTCGTGATGCGGTCGCATGTGAGGGAACAACAAGACGTCCTTGATAGAAGGGGCGTCCGTGAACAACATGACCAGACGGTCAACACCTATGCCCTCACCCGCCGTCGGCGGCAGACCGTACTCCAGCGCTGTCACATAGTCGGCGTCATAGTGCATGGCTTCGTCATCGCCTGACTCCTTCTGCGCGACCTGCTCATGGAAGCGTCGAGCCTGATCTTCCGCGTCATTGAGCTCCGAAAAGCCATTGGCGATCTCACGACCGCCGATGAAAAGCTCGAAGCGATCCGTGACATCCGGATTCTCGTCGTTGGCACGCGCCAGCGGCGACACCTCGGTGGGGTATTCGGTGATGAAAGTGGGCTGCAGCAGCAGGTGCTCCACTTTCTCGTCGAAAATGGCCATGCAGACACGGCCGTGGCCCCAGGCGTCCTCGATGTGCACGCCCATCTGCTTCGCCACCGCAGCCGCGCTTTCACGTGTCGCGAGTTGCACCATGCTCACGTCCGGGCAGTGACGCACGATGGACTCGCGCACGCTCAGGCGACTGAAGGGCTGACCGAAATCGATGGCCAGTCCCTGGTAGGTCACCAGCGTGGTGCCCTGCACCTCGGTGGCAATTCGTCGGAACAGCTCCTCGGTCAGGTCCATGAGATCGTGATAATCGGCATAGGCCTGATAGAACTCGATCATCGTGAACTCAGGGTTGTGCCGTGTCGACAGCCCTTCGTTGCGGAAATTGCGGTTGATCTCGAAGACGCGCTCGAAGCCACCCACCACCAGACGCTTGAGATAGAGCTCCGGCGCAATACGCAGGTACATCTGCTGGTCGAGTGCGTTGTGATGCGTGATGAAAGGCTTGGCCGAGGCGCCACCTGGAATCACCTGCATCATCGGCGTCTCCACTTCCATGAAGCCATGGGCCTCGAAGAAGTGACGCAGGCAGCTGATGATTCTGGAACGCGTCACGAAGGTGGCACGCGAGGCTTCGTTCGCGATCAAGTCGACATAGCGCTGACGGTAACGCACTTCCGTGTCGGCCAGTCCGCGGTACTTGTCCGGCAGAGGGCGCAAGGACTTGGTCAGCAGGCGCAGTGAGGAAATCCACACCGTGAGTTCGCCCTTGCCGGTCTTGAACACGCGCCCCTCGACGCCCACGATGTCGCCCAGATCCAGTCCCTTGATTTCAGCGAGAAGAGACTCGTCGAGCTCCTTGGGATTGAAGTAGAGCTGAATCTGTTCGGAGACGTCTTGAATCACCAGGAAAGGACCGCGCATGCGAATGAGGCGACCTGCCACCTTTACCCGAGGCGCCAGAGCCTCCAGCGCATCCTTGTCCTGCTCGCCATGGGCCTTGATCAGATCGGCGGCGTAGTGTGTGCGGCGGAAGTCGTTGGGAAAGGCATTGCGGCGCGCACGAATGGCATCGAGCTTCTCGCGGCGCAAGGCAATCAGTTTGTTCTCGTCGTGGTGCGACTCTTCGCTGCCTGTCGGCTGATTGTGTTCTGTCACGTGATTCATAGCCCCATTTTCAAACTAGCTTCGATGAACTTGTCCAGGTCGCCGTCCAGCACTGCGCCCGTGTTGCTGACTTCCACACCTGTGCGCAAGTCCTTGATGCGTGATTGATCCAGCACATAGGAGCGGATCTGGCTGCCCCAGCCGATATCCGCTTTCTCTTCCTCGATGGCCTGCGCGGCCTGGCGGCGCTTCAGCTCTTCCATCTCGTAAAGTCGCGCCTTCAGCATCTTGATCGCCTCGTCCTTGTTCTTGTGCTGCGAACGCTGGTTCTGGCACTGCACAACGATGCCAGTGGGTTCGTGCGTCAGGCGCACCGCGGAGTCGGTCTTGTTGATGTGCTGCCCGCCGGCGCCACTGGCGCGATAGGTATCCACTCGCACATCGCCCATGTTCAGCTCGATGTCGATGTCGTCATCCACTTCCGGAGACACGAACACGGAGGAGAACGAGGTATGCCGGCGATTGCCGGAATCGAAAGGCGACTTGCGCACCAGTCGATGCACACCGGTCTCCGTGCGCAACCAGCCGAAGGCATACTCACCCGAAACATGAATCGTGGCACTCTTGATACCCGCCACTTCACCGGCCGAGACTTCCGCCACCTCGACGTTGAAGCCTTTGGCCTCGCCCCAGCGCAGGTACATGCGCAACAGCATCTCGGCCCAGTCCTGCGCCTCGGTGCCGCCGGAACCCGCCTGAATGTCGAGATAGGCATTGTTGATATCCATCTTGCCGGAGAACATGCGACGGAATTCGAGAGCGGAGAGCTTGTTGCCCAAGGCTTCGAGCTCGGCATTCACTTCCTCGAAGAGCGCCTCGTCCTGCTCGTCCTCGGCAAGTGCCAGCAGTTCGGTGCAATCGTTGAGCCCGCTGTAGAGGGCATCGATCGTGGTGACCACCAGCTCCAGTTCGGAACGCTCGCGACCCAGGGCCTGAGCCACTTCGGGCTTGTCCCAGACATTGGATTCACCGAGTTCGAGTTCTACTTCGCGCAGGCGGTCCTTCTTTTCATCGTAGTCAAAGATACCCCCGAAGAATGTCGGTGCGGGCAGTGAAGTCCTTGATCTTGAGATGGGTCAGGTTGGCTTCGATCATGCGATTCTCGGTATTCCTGCGAAATTTGAAGGTCGCGCATTTTACCTTATTCCGCCGCAGATGCCACGATGGCCGCGCGCAGGGGCGCTGACAGACGGCATTCTGCTACACTGCGCCGATGCAAAAACCTGCCACAAACAGCGACATTCTCCTGCACAACGCCGACCTGCAATGGCAGGAGTCAGGTGCTCCGTTTTCGGCGCAGTTCCAGGACATCTACTTTTCACGCCAAGGCGGGGTGGCAGAAACGGAACATGTTTTTCTCGCTGCAAACAAACTGCGTGAACGCTGGGCCTTGCTGGATGCGCAGCTGCGTGCCGGGGATCCCGGCAAACGCGGGCACTTCACCATTGCAGAACTGGGCTTCGGCACCGGCCTGAACTTTCTGAGCTGCTGGCAAGCCTGGCAGGAAGTGGCACCAAGGCAACTGCGCCTGCACTACATCGCCTGCGAGAAATTCCCGCTGCAGCACGCTGCCTTGCAACGCGCACTGGCGCAATGGCCAGCACTGCAGAATCTCGCCGGCGAGTTGCTCGCGCAGTACCCTGACCATACGGCAGGCCTGCACCGCCTCGTGTTCCGCAGCGCCGCCGGCCGTTCCGACGTGACACTTGACCTGTACTACGGCGATGCCGCACAGACCCTCGCCGCCCATGCTGATGCCCGTGGCGGCTGGGTAGACGCCTGGTTTCTTGACGGCTTCGCACCGCGCACCAACCCTGAACTGTGGAGCTCCGCCCTGTTTGCGCAGGTACGTCGCCTCAGCCGACCGGACGCCACATTGAGCACTTACAGTGTCGCGGGTCAGGTAGTGAGAACCTTGCAGGAATGTGGCTTCGAAGTGACAAAGCACCCGGGATTCGGGCAGAAGCGCGAGATGCTGCGTGGCGTGCTGCGACAGGGACAGGTTCCAACCCCGCAATCCGACCACACCGGCGGGTGGTTGCAGCTTCCCCGCTCCAGCGTTGCTCCTGAGCATGTTCTCGTCATTGGCGCCGGACTGGCAGGATGCAGCACAGCCTGGAGCCTGGCGCAGCGCGGCTGCCGCGTGAGCGTTCTGGAACGTGATACTGAAATCGCGGCCGGCGCATCCGGCAATCGCCAGGGAGTCCTGCAGTGTCGCCTCAACAACGCCGTGGATGGGGCGTGGCAGTTCAATCTGCAGGCGTTTCTGTTTGCCTCACGCCACTACGACATGCTGCAGGAACTGCAGCCGTCGATACACTGGCAGCGCTGCGGCGTGCTGAATCTCGATACTGCCTTCTCCTCACGTCGCGAACGCTGCCCGGAGGTGCTACTGGATTTGTATGCAGAGGCAGTCGTGCATCGCGTCGACCAGGCGCTGGCCAGTGTGCTCGCAGGAACAACACTGGACGGCGGCGGCAATTTCATTCCACTGGGTGGCTGGCTGCGTCCCGCTGCCCTGTGCGCAGCGTGGCTGCGGCACCCCTTGATCAGCGCCCAATGTGGCAGAGAGGTCCATGCACTGCAGCGCCACATGGGCAAATGGCAGGCAGTGGACACCGAGGGTGAAGTCCTGGCCGAAGCAGATTGCGTGGTGATCGCCAACAGCACGGCAGCGGCAAATCTGGCACAGACGCCCCACTTGCCCCTGATCCCCCTGCGCGGCCAACTCAGCCACCTGCGCGCCTCGGCACACAGCAGTGCACTCAAGACAGTGGTCTGCGGCCGCAGCTACATCAGCCCTCCTCTGCACGGCGAACATTGTGCCGGCGCCAGTTACTCGAAGGATGTGAGCGACCTGTCGCTGTCATTGCGCGAGCAAAGCGAGAATCTCGCCGGCATCATGCCGCATCTGCTGGATGCAGCGCTGGATGACTCCGCACTGAGCGGTGGGAGAGTTGCCGTGCGGGCGGGGAGCCCGGACCGGACTCCCATGGCAGGTCCGGCTGTGGATGCAGAGGCACTGGAGGCACTGTTTCGCTCGCTGCCACAACACGAACGCAAGCATCCCACTGTGTCGCTGCCATGCCATGCAGGTTTGTACATCAACGTGGGTCATGGCTCGCACGGCATTGGCAACACGCCACTGCTGGCGGAGTATCTTGCGAGCTTGATGTGCGAAGAACCCCTGCCCTTGCAAACGTCGGTGCTGGAAGCGCTGCATCCAGCCCGTTTCATCCTGCGTCGACTCAGGCGCGAACCGGCGCAAGGTTGAAGAAAAGTCGCACCGCCTTGCAGAGGTGGTAGGCATCCTCACTGCCCGCAAGCTCACGAATGGAGTGCATGGCAAAGGTCGGTACACCGATGTCGACGGTCTCTATCCCCAATCCTGCAGCCGTGATCGGCCCGATGGTGCTGCCACAGGCCATGTCACTGCGCACCACGAAACTCTGCACCGGCACTTCGGCCTGCAGGCACAGCGACTTGAAGAAAGACACCGAGCGACTGTTGCTGGCGTAACGCTGATTGGCATTGATCTTGATGACCGGACCCTGATTCAGCACGGGACCGTGATTGCCATCATGCTTGTCCATGAAATTCGGATGCACGCCATGCGCGTTGTCGATGGAAAGCAGCAAGGAGCTGCGCACCGTGCGCTCGAGGTCCTCGGCACGCGAACGTACATCCCCAGGACCGCTGGCGATGATGCGTTCCAGAACCGAGCGCAGGAACGGGCCCTGCGCGCCGCTGGCAGAAGTACTGCCCACTTCCTCATGATCGGAACAAATCAGCATGTTGCAGGTATCGCCGCCAGCGTGCAGAAGTGCCTCCAGACCGACATGACAGCTCAGCAGATTGTCCAGTCGTGCCGACGCGATGAACTCATGATGCAGCCCGATGACGGCCGGTGCCTGGGTATCGTAGAAACTCAATTCATGGCTGAGCACGCGCGTGGCGTCAGGTGCCGCCCCGGTTTCCCGCAGATGGGTCAGCAGGAGATCATCGAAGGAGGCATCGCGCACACCTGCAATGGAGAGCACAGGCGGCAGATCCTTCTGCGCATTCACGGACTTGCTTTGATTTGCCTCGCGATCCAGATGTATCGCAAGGCTTGGAATGATCGCGACTGCCCGTCGCATGTCGATCAGTGACGAGCGCAAGGAATTGTCGCTGCACAGATAATCCACACGTCCGGCGATGGAGAGATCGCGGTCGAACCAGGGATTGAGCAGCGCGCCACCGTACACCTCGACACCAAGCTGCAGGTAGTTGTTGCGACGCAAGTCAGGCAGGGGCTTGATGCGCAGACAGGGACTGTCGGTATGCGTGCCCACCAGGCGAACTGCCAGAGGTGCTGCGTCAATTGAATGAACGTGCGGCAGAGTGAAGGCGATCAAGGACGAGGCATTGCGCGTGACGACATATCGCTGACCAGGCTGCAATTGCCAGGCATTCGCTTCATCAAGCGGCTCGAAACCCGCAGCCAGCAAGCGCTCGCGCATGCTGGCAACGGCATGGAAAGGTGTCGGAGAGGCAGCAATGAAATTCAACAGGCGTGTGTTGAAATCGTGCATGTGCATTGACTGCCTCCCTCTGGATTATTGACCGTTGATTTGCAGAAGTTCGACTTCGAAGATCAGCGCCGAGTGCGGGCCGATCGGGCCGGAACCAGTTTCACCATAGGCGAGAGCGGCCGGAATGAACAACTTCCATTTGTCACCCTTCTTCATCAATTGCAGCGCCTCGGTCCAGCCGGCGATCACCTGACTGACGCCGAATTCTGCGGGCTCACCACGTTCCACTGAGCTGTCGAACACGGAACCATCGATGAAGGTGCCGTGGTAATGCGCGAGCACTGTATCCTGCAGCGTAGGCGAAGTGCCGGAGGCATCGCCGGAGGCGAGCACTTGATACTGCAACCCCGAGGCCGTGGTGACCACACCATCCGCCTGGGCATTGGCAGCCAGGAAAGCTTCGCTTTCAGCCTTGGCGGCTGCATCGGCAGCTTCCTGTTCGGCGGCCAGCTGGGCCTGGAAGCTCTGCAGCGCCGTCATCATCTGTTCCATGCTCAGCTTTGGCTCACCTGCAATCACATCACTGATGCCCGCGAAGAAGGCGTCCAGATTGACGGAATCCATGATGCCCTGCCCCTGCAGGTTCTGCCCGATGTTCACGCCAATGCTGTAGCTGATCTGGTTCTGCTCGGAGGTGAGATCGATATCACCCTCTGCAGCCTGCACTGACAATGCAGAGAAAGAGAGAGCCGCAACGACGCTGCGCAGGCTCAGAGAACGCTTGAATGTCATGGTGATATCCTTGATTGGGAGTGGGAATTGACGGTGAGGCATACTAACTGGACTCGCGTCTTAATTCCACCGCGCGGGGGCCATGGGGTATGCTGCCGCTCTGCCTTTACACTGGCTGCAGCACAGGCGCACACGGGTGCGCGAGGATGAAAGAGTGATCTATTCAAGAGGCGCAATGCTGTTCGCAATCCTGGCCCTGACAGCGTGTTCGCAACGCTTTGCCGTGAGCATCAACGAACGTCCGGTCTTCGATCCACGGCCGGGCGCCAGTGCCTATCGCTTTGCAGATTCAGGTCTGCAAGCCTGTGTGAACTTCGCTCTGCAGCAGTCAGGCGCAAGTTTCGACACGCTGACCATTCTTGCCTGCCCGGACTGGGAGATCGAAAACATTGAAGGCATAGGTGCCATCGCGACGCTGCAGTATCTGGATATCAGCAACAATCGACTCACCAGCCTCGCCCCTCTCAGCGCCTTGAACCGACTCAGCGGCCTGAACGCAGCGGCGAATCAACTGACCGACATCGCGCCGCTGCTGTCCATGCGCACTCTGACCTCGGTGGTACTCGCCGGCAACGACGGCATCCTGTGTCGACAACTCGAGGCCTTGCAGCAACGCTTGCAAGGCAATCTCACGCGACCGGCTGACTGCTCGGGCTGAGTTCGCGCGGCGGGACACCGCTGTGGAAGCGAAAGACCGGATCTGCGCTGGTGATGAGTTGTTCTTCAACCTCGCGTATGCGCTGTACATGGGGCCGGATGTCTTCCTCGCTGTAGAGCGCGGCGAGACTCAGATAGTCCTGAAAATGCCGGGCCTCGGAACGCAGCAGCCCACGGTAGAAGCGCGCGAGCACCGGGTCGAGCAGCGGTGCGAGCCGCGCAAAGCGCTCGCAGGATCGCGCCTCGACGAAAGCGCCGACGATCAGCGTGTCAATCAGCTGCCCCTTGGCATCCTTGCGCAGTTGATCGCGCAGTCCCCCTGCGTAGCGGGACGCCCCGAGATGGATATAGCGGATGTGCCGCTGAGCCAGAAGATTGACGACCTGCTCGAAGTGCAGCAATTCCTCGCGCGCCAGATGGGACATCTTGCGCAACAGCTCGGTGTGTTCGGAGAACTTGTAAAGCAGGCTCATCGCCGTCGCGGCGGCTTTCTTCTCGCAATTGGCATGATCGATCAACAGGATGTCCTGTTGCCGCAGAGCCTCTTCCAGCCATGCGTCGGGTGTGGCACAGGGTAGAAACGCCAGAATCTCATCGAGCTGCGTTGCCTTGCTCATTCGTCCTCCTTCGCACTGGCATCCTCCAGCGCCTCGATCTCTTCGGCACCAGCCTTCGCCAGCAATTGTGCCGCATGTTTCTTGCTGGCGCGCGCGCCAAGCTTCCTGAGACTCTCGATACGAGCCACGAGATTGCCCTTGCCGGAGGCCAGCTTGTTGTGAGCCTTCTCGTAGCTCTTGTGGCTGGCCTCGATGCGCTGACCGATCTCCTCGAGGTCGCCGGCAAAGGCGACGAACTTGTCGTGCAGTGCACCGGCCGCCGTGGCGATCTCGATGGCATTCTGATTCTGTTGCTCGTAGCGCCAGATGTTCTGAATCGTGCGCAGCGTGGCAAGCAACGTCGAGGGGCCCACCAGAATGATGTTCTGATCGAAGGCCTGACTGAACAAGTCGGCATCCTGCTGCACCGCGACCGAGAATGCAGCTTCGACCGGCATGAACAGCAGGACAAAGTCCAGCGAGTTCAGGGAATGCAGATTCTGGTAGTCCTTGCTGCCGAGTGATCGGACATGTTGCCGCACGGAGTGTACATGCTGCTGCAGAAGGGTGGCGCGCTTGTCCGCATCCTGTTCTGAACAGAAGGCTTCGTAGGCCTTCAGTGACACCTTGGCGTCGATGATGATTTGCTTGTTCTCGGGCAACTGCACGATGACATCGGGCTGCACGCGCGCACCATCGACCGACGTCAGACTGACCTGCGTCTGATACTCGCGCCCCTTCACCAGGCCGGACTTCTCGAGGATGGACTCGAGAATGACCTCGCCCCAGGTGCCTTGTGTCTTGCTTTCGCCTTTCAGGGCATTGGTGAGGTTGACCGCATCAGCGCTGATGCGTGCATTCAGCGCCTGCAGATTGCGGATCTCGCTGGCGAGCGAGAAGCGCTCCTTGGCCTCCTTGTCATAGGTTTCTTCGACCTTCCTCTCGAAATGCTGAATGCGTTCAGTCAGCGGGCGCAGGATCTCCCCGATACTTTCCTTGTTGCTGGCTGTGAAGCGAAGAGATTTGTCTTCGAGTATCTCGGCGGCGAGGGTCTTGAACTGCAGGCTCATTTGCTCTCGTGCATCGCTGAGCAGCGACAGCTTCTCCGTCGCCAGCCGGCGTTCCTGCTGGAGCAGTGTCTGCAATTGCGCCGCCTGTTCGCGGTAACCGGCATTGCTCTCCTGCAGGCCCGATATCTCCGCTTCCAGCACGGCCATCCGACGTGTCTGGGCCTCCAGTTCTGTCTCGCGCGCCCGCACACGTTCCTGCATGGCTGCGAGGCTGGCTGACAAGTCCGGCGGGCGACGCAGGAGGAGCAACACGCAGATGGCGCCCATTGCCAACGCCACGCCTGCCAGAACCAGCAGTTCAGGAGTCATGTTCATGAATGCGGTATCCAGTAGCGAGGCACCAGATTTCGGCGCACGGCAGGACTCAGATCAGATTGGTGTGCACGGCGCGAATCAGGGCGTCGCGCGCTTCCACCGCAACGTCCTCTGTGGCTTCCGCGACCACTGCGATATGCCCCTCTTCCTGCACCAGTCGCAGGGTGATGGGCACGGGTTGCAGGTCCTCGTCGTCACCCCCGCCAAAGAGGCGACCGAAGAAGCCCGGCTGATCCTCTTCGGCAACCGGGGAGTAGCGCACAGCAATGGCGGCAGCATCGCGTTCGCTGCTGGTGATCTCGATCTCGGCATTGCCGAGGGCTTGGGAGACCTGCGACCAGGCACGGTCGAAATCGATGCGCAGCTGCAGGGTGTCACCCGCACCGGTGCGCACGATGCTGGCCTTGCTTTCCGCCTCTATGCTGCCCGCCAACAGCGACACAGAGGACGCGCGGTAGAGATCGGTCCGGTCTGCAAGATACACGGAGATATCGTCGAGCATGCGAGTTTCCACCTCGAGATCGGCTGAACGCGTGGGCCAGTTGACTGGCGCATTCACATCGGCAACGAAGGCCTCGCCCACCTGGACTACATAGATTTCAGAGTTGCCCGAATGAAGGCCGGGTTCGATTCGCACCTGGTACTTGTTGCGGCTGCCTGGTTCACCAAGCCAGGCTGTCTCCATGAACGCAGCGATCGGGTCCTCTGCACTCAGGGGAACCTGCGCAGTGGACCAGTAGTCACGCAACCGCGGCCACACCTGCCCCGGTTCGGCGCCAATCACGATCCAGCGACGCTCTCCGAAGCGCTGCACCACCACGCCTTCCCGGACATTGGTGTCCATCGGTCGAGGCGCAGGCGCCTCAATGAACACGGGCTTGTCCACGGGAACCTCGTCAGGAATCACGTAGAGGGCATCAAGTGTGTAGCTGTCCAGGGTGTCCGGGATGCTCATTGGCGGGACGACGGGTGACAATAGATAGTCGCCCTGACGATCCCGAAACATGCCGTCATCGCCTGTCAGGTAGGAGCACGCGGAAAGCGTGGTGGCGAGTGCCGTTACCAGGAGGACCTTTCTGTATTCCTTCATCATGCCTTCCACACCCAGGATTGTTCTCGTTGCGTTGTCAGGATCCACAGACCTTGCAGGCCCGCCCATGCCTCATTGCACCAGGCCGGCCTGACGCATGGCCGCTCTGAGCACCTCGTGGAAGCCAGGGCTCAATTCCACCAGAGGCAAGCGCACACCCGATTCGATGAGCCCGAGCTGTGCCATGGCCCACTTGACAGGCACAGGGTTACCCTCGACGAAGAGCTTGTCGTGCAGAGCTGCCATTGGCTCATCGACTTCCATTGCGCCCGCGGCGTCTCCCTGCATGGCCAGCGCGCACATGCGATGCATCTGCGCTGGCAGGAGATTGGCTGTCACCGATATGTTGCCGTGCCCGCCTTCCAGCAGCAGGGCTCGCGCCGTGGCGTCGTCCCCCCCGTAGATGCTGATGCGATCGCCACACAGGCGCAGCAGTTCGCGGCAGCGTGCCATATCCCCACTGGCTTCCTTGATGCCAACGACATTGTCCAGATCAGCAAGGCGGGACACAGTTGCCGGCAGCAGATCACAGCCGGTACGAGATGGAACGTTATACAAAATTTGTTTTATATCAACCTGTTCTGCCACTTTCTTGAAGTGCTGATACAGGCCTTCCTGACTGGGTTTATTGTAGTAGGGCGCAACCAGTAGACACGCATCGGCGCCGTATTCGCGCGCTGCACTCGTGAAGTAGATGGCCTCGCGGGTGGAGTTGGAGCCAGTGCCGGCGATCACGGGCATGCGCCCCGCAACCTTGTCGACACAGTGGCGCATAAGCTGGCAGTGTTCCTGCTCCGACAACGTGGGGGACTCTCCCGTGGTACCGGCTACAACGAGGGCATCCGTACCGCTGGCAACATGCCACTCAATCAGCCTGTCAAAGGCTTCGTAGTCGATGTCGCCATTGGGAAGCATCGGCGTGACGATGGCCACGATACTGCCTTGAATCATTGCGTTTCCTCAGTTCTGGAAGTCGTTCAAACCCGGGCCGCGACTGTAGCACATCCGCCAGCCGCCGCCCAGAATCAAGGCCTCAGTGTGCCGGGGGCAAGGGGTGCTTGCGTGTGGTGTCAGGCCAGGCATTGATGATGGCCTTGATGAGTGTCGCCAGGGGAATGGCAAAGAACACTCCCGCCAGCCCCCACAGCCCACCGAACACCAGCACGGCGGCGATGATCGCGACAGGATGCAGATTGACAGTCTCGGAGAAGATCACCGGCACGAGCACATTGGCATCCAGCAACTGGATGACGCTGTAGACCAGCATCACGGCAAAGAACTCATTGCCGAACCCCCACTGCACATAGGCGACCAGCGCGACAGGAATCGCCACGACAGCCACCCCGATGAATGGCACCACGACGCTGAGCCCGACGAGAACAGCGAGGAGCAAGGTGTAGTTGACTCCCAGCACCAGGAAGGCGACATAGGTGCTGCCACCGACTATGGTTATCTCGAGAATCTTGCCGCGAATGTAGTTCGCCAACTGCATGTCCATCTCCTGCCAGACCTGCAGCATCAAGGGCCGGTTGTGCGGGAGCAGATTGCCGATCCAGTGCACCAGCAGGGCCTTGTCCTTCAGCATGAAGAACACCAGCACGGGGACCAGCACCAGGAAGATCACCCAATCGAAGATGCGGGGAATGCTGGAGATCGAGTAAGACACCACGCGTTGCCCCAGCAGCGCCAGATCGCCACGCAGCGTATTGATCAATGCCTGCACTTGCTGCTCGCTCACCAGACCAGGGTAGGAATCAGGCAGATGGAGAAGCACGTCCTGCCCTTCTCCGATGAGCCGGGGTAAATCGTTGATCAGACGCCCCAGTTGCACCCAGGCCTGGGGCAGCACGAAAAAGAGTATGGCGACAAAGAAACCGATGAACACGGCATAGACGAGCGCGAAAGCCAGCCGATGCGTGATGCCGTAACGCTCCAGAGAACTGATCAGCCCTTGCAGGAGATAGGCAGCGACGATCGCAGCGAAGAGCGGGGCCAGTATGGAGCCCATGGTGACAAGCACCAGCAGTGCTATTGCCAGCAGAATGACGAAAATGATGGCCTCTTCGTCGTGAAAATAGCGATCGAAGAAGCTGCGCAACAGCTTTCTCATTGGCCGTCAGCCTTTCCTGATCCAGTAATAATAGGCACCGTCGTCCTTGGCAAACTCAAGAATGACGTGACGGCTCTGCTGCACAAAGACGTGGAAGTCACGCTCGGAACCCGGGTCCGTGGCGATGACCTTGAGAATCTGCTGCGGCTGCATCGCATTCAATGCGAGCTTGGCCTTCAGCAGCGGTAGCGGGCACATCAGCCCGCTGGCATCAAGTTCCTGATCAGCATGGATTTTCATGGCGAGAAGTTTAGCAGGCGGGCTGCTGTGGAGGCCACCCTTGAGCGCAGCAGAAAAGGCGCTGCAATCCCCAAAAACAGAATTATTTGTACACCCGACGGTCTTAGCATTACATTTGCCCCAGGTCAGCCAATTGAAAGGCGTGCACATCCAATGACGAAACTGACACCTTTGCTGTGTGCCCTTGCGACGACACTTCTGGTTTCACATTCCAGTTCGGCACAAGTTCAGATCCCGAGTCTTGGCGATCGCATATCCAGCCTGATTTCGCTGGAAGACGAACATGCCCTGGGCCGAGAATTCCTGCGCGCCATTCGCCGTACCAGCAAGACCATCCCCGATCCGCTGCTCAATGACTACCTGGTCAATGTCACGCAGAACCTCGCCCTGCACAGCGAACTGCAGGACTACCGCATGTCCTTCATCATCGTCGACAGCCCGGAACTGAACGCCTTCGCGGCACCGGGAGGCATCATCGGCGTCAATGGTGGCTTGTTTCTCAATGCCCATACGGAAGGCGAGTTCGCCTCTGTCCTGGCACATGAGATCGCCCACGTGAGCCAACGGCATTTTGCCCGCAGCGTGGAAGATGCCCAGGCTCGACGAATTCCGGAACTGGCAACACTGCTCGCCAGCATCATCGTCATGAGCACATCGAGTCCGGACACAGGACAAGCCGCCATCATGGCGGCACAAGGACGCGCGATGGAGAATCAATTGCGCTTCTCGCGCAACAACGAGGCGGAGGCCGACAGACTCGGCATCAAGACGCTTTACGACGCCGGCTATGATCCCAACGAAATGCCTGCGATGTTCGAGCGTTTGATGGGGCTCAATCGATTTGGCTCAAGGCCCCCGGAATTCCTGTTGTCGCATCCGGTCACCGAGTCCCGGGTCGCCGACACACGCGGTCGCGCGGCGCGTTACCCTGCACGACCGGCCAATCCTAAGCTCGAATATCAATTGATGCGGTCGCGCGTGCAGGTGCACTACGAAGCCAATCCTGCCAACTCGATCGCCTTGTTCCAGACCGCCCTGCGCGACGCATCAGACGAGACAGCGCAGAAAGCCGCTCGGTACGGCCTCGCGGTGGCCTACGGCAAGAACAAGGATTTCGCGCTGGCTCAGGAAACACTTGCTCCTTTGCTGGAAAGCGAGCCCAACAGGATCGCCTATGTCGTCACGCAGGCAGAGCTCCTGACCCAGGGCAACGAGGCCGCAATGGCACGGGATTTCCTGCGCAGACATCTCACCATCAACCCGGGCAACCACCCTATCACCATGGCCTATGCAGACGCCCTGATCGCCGCGCGGGAATACGCCGAAGCGGCACGCATGCTTGAAGATCACACGCGTCAACGCCCTGAGGATCACGAGTTGTGGTACACGCTGGCAGAGACTCAGGGTCTTGTGGGTGATGTCAGCAAGGTGCATCAAGCACGCGCTGAATACTTCATTCTGGTGGGAGATTTTCGCAGTGCGTCGGAGCAACTGGACTACGCCCTGCGCATAGAATCCGGACGTCAGGACAACGCGCCACTTCTTGCGCGCCTGCGGCAACGCTCACAGGAAGTCCAAAGCATGGGAAGAGCGGCTCAGGCCCTGTAATGCCTTGACGTGCAGGCTCAGGCCTTGCCGCTCACCTTGAGCTTCATGGAAGCAGAGAAGTCCAGCATGCGCTGCAATGGAACCATGGCGCGACTGGCCAGTTCCGCAGACACGCTCACACGGTTGCTTCCCGACTCCAGCGAACTCAGCAATCGCTCAAGCGAGTTCATGGCCATCCAGGGGCAATGTGCGCAACTGCGACATGTGGCGTCGTTGCCGGCAGTGGGTGCAATGAGGAAGGTTTTCTGCGGCGCCATTTGCTGCAACTTGTAGAAGATGCCCTTGTCAGTCGCCACGATGAAATGGGAGTGCGGCATCTGCATCGCTGCCTTGATGATCTGAGTGGTCGATCCAATCAGATCGGCAATAGCGAGCACTGCGGCTGGAGACTCCGGATGCGCCAGGATGGCGGCATGAGGATACAAGGCACGCATGTCCATCAGACCCTTGGCCTTGAATTCCTCATGCACGATGCAGGCCCCATCCCAGAGCAGCATGTCAGCGCCAGTTCTGCTCTTGATGTAACTGCCGAGGTGTCTGTCCGGCGCCCAGATGATCTTCCTGCCCTGCGCTGCCAGATGCTCCACCACATCAACGGCGATGCTGGACGTCACTACCCAGTCCGCCCTGGCTTTCACTGCGGCAGAGGTATTGGCATAGACCACAACGGTATGATCCGGATGTGCATCGCAGAACTCGGCAAATCGATCTGCCGGACACGCCACATCAAGGGAGCATGTCGCCTCCAGAGTCGGCATCAGTACGGTCTTCTCCGGGCTGAGAATGCAGGCTGTTTCGCCCATGAAGCGAACGCCAGCCACCACCAAGGTCGAAGCACTGCTGTCTCGTCCGAAACGGGCCATTTCGAGGGAATCCGAGACCAGCCCGCCAGTTTCCTCTGCCAGCGACTGCAGCAGGGCATCGGTGTAGTAATGCGCGACCAGAACAGCATTTCTCTCGCGCAGGAGCGACTTGATGCGGGACTTGCACTCGCTGACTTCAAGATCGCTCAGGGGCTCTGAAAGAGTCACCTTGGCCAGGTGGGAGCGGACTAATTCCGTGTCCGATGCGAGCATTCCGGATGTATCGGTCATCGCCGTCATAAGCAGGACTTCGCGAATTGGGACACAGGAACTATGTGATGCGGAGAAAAATGGTGGGTCGTGTGCGACTTGAACGCACGACCAATTGGTTAAAAGCCAACTGCTCTACCGACTGAGCTAACGACCCATGCGAGAAAGGCGCACATACTACTATCATGAGAAAAAAAGGCAAGTCCCTTTCGCTCAAAATCCAAGGATTGTTTTACGCGACAGCATAACGAGTCGTGTCAGGTATCCCTGCTTCCTGGAACCCCTTGCGGCGGTAACGACAGCTGTCACAACGACCACACGCTCTTCCAAGGGCATCGGCCTGGTAACACGAGACCGTCATTGAATAGTCGACCCCCAGCTGCGCGCCGCGCTGAATGATCTCTGCCTTGCTAAGAGCAATCAATGGCACTTCGATGGCAATCGGACTTCCTTCGATTGCAGCCTTGGTAGCAAGATTTGCCATGGCCTCGAAGGCCTTGATGAATTCAGGTCGACAGTCTGGATAGCCCGAGTAGTCTCGCGCATTGACTCCAATATAGATGGCGTGCGCGCCGGAAACTTCTGCCAGGGCCAAGGCATACGAGAGAAAAATGGTATTGCGCGCGGGAACATAGGTCACGGGTATGCCGGCACTCTCCTGCTCAGGAACATCAAGAGCATGATCAGTAAGCGCAGAACCTCCAAGTGAACCTATCCCGAGTGGGATGACATGGTGCCTGGTGACCCCGAAAGCCTGCACAATGGCTTTTGCCGCCTTCAATTCACTGGACGACCGTTGCCCGTAATCAAAGCTGAGAGCAAGAACCTCGAAGCCCTCTGCGCGGGCGATTGCGAGACATGTTGTGGAGTCCAAACCCCCGGACAGCAATACGACGACTTTTTTCATGGCTACAGAACTCGCAAGTGGAAATCAAGCGTGAAGCTGGCTTCAATGCCCAGGCTCCTCGCCCCATATGTGTTTGTGCAGCTGCAGCTGCATGCGCACCTTGAGGCGATCTTCCAGAATCCAATCTGCCAGTTGCCGATAAGACATCGTGGAGAAACTGGGCGAGAACAGCACCTCACTCACTCTATGCTGCAGATCGAATTGATCACATTTCGCCTTGGCCCATTCGTAATCTCGACGATCACAAATGACGAATTTGACCTGATCTATCGGCTTCAGCAGCGAGATGTTCGATTCCAGATTTCGATCACATTCATTCGAGCCAGGTGTCTTCAAATCCATCACCACCACGACCCGTGGATCAAGATCGGCTATCGACAGCGCTCCGCTGGTTTCCAGAGAGACCTCGGCCCCGCTGTCGCACAATTGCCCAAGAAGCAAGCGACAATTCGGCTGAGCCAAAGGCTCTCCCCCGGTCACGGTCACGTAAGCAGGATTGTAGACTGCCACTTGTTCCATGATGACAGAGAGTGGCATCACAACACCCTCATGGAAAGCATACTCGGTATCGCAGTAGCCGCAGCGAAGGGGGCAACCTGTAAGGCGCACAAAAACCGTGGGCAAACCCACTGTTCGCGTCTCGCCCTGCAGTGAGAAAAAGATTTCATTGATGCGCAGCGTCGGCGATGCGTCCATACGAAAGAGAGATGCACTCACGAAGTGGTAGCGGAAGTTGTGGAACGGTGGATTGCAACGACCAGATTACAGGACCACGCCTGTCAATTCATGGAACGTAGATAGATATCTGCCAGATTCGCTGCCGAGGTGTTCGGAAATCGCGACTGCACCTGGCGGAGCAACTGTTGAGCACGGTCCACATTGCCGAGTTTGTCGTAAACCGTACCCAGGGAGTACATGGCGTCATCGACCTTGCGACCATCGGGGTACTGGGTGACGATCGTTTCGAAAGCGACTCGCGCTTCTTCCATCATCGCCAGATTCACATACGCCTGACCTTTCCAGTAGTAAGCGTTCGTCACGAAGCGACCATTGGGATACTGCGAGAGATACTGATCGAATTCAGTCACTGCACGCTGGTATTGTTCTTCCTGAAGAAGCGAATCCAGTGCCAGTTGGTACTGCTGCTGTTCGGTCAACACGGTAGGCTGAACGGCAGGAGCAGTGACATCAGGCTCGGAGATAGCTGCAGCTGCCGCCGTTGCAGCAGGCGCTACCGTCATAGGGGCCGAAGGTACCGTCTCGACCGCACTCTGAGCCGGCACAGGTGCCGGGATCGGCGCCACAACGGGCGCCACTGCGTTGACAGGTGCTGCGGAGACCGGCTGGGAAACCGCGGCAACTGGCGGGACCACACCTGACTGCAGACTGGCGCCAGCTCCGGAAGCAGGCGCTGCATTGCTGATAGCGGTCAACCGGGAGTCAAGATCCGTATACCGGTCGAGAGATTCACGTTTGAGGTTATTCAATTCGTAGGTTTGTTCTTCCACCAGACCTCGAAGAGTCTCAAGCTCGGCACGCATTTCACGGAACTGATCAAGGAGCATGACAAGTGCGTCGTTGGAAGAACTGCCTGGCTGCGCCCCCGAAGGGGTCTGGCCAGGCAGGTACGGCTGAGCCTCCACTATCCCGGCAGCACTCATCACCGAAGTACTGAGCAAGGAAGCCGGTACTGCAATAACAAGCGATGCGAGATAGCGTTTCATCACGATAGCCGCCTTGTAGGAATTACTTGATTTCTACGCGACGGTTCAGACGGTAAGCGGCTTCTGTCTGACCTGTATCGGCCGGACGCTCTTCGCCGTAGCTCACGGTTTCGATCTGAGACAGGGACGCACCATTGACTACCAGGTAGTCGCGAATGCTGTTCGCGCGACGCTCGCCCAGTGCCAGGTTGTACTCGCGTGTGCCGCGCTCGTCTGCGTGCCCTTCCAGACGAATGCGACGGCTGGAGTTGGCAGCCAGGTTGCGACCGTGAATGGCCAGTACATCGCGATCTGACGCCATGAACTCGGAAACGTCGAAATCGAAGTAGAACACGGTTGTGGCCAGTGCAGCCGCTTCCATGCGAGCCTGAGCTTCACGCTCACGAGCCAGACGCTCTGCTTCTGCGCGCTGAGCTGCAGAAGTATCGGCACCGGAATTGGTTGCTGCTGAAGAAGCCATTGCCTCTTCGTCGCCAGTCGAACTACAGGCCGCGAGGCCCATAATTGACAAAGCCAGAACTGTTGTCTTGAAAAATTTCATGCTGTGCGTACCCACTCTGCAAGTCCTCCAATAGGCTGATGCTTTCAAAAACTCAAGATTTTCAATCAATTTAAGAACGGCGACCAAGATGGTTCCCGAACATCGCCCTGCGCGGATGGTAAACGGAACTTTACACGTCCGTCAATTGAAACGGCGTCCAGGACACCACTTCCATTGACCTTCGTGGCGAACATGATCATGCTTCCGTTTGGCGCCACGCTGGGAGATTCGTCTAGTGAAGTGTCAGTCAACGTTATCAACCGCTGAGTCTCGATATTGAAGATAGCAATGCTGTAGCTGTTATCTTCGCGGGTGTCACGTCTGACATGGACAAGATTCTTGCCGTCCGGCAGGAAACGTCCCTTAGCACAATAAAAACAGTCGAAGGTCAACCTTTCAGGGAAACCTCCATTGATTCCAACCTGATAGATCTGCGGCTGACCGGTTCTATCCGAGGTGAACACGACAGAACGACTGTCGGCTGACCAACTGGGTTCGGTCTCGGCACGCGGATGATCTGTCAGTCTCGTTAACTGATTGGTCATCAAATCCATCACATACACATCGGGACTGCCATCTTTTGAGAGAACCATGGCGAGTTTCGTGCCGTCCGGGGACCAAACAGGAGAACTGTTGATTCCGGGAAAATCGGTGATCTGGCGACGCTGGCCTGTCGCAATTTCCTGGACATAGATGCGCGGCAGATTGGTCTCGAAAGAAAGATAGGCGACCTGCGTACCGTCCGGGGACCACGTTGGAGACATCAAAGGCTCCTGGGACTCCACCAGCACCTGCGAGCGACGACCGTCGTAATCAGACTTTTCGATTCGGTAATACGTGAGTTCAGGCGAAATGAATTCGGCCGAAACGTAAAGTATTTCAGTGGAAAATGCACCGCGAATACCAGTGACCTGCTCGTAGACGACATTGCTGATTTCATGGCCGATATCGCGCAGCTGAGACATGGATCCAGTCAACACTTCACCCACCAGCTTTTGTTCACGCGCAACATCGAAGAATTCGTACTGCACCTGCACAAGTTGACTGCCTGGCGAATGACTGATCTTGCCGACGAGTACATAGTCCTGCGCCAGGATACGCCAGTCGCGAAAAAACACTTCGGCAGCTTCATCCGGCATGCTCAACATATTGCCTCGCGGCAGCGCACGGAACTCGCCAACCTGCTGCAAATCAGCGGCGACAATCGCGGCGACATCCTCGCTCAATGCATTGGCGCCTTCCCATGAAAACGGCACCACTGCAATCGGGATAGGATTGTCCACACCTTGAGTGATCTCGATGTTCAGCTCGGCAGCCATGAGGCTCTCTGCAAACAGCAGAGTGAAGGCAACCAGGTTTCGCAGTGTCTTGATCAATTCAACAAATCCTGAGGTCTGAAAGTTAACAGGAACGTTCTGAAATTCCGATCGAACATCCGAGGGTCCATACCCTGCAGCTCGGTAAATCTATTCACCTTCAGCACTGCCGACTCGGCAGCGCGGTCAAACGCGAAATCGCCACTTGACTGGACGATCTCGACATCCAGCACGTCGCCCGTGGGCACCATGCGAATTCGCAACACAACCACCATGCCATTGCGGGCACTGGGTGGCCGAGACCAGTATTGCTGCACAAGGTCATGAATGACCGCCGAGTAAGCCATGACCAGTTCCGCTTCAGTCTCGGCAAATTCGCGTGCATCGGCTTCCTGCTGCGCCCTGGCCTGGGCCTGCGCCTGCTCCTGCCGCTGACGTTCCTGCTCTGCCGCCAGCTCCTGCTGCCGTTGTTGTTCCGCTTCGCGTTGCTGCTGCTCGCGTTGCTCTTGCTCGCGCTGTTGCTGCTCGCGCTGGCGCTGCTCCTGGGCGACGCGCTGCTGTTCAGCCTGCAATCTTTCCTGTTCCTGCTGGCGTCGCTCTGCAGCCTGCTGCTCTTGCGCACGACGCTGTTCTTCCTGACGCTGACGCTCGGCCTGTGCCGTTTCCTGTCGCTGGCGCTCCTGCCGTTCCTGTTGCGCCTGACGCTGCTGCAGCACGCGCTCATTGCGCGCCTGCGGATTCTCGTTCACCAGCAGCGCCTTCACGGCAGGCGGCCGGACTATATCGATCACTTCAGTATCCGCCTGCTGAAAATAGAACAGCGCCGCGAGCACCGAACCGTGCAGCAGAACAGCCAGCACGATCGAAAGTGGATAACCGTTGAAAACCGTCACAGTACGAATGAACTATTCCAGTGGTTTCGTTATCAGATTGGGACTTGCCACTCCGGCAGCCTGCAATACGGTCATCAGACTGATGAACGAGCTATAGCTGCTCTGGCCATCACCTTCCACAAACACTTGAATCTGGGGGTTTGCCCCCACGATCCGACTTACCTGATCACCAATCACATCAATGGCGACAGGCGACTGATCTTCCTGTTGCGTGCTGCCGAGACTGATGTAGTACTGTTCGTCAGCGGTGATCGAGATCACCAGAGTTTCCGCATTCTCGTCGACCTCCAGCGGCTCCGAGGATGCCTGCGGCAGATCGACAATCAACCCTTGTGTCAGCAAGGGGGCAGTCACCATGAACACGATCAGCAACACCAGCATGACGTCGATGTAGGGCACTACATTGATCTCTGCCACGGGCTTGCGACGCTTGCGGACCGTTTCCATGTCTTTCCTACTTGTTCGGACTGCTGTACACCTGCCGATGCAGGATACTGGCGAACTCGTCAATGAAGGTGAGGTAGTTGTTGGTCAACGACTCCACTCTTGACGAATACCTGTTGTACGCCACAACTGCGGGAATGGCTGCGAACAGACCCATGGCGGTGGCGATGAGCGCCTCCGCGATGCCGGGCGCCACTACCTGCAGGCTCGCCTGACTCTGGCTGGCCAGACTGATGAACGAGTTCATGATTCCGATGACCGTCCCGAACAAACCGATGTACGGTGTCACCGAGCCGACGGTTGCCAGAAACGTCAAATTCTTCTCGAGCTTTTCTTCCTCGCGGGAATAAGCGACTCGCATCGCTCGCTGTGCACCGCCCATCACCGCATCGGACTCGATGCCGCCTTGCTGGCGCAGTCGCATGAATTCTTTGAAGCCGGCACGGAAGATACTCTCCATTCCGCCAACCTGGGCACTTTCCTTCTGCTGAGAGCTGCCTTCGCGAAACAACTGACTTAAGTCCATGCCTGACCAGAAACGTTTCTCGAACCCGACCATGCCCCGCACGGCCGCTGTCAGCACCAGCCAGCGCTGGATGATCATGACCCAGGAAACAACCGATGCCGTGAGAAGAATGAGCATGACCAGCTGGACAGGCAGAGTCGCGTCCAGGATCAATCCCCACACGTTTATCGATTCACCCACTGCCTGGACCTCCCGGCTCCAAAAATTGGCCTTATTATAAGGTATGTTTTGTGCTTCTCATACACAATCCGGTGTTTTATAAAGAGTTTTGTCGAAATTTGTGATTCCCGACGCATCGTGGCATTAAACCTTTTCAATCTAACTCCGACCGACAGAAAAGCAGGCCTGAGACTGATCAAATGTGTCAAAAAGGAGGCGGGGAATACCTTGTGAATTCGACCCTCAGTCGCCGAACTGAGAGCTTTGACCTCCCGGAAGAGGTAGACCGAAATGAAGATAGGCCAGTGCGGTGGCAACACGACCACGACTGGTTCGCATCATGAAGCCCTGTTGAATCAGATAAGGCTCCAGCACGTCCTCGATGGTGTCGCGCTCTTCGCTGATGGCCGCCGCGAGACTGTCCACCCCGACGGGCCCGCCAGCGAATTTCTCGATCAAGGCCAGCAGCAGCCGACGATCCATGTGATCGAAGCCGTTGTTGTCAATACTGAGCATATCCAGCGCCATGCTGGCCGCACGGATATCCATCACCCCCTCGCACTTGACGTGTGCATAGTCGCGCACGCGACGCAGCAGCCGATTGGCTATGCGGGGCGTGCCGCGCGAGCGGCGGGCAATTTCGTCGGCGCCCTGGATGTCGATGTCACAGCCGAGAATCGCCGCTGATCGCTGCACGATTCTGCTCAATTCTGAAGGCGAGTAGTATTCCAGACGTTGGATGATGCCGAAGCGATCGCGCAGCGGAGAGGTCAGCAGACCTGCCCTGGTCGTCGCGCCCACCAGGGTGAATCGTGGCAGGTCCAGCTTGATCGAGCGTGCGGCCGGCCCTTCGCCGATCATGATGTCGAGCTGGTAATCCTCCATGGCGGGATAGAGGATCTCTTCTATGGCCGGACTCAGGCGATGGATCTCATCGATGAAGAGCACATCACCCGCCTCCAGATTGGTGAGCATGGCCGCCAGATCGCCGGCCTTTTCGAGCACTGGTCCGGACGTTGTCTTGATCGACACCTGCAGTTCATTGGCGATGATGTTGGCGAGTGTGGTCTTGCCAAGTCCGGGCGGACCGAAAATGAGCACATGATCCATGGCTTCCCGGCGATCACGGGCAGCCTGAACGAAAATCTCCATCTGCTTCTTCACCTCGCTCTGACCGACATAGTCCTTCAGTGCGAGCGGCCGGATGGCACGATCCAGCGACTGATCACCGGGCGCGCTGGCAGCAGAGATGAGGCGATCCTCTTCATTGATCATGATTTTGCCGAGTTCCTGAGAGCCTGTCGGATGATATCTTCACTGCGTACCATGCCCGGGTCTGCTTGCATGACTCCGGCAATCATGCGTGCCGCTTCCTGGGGCTTGTAGCCAAGGGCGATCAGGGCAGTCTCGGCCTCTTGCGACACAGCCCGCTCCGACTGCCCCGCCATGGGCACGACATCCGGCAATTCCACTTGCAGGTCCGCGCCCCACTCGGCCAGACGATCCTTCATTTCCACGATCAGTCGCTCTGCGGTCTTGCGACCGATACCCGGCATCCGCGTCAGCCCAGCGATGTCATTGACGCGAATCGTACGCACAAAGTCATCGACCGCCATGCCAGAGAGAATGGCCAGCGCCATCTTCGGGCCGACACCCGTGACCTTGATCAGGCTGCGGAACATCTGCCGCTCCTGAGAGGTATGAAAACCATAGAGCAGGTGGGCGTCCTCACGCACCACCAGATGAGTATGTAGAATGACCTCGCGCCCAACAGCAGGCAATTGGTAAACGGTGCTCATGGGCACCTGCACTTCGTAAAACACCCCTCCGACATCGACCAGCGCCTCCGGAATGCGCTTGTCGGCGAGAATCCCTCGAATCCGCCCAATCATTGCAGACCTCCGCGACCAGCCAGACTTCGGCCGCGCCAGGCACCAGCGCTGGCGATGCGTGTCTGATTCGCGGTGGTATTGGCGTGACAGATGGCGATGGCGAGCGCATCGGCCGCATCGGCCTGCACTTCCCCGCTGACGCCCAGCAAGACCTTCACCATGTGCTGCACCTGCTCCTTTGCCGCGTTGCCATTGCCGACCAGCGCCTGCTTGACCTTGCGCGGCGAGTACTCGGCGATGTCCAGGTCATGATGCAGACAGGCCACCATGGCGCTCCCTCTCGCCTGTCCGAGTTTGAGAGCAGAAGACACACTCTTCCCGAGAAACACTTCCTCGATGGCGCATTGCTGCGGAGAGTGCTGTTCGATGATCTGGCAGACACTGTCGAAGATGAGCTTGAGCCGGCCAGGATGATCGATGTCAGGCAGGCGGATGCAGCCGCAGGCCACATACATCAGCCGGTTGCCGGTGGACTCGACGATGCCGTAGCCAGTCAACCGCGAGCCAGGGTCGATGCCCAGAATCCGTGTCATGCGTCACCGCTCCAGGAACCCGCTAGTCCCGATCGTTCTGATCAGAGTCTGCCCATGATCTCGTCGGAGATACTGGCGTTGGTGTAAACGTTCTGCACATCGTCGAGGTCTTCAAGATGGTCCACGAGCTTCATCAGCTTTTCGGCGGTCTCCTGATCGAGCTCGGCCTGCGTGGACGCCACCATGCTCACTTCGGACGCATCCGGCTGCAAAGCAGCTGCTGCGAGGGCATCCTTGACTGCACCGAACAAGTCCGGCGAGGTCACCACTTCGACGCTGCCATCATCCATCTGCTGAACATCGTCGGCACCCGCCATGAGCGCGACCTCCAGAACGCTGTCTTCATCAACGCCCGGAGCAAAGCTGATGTTGCCCTTCTTCTCGAACATATAGGCAACGGAGCCACTGGTGCCCAGATTACCGCCATGCTTGGAGAAGCCATGGCGTACTTCAGCAACGGTGCGGTTGCGATTGTCGGTCAGCGTCTCCACCAGGATGGCGACACCTCCAGGACCATAGCCTTCATAGACCAACTCTTCCAGATTCTCGGACTCGAGCGTGCCAGCCCCCCTGGCGATGGCACGATCGATGGTGTCGCGCGCCATGTTGGCACCGAGCGCCTTGTCCACCGCAGCTCGCAGCCGGGGGTTGTCAGAGACGTGCTCCCCTCCCAGCTTTGCCGCCACGGTCAGTTCGCGAATGAGCTTGGTGAACACCTTGCCGCGACTGAAATCCAGTCGCGCCTTCTTGTGCTTGATATTGGCCCACTTGCTGTGTCCGGCCATCATTCACCTCCCGGGCAGTCCTCAGGCCGACTTCTCGCCTGCAGCCTGACGCACCTGGATATTGAGCTCACGCAGCTGCTTGGACGACACCTGACCCGGGGCGTCGGTCAGCGGACACGAAGCAGACTGGGTCTTGGGGAAGGCAATCACTTCACGGATGGAAGAGGCACCTGTCATCAACATGATCAATCGATCCAGACCGAAAGCGAGACCGCCGTGGGGCGGCGCGCCATAGGAAAGTGCATCGAGAAGGAAGCCGAACTTCTCCTTCGCTTCTTCATCACCGATCCCGAGAATCTTGAAGACCGACTGCTGCATCGACGGCTGATTGATACGGATGGAGCCGCCGCCGAGTTCGGTGCCGTTCAGCACCATGTCATAGGCACGAGACAAGGCCTTGAGAGGATCGGCCTGCACTTGCTCAACGCTGCAGGATGGCATGGTGAAAGGGTGGTGCAGCGCTGTCAGGCTGCCGTCGCTCGCCTCTTCGAACATCGGAAAGTCGACCACCCACAACGGAGCCCAGTCTCCCTTGACCATGCCCATGTCAGCGCCAACCTTCAGACGCAGGGCACCGATGGATTCGTTGACGATCTTCGCCTTGTCCGCCCCGAAGAACACCAGATCCCCGTTCTGCACACCAAGACGGGTCAGTACGGCGTGGACCACCTGCTCGGGCATGAACTTCAGGATCGGGGACTGCAGACCTTCGATGCCGGCTGCCAGATCGTTGACCTTGATCCAGGCCAGGCCCTTGGCGCCATAGATGGAGACGAACTTCGTGTAGTCGTCGATCTCCTTGCGACTCAGACGCCCGCCATCCGGCACGCGCAGCGCCACGACGCGCGAGGCTGGATCATTGGCCGGGCCGTGGAACACCTTGAACTCAACGTCCTTCATGAGATCGGCGATGTCCACCAGTTCCATGTCGATGCGCAGATCAGGCTTGTCGGAACCGAAACGACGCATGGCCTCGGCAAAAGTCATGCGCGGAAACGGACCGAACTCGACATTCAGATGCTTGCGGAAGACCTGGCGGATCATCTCTTCCGTGATGCTCATGATCTGCTCTTCATTCATGAACGAGGTTTCAATATCGATCTGAGTGAACTCGGGCTGACGGTCGGCGCGCAGATCTTCGTCGCGGAAACACTTGGCGATCTGGTAATAGCGATCCATGCCGGCCACCATCAGGATCTGCTTGAACAGCTGCGGAGACTGCGGCAGCGCGAAGAATTGACCATGATGGGTGCGACTGGGAACCAGGTAGTCGCGCGCGCCTTCCGGCGTGGCACGAGTCAGGATGGGCGTCTCGATATCGAGAAAGCCGTTCTCGTCCAGGTAATTGCGGATGGTATTGCTGACCTTGGAACGGAAACGCAGACGATCGGCCATTTCCGGTCGTCGCAGATCGATGTAACGATGGCGCAGTCGGATGTCCTCGCCCACGTCGGCGTGCTCGTCAAGCATGAACGGTGGCGTGCGTGAGGCATTGAGGATCTCGAGTTGCTTGCCCAGGACTTCGATGCGCCCTGTGCCCATCACGGCATTGCTCGTACCCTCCGGCCGCAGTCGCACGATGCCGGTGATCTTCAGCACGAACTCGCTGCGCACGGTCTCCGCAAGTGCGAAACTCTGCTCGGCATCCGGATCGAACACGACCTGGGCAATGCCTTCCCGATCGCGCAGATCGATGAAGATCACACCGCCATGGTCACGACGTCGATGGGCCCAACCGCACAGCACAACTTGCTGTCCGACATGTTGTTCATTCAAAAGCCCGCAATAATGACTGCGCATAACTGGTTCCTGTGTTGAAGCTGAAAATGCGTTATCCGGCCGCAGGGCGCGTGAGCGCGTCAGGACGCGGTGGCACTGGACGTCGCAGGAGCCGAACCGGAGTCGGCGTCCTGCGTGCCATGCCGGCGCTTGCCGGTCTTGAAATCTGTTTCATACCAGCCACCGCCCTTCAGGCGAAAGCTGCTTGCCGAGACTTGTTTCACAAGGCCACTCTGATTGCAGGCGGGACATTGCGTCAAAGGGGCATCACTGATCTTCTGCAGCGCCTCAAGTTGATTGCCACACTGACTGCACCGGTATTCGTAAATAGGCATAAGCGACAATTTCCTCCATTGCACTTGCTGAACTCGAATCGCCCCCGGGCTCATGGCTGCCGGGTCTCGCGAAAACGGCGCAGTATACCTTACCTTCCAGCGCTCTGGCAGCCCCGAAACAATGCCTGAAGCAGGATAATCTTTGCGTTTTTCAAGGACTTCCCTGTCCAGCCAGAGCGCCTCAAACACGCGTCATCCGGCCGGATTAAAGCTTGCGGCTGCCAGGCAAAAACTATATAAATGAGGCCCCACTGAGGCGCCAACGGAATGTAAAACGCCAACACAAAAAAGTATCGGAGCATATCCTGGGGTTCTCCCTGCACTGGGGACAACACAAGTCTCAACCTTCATCATTCATCAATAAGAGAACGGGCATGGCTGTAGAAAAAACTGTATCCGCTAAACCCAAGAAGACCACATCGACTGCGGCCAAGACTGCAGCCATTCAGGAAAAGTACACCAAGACTGCGATTCTCAACGAAATTTCCGAGAATACAGACCTGACCCGCAAGCAGGTGTCTGCCGTTCTGGACGAACTCACCAGCATCATTGAGCGACACCTGAAGAAGCGTGGCGTCGGCGAATTCACGCTCCCCGGCCTGTTGAAGATCAAGTCGGTGAAGCGTCCTGCTCGCCCTGCCCGCAAGAATGTCCCGAATCCGTTCAAGCCGGGCGAATTCATGGACATCGCGAAGAAGCCTGCAACAACCCGCGTCAAGATTCTGCCTTTGAAGAAACTGAAGGACTTCGCCGAGTAAGACGCTCCAGCACCGGCAACAGTTCGGTGCAGGAACGCCTGCGAAGTACACGAAGGACCACGCAGAAAGGCAGCCCTCGGGCTGCTTTTCGCTTTCTTGCCAACCCAACATCGTCACACTCGAGTCTCATCACATCATGCGCGCCAGCCAGTATCTCATTGCAACTCTCAAGGAAACCCCGGCCGATGCCGAGGTTGTGAGCCACCAACTCATGGTCCGTGCCGGCCTGATCCGCAAGCTGGCCACCGGCATGTACACCTGGTTGCCGGCAGGACTGCGCGTGCTGCAGAAAGTCACCGGGATCATCCGCGAGGAGATGAACCGGGCCGGCGCCATGGAGGTCTCGATGCCGGTGGTGCAATCGGCGGATCTGTGGATCGAGTCCGGTCGCTGGGACAAGATGGGCCCCGAACTGCTGCGTTTCGTCGACCGCCACGATCGCGACTTCTGCCTCGGGCCGACGCACGAGGAAGTCATCACCGATCTCATACGCAATGAACTCAACAGCTACCGTCAGCTGCCAGCGAATTTCTATCAGATCCAGACCAAATTCCGCGACGAGCGCCGCCCCCGTTTCGGGGTGATGCGGGCACGCGAATTCCTCATGAAGGACGCCTACTCCTTTCACGCCAGCGAAGCTTCTCTACAAGAGACCTATGACCTGATGCATCGCACCTATTGCCGCATCTTCGAGCGCCTCGGCCTGGAATACCGTCCCGTGCTGGCCGACTCCGGCAACATCGGCGGCAGCATGTCCCATGAATTCCACGTGCTGGCGGATTCGGGCGAAGACGAGATCGTCTTCAGCACAGCCAGCCAGTATGCCGCCAATATCGAGATGGCCGCCGGCCAGCTGCCCGATGCCGATTTCTGTGCCGCGGAAACCCGGGCGGCCGCCGCGCAACGGGTAGCCACTCCAGGCGCCCACGCCATCGAGGACGTCGCCACCCTGCTGGGCAAGGAGGCGCGGCGTCTGGTGAAGACATTGGTGGTCAAGGGCGTGGTGAGCGAGGACAACCCCAGTGGCCTGGTGGCTCTGCTGATCCGTGGCGATCAGGACATCAACCCGATCAAGGCCGAGAAACTGGCCCAGGTCGCCTCTCCCTTCACGCTGGCCGAAGACAGCCATATTGCCGCTGTGCTGGGGTGTCAGCCCGGCAGCATCGGTCCGGTGGCATTGCCGATTCCCGTCATTGCCGACCACAGCGTGGTCAGCCTGGTGAATTTCGTCTGCGGTGCCAACAGCGACGGCTTCCACCTGGTCGATGCCAACTGGGGCAGCGAGTGCCGTTTTGACAGCAGCGCCGACATCCGCAAGGTGCGCGAAGGCGATCTGAGCCCGGACGGCCAGGGCACCCTGTCCATCAAGCGCGGCATCGAAGTGGGCCACATCTTCCAGCTGGGCACCAAGTACAGCCAGGCCATGAACGCCACCTATCTGGACGAGAACGGCAAGACCCAGGTCATGATCATGGGCTGTTACGGCATCGGCGTGAGCCGCATCGTCGCTGCCTGCATCGAGCAGAGTCACGACGCCCAGGGCATCATCTGGCCCGACAACATCGCGCCCTTCCATGTCGCGGTCATCCCGCTCAATGCGCACAAGTCCGACGCGGTGCGCGTGCTCAGCGAGCAGCTGACCGAGCAGCTGGAGCAGGCCGGGTTCGAAGTGCTGCTGGATGATCGCGACAAGAAAACCAGCGCCGGGGTGAAGTTCGCCGACATGGAACTGATGGGCCTGCCGCACAGGATCGTGGTGTCAGAGCGTGGCATGGAACAGGGGATGCTGGAATACAAGTCCAGACGAGCACAGGAAAGCGAACTGGTGCCGGCCGACGGCATCGTGGCCTTCCTGAAGTCACGCCTGCAGGGCGTTTAAGCCTGGAACCTCAAGGAGCACGATCCCATGCAGACCCCTTACGTCCTGGTGCTTTATTACAGTCGCACCGGCGCCACGCAGGACATGGCGCGCCTCATCGCTCGCGGTGTCGAGCAGGCCGGCCCGGGCATCGAAGCCCGGCTGCGCACGGTGCCGGCGGTGTCGCCCGTGAGCGAAGCCACTGCACCGGCCGTGCCCGCCAGTGGCGCGGTGTACTGCAGCGAGGACGATCTGCGCCACTGCGCCGGCCTGATCCTGGGCAGCCCGACGCGCTTCGGCAACATGGCTGCGCCACTGAAGCACTTCCTCGACAACACCGGGGCCCTCTGGCTGTCCGGCGCGTTGATCAACAAGCCGGCCGCCGTGTTCACCTCCACGTCCAGCCTGCATGGCGGCCAGGAGTCCACCCTGCTGAGCATGTTCATGCCCCTGCTGCATCACGGCATGGTGCTGTGCGGCCTGCCCTACAGCGAGCCCCAGCTCATGGCCACGCAGTCGGGCGGGACCCCTTATGGTGCGAGCCACCATGCGGGTGCCGATGGCAAGAGACGCGTGGACGAGGACGAAACTGCCCTGTGCCTGGCCCTGGGTCGACGAGTCGCGAGTCTCGCCCTGAAACTGCGGGCCTGACGCGCCCGCAAGACGCAGCGGTCGTTCAAGGCCGCGGAGAACAATCGATGCAGAATCTGGAATCCACCACTGCCGAGGCTCAGCCTCCCCGGCTGATCGAGCAGTCCCACCGCGCCGTCGTGTTCAGCTATGGCAGCCTGCTGGCGGTGTTCGCCCTCTATGCCCTCTGGCAGATCCTCACAGTAGGCAATGCCGTGGCGGTGCTGGTCTTGCTGGTCATCAAGACGCTGCCCCTGGCGATCTTCATTCCCGGTCTGCGCGTGCGGCGTCTGCGCACGTACGCGTGGCTGTCTTTCGTCTCGTTGCTCTACTTCATTCAGTCGGTGCAAACCGCCTTCACCCAGGACGCGCGCTTGTACGGGATTGTCTGCACGCTGATCATCGCGACGCTGTTCTGTGCGCTGGTGGTATACATCCGCAGCTATCGCGGCTTCTACAAGGTCTCGTTCTGAAGAAGATCGCGCACCAGCGCGATGCTGATCCTGCGTTGACGCTGCAGGGAATGCGAATCGAGCCGCTCCAGCAGGGTGAACAGCTCTGTGTTGCCGCGCTCGGTGCGCTGCAGGATGTAGCGCGCCACTTCCTCCGACAATTCCAGCCCGCGGCGCGCTGCCCGCTTGCGCAGCGCCTGCAGCTTGTCCTCGTCATCCGGCTCATGCACCTGGAACACCACGCCCGACTGCAGCCGCGACAGCAGATCCGGCAGCACGAACGCTGCCTCGCGCGGGGCCATGCGCGCAGCCATCAGCAGACGCGTGCCACTGTCGCGCAGCCGATTGAAAAGATGAAACAGCGCCTCTTCCCATTCTGGCAGGCCCGCAATGGCGTCGACGTCATCCAGGCAGACCAGCTGCAGCGTCTCGAGTCCGAGCAGGATGTCAGGATGCCAGTCGGCGTGCTGCCGCAGCGGCACGTAGAAGCTGGCGGTCCAGGGTTGGGCCGCGTCGTCAACCGGGTCCTGCTGGCACACGGCCTGGAGCAAGTGACTGCAGCCGGCACCGGTAGCACCCCACAACCAGGTGAACTGAGCCAGGGCTGCCGGGTCCTGCAGGTAGTTCACCAAGGTGCGATTGGCATCGGTGACATGGAAATTGTCGAAGGTGGCAGTGTCATCAAGCGTGATCTGCAGCGC
>JACCDS010190461.1_pt1 | contig 31987 bp, 40 predicted proteins | sample 7446441 | NCBI WGS metagenome assembly JACCDS01 (sample SAMN15323445, study PRJNA562643) | freshwater metagenome | isolation source: river surface water | place: USA:Blue River Watershed | collected 2017-08-17
CCTCCTAAGCGCTAGATACAGGTTCGATTCCTGTCGGGGGCGCCAGACTCAAGGCCGCACACGTTCAACACGGTGCGGCTTTTTTCTTCAGTGCAGGGCCAGAACGGGGTTGATGTAGGACTCGAGCTGCTGGATCTGCAATTGCTGGTCTTCGATGATGGTCTTGACCAGATCACCAATCGACAGCATGCCCACCAACTCGTCCTTATCCACCACCGGCAGGTGGCGGATGTGCTTGTCCGTCATGAGCGCCATGCAGTCCATCACTGAATGCTGCAGGTTGGCGCAATGCACATTGCCGGTCATGATTTCGCTGACCTCGGTGACTGCAGATGTGAGTCCTTTGAGGGCCACCTTGCGTGCATAGTCACGCTCAGAAAAAATCCCCACCAGCTTGCCCTTCTCCACCACAGGCAAGGCGCCGATGTTGTAGGCAGCCAATACTTCAAGAGCGACCAGTACCGAGTCACCGGGGCGAATGGTGATGATTTCGCCGCCTTTGGCGTCCAGGATTTGCGCAATGGTTTTCATGGGTCACCTCCAGCACATATTGCAGACAACGTCATGCTAGAGCGGACCCGAAACAGGTGTATCCATGAAAACCCTGTCAGCTGCGCACCGGACCCGGTCGGACCAAACGCTCTATGGCGCTGCGCAAACCGGCTGGCCAGTGGGGCATCCTGGACGCGTCACTCGCCACGTACCGGTGGCCAGCGGGCAACGTGTGCAACTGCAGGCCAAGCATTTCGATCTGCTCGTCCTGCTGCAGCGTATCCACATTGGTACGAACACGGGATGGATCCACCAGAGTGACCACCCCACGGCCCACCACTTCCAGAGCCCTGCCCCGTTCCACCACCAGCGCGGTATCTTCATCGACGCCGACCCCGAGTAAATCGGGGCGCTGCGCCAGAGCCGAAAGCAGGCGGGGCAGGCGGCGACGCTCGGAAAAATGCTGATCCACAATCGCAGCGGGCAACAGACCCAGCCCAATGTCGGTGTCGATGGCATCCTTGCGTGGCCGCAGCAAGGCGGGGCCTTGCGAGATCATGTGGCGCGACATCACCGCGGCCCCCGCGCTGGTGCCACCAATGCAGCAGCCGCGCAAATGGAAGGCCTGATGCAGGGCACCCAGCACGGGGGTTTCCCATACGGCAGACATCAGACGCGACTGGTCTCCGCCAGTCATGAAGATGCCGTCCGCCCCAAGAATTTCCTCGCGCAATCCAGGCACAAAAGCGCTGTCTCGGTCAGTCAGTGGCAGCACCCCAAAATTCTGCACACCCAACTCGCCAAAGGCAGTTGCGTAGCTCTCGGCCGTGGCATCAGGCACGCCACTGGCCGCCGTGATCAGTCGAATGCGCGCCAACGGGCCTCCAGCGTATTCGATGAATCGGCGCAGGATCACACGGTCCTGTTGTCGGTCCTCAGCCCCGCCCACGATCACCAGGCGCGCTGTTCTTCTCGTCTGTGCAAGCGTGGGAATAGCCGCAGTTGTCAGCGCCGCTGTCAAAAAATCACGTCTGAACATGGACAGGACTCTAGCGACAATTCATGCCGGGCGTGTGACAGAGGGTTTCAGAACGCCTCTTTCTCGGCTTCCAGGTAAGCCAGGCTGGTGTACTTGCCGATGTTGCTGTCAAAGCCTTGCATGGTCGCTGCACGCGAGGCCACACGCGGGTCCTTGAGCACCAGTGCCTTGGCTTCGCCTTCGCTTTTGCCGTCCTTGACGGCTTGCAGGCAAGGCTCCCAGATGCCTTTGAGGAAAGTGCCGTAAGTCTGCAGGATGTCCTTGCCAGGCTGGCCGTGACCGGGCAGCCAGACCTGATCGCCAGCGGCCTTCATCAGCGCGTCGTAGTACCTGAAGGTGCCCGGATAGGAGCCATCGTCGATGTTGGCGATGCGGTTGGCCATGGCGATGTCGCCGATGTGGGTGACCTTGTCTTCGACCACTTCGACCGACAGGTCGGCATCGGTGTGGGCGCGGCCATAGTAGTGCATGCGCAGCGTCACATCGCCAAACTTGAGCACCTGCCCATGCTCAACGGTGCGATTGGGGGCAAACACCTCGGTGCCGGTGGTGGACTGGTTGGTCCACTTTTCCATCAGCGTGCGCCAGACGTTGCCTTCGTAGCCCTCGATGGTCTTGCGTGTGGCCGCCAGCGCATGGATGGGCAGCTGCTTTCCAAACGCATTGACGAAGGCATGGTTGCCCAGCCAATGGTCGCCGTGAAAGTGGGAATTGAAAACAGCGATCACCGGCTTGTCGGTGACCTTGCGGATCATGCGGATCGCCATTTCGCCAATTTGCAGCGAGCTGCCCGAATCCAGAATGACCACCCCGGCACTGGTGACGACAAAAGTCACGTTGGACATCATGCCGCGGTTCTCTGGCGTGGGAAAACCATCGGCTGCGTAGATGACCCACACATGTTTGGACAACTGTTGTGGCGCGATGTCGTACATGGGTGGGCCCATGACGAAGTCGTGGGCCTGCTGTGCAAACCCCTGCATGTCGGGCCAGAGGCTGGCCGCCCCCAAAGCGGCCGCACCCGCCAGCCATTGACGTCGTTTCATGTGTGACTCCTGCATCAAGAAGGAAGGGTTTCAAGCAAAACAGGGCGCAAGGCCCTGTTTTGAAGGTCGGGTTTGACTCGTGTCAGACCACGTAACCCGGGTTGGGAACAACGCCCGAAACCTTGGGGGCATTGAGCTTGCGCGCACCCACCTTGCCGCCCTGGGCCTTGAGCCATTGCTCCACCACTTCCCAGACCATCTTGTTGCCCGCGGTGCGGGCTTCTTCGGCGACGGGGGCCCAGCCTGCGACCTTGTACTTCTTGCCCGCTTCGATGAGCTTGCCGTTCAGGCGCATGTCGTTGATGCGGCTGCCCATCTTGGCAGTCGGGTCGACCGAGTAGCTCATGCCACCCACGCGCACCATGTCGCCCCCCTGCTGGTAATAAGGGTCGGGGTTGAAGAGGTTGTCGCAGACGTCTTCCATCACGGTCTTGATGGTCTCGCCGGTCATCTCGGTCACCGTGGCGTAGGAATACGTGGTGGCGGTCATGTCCAGCAGCCACTCGCGTGTGATGGCCTGGCCTGGCAGCAGCGTGGTGCCCCAGCGGAAGCCGGGCGAAAACGCCAGATCGGCACCCTGCACATCGATCAGGGCATCGACCAGCAGCTGGTCGCCCGTGCCGTTGAAGTTGCCACGGCGGTACAGCAGACCCTCGCTGACGGCCAGCACTTCGTTCAATTGTTTTTCGTAGGGCGCGCGGATCTTGGTGATGAGCGCGTCCATCTCCTTGTCAGCAGGCAGCATGTTGGAGAACACGGGCAGCAGCTTGTAGCGGAAGTCGGTGACTTTCTTGTCCTTGACCTCGAAATCAAGCACACCCAGAAACTTGCCGTTGGAGCCCGCATTGGTGACGATGGTCTTGCCACCCTTGTTGGACACCAGCGTGGCCACCGGCATGCCGTCGTGGGTGTGGCCCCCCATGATGGCGTCGATGCCGCTGACGCGGCTGGCCATCTTCAGGTCCACGTCCATGCCGTTGTGGCTGATGACGACGACCACCTGCGCGCCTTTGCCGCGGGCTTCGTCCACCATCTTCTGCATGTTCTCGTCCTGGATGCCGAAGGCCCAGTCGGCCACCATGTAACGCGGGTTGGCGATCGGGGTGTAGGGGAAGGCCTGGCCGATGATGGCGCAGGGCACGCCATTGATCTCGCGGATCACGTAGGGCTTGAACACCTGGTCGCCGAAGTCGTTGGTCTTGACGTTTTGCGCGACAAAGTCCACTTTGCCAGCGAAATCCTTTTCGACGATTTCCTGCACGCGCGCCATGCCCAGGGTGAATTCCCAATGGCCGGTCATCACATCCACGCCCAGCAGTTTGCAGGCGTCGACCATGTCCTGGCCATTGGTCCACAGGCAGGTGCCCGAGCCTTGCCAGGTGTCACCGCCGTCCAGCAACAGCGCGCCAGGGCGGCTGGCCTTCATGCGCTTGACCAGCGTGGCCAGGTGCGCAAAGCCGCCGACCTTGCCATAACGCTTGGCGGCTTTTTCGTAGTCGAGGTAAGTCAGGGCGTGGGCTTCGGCGGTGCCGGGGCGAACCTTGGCGACCTTGAGCAGGTGCTCGCCCACCAGGTGCGGCAGATTGCCCTTCATGGAGCCAATGCCCAGATTGATGTTGGGCTCACGGAAATAGATGGGCCTCAGCTGCGCATGGCAGTCGGTCATGTGCAGAAACGACACATTGCCGAACTTGGGAATGTCGTACAGGCCATTGGCCGCAGTGGCGGCGCTGGCTTCGGCGTAGGTGCCCAGGCTCATGCCGGCCATGGTGCCAGCACCCATTACTTGAAGGAATTCGCGTTTGGAGAGATTCATGAATGTGCAACCACTGATATTTGAAAACTCAAAAAACCCGGCGAGGCCGGGTCTGTTGAGGGATCACTTGTTGACGGGGGAATTGGGGTCGAGCAACAGGGCCACCACATGTCGGACCTGCGTCTCATTCAGGATACCCATATGGCCGGCACGCGGCATGTTGGAACAGGCGTTGTAGGCTTTGGAGTTCCAGATCTTGCCCCAGGTGTATTCCACGATGGGTTTGGCTGCTGCGCTGTTGGGATCGGTGACGCCCCGGATCTTGCCGTAGTTGTACAGGCTCGGGCCAATGGTGCCGAAAGAAATTTCCTTCTTGTCGATCTGGTGGCAGTTGTAGCAGTTGCCACCATTCACCACTTTGGCGTTGTCCGTGAATGTCAGACCACGACCGCTCTGGGCAATCTTCTCGCCCTCTTTCCAGTCGCCCAGGAACTTGCCATCGCTGGGCCACTTGACCGTCTTGAGGTTGGTTTCCTCAATGCGCTTGGCGGTGGCCTCGTCCAGTGGTTTGCCAGCCACATCAGCATCACTGCACAGACGGTTGGTTTCATCGGTATTGAGCACTGCTGCTGCCTTGACGATGCCTTCGTCACGGAAGGATGCCTTTGCAATTTTCTGGGCCAGATCGTTGAGCTCACTCACGGAAGGACCAGCAGCACAGCCAGCCAGCACAGCGGCAACACTCAGGCTGCCCAGAATCCAGTGGGTACGTTTGTTCATCTTGTGTCTCCGATTAACGCTTGATGGCCGGTGCAATCGATTTGGAGCCTTGGCTATTGACACCCAGATAGACGCCCAGTGCGATCGTGGCGTCGCTGGCAAAGCCAGGATAGGGGAACCGCTGCTGTCGGTAGCAGTCGTTCAGGCGTTGTTGCATGCCCCACATCTGACCGTTGGAGACGCGGTAGGCAGGCCAGGCGGCAAAGCCAATGCCATCGCCTGGATTCTTGGTCAGGTTGGGCAGGTCTTGCAGACGAATGCGCTTGCCGTCTTCGCCGTGACACGAGGCGCAGGAAAAATCATGCGGCCCGCCACGCTGGAAGAACAGTCGTTTACCGACTTCGTAGAAAGTTTTTTCCTGGGCGTGTTTTTGAGGCAGGTTGAACTTCATGCCTTTGGACTCAGCGGCAATCCATGTGGCCAGTGCCGTCATGTTGCTCTGTTCACCCTTGCCAAAGCCGGTGCTGGCAATCTCCGCAGCCTTGAGACCTTGCAGGTTTTCCATGCAGGTCAGCAATCGCGACTCCAGATCCTGCACACGGCCTGTGTCGGCAAAGAAGCGCGGTAGCTCAACAAAAACACCCTTGACCACGCCAGGGCCCTTGCCCAGATCGCAGGCTTCCAGAGATGCATTCTTGGGACCCCGTTTTTTCTTCCACAAATCTTCGCCTTTGGCTTCGAACAGGTCAGCCGGATTGCCGTCCTGGAGCATTTCACGGTATTCATCAATGCTTTGGCTGGCGGTTTTCTGGGCCCATGTCGGCATCACGGCCGCGGCCAGCAATGTGGCCAGGATCAGTCGCGTTTTCATTGTCACCTCTTGCACTTGTTCACTCTTGAATAACAACGGGCCCGAAGGCCCGTTATCTTCTCACGGGGTGTATCAGGACACCGTGACTTCGTCAGTACGGCTGTCGCCCTTGTTGTCCTTCCAGGTCACCGCCACCTTGTCACCGGCCTTGGCGCCCTTGATGGCGAACTGCAGGAAGGGGTTCTTGGACACGGCGGGGCCCCACTCGGCGGCGAGCACCTGCTTGCCATTGAGGGCTGCTGTCACTTCAGTGATGTGCCATGCGGGGACCAGCTTGCCGGCGGCGTCTTTGCGCTGGCCGGATTCCATTTCGTGGCTCATGAGCACGCGCACAGTGGCTTTGTCGCCGGAGGCCTGAGCACGGATACGCATCGGATCTGCCATGTTTTTCTCCTAATCTTTCAATGATTCGTTGATGTCTGGGTGAAGCCAGGCTTTAACCGCCGCAACCGCCCAGAGTGACCTTGACTTCCTTCTTGGCGAAGAAGGCCTTGCCGTCGCCTGTGATGGCCACGGCATAAACGTCAGAAGACTGGCCCATCTTGGCACGGGTGGAGAAGTTGGCTTCGACGGCATCAGACACGTGGAACATGGCCACCAGAGCGGCGGGGTTCTTCTCGACCAGGATCAGGATCTGCTTGACGCCGGGCAGGCTACTGGCAGCACCCAGCGGCACCACAGCGCCGTTTTCAGCGATGTCCGGACCGGTGACGGTCACATCCTTGCTCTCGGCAATGGTGCCGCCGCCGAAAGCTTTCACGGCGTCTTGCACGCCTTTGGCTTCGAAGCCGGCCTTGTTGAATGCTGCGTGAGCAAACTGGGGGAAACCAGCTGTAGCCAGCAGGCCGGCCACCACAGCGCTTTGTTTAATTGTCTCGCGACGGGTTTGCATCTGTCTTCTCCTTCAGGGTCAATGATGCGATTGGAACAGGTTTGGTATGTCTCTGTACAGTACCGAATTATTTGCTGGCGCCTTTGGCGATCCAGGTCGCAATGGCTTTGGCGTCAGCCTCAGGCAGGTTCTGTGGCGGCATGGGAACCGGACCCCAGACACCCGCACCGCCAGATTTGATTTTGCCCTGCAGGTAGTCCACTTTGCCTGAGTGCTTCTTGGCGATTTCGTTGAAGCCAGGACCAACGACTTTCTTGTCCACACCATGGCAGGCGGTACAGCTGTGCTTGTTAAGCAATGCAATCGCGGCTTTGGCTTCGTTGTTGACTTCAGCCTTCGGCGCGGCAGGCGCTGCAGCAGGAGCGGCAGCACCCGGTGTCGGCGCACCCTTGGTCTCCGGCCGGGTGGTATCGGCACCCTTTTGCTGACCCACCAGACGGTTTTGCTCCGACAGGTTACCGTGTGCGTTGCGAGCAAAATCCGGCAGCAGCGAGGCGAGTTTGGGCTCGGCCGCACAGTCTTTCATGCAGATCACATTGGCCGTATCGGGCTTGCTGACACCATTGAATTCCTTGCCAGGCCACATGGCGTGCGCGGTGGTCATGCCGTTGCGATTGGGCATGCGCTTTTGCACTTCGGCAATGTTCTTGTCCGACAGCACGAAGTCATCGGGCACCACGTTCGCCAGGCTCAGCAGGAAAGCCGTCACGCCATACACCTCTTCGGTGGTCAGCGTTTTCGGATTAGTCCAGGGCATGGCACGGTTGATGTAATCCCACAGCGTGGACACCGTGGCCACCTTCATGATGGTGGTTCGGCCAGGAAAATCCGTGCGCGAGAGGTTGGCCACACGACCGGTCTTGATGTCTTCTGCCGTGGTACCGCCGATCAGCGGACTGAACACTTCATTGGACTCGCCAAAAATGCCGTGACAGTGCGCGCACTTGGACTCCCACACGTCCTGTCCCTTGGCCACAGAGCCCGAGCCAGCGGGCAGTCCTTTGAAGTCCGGACGCACATCGATGTCCCATTTGGCGACTTCCTTGGGCGTGGCCGTACGACCCAGACCAGGGTACTTGTCGCTTTGCGCCATGGCCAGACCAGCCATGGCCACAAGCGCCGTGGTCAGAATGACTTTACGAAAGCTGGACATTTTTCACCTCGCCGTTTTCCTGCACCAACCAGGACTGGATGGCATTGTTGTGATAGATGGAACGCGTGCCGCGCACTGCTCGCAGCTGCTGGTATGTGGGCTGCACATGGCCCGTGTCGTCTTGCGCACGGCTCTGAATGATGGCTGGCTTGCCGTCCCACACCCAATCCAGGTTGAAGCGGGTCAGCGCCTTGGACAACACCGGGGTTTCCAGTCGCGCTTGACGCCAGTTGCGACCGCCATCGACAGACACATCCACGCGCTTGATCTTGCCTTTGCCCGACCAGGCCAAGCCTGTGATGTTGTAGAAACCTTTGTCCAGCAGCACCTGACCACCAGAGGGTGTGGTCACCACACTCTTGACTTCCTGGATGTTGGTGTACTGGCGGTGCAAGCCACCCGGCATCAGGTCGATGTAGTGAACCGCTTCGTCCTTGGCGGCATAGGGCTGATCACCCACCTCGACGCGGCGCAGGTATTTCACCCAGCTCACGCCTTGCACACCTGGAACGATGAGACGCAGCGGGTAACCGTTTTCGGGGCGCAGCATCTCACCATTTTGGCCGTAGGCCACCAGCACTTCGCCCGAGGTGATCAGGCTCATCGGAATGGTACGGGTCATGGCCGAGCCATCCCCGCCTTCGGCCAAGACGAATTTGCCGTTCTTGAGGTCGGCACCGGCCAGCTCCAGCAGGGTGATCAGCGGCACGCCGGTGAATTCACTGCAGGACAGCATGCCGTGCGTGTACTGCACAGTCGGGACAGCCACGTTGCCCCAATCCACGGCGGTGTTGGCACCACATTCGATGAAATGGAAACGCGAGACCGAGGGCAAACGCATGATCTCGTCCATGGTGAACACCATGGGCTTTTTGACCATGCCGTTGATCATGAAACGGTGCTTGGAAGGATCGATGTCCCACCAGCCCTGGTGATGGCGCTCAAAGTGCAAACCACTGGGGGTCACGATACCGAACAGCGACTGCAGAGGCGCAAAAGACACCGAAGCCTGCGTGGTCTGCGTCAGCCCTGGGCTCTGGCGGCGCTGAATGTTGGATTCGTACTTGGACGGCACACCATAGCCATTGTTGGAGGCCACGCCCTGGCCCAGTCCGGTAGCGTGCTCGGGCAGGTTCAGGATATTCGGGTCACCGCCCTCGGAGGGCACCGGATTGCCCTGCGCCATGGCGGCAGGGACGGCTGCGCCAGCAGCAGCGGCTGCAAAGGCGTTGCGAATGAAATCGCGGCGCCCCTTTTTGCCCTCGGCAAAAACGGTGCGGACACCTTCCTGGGTCAGGAAGTTCTCGGGGGCTTTTTGCACCCTTCCCGAGTTGATGTTGTCTTCTTTCACACAAACTCCTGAGGTTGAGTTTTATTCTTCAAACGGCATCCATGGCCACCTGAGTACACACCGCGCGGCACACCTTCACGGTCGACTCATCGGCAATCCTGTAGAACATCTGCGCGCCCTGACGCCGCTTGCCTACCAGCCCTGCCCTGTACATGATGTTCAGATGCTGGGACATGTTGGGCTGCGCCACATCAATGCGTTCAAGCAGTTGCCCTACGTTTTTCTCGCCCTGGCACAGCTCGCTGATGATGCGCAGACGGATCGGCGTCGAAAGTACGGCAAACAACTCTGCCGCCTTTTCGAACACCTGCTGCATCTCGTCTTCAGCGTTTTCCATGCAATTGCGTTCTTATATTCGGATGTGCGAATATAAACGATAAAGGATGAATCTGAATCGGGGATTACACGGTGTCAGGACTCGGGTCCGGACTTACCCGGATCCGAAGGCCAAGATCAGAACTTCCAGCCGTATTGAAGGCCAAGTGATTGTTGAGACATGCGAACGGTTTCGGTAATACTCGGCATGCTAAGTCCCATCATGCCGTTGTACATGGAGTAGCCTGAAACTGTGTTCGTAGGCGCGTACATGTAGGCCCACGTCAATTCAGAACTCTTGGACAAAGCGTAAGTACCACCCAAGGTGTAATGCTTGGTGATCACACCTGGCGCCAGAATGTTGAATGTAATGTTCTCAGGCTTCACCGGATTGGTCGAATGGTTGTACCCCACACGCAACACCGTACTGGCATTCATCTGCCACTGCACACCCACCTTAACGACGCTCACGTCAGACCAACCAAATCCAGGGCCATTGGCGGTGCCCATTGCATTGCCAGACATCAGATTGATCATTGGGTTTCCGATGGCTGGCACGCCACTGTATTTGATCCGCGAATAGTCCACAGCCACGGAAACCGCAGGGGTAACTTGAAGATTGACACCCATTGCGTAGTTTTCAGGAATGTCAAACGAGCCCGAGCCAGCGAAAAGACCTGCGTAGTCTTCAAACTTGCCCATCTTGATTTTGGGCGAGTAGGTCGCCCCCACCTTTACAGCATCAGACACTTGCCCCAGGTAGCCCAACCGCACACCCATGCCAGTGCTCCGATCTGCCCCATTGTTGGTCAGCTTGGATGGAGCAAGCGAATTACCCGCGAAGGCCTGCAGACCTGTCGCCTTGAACTGTTGCAAGACCAGAAGGGGCGACACACCCAATGAATGCGCATCGTTGACCTTATAAGCCACCGTAGGGGCTACGATCAATTGCATCAGGTCAACTCCCAGCTTGCCTTGTCCACACAGCAAATTCATGCCCGGCACCGGCTGCGGAGGGTTTGTAGTGTTGTCTGCACAGGTTACTGAACCACCGGCATATTCAGTGTTCATGCCACCATTGCCGTACACCGCAACACCCCAAGCCATCCTGTCATCGATCTTGGAGTTATAGGCAAACTCAGGTACAGCAAATACGCTGCCATTGCTTTGGATATCTCCCTCGAGCATGCCCTGCATTCCCGGTGCTTCACGCGAAGCGCTGCGCTTGGGCATAAAAAGATCAACACCCAGTTCAGCACGGTTACCGGCCCAGGCTGATGCGGCAGGATTGTTGATTCCAGCGAAAGCGTTGTCTGTTACTGCCACAGCCGCACCACCCATTCCTTTGGATTTCATTCCGAAACCATGAGGAAAATAGCCATCAGTAGCCCAGGCGTTCGTCACCACAAATGTCGCCACAAGCGCAGTGGCACGCAATGCATTGCTCTTTTTCATGTTTGTCTCCTCGTTGTACTTGTTGATGCTCAAATTTCACCTTTAGAGCCACGCTCCATCATTTCCCAGATGGTGTCGCGCACGGCTTTGGCTTCCTCTTTCAGTGGCGAAGGCAGCTTACGGCCCATCTTGATCATCATGTCCATGTTGAGGGTGTACATCCACAGACCGTCTTCCTTTTCGACGACCGTGATTCGGCAAGGCAGGTAGGCAGCCATGTGGGGGCTGAAATCCACCATTCGACGTGCAGTGGTGGGCGTGCAGAAAGAGTAGACCTGCAGAAATTTCTGTTTTTGACCGGTTCGGGCCTCGAGCTCTTTGGAAAGCGGCAGGGTACCCACGTCCTTCATGTTCCGCTCTGAGGCGACCTGGCGAAGGATTTGCTCAACGTCACCGATCGTCACGCCTTTGGCAACCTTGCGCTCCCAGGTGGTAGCCACAGCGATGTCACCATTGCCCTCGATCCAGCGATCCCACATACGGCCAGCTTCGCCGGCTGCGCCGTCCTCAAGTTTGCCAATGGTGCTGATGGTGCCGCAGCCTGTCAGCCATGCCGCACACAGCGTGATGACCAACCATTTGAATCCAATCCTGAACATGCATGTCTCCTTTGAATATGCACTCAGCGGTGATGCTGATTGATATGGATCATGCACAAATTAAACCCCATAGGGTATTGATATATACCCTATGGGGTACAGTAAGATTATGTTCAGGAAAGTTTTTTTGAATTATTTGAACTTATAGTGATCGCGGTTGAGCACTGCCGCTACGGCGGTGACATCTTCCGGGAACATACCCAAATTCAACTCGGTGTTGCACTGTTCAACCATGCCACGCAGGAATGCTGGTGTGCTGATTCTTCCGCCGGGCTTGTAAATGGCACTGCCATCCCCGCCCACTCGCCGCGTATGGCAAGTGGAGCATTTGTGCTCAGCCAGCAGTTGGGCGCCCAATTTGAGGTCTGCACCCTTGAAAATGCTGGGCTCTGCAACGGCTGTCAGGGTCCATGTTGCCAAAGTTACGGCAGCAGCCATCATCATCGGTTTCATACGGGCTCCAATAAAAAAGCCGCTCACCAGAGGACTGGCAAGCGGCAAGGAAAGTCACGAGTACCAAACGTGCTTTCTGAAAAGCAGGCACCCAGAGGCGCCCTGTCCGTCATTTGGCGCCGGACAGAATCCAGGCGGCCAGAGTTTTTGCATCTGCATCGCTGAGAGCAGCTTGCGCAGGCATGGGCACCGGACCCCATTTGCCAGAACCGCCGGCCTTGATGCTCTTGGCCAGTTCGTCAGCATTCTTGCCAGCGTATTTCTTGGCCACTTCCTGGTAGGCGGGCCCCACCAGTTTCTTGTCTACGGCATGGCAAGCCATGCAAGCATTTTTCTTGGCCAGATCCAGGTTGGCAAAGGCTGGTGATGCCATCAGTGCCAGCAGGGTTGCCGAAACGGTCAGCAGTTTCATGTGTTCTCCTTGAGTGGTGTTGAATATCACTGAACGCTAATTTAACGGATATTTCTTGATCTGTGTCTATTCAAGAGACTTTTCTGCCTCGGGGATTTCACTGAAGCGCCACGGCACCTGCCATCGGCCGCTTTTCAAGCGTCCACTGGTGCAGCGAGCCGTCATACAGTTTGACCTGCTTGTTGCCCAGCACTTCAGAAATGACGAACCAGGGACCGGACGACAGATGGCCGCTGTTGCAATACGTGATCGCAGCGACGTTGTCATTGATGCCCTGTGCAGTCATCAATCCGCGGTAGGTGACTGGCGCCATGAATTTCAGAACGCCACCACTGTTCTTGAACATCAGCTCCGTGGGATAAAGTTTGGCGCCCGCAATGTGTCCAAATCCGTAGACATAGTCGCGCTTGACCAGTCCGTGGAAAAGAGGACCGTCACGGGAATCGACCAAGGTAGCCGACTTGGCCTGGACAGCTTTTGCCACATCATCGCTGGAAGCAAAATATTGCTCCGAACGGTCACCCTTCACGCTCCAGGTTCCGTTACCGGTCGCAGCGTCCTTGCTGATGGCACGCCCTTCCAGAAGCCACGCTGCGTAACCCCCATCGAGCACCGCAATTTCGTCTTCACCGTACACCTTGAACTGCCAGTACATGCGCAGCGCATCGTTGATGTCTGCCACTTCAGTACCTACAGGCACCAGTACTATGGGCTTGCCAGCCACCACGCCCGAATTGCGCACATACTTTTCAAACTCTGCCGACTCAGGAATCATGTACTTGACATTCAAGTCACTGTACTTGCGTTCGGCGCGCATTTTCTTAGCATCGACCAGCACAGAACCGGGGATGTGCCCGCCAATTTCTTCAATGGTTTTCTTGCCCTTGGCATCGGTGCTGATTTCAGGTTGGGTTATGAAGGATTTGGTGTTGCCACGCACCTCAACGATCTGCACTTTATCGGCATTGACCGCCAGCCACTGGGTATCAATCACCGGACCCGGCAAGATGCCAGCATGAGCCACCCAGGAGGAAAGGGTAATGGCCAGGCCTGAGACCCAGCGCGCGAAAGATGCGTTCATGTCAGAACTCCTTGAAAGAAAAAGGTCAGAGCAAGGATTGAACCTTGTCCTGCAAAAAAATCGGTTGACTGCACAGGATGTGAATTCGACGGTCATTGAAAAACAACTGCCGCTCACCCGCTGTCTTGACTTTCAGCTTCAGCAAAGCATCACGCTCATGCAGCAATGCAATCAATTCGTCCGCATACAGCGCGACCATGGCTTGAAGCCACTGGGCCACGGGCGCCAATCGCCCTTTGGTGCCGAGTTGAAAGCCTCGAATCGTGGCAGACCAACGGGCAGCAGCCCTCCAGTGTTCACCGGTCACCCATTGGTTGGTGCAAAACCAGCGCAGGGGCCGTCCGCCGGCATCCAGCGACAATGCAGCCAGATGACTGAAGCGGCCCTGGCCTTCATGAAAAAGGTGAAAGTGGCCATGCTCCGGGAGCATTTCTCCCGCGATATTGTGCGCGTGGTAGAAAAAACGCGTTCCTGAAGATCGATCCACCACATCCCTACGCGGGTGATGGACCATCGTATGAAATACCTTCTGGCCCGCCAAAGCCGCCAAGGGCAAACTGCTGCCCCGGCTGGCATAGCGCAAGGGAATGGAGACTGCGGACATCGCCGCCTCCCGGAGCCTCAGTTCAGCAACGGACATGCTGGAGCTTATTTGGAAGGAGCACAGGGGTTGCTGCTACCGTCCTTTTTCTTTTTCTTTTTGGCCGGCCCGCAAGGATTGGAAGGACCACAAGGGTTGTCGGCTTGCAAGATGTCCACACCCTCTGCCACGTTACCTGCCTGGGCAGCAGGCGCAACCACGGTACAGGCTGAAGCCACGGCCCAAGCTGACAGTGCGGCTGCCAATGCACGTTGAGAAATCTGTTTTTTCATTGCATCACTCCATATCAATTCAAGGGGCAGCGCCTTGCACTGCTTCATGTGCTGTGACGGGGCCACGTGAGGCGCGCTCGAAACGACCACCCCACACAAAAACACCTATCAGAGCTGCCGTCATGCCCAGCACCAGCCACACAGCCGGAATCCCATAGGCATCGGGTACGGTGTCACCCTCCATGACTTCGGCGGCATTCATCAGAGCTTCAACCGCCGGGCCGTAGAGACCGGCAAACGCAAAGGTGCCGATGAGCAAACCGAGCAAAAACACACCGGCATCCAGGCGTCCCGAAAACAGGCCCACCACGGATGTGCCTGGGCAATACCCACCCACTGCAAAACCAGCACCGACAAGCAAACCACCTACAGCTGCAGCTGCCAGCATGGCCGAAGGAACAAAGACGGCATCGACTGGCATCCAGCCCACAGCCTGCATGCCCAACAACCCTGCAGCTGCAACCACGATCGCGGTAAACATCACCTTGAGGACCGACCAATCCGACAGTCGAAACTGTCCCGTCAGCTTGCAAGGACTGCCAAAGCCAGCGTTTTCCAGCACCCAACCAAACAAGGCCCCGCAGACCAATCCGGACAGCATTCCGGAATCGTTCAAAGGAAACATCTCAGACTCCCCGAATGAAGCGGGTAACCAGCAGGCCCGCTACAAAAAAAACCGCCAGGAAAACAAAGGCCGCAATGCTCAAGGTCGCCGCTCCGGACAAACCCAGACCGCTGGTGCAGCCCGCTGCCACACGCGCACCGAAACCTGCAAGAACACCCCCCACCAAAGCCGTAAGCATGCGACGGTGGCGGCCAATACTGCGCTCACCGTCCCACTGCACACGCAAACGACCAGCCCAAAACGCCGAAACCAACGCTCCCAGGGCCACACCCAGCACCTGCCAGGTGATCCAGGAGGGCAGCGGATTACCGCCCTCGATCATTGGCCCCAGGTACGCATTTGCACCGGTGGCCGCGGGCGCAGCCACCGAGGCCAGCCAGGCACTCAGGCGCGTGGTGGCACCGGTGGCACCCAGGCCGTGGCCCGTCCAGACGAAAGTCAGCAGGAGTACCAGTCCAAGGGCAATGCCCGCCCAGAGCGGTGACCAGAAGGGGCGAACCGCTCGCGATATGTCATGTGTTGGATTCGGGGAATTCATCCCCCAAATATACCCCCCACCGTATGAAAAATCAATCGGCAGTGGGTGATGCCTGCGTCGCGTCCTCAGACGGCCATCAGTTTGTGCTCGTCGAGAATTTCATAGCGCCGACCGCCCTTGTCGACGGGCTTGATGAGACCGTCTCTCACCAATGCGCTGATTTCACGGCTGACTGTCTCGAGCTTGAGATCGAGCATGGCTCCCATGTCATCACGCGCGAAAAAGGAGGTGAACTGGGGCTGATCGGCGTCACGCATCTTGAGCGCCAGGCCCGCCACACGCTGACGCGCCGTGCCAAAGTTCAGCTCGGCCAACCAGTCATCGGCGTCCTTGAGCACCTGTTGCCATTTCTGCATCAAACGCAGGTGCAAGCGTGGCGAGTTGGCTGAAAGATGGTGCAACACCGACAGAGGAATGCGGCACACGCTGGACTCAACCATGGCCACAGCTTCGCTGTCGTAATGGGAGGTCGCCAGCGCTTCCAGTCCGATCACATCGCCAGGCCGAAGCACCCGGATGATGCGTTCGCGTCCATCGGCGGTGGAACGCACCAGCTTGACCATGCCTTTGCGCAAGGTGAAAACACCCAGCGCGTGGCCTCCTTCCGGGTAAATCAGGTCATCGGCAGCGAAAACCAGATCGTCAATCGGTGTATGGATCTGGCCAAAATCCTGCTCATTGAGGTCAGCGAACAGCACCATGTCGCGAATGCCGCAGCTGCGGCAATCCGAAGTTCCCTGCCAGGCGGAGTCGATCTTGATGGGAATCACGTGAATAGACAGCTCAAGACAAATCAGACCGCCACTTTATCAGTGATCAATCCAAGGGTCAGACCTTGCCTTTCGAACTGCGGATGCTGAGACGGGCTTTCTCCAGCCGTTCTTCCAGATAAGGTCCATAGAAATCCGGCTGGTAGGCGCCCTCCATGCGCTCAGCCACCTCGCGCCCACCTGGGCCGATGAACAAAAGCGTAGGAGCAATCGACACCCGCCAGCGCTGAACCAGCGCATCGTGCGTGGTCATCCGGCCCTCCAGGTCACGCACGCCCTGGGCGCTGCGCATGTCCACCTGAACAATCTGAAAGCCGTCCCTGAGCATGGGCAGCAGGTGACTTTGCCGGGCTGTGCGGCAAAACGGACACCCCTCCAGGCTCACCATCACCACCAATGGTTGACCGCGTTGCAGGGCAGCGGCCAACTCATCGGGCAAGACTCGGGCAGCAGGCAAGGCGGCAGACGCCGTTTGCGCGCCTGCGGCCAAGGCCCCTGACAGGAGCAGAGCAGCGCAAATGGCGCGTCGAGCGTGTGAAATCATCATGAAATACAAGGCTGATGGGGTTTCGCAAAAGCAGCGAAAATAGCAGGTTCTGTTTGCAAACCTGCCTGCGTTTATATAAGAAAACAATGAATTATTGGAGTGTCCATTGAATCTCGCAAGCCTACTGGAAGCCTGGGGTGATGCTCATGTACTGGCCGCAGGCGGCGCCGTGATTGGGCTGGTCTTCGGTTTCATGGCCCAGCGCAGTCGTTTTTGTGCACGCGCTGCCGTCATGGAGTGTTGCGATGGCCGACCAGGCGACCGTTTCAGTGTCTGGTGGCTGGCTTTTGGTGCAGCCCTGGTCTTCACGCAATTGCTGGCACTGACCGGCGCGCTCAAACCTGCCACATCGCGATTTATCGCCAATCCGGGCAGCATTTCAGGCGCCGTTTTGGGCGGCCTGTGTTTTGGGGCCGGCATGATCTTCACCCGCGGCTGCGCCAGCCGTCTGCTGATCCTCTCCGCCACCGGCAACCTGCGGGCTTTGCTGTCGGGCCTGGTATTTGCAGTGACCGTTCAGGCGACGATGGCCGGCTGGCTCGCCCCGCTGCGCCAGACCCTCAATGGTCTTTGGCCCATCGACGGCGGCCCTGCGCGGGATCTGCAAGTTCTCAGCGGTACTGCTCCCTGGGGAGGCTTGGTGTTGTCTTTGGCCATTCTGTGCGCCAGCGCCTATTTCTTCTGGCGTCAGCACCAGGGACGCGCCTGGCTGGCTTTGGGCGCAGTCTTGACCGGCTTGTGCATTCCGGCAGGCTGGGCATTCACCCAAGCGGTCGCCAACCAGTCTTTCGAAGCTGTGGCGATCAACAGCCTGAGTTTTGCCGGTCCTTCGGCTGAATGGCTCATGCGTGTGCTCTCCACAGCGACGGTTCCAGGATTCGGCTTTGATGCAGGCCTGCTGCCCGCCACCTTCGCTGGCTCCTTCATCGGTGCCTTGTTGGGCCGGGAACTCAAATTCGAGGGTTTCAAGACCGAAAACAAGCTGGGCCACTACCTGATCGGCGCTATCCTCATGGGCTTTGGCGCCGTGCTGGCCGGCGGCTGCACGGTCGGGGCGGGGATGACCGGCGGCGCGATCTTCGCGCTGACCGCCTGGCTCACACTGATTGGCATCTGGCTGGGTGCAGCCGCCACACTGCGGCTGCACAAAGCCCGGGGCTGGGCGGTCTGAACCCTCCAACTTGACCATCATCAAGAATGTCCCGGTTCAAGGGACGTAACATCCATATCAGTCAATACTGAAATATGGATGAGGGGACCGCCATGGGCATGGCGCAATGGGTTGAACTTTACGGGGACCGCGGCATGCTGGCAGCGGGCGGCGCAGCCATCGGTCTGGGTTTTGGCTTTCTGGCCCAGCGTTCGCGGTTTTGCCTGCGCGCCGCCGTGATCGAGTTCTGGCATCGACGCTTTGGAGAAAAACTCAGCGTCTGGCTCCTGGCCTTTTCCGCTGCGGTGATCGGCGTCCAACTCTTGACGCTGGGTGGCTGGCTCGACACTTCCGCGGCGCGACAGATTGCCAGCAAAGGCAGCCTGTCTGGCGCTTTGCTGGGAGGCCTGATTTTCGGGACGGGCATGGTTCTGACGCGGGGTTGCGCGAGCCGTCTGCTGGTGCTCTCGGCCAATGGCAACCTTCGGGCACTGCTTTCTGGTCTGATTTTCGCCGTCACGGCGCAGTCGGCACTGTCGGGCGCCCTCTCCCCCCTGCGCACCGAAATCAGCAGCTGGTGGATGGTGGATGGCGGCGCCTCGCGGGACTTGCTGGCACGACTGGGCCTGGGCCATGAGGCGGGCCTGCTGTTTGGCCTGGTCTGGTTCGCAGCCGCGCTGTATTTTGTCTGGCGCAGCCCGCAGCGCAGCTTCTGGATGTGGGTGGGCGGCATCGGAACCGGGCTGATGGTGGCCGCGGCCTGGGGTTACAGCCAATGGATTGCGCGTGAGAGTTTTGATGCAGTGCAAATTCAGGGCCTGACTTTCAGCGGGCCTTCGGCCGAATGGCTCATGCGCGTGTTGCAGTGGCCTGCGCCCCCGATCGGCTTTGAGTTTGGGCTGATGCCAGGAGTGTTTCTCGGCTCATTTCTGGGTGCCCTGGTCGGCAGAGACTGGAAGCTGGAAGGCTTCAAGGACGGATACAGCATGCGCCGCTACATCGTGGGCGCCGTCTTCATGGGCTTTGGTTCCATGCTGGCAGGCGGCTGTGCTGTTGGGGCAGGCGTGACAGGCGGGGCCATTTTTGCCTTGACGGCCTGGATCACCCTGCTGGGCATGTGGGTGGGGGCTGGACTCACCGACCGCTGGATAGACAGCCCAGCAGCAAAACCCTCGACCGCCGAAACGGGCAACACTGTCGCCCCATGAAAAACGGCCTGCAGCCACACAGTGCTGAAGGCCGCATCAAGACCCCTGAATCACTTGCCGCTGAGGTATTCGGCCACTGCCGCCATTTCCAGGGGCGTCATCTTGCTGACGATGGCATGCATCACAGCGTTGTCGTTCGTGCGCTCGCGCTGGTTGAATTGCTTGAGCTGCGTCTCGATGTAGCTGGCGTACTGCCCCGCCAGCCTGGGCAATGAAGCCGTTCCCTTGGCATCGGCGCCGTGGCAACTGGCACATGCGGCCAGACCGCTGAACTTGTTGCCATGCAGATAGATGTACTTGCCCATGCCCGCCAGATCGGCGTCCTTGGGCGGTTCGACTTCGAATTTCTGCTTTTCGAAGAACCTGCCCAACGCTTCCATTTCATCGGGCGTGAGCTTGGCCACCATGTCGGCCATGGCCGTGCTCTTGCGTTTGCCGCTCTTGAAGTTGTCCAGCTGCTTGGCGATGTATTGCCAGTGCTGGCCTGCCAGGCGCGGGAAAACTTCGCTGGAGGACTCGCCCTCGGCACCGTGACAGACAAAACACACGCCGCCCACAATTTTCTTGGCACGCGCTTCATCGGCCTGGGCCCAGGCCGTGGCCGACAAACTGATTGCTGCCAGCCCCATGGCGAATTGGGCAATAAGAAAGCTTTTATTCATGATCATCAATGGATAAGAGGCATGAAAAAAACGCCGCACGTTTTCCAACGGCGGCGTTCTCCCGAAACGGGTCAGGCCAGCGTGTCGGCCCAGATGTTGCGTGCCCAGGCCAGCGCGTAGCGGCCCTCGAGCTCGTTGGCCGCCGAAGACACGCCTCCAGAACCAGGCACCGTGAGCATGGTCTTCTTGTCCGCATCGTAGCGGTGGACGCTGGCCACATGAACCACGTCTTCAGAGCTGACAAAGCTGTAACAGGTGTTGTTGTAGATGGGCATGGCGTTGACCTGCTTGCCGGTCAGCAAGGCAATGACTGCCGCAGCACAGGCTTTGCCATGCTGGTTGGCCATGTGGCCCGACTTGGGCATCAGCGGAGCGATCTGGATCGAATCGCCCAGCACATGCACATTGGGGGCAGCCTTGGACTCAAAGGTCAGGAAATCCACCTCGCACCAGCGCTTGTTGGCGGTGGCCAGGCCCGATTTGACAGCGATGTCCCCTGCACGCATGGCCGGGATGACGTTGAGCACGGAGGCCTTGACATCGTCATTGAACTCGAACTTGGCTGTGTTGGTGGCAGCATCGACGTCCACCACGTTGTGCTTGGGACGGTATTCGATGATGCCCTTGTAGCGCTCAGCCCAGGCCTTCTTGAACAGCGGGCCCTTGGAGGTCACGTCGTCGTTGGCGTCCAGAATCAGCACCTTGCTCTTGGGCTTGGCCTTGCTGAAGTACTCGGCCACCTGGCAGGCGCGCTCGTAAGGGCCGGGGGGGCAGCGGTAGGGGGCCAGGGGAATCGACATGGCAAACACACCGCCGTCGGGCATGGCTTCGAGCTGCTTGCGCAGAGCCACGGTCTGGGCACCGGCTTTCCAGGCGTGCAGCACCTTGTCCTGAGCGCCTGGCTTGTTCATGCCCGGCAGGGATTCCCACATGAAATCCACACCCGGCGAAACGATCAAACGGTCGTAGGGGAGTTCGCTGCCACCCGCCAGCTTGACCACGCGCTGGGTCGCGTCAATGCTGGCCACACGGTCCTTGACCATCTGCACGCCATGGCGCTTGACCAGGTTGTCATACGGCGTGGTGATGTCGGCCAAGGTCTTGCTGCCACCGATGACCAGGTTGGAGATCGGGCAGGAAATGAAGCTGTCGTTGGGTTCCACCAGGGTCACCTGGATGCCGCCCTCAGACCACATGCGGATGTATTTGGCCGCTGTGGCACCGGCGTAACCGGCACCGATCACCACCACTTTGGGACCCTTGCCGCCGATGGTGGCACAGCCAGACATCAGGCCGATGGCGCCCAGCGCAGAACCTGCCTGGAGAAGTTGTCGACGTTGCATGCTCGGACTCCTTATTTCTTCTGCGCGGCAAAGTAGCCTGCGATGGCGACGATCTGCTCGTCAGAGTAGCCTTTGGCCAGCTGGTGCATGATGGTCGCAGGCTTGCGACCGGCCTTGAAGTCCAGCATTTTCTTGACCAGATCATCCTTGTTGGCACCGGCCAGCGGCTCCATGCCGGGCTGGGCACGTCCATCGGTGCCGTGGCAATTGGCACAGGCCGCCGCCCAACTGCGTACCTGCAGCGCATCCTGGGCCTGGGCCAGGCCCGCACTGGCGATCAGCGCCAGCATTGTCAAGCCATGTTGAATCTTCATGGGTTCTCCTTTTATCGAATGACTGCAGCCTGCTCAAGGGCGCAGATAAACAAAACCTTCTTTGGCCTGGAGTTTGGCCACTTCGGCCACACCCGAGGGCACCACCTTGGCTTCCATGACCAGCTTGTCGGCAGAAATCTTGCGTGAAACCAGCGTGTTGTTGCAAACACGGAACTCAACACCTTTGTTGGCCAGGTCGCTGACGCCACCGGCAAAAGGCTGGTCGAGCTGATTGGTGGCTCCGTCGATCAGGAAATCGATGCCCAGACCATGGGTCACCACCACGATCTTGGCCGTAGGGTCCGCAGCAAGGTGGTTGCGAATGTTGCCGATCGCGCGAGAGGCTTGCGGGATGCCCTCGCTGAGGTGATACACCACCTTGATTTGCGCGAGCACCGCACCCGAGATCAAGAGCCCCAAAACCAAGGCCATCCACTTTTTCATCAGCAACTCCTTATTTATCAATGTTAGCGTCATCACCGGTGATGATTTCCCAGTGAAAACCCGGCTTCAAACTGACGCAGGACTTTCACTGGCGATCTGTACGCACACAGCACGGCACAGCGATACCACCTTGTCGTTGACGATGCGGTAATAGATCTGCACGCCATCACGGCGCTTGCCCAGCACGCCCGCCTGGTACAGGGTGCTCAGGTGCTGGGACATGTTGGGCTGGGTGGTCTGGATTTCGGCCAGCAATTCGCCCACGTTTTTTTCGCCATTGCACAAAGCGCTGATGATGCGCAAGCGCATCGGTGCTGACATCACTCGAAAGACTTCCGCGGCTTTTTCAAAGACCTCTTCGGAGTCGTGCTCCGATTGATCCACCAAAGGTTTGGTCTTCTTGACCATGTGCATGCTCGTTACGGGCGGTTGATAGAGAGGGCCATTGTGACCGAAAAGCGGGGCACCTGGGCGACTGACCCGCGCTGGTGCAACTGCTAAATTGGCGCTGAGCCTATTGAATCGAGGAGACATCGCATGAGTGCCTATCTGATCGTCGACACCGACCTGAGCGATCCTGATCGCTACGAAGACTACAAACGCCAGGCCAAACCTTTGGCGGAACAGTACGGTGGCGAATACCTGGTGCGCGGCGGTGCCATGTCGATCAAGGAAAACGACCTCTGGTCTCCCACACGGATGGTGGTGGTGCGCTTCCCGTCAACGGAAAAGGCCCAGGCTTTTTACGAATCTGCCCAATACCAACAAATTCTGCAGATCAGCAAAGCCTCGGCGCGACGCACCGTGGTACTGGTAGAAGGGTTCTGACGGCCTCATCACCCATTGCGCAGGCGCTCCTGATCGTGCAACACCGGCATTTCAGCGGCGCTTGAGCACATAGACAAAGTTCGCCTCGGTCTTTTCCTGAGACACCAGCTCATTGCCCGTCTGGCGAGCAAAGGCCTCGAAGTCGCGCCACGAACCGGGGTCGGTCGCAATGACCTTGAGGGTCTGGCCGCTGTGCAAATCGGTCAGCGCCTTCTTGGCCTTGAGGATGGGCAGCGGACAGTTCAGCCCGCTGGTGTCGATTTCCTTGTCCACGTTCACGCGTTGTTCTCCTGGCTTTGCGCCTCGCGCTCGGCCCAGCTCATGAAGGTCGGCTCGATCCCCTGCGTGCGCAGCCAGTCACCCAGCGCGTAGCCGGTACCCGCAGGCCAGCAGATCAGGTCCTTCAGATCAAACATCTTGTATTCGGCCAGTTCGGGCGAGAGCCGCACCTCGCCCTGGGCCTGCGCATGGTAGGCGATGATCACCTGGTTCATGCGCTGGAAGTCATACACCCCCACCAGCTGCAGGGCTGTGACTTCCAGGTTGGTTTCTTCGGCAATCTCACGGCGGATGCCGTCTTCGGGCGTCTCGCCCGCCTCCATGAAGCCAGTGATCAGCGCAAAGCGCCTGCCTGGCCACGCGGCATTGCGTGCCAAAAGGACCTGCTCACCCACCTGCACGATGCCCGCAAGCACCGGGGTGGGATTGTTCCAGTGCACGAAATCGCAGGCCGTGCAGCGCAAGCGCATCTGCTCGCCCCCGTCTTCCATCTGGGTCAGCCAGGCCAGCGGCGTGGCGCATTGTGGGCAAAAACGGTATTCGGCCATGCCAGAAATCCTGTAGGTCGTCAGGCGGGGAAAACGCCTGTCGAGAGGTAACGATCGCCGCGGTCGCAGACGATGAACACGATGGTCGCGTTCTGCACCGTTTTCGCAATCTCCTGCGCGACCCAGCAGGCGCCTGCTGCCGAGATCCCCGCAAAGATGCCCTCGGTGCGGGCCAGCTCGCGGCAGGCGTCCTCGGCATCGGCCTGGCTCACATAAACCAGCTCGTCCACATGGCTGGGGTCGTAAATCTTGGGCAGGTATTCCTGCGGCCACTTGCGAATGCCAGGAATGCGCGAACCCTCGCTGGGCTGCGCGCCAACAATGCGGATGTCGGGGTTCTTTTCCTTGAGGTAGCGCGACACACCGGTGATGGTGCCGGTGGTGCCCATGGCGCTGACAAAGTGCGTAATGCGCCCACAGGTCTGCTCCCTGATGTCGGGGCCGGGGGTTTCATAATGAATACGCGGGTTGTCTGGGTTGGCAAACTGGTCGAGGATGCGGCCCTTGCCCTGCGCGGCCATGTTGTCGGCCAGGTCACGCGCATATTCCATGCCGCCACTCTTGGGCGTGAGGATCAGCTCGGCGCCAAAGGCCTTCATCGTCTGGGCGCGCTCGATCGACAGGTCCTCGGGCATGATCAGGATCATGCGGTAGCCCTTGATGGCGGCCGCCATGGCCAGCGCAATGCCGGTGTTGCCGGAAGTCGCTTCGATCAGGGTGTCGCCGGGCTGGATTTCGCCCCGCTCTTCGGCACGGCGAATCATGGACAAGGCGGGGCGGTCCTTCACGGAACCCGCGGGGTTATTGCCTTCAAGCTTGCCCAGGATAACGTTGCCACGGGCCTGATTGTCAGCAGCCCCCATGCGCTGCAGGGCCACCAGTGGCGTCTTGCCGATGGCGTCTTCAATGGTCGGATAAATCATGCCCGTACTGTGCCACAAGTGCCCTCGGGGAGCGGGCAGGCTGTGTCATAATCCCGCCACCTCATACCTCTGCCCGGGTGGTGAAATTGGTAGACGCAGGGGACTCAAAATCCCCCGCCGCAAGGCGTGCCGGTTCGATTCCGGCCCCGGGCACCACGAACAAGCCGCACACGTCCAGTACGCTGCGGCTTTTGTTTTTCAATCCAAGCCCGCACTCCAGCGTTCGCCCCAGGCTTTGTCGATCTGGCGACGATCGCGCTTGGTCGGGCGTCCCTGCTCAATGCTCAAGGCTGGCTCCGCTGCCACATGCCTTCGCTGGGCCGCAGCTTCACGTGCCTGAATGCTTTCGGCCGTTTCTTCGTAGAGCTGCTGTGCCACTGGCGCCGGGCCACGCATGGCGCTGATGGCGCGCACCACCACCTCGCGCGCCACCTGTCCCTGGCGCAGGCGCACGCGGTCACCGCGCTTGACCTCACGAGACGCCTTGGCATCCTGGCCGTTGATCTGGACACGGTTCTTGCCAATTTCATCCGCTGCAAGGCTGCGGGTTTTGTAAAAACGGGCCGCCCAAAGCCACTTGTCGATGCGCAGACTCTCCATCAGCGCTCCCCAAACAGGCCCGACTGGGGGCTCAAGCCCTGCCGCACATGGGGCACCTGCAACTTCAGCCGTAACTCGCGCTTCATTCGGGCGTTGTCCAGACGGCGCGACTCGTTCATGAAACTCAGCAGCATCAGCGGCAGCACCTCACTGGCCGAGGCACGCGGTATGCGCTGCGGCCGGGACAAGCCCATCAGATCGGCGGCCAGATCAAAGTAATCGCCCATCTTCATGTCGGTATCGTCGCAGACATTGATCACACGCTGTGGCCGCCCCCGCCACAGGGCCAGAACGCAGGCACGGGCCAGATCATTGGCATGGACATGGTTGGTATAGACATCGTCTTGTGCTTGCAGTACCGGTGTCGCTTTGAGCAGGCGTTCGCGTGGCGTTCCCCCTTCACGGTCCTGGGCGTAGATGCCGGGCACGCGCAGGATGCTGCTGCGCACACCGGAGCGGCCGTAAAGCCGGACCCATTGCTCGGCATCGACCCGGCGGCGCGCGCGCGCCGTGTGAGGTTGCACGGCGCGCGTTTCGTCCACGCGCTGACCCTGGCAGTCACCGTACACCCCCGTGGTAGAGGCATACACCAGCGCCTGTGGCGGTGTGCGCAGACGCAATGCACGCAGCAGATCGCGGGTGCGGGGATCATGGCTGACCACCCCACGGACATCGCCGGGCGGCGGCGCCAGGTGCAACACACGCTGTGCCAGACCCGACAGCCTGCGCAAAGTCGCGGGCTGGTCCAGATCCCCCACCAGGGGTGTGAGACCGCAGGCACGCAACAAACGCACCCGCTCGGGCGAAGACGTCAGCGCCAGCAGGCGCACACGCTGACCCTGCGGTGCGCCCATCTGCCCCGCCGCGCGCAGCCCTACATCGCCACAGCCGACGATCAAGACCCGCGGACGGCGGAAACGGGCGGGCAAGGCGCCAAGAGGGGTCTGGTTTGAGGGCAAAATCAGGGGTTCCGGGTCAGAAAACCCTGCAAGGATACCGAAAACATGAGCTTCCAGATCACCGTTCAACCCAGCGGCCGCAGCTTTGCCGCCGAGTCTTCCGAAACCCTGTTGGCCGCCGGCATCCGCCAGGGCATCGGCCTGCCCTACGGCTGCAAGGACGGCGCCTGCGGTTCGTGCAAGTGCAAGAAACTCTCGGGCACCGTCGTGCATGGCCCGCATCAGGAAAAAGCCCTGTCGGCCGCCGAGGAAGCGCAGGGCCTGATCCTGACCTGCTGCGCCACCGCCCAAAGCGATGTGGTGCTGGAGTCCAAGCAGGTGACCGAGGAAGGTGGTCTGCCCGTCAAGAAGATGCCGGTGCGCGTGGCCAGCCTGGAGAAAAAGTCACACGACGTGATGGTGCTCAAGCTGCAGCTGCCGGCCAACGATCCGATGAAGTTCCGCGCCGGGCAGTACATCGAGTTCATCCTGCGCGACAACTCGCGCCGCAGCTACAGCATGGCCAACGCGCCACACACGCTTGAAGTCTCGCCGCCCATGGTGGAGCTGCACATCCGCCACATGCCGGGCGGTAAATTCACCGACCCGGTGTTCAGCACCATGAAGGAAAAGGACATCCTGCGCGCCGAGGGGCCGTATGGCAGCTTCTACCTGCGCGAGGGCTCCGACAAGCCGATGGTCTTGCTGGCGTCGGGCACCGGCTTTGCCCCCATCAAGGCGCTGATCGAGCACATGCAGCATCAGGGCATCACGCGCCCCGCCACGCTCTACTGGGGTGGCCGCCGCCCGGCCGATCTGTACATGACCGACTGGATCGAAGCGCAGCTCAAGGTCATGCCTAACCTCAAATACGTGCCGGTGATCTCCAACGCCGAAGCCGAGGACCAGTGGACAGGCCGCACCGGCTTCGTGCACCAGGCCGTGCTGCAGGACCACCCTGACCTCTCGGGCTTCCAGGTCTATGCCTGCGGCGCCCCCATCGTGGTCGAGTCCGCACAGCGCGACTACGTGGCCAAAGGCGGTTTGCCCCCCGAAGAGTTCTACGCCGACTCCTTCACCTCCGAAGCCGACAAGGCCAAGGCCTGACCCACATCTTCAAGGAAGCGACCATGCAACGCCGTTCACTGCTGCTGGGCACCGCCGCAATCGCAACCCTGCCCACACGGGCACAAGGCAAACCGATCCGACTGATCGTTCCCTACGCACCTGGCGGCCCGCTGGATGTGACCGCACGTGCCTTGGCCGAGCGGGTCAAGGACACGCTGGGCACGGTGATCGTTGAAAACAAGCCGGGGGCAGGCGGTAACCTGGGCGCCGACCTGATCGCCAAGGCAGCGCCCGATGGCCACACCATTGGCCTGGCCGCGGTGGCCACGCACGCGATCAACCCATGGCTCTTCAGCAAGATGCCTTACGACGCAGTTCGAGACTTCGCGCCCATCACGCAAATGGTGCGCGTGCCTAACGTGCTGGTGATGAACGCTGAAACCGCGCAACGTCTGAACATTCGTACGCTGGCCGATCTGATCGCCTATGCGAAGGCCCATCCGGCCAAACTCAATTACGGCTCGGGCGGTAATGGCAGTGCGGGCCATCTGGCTGGCGAGATGTTCAAAAAGGCTGCTGGCATTTTTGCAGTGCACATCCCCTATAGCGGGGGCAATCCGGCGCAACTTGCACTGCTTTCCGGGCAGGTGGACTTCAACTTCGACAATCTGGCCACCGCGGCGGCCAACATCAAGGCGGGCAAACTCAAGGCTCTGGCTGTCACGACTGCACAGCGCAGCAAAGCCCTGGCCGACATCCCGGCCATGAGCGAAACGCTGCCGGGTTTCGAAATTGACACCTGGTGGGGCCTGGTAGCGCCAGCGGGCACCCCTCGCGATGTGACAGAGCGCCTGAACAAGGCCTTCACCGAAGCCCTGCGCGCGCCTGAAACCCAAACCCGCTTTGCCCAGCTGATGGCCGAACCGGTGCCCACCACATCCGAGCAATTTGGCGCTTTCATCCGCAAGGAGTTGGCGCGCTATGAACCTGTGGTCAAGGCCAGCGGCGCGCGGGTGGACTGAGCCCTTCAGGCCCTCGGCTCAGCGCCGATGGCCCACTTCAAAATCGTTGCGACCGGTGCGGTCCTGGCCGCGCAGCAGCCACAGCGGGCGTGTGGCAAAACTCACCGGCACACCGGTCTGACCATCAGAGGGCCGCAGGTTGCGGTCAAACAACGACGAGCCTGGCATAAAGCGCAAGGCTACGCCCGTGCGGCGCTGATTTGATCGGTTGGCCTGTGCGCCATGAATCATGTAGACATCGTGCATGGACATCTGGCCTGGTTCCAGTTCCAGATCCACCGCCTGCCGCTCATCAAAGGCACCATCGACCATGCGCTGGTTGAGCGTGAGGTCATTGCGGTCCTCATGCAAATGCGGATGCAGCAGCTGATTGCGGTGTGACCCCGGAATCACACGCAAGCAACCGTTGTCACGCGTGCTGGGCTCCAAGGCCACCCAGACGGTGCAAGTGGCCAGCGGCCGGATGGGCCAGTAGTGGCCATCCTGGTGCCAGGGCGTTTCAAACCCTTCCGCAGGCGGCTTGCAGAACACATGGCAACCCCAGAGGATCACATCCGGGCCAATCAGTTGCTCAACCATGTCCACAATGGGTTGGTGCATGGCCAGCTCTAGAAAACGCCGACTGCCCTTCACCCCTTCGTCGTTCTGGCCTTCGATGTGGGCGCTTACAAGTTTTTCAGGGCGCACACCCGGGTTATCGCGGATCAGCTGGTCCAGGGCCTGCTGCAGACTCTGCAGAAACTCAGCCTCCAGACGGTAGGAGGGAATCAGATAGCCGTGGTCGCGGTAAGCGGCAATGTCTTCGTCAGTCAATCGCATGGCATCGTCCCGATCAGATGAAGACACCACTTTAGTGGAATCCGCAGACCATTGACCAGACCCTGGCAAAAACATGCTTCATGACACGCATGTCAGGCAAGGTCTTCCAAAAAAGAGCCACCGGAATATCCGGTGGCTCCAAGACAAATCATCTTCTCAGACAACGTCATCATTGACGATGTCAACCGATTCATTGCCGTCCGGATGAACAGCAGTTCACCCGGATCTGGGAAGCAAAGGCGATCAGCGAACGACAGCGATCTGCTCGCGCTTGCCAGCCTTGTAGGTGTAGAGCGTCAGGGCACCGTTCTTGATGTCGCCCTTCTCGTCGAAGGTGATCGTGCCGGTCACGCCGTTGTAGTTGGCCTTGGCCAGCGTCGGCAGGTACTTGGCCGGATCGGCAGAGTTGGCACGCACCATGGCGTCCACCATCACGTTCACAGCGTCATAGACGTAAGGTGCATACACCTGCACGTCGGCATTGAAGCGCTTCTTGAACTTGGCGCTGAAGTCTTCCATGCCCTTCTTCTGCTGACCTTCCACACCACCGGCTTCGGCGCACACCACCTGGCCATCGGCCATGGCGTCACCCGCCAGCTTGGCCAGCTCGGACGAGCAGATGCCATCGCCGCCCATGAACTTGGCGTTGATGCCCAGGGACTTCATCTGGCGCATCATCGGGCCGGCCACGGCGTCCATGCCGCCGAAGAAGACCACGTCAGGGTTCTTGGCCTTGAGCTTGGTCAGAATGGCCATGAAGTCAGACGCCTTGTCGGTGGTGAATTCGTGACCGACGATGTTGCCCTTGGCAGCGCTGACAGCTTTCTTGAATTCTTCGGCCACGCCCTGACCGTAAGCGGTACGGTCATCGATCACGGCAATCGACTTGCCCTTGAGGTTGTTGATGGCGTAGCGGCCCAGCGTGCCACCCAGGTGAACGTCGTCAGCCACCACGCGGAAGGCGGTCTTGTAACCGTTGCGGGTGTACTTGGGGTTGGTGGCCGAAGGCGAAATCTGGGGAATGCCTGCGTCGTTGTAGATCTTCGAGGCAGGAATCGTGGTGCCCGAGTTCAGGTGACCCACAACACCGTTGACCTTGGAGTCCACCAGCTTCTGGGCAGCGGCTGTGCCCTGCTTGGGATCGGCTGCGTCGTCTTCAGCAATCAGCTCGAATTTGACGGCCTTGCCACCGATCTTGACGCCTTTGGCATTGAGCTCTTCAATCGCCAGACGGGCGCCGTTCTCATTGTCCTTGCCCAAGTGGGCGATGGCGCCACTGACGGGACCGACGTGACCAATCTTGATGACCTCCTGAGCCATGGACAGGCCTGCGGTCAGGGACAGTGCGGCGATAAGACTGAGCTTGAATGTGCGTTGCATGTTTACTCCGTTGAAAAACGACTGAATCGAGACCGGGAACGATAACTGAAAAAGACAGGTATGTCGTTTCAGGGGAAACCCTTTCGCCAAGGTTTGATTTCAAGCAGATTCCGTCTTGAGCAGGTCATGGCGCAGCAACTCATGGCCCAGGCTGGCGTACTGCCGCCAGCGCTGTCTGCCCTGCGCCCGGTGCAGGTCATCCACGGTCACCACATCGATGATGCGCTCGAAGCCCTCCAGGCCCTCGGGCACGTTTTCGCCGAGGTTGATGAGCACCTGCCGATGCCAGTCGGCCACCGGGGTTTCGGTGAGCAGAACACTGGAGCTGGCGAGCATGGGCGCTGGCGCCTGTGCCTGGCAATGGGTCAGGAAGTCGAGCGGAGCGAATGTCCACAGGGCCTGATCGAGCTGCGCCAGCGTGCTGGCATGGCCGACCACCTGGGCACGCAAGCCCCTGCCCTGCACCTTGCGCAGCAACCTGCAGGTGTAGGACACCAGGGCAGGCGCGTTGAAGTGGAACTCGATGCGGGCCATGGCGCGTGGTCAGGCCTTGGAGGTGCGACGTGTCTTGCGGGTTTCGCCCTGCTGGGCCAGCAGGTAGTGCAGCAGCAGGCCGACCGGTCGGCCAGTGGCCCCTTTGGCAGCGCCACTGCGCCAGGCCGTGCCAGCAATGTCCAGGTGGGCCCAGGCGAACTGGCCTGCAAAGCGCTGCAGGAATTTGGCCGCCGTGACCGAGCCTGCGGCGCGTCCGGCCACATTGGCCACGTCGGCAAAGCGGCTCTTGAGGCCTTCCGCGTATTCGTCGTCCAGGGGCATGCGCCAGCACAGATCGTCGGCCGCGTCACCCGCGCTGGCCAGGGCCTGCGCCAGGGCATCGTCGGCGGTGAACAGGCCGCTGCGCAGTGCGCCCAGGGCGATCACGCAGGCGCCCGTGAGGGTCGCGATGTCAATCACCGCGCGGGGCTTGTAGCGCTCGGCATACGTCAGTGCATCGCACAGCACCAGGCGGCCCTCGGCATCGGTGTTGAGGATTTCGATGGTCTGGCCGCTCATGCTGGTGACCACATCGCCGGGCTTGACAGCCTGGCCATCGGGCATGTTTTCGGTCGCCGGAATCAGGCCCACCACATGCACAGAAGGCTGCAACTCGGCCAGTGCTTCAAAGACACCCAGCACGCTGGCGGCGCCGCTCATGTCGAATTTCATCTCGTCCATCTCGGCGGCGGGCTTCATCGAGATGCCGCCGGTGTCGAAGGTGATGCCCTTGCCCACCAGGACAATCGGCGCCCCCACTGCCTGACGGGGTTTGTATTCCAGCACGATGAAGCGCAGCGGTTCGACCGCGCCTTTGGCCACGGCCATGAAGGCGCCCATCTTGAGTGCGGCCACTTCCTTGGGGCCGAGCACCTCGGTCTTGACGTTGGGCTTGCGACCCAGCGCGCGCGCCGCGTCGGCCAGCAGGCTGGGCGTGGC
>JACCDS010301444.1_pt1 | contig 31949 bp, 21 predicted proteins | sample 7446441 | NCBI WGS metagenome assembly JACCDS01 (sample SAMN15323445, study PRJNA562643) | freshwater metagenome | isolation source: river surface water | place: USA:Blue River Watershed | collected 2017-08-17
CAACTTCGTGTTTAGCCGGCGCCTCGTGCACCCGGTGGGTCGCTACCCGCTGGTCGACTAGCTACAGGCCGAGCTCGCGCAGCAGCGCGGCGATGCGCTTGGCCGCCGTCTCTTCACTTTTGGCGGAACCAATTTGGTGCAAGTGGTTGCGCTGCCGCCCCGGGAGCAGCCGCTGAAATGCGACTTCGACGTCGGGATCAAACGCAAACACCTCGGCAAGGGCCTCGGGGACGGGCATTCCGTAGCGGCTCGTGTCGGGCCGCAGGCTCATCTGCGCCATGCTGCCCACCCGCAGCCCGAGGGCGTCCAGACGCGCCTTCGACACCATGATCATGAATACTCCGGGGCCGGCGCTGCCAAGGGCGCAGGACCATTCCTCGCCGTCGTTGAGCTGCGCTCTTAAACGCTTAATCTTGGCCTCGCGAATCGGCGTCGACACCTCGGGCGGAACCGGCGCGTAGCGCATTCCGCCCAGCACGTCGCTGACCGAAATGGTCGTCGCAAATTCCCAGGTGGCTTCCACGGGAGTTTAGATGTGCGCCATCATATCGTCCACCAGGGCGTCGAGGTCGTAGCGCGGACTCCAGCCCCAGTCGCGGCGTGCTTCGGCGTCGTCGATTCGCTGGGGCCAGCTGTTGGCGATGGCCTGACGAAAGTCCGGGGCATAGTCGATGGTGAATTCCGGCATGCGCTGGGCGATGGCGGCGGCGAGTTCCGCCGGCGTAAAGTCCACAGCCGCCACGTTGTAGCTGGTGTGCACGCTCAGCGACTCCTTGGGTGCGGCCATGAGCTGAAGGGTGGCGCGAATGGCGTCCTCCATGTGCATCATCGGCAGTCGGGTTTCGGCGTCCAAGAAGCTCGTGTAGCGCGCGTCGCGGCGGGCCGCATGAAAGATGTCGATGGCGTAGTCAGTGGTTCCGCCCCCCGGGGGCGTCTTCCACGAAATCAGGCCCGGGTAGCGCAGCGAGCGCACGTCCACACCAAACTTTTGGCGGTAGTACTGGCACCACAGTTCGCCGGCGAGCTTGCTGACGCCGTAGACGGTGGTCGGATCCATGACGGTGTACTGCGGGGTGTCCAGGCGGGGCGTGGTCGGCCCGAAGGCCGCGATGGACGAAGGCCAAAACACGCGGTCGAGCAGGCCCTCTTTGGCCATGTCGAGCACAATGAAGAGGGTGTCCATGTTGAGGGCCCAGGCCTTGTCGGGCATTTTTTCGCCCGTGGCGCTCAGCATGGCGACGAGTTGGTAGACTTCGCGAATGCCTTCGCGCTGCACGAGGGCGCGGACGGCCACCGCGTCGGTAGCGTCAAGGGCCACGGCCGGTTGGATTAAGGCGTCCGCCCGAAGGTCCGTTGCCCAAACGTTTTCGGGGCCGCGCTCGCTGCGCAGGGCCGCCACGAGTTCGGTGCCAATTTGGCCACCGGCTCCGAGAACCAATACCTTGTTCATAGGGCCAAAGTTAGGTTCCGAATGGGCGCGGTGGGGGCTGACTATTGTCATGTTCCGCACTCGGCAATATTCCCGAACTTTGGTGCATGGACCTTTCGCACGAACCGCAACCTGACTCGCCCAAAAAGCGCCGAAAGCCTGTGCTTCGCAATCTTTACGACCGCGCCACCCTCGAGCGCCGCTTGGCGGCCGAGCCCTTTGCGCGGCGCACGGTTTCGTTTTACCGCTACGTGCGCCTCGACGACCCCAAGGCCGTGCGCGACCAGCTGTTCGCCGAATGGGACGCGTTGGGCGTCTTTGGACGGGTGTACGTGGCCCGCGAGGGCATCAACGCCCAGATCAGCGTGCCCGAGCCCAACTGGACCGCCTTTGCCGACGCCCTGTACGCCTGGGCGGAATTCGACCGCATGCCCTTTAAGTTCGCCGTGGAAGACGACGGCAAGTCCTTTTTGAAGCTGGCGATTAAGGTCCGCCACCAAATTGTGGCCGACGGCCTTGCCGAAGACGAATACGACGTGACCGACGTCGGCCGCCACCTGACCGCCGCCGAGTGGAACGCGCTGATGAAGGCTGGCAACGCCGTGGTCGTCGACATGCGCAACCACTACGAGTCTGAAGTGGGGCACTTCGAGGGCGCGGTGCTGCCCGAGGCCGACACCTTTCGCGAGGAGCTGCCCGAGGTGCTCCAAAAGCTACGCGGCAAAGAGGATGCTCCGGTGCTGCTGTACTGCACGGGCGGAGTCCGCTGCGAAAAAACCTCGGCCTACCTGAAGCACCACGGTTTTCAAAACGTGAATCAGCTGCACGGCGGAATCATTGACTACATCCGCCAAGTGAAGCAGGAGGGCCTCGAGAACACGTTCAAGGGCGTGAATTTCGTGTTTGACGAGCGCCTCGGCGAGCGAATCAGCGACGACGTCATCGCCCACTGCCACCAGTGCGGAACCCCCTGGGACCACCACACGAACTGCGCGAACAAAGCCTGCAACCTGCTGTTTTTGCAGTGTCCGAGCTGCGCGGCCGAGCACGAAGGCACCTGTTCTGCCGAGTGCCACGAAGTCATTCACCTGCCCGAGGAGGCGCAGGCCGAAATCCGCCGCAACGTCGGCGCCCAAGGCGGAACCAAGCGCTTTCACCGCGCCCGCCCCGAAGAATTCAACCAGGGCGCTTTTGCCCCCAAAACCACGTAACACACCCTCGTTATGCCGTTTTACCACCAACTCGGAAGCATTCCCGCCAAGCGCCACACGGTGTTTGAAAAGGCCGACGGATCGGGCATTCACTACGAACAGCTCTTCGGAACCGAAGGCTTTCACGGGATGGCCTCGCTGCTCTACCACCTGCACCGCCCGACGATGATCCGCACGATTTCGGAACCCGTCGACGCCCGCCCCGTTGCCGCACTCGGCCACAACCTCAACCCGCGCATGCTCCAGGGCTTCAACGTGAAGCCCGCCGACGACTTTTTGGCGTCGCGCACCACGGTGCTCTTCAACGACGACGTGGCGCTGCAAAACGCCGCGCCCACGCGCGGAACCGACGGCTACTTCTACAAAAACGGCGATTCTGACGAGCTCATTTTTGTGCACCAAGGGAGCGGCGTGCTGACTTCGCTGTTCGGAACCCTCGCGTTCGGTGCGTGGGACTACCTAGTGATTCCGCGTGGAACCATCTACCAAATCACGTTTGACACGCCCGACAACCGCCTCTTCATCACCGAGTCGCGGTCACCGATTTTGACGCCCAAGCGCTACCGCAACGAGTTCGGCCAGCTCCTCGAGCACTCGCCGTTCTGCGAACGCGACCTGCGCCGCCCGACCTACTTGGCCCCCACCGACGCCCTGGGCGAGTTCACCATCAAGATCAAAAAAGAGGGACTCATTTACGACGTGGTCTACGCGTCGCACCCGTTTGACGTGGTCGGATGGGACGGCTACCACTACCCCTACGCCTTCAACGCTCGGGACTTTGAGCCCATCACCGGCCGCATCCACCAGCCGCCGCCCGTGCACCAAACGTTTGAGGGCCACAACTTCGTGGTTTGCACCTTCGCGCCCCGCCTGTACGACTACCATCCCAAGGCGATTCCGGCCCCCTACAACCACTCCAACATCGACTCTGACGAGGTGCTGTACTACGTCGACGGCGACTTCATGAGCCGCAACCACGTCGAAAAGGGCTTCATTTCGCTGCATCCGGGCGGAATCCCGCACGGCCCGCACCCCGGCGCCTACGAGCGCTCCATCGGCCAAAAGGAGACGCACGAGCTCGCCGTGATGGTCGACACGTTTCGCCCGCTGCGGCTGACGCAGGCCGCCCTCGACATCGAGTGGCCGAACTATACCCAATCCTGGCTGTAACTAGTTGCTAGTTGCTAGTTACGGCTCCGCCTTAATTTCGCACCATGTCTGATTTTCTACCCTTGAACGGCACCGACCACGTAGAGCTCTACGTCGGCAACGCCAAGCAGTCCGCTCACTACTTTAAAACGGCCTTTGGCTTTCAGGATCTGGCCTATGCCGGACTCGAAACCGGCCTCAAAGACCGCACGTCCTACGTCCTAAAGCAGGACAAAATCGTGCTGGTCCTGACCTCGGCGCTGACTGCCTCGAGCCCCATCAACGACCACCTGGTCACGCACGGCGACGGCGTCAAAAACGTAGCCCTTTGGGTCGACGACGCCACCCAAAGCTGGAAGGAGACGACATCGCGCGGCGCCGAGTCCGCTTTTGAGCCCTACACCCTGACCGACGAGCACGGCAGCGTGGTGATGGCCGGAATCAAAGCCTACGGCGACACCGTGCACGTGTTTGTGGAACGCAAAAACTACCGCGGCGCCTTCATGCCCGGCTACATGCCGCTGAACCGCGAGTTTCAGCCCGCCGACTGCGGACTGAAGTTCATCGACCACATGGTCGGCAACGTGGGCTGGGGCGAAATGAACACCTGGGTCGAGTTCTACGCCAAGGTGATGGGCTTCAACCAGCTGGTTTCGTTTGACGACAAAGACATCAGCACCGAGTACACGGCCCTAATGTCCAAGGTGATGAGCAACGGCAACGGGCGCATCAAGTTTCCGATCAACGAGCCGGCCGAGGGCCGCAAAAAATCGCAGATCGAGGAATACATCGACTTCTACGGCGGACCAGGCGTGCAGCACCTGGCACTGGCCACCGACAACATCATTGAGACGGTCACGGCCCTGCGCGCCCGCGGCGTCGACTTTTTGACGGTGCCCGACACCTACTACGACGAGGTGCTCGACCGCGTGGGTGAGATTGACGAAGACCTGGCTCCGCTTCGCGAGCTCGGAATCTTAGTCGACCGCGACGACGAGGGTTACCTTCTTCAGCTGTTCACCAAGCCGCTGATGGACCGCCCCACCGTCTTTGTCGAAATCATCCAGCGCAAGGGCGCCAAGTCCTTCGGAAAAGGCAACTTCAAAGCCCTCTTCGAGTCCATCGAGCGCGAGCAGGAACGCCGCGGCACGCTGTAAGTGATCCGCGATGACGCTCCTGCGCGGACCGCACGAAACGCAAAGCGGGGGCCCTGAGGCCCCCGCTTTTTTTATGCCCTCTCTGGCGTAGGCTTACTGCTGCGGCTGGGCAACCCCAAACTGCCGTGCGTACTTCTCGTACATCTGCACCATCGGGTCTGCCATGTAGGACTCCTGGGTCAGTGCCATGCCCACCGTGTACTGCAGGTTCATGCGCGCCAGCATCTGAAGGAACTGCAGGTTGGCGTCGATCTCTCCGCGCACTTGGCGTGCCTTCTTGCCCTTGAACTGGCCGAAGTACTCGAGGCGCTGCACAATGTCGGCTTTAAAGCCCTCGAGCAAGCTTGACGCGGCCTTGGCGTCGCCCGCAGCGAAGTAGCCTTCAATCAACCCGAGCGTAAAGTAGTCGTAACCCAGCTTTGAAACCGGCATCTTGGCGGCGGCGGTATTTAGCACCTCGAGCGCCTGATCCTTCTTGCCTTCGCGCACTAAAGCCAGGGCCGTGCGGGCGTAGGTGGCACGCAGGTTAAAGGTCGAGCGGCGCACCGTCTCGTCCAAGAACACGTCGGGCACCTCCATGTTGCCAAAATTGAACTTGCCGGCCGCCCCGTCGGGGTTCACCATCAGCTCATAGGTCTTGGCCGTATTCACGGTTCCGAACTCGTACCCGTTGGGCGCGCTCGGCGTAGCATAAGGCGTGAAGCGGTACACCACTCCTTCGAGCTGCAGGTAGTCCTGAAGCCAGAAAAAGGCGCTGGGCGAACTTCCGACCGTCGTCGAGAAGTAAATGGGACGGCTCCAGTCGTTGTGGGCAATCAAGTCAATCACCATCAGGTCGCGCTTGGCAATGATGCCGCTGCCCCAATTCCAATCGATGTAGTCGGGCAGTACCGCGGAATCGCGCAGAAGGCCAGCCTTGGCCACGGCCGCCTTGTCGATGGGCACTCTGAAGTTCTTCATCGGGAAAAACGGCAGCTTTTTGGGGCTGTCGGTGCCGGCAAACGCCGTGAACATCACCGCGTCGTCGGTGCGGCGCGCGTACTCCAAGAAATCTTTGGCGTACCAGCGACCCTGCAGCCCCATGTCTTGGAAGTACAGTACGTCGCGGGTTCCCTGCACGTACTCTTCTTTGCTGAAGGTGAACGGAACCGGCTCGCTATCGTAGAACTTGCGCTTCATCATGTCGATGTACCAATCGGTGTTGAGCAGCGACAGGTTGACGATGCGCACGTCGGTGCGGTACCCCTCGACCTCTTGCACGTACCACAGCGGGAAGGTGTCGTTGTCTCCGTTGGTGAACAGGATGGCGTTGGGCTCGCAGCTGTCGAGGTACATCTTGGCGATGTCGCGGGCCGTGTAGCGGTTGCTGCGGTCGTGGTCGTCCCAGTTCTCGGCCACCATGAGCGTGGGAATTCCGAGGGTGAGCACCGTCACACCCAGGGCCAGCGCCGTCGAGCGGTACTTGGCGAGCAGCTCGTACAGGGCCACCACGCCGAGTCCGACCCAAATGGCGAAGACATAAAACGATCCGACAAAGGCGTAGTCGCGCTCGCGCGGCTCAAACGGCTTGTGGTTCGTGTACACCACAATGGCCAGGCCGGTGAACAAAAACAGCAGCGTGATCACCCACGCATTGCGCTGGTCGCGCTTCGACTGGAACCAAAGTCCGAGCAACCCAAGAATCAGCGGCAGCGCATAGTATAGGTTGCGCCCCTCTTGCTTCTTCATGGAATCGGGCAGGTTGGACTGCGGTCCGAGGCGCGCCTCGTCAATAAAGTCGATGCCCGTCATCCAGTTTCCGTTGGTCAGCTCGTAGCGGTTCTGGTCGTCGTTCTGGCGTCCGGCGAAGTTCCACATAAAGTAGCGGAACCACATTTGCCCCACCTGGTAGTCGAGGAAGTACTTAAAATGCTCCGATAAGGTAATTTTTTGGTCGGGATTCGCACCAAAAATGCGCTGGTAGTTCTCGACGTGGTCGGCTTGGTCGGACCACATGCGCGGAAAAAATCCGACGTCGTCTTTGGCGTAATTGGGCTTCGACGCCTTGCCGTCGTTCACCACTTCGTACTGGCCCGTGGCCTCGCTGTACACGTAGGTAGGTGCGCCGTCGGCGTAGGGCTTTTGGCTGTCGAGCTTGCTGTTGAAGCTCTGTCCGTAGAGCACGGGCCAGTCGCCGTACTGCTCGCGGTTGTAGTAGGCCAAGAGCGACATCGCGTCTTCGGGGTTGTTCTCGTCAATCGGCGTGTTGGCGTTCGAGCGGATGGCCAGCACCACAAAGCTCGAGTATCCGATAAGCAGCATTACGACGGCCAAGATTCCTTGTTCCACGAGCGGACGGTTCGTCTTAACCGCCCAGCGAATGCCGAAGTACACGCCCGCAACCAAGGCCAGCACCATCAGCACCGATCCCGAATTCTTGGGAAGTCCGATGCTGTTGACCGCGGTGATTTCAAAGAAGCCAAACAGGCGCAGAATGACGGGAATGATCACGGCAAAAACCAGGGCGAGCACCACGACCGACACGGCGTTGGCGACCACCCAGGTCTTCCAGGTAACCTTGGGGTAGCTCTTGTAGAAGTAAATCATCACGACGGCCGGAATGGTCAGGAACACCAAGATGTGAACCCCCACCGAAAGGCCGGTCAGGTAGGCCACCAGCAGCAGCCATCGGTTGGCCCGCAGATCGTGGTCCGCCGCCGCCTCCCACTTTAGCGCGGCCCAAAAGGCGACTGCCGTGAAAAAGCTTGACATGGCGTACACTTCGCCTTCAACGGCGCTGTACCAAAACGAGTCCGACCAGGTAAACGCGAGGGCGCCCACGAGTCCCGAGCCCAGCACGGCAATGTTTTGGCCCAGCGACTCCTCGCCGCGAACCAGCTTTTTGGCGAGCATCGTGATCGTCCAAAACAAAAACGGTATGGCCAGCGCCGAGGAAAGTCCGCTCGTGAAATTCACCCAGTAGGCCTGGCGCGTAACGTCGCCCAAGGCGAGCTGCGACAGTACGTTGGCCACCAGCTGAAACACGGGAGCACCCGGAGGGTGTCCGACTTCAAGCTTCACCGAGGTGGTGATGTATTCGCCACAGTCCCAGAAGCTTACGGTGGGCTCGAGCGTTAAGGCATACGTGATGAGGGCGACGACGAAGGTCGTCCAGCCGAGGGCGTTGTTCCAGAAACGGTAGTTGTTCATTGCTGCAGTCGTTGAGACGGAGCAGCGAAGATACCGAATCCTTACACGTCGAGGGTCAAATCAACCCCCAATTTGCCGGCAATGAGCTTGTGCAGCTTGGCGTTGAGCGAGGGGTGGTCAATTCCAGCAAGCGCGTCTTCGGCAAAGGCCAGCATGAGCAGCGCCCGTGCTTCGGGTTCCTTGATCCCGCGGGCCCGGAGGTAAAAGAGCGCGTCTTCGTCGAGCTGGCCCACGGTGCAGCCGTGCGAGCACTTTACGTCGTCGGCGAAGATTTCGAGCTGGGGCTTGGTGTTGACCTCGGCGCGCTCGTGCAGCACCAGGTTGGCGTTCTGCTGGTAGGCGTCGGTCTTTTGGGCGTCTTCGTGCACATAAATCCGGCCGTTGAACACGCCTTTGGCGCCGTCGTCATAAATGCCCTTGTAGTTCTCGTGCGACGTGCAGTGGGCCGCCCGGTGGTCCACCAGCGTGTGGTGGTCGACGAGCTGCTTGCCCTTAGCCAGCGTGAGTCCGAGCATGCGGGCGTCGGCTCCCGGTTCGTTGAGCAAAAAGTCGAGGTTGTTGCGAATGAAGCGTCCGCTCGTGCTCACCGTGTGCACCTGCGCCCGGCTGTCGCGCGCTTGCTGGATGCGGGTGTGCTGCGTGAGCGCCGCCTCGGGACCGTCGTGCTGCAGCTTGACCCAGTGTAGCTGTGCGCCCGCCGCCAGGTAGGCCTCGTCGACCGAATTGGTCCACGTCGGGTGCTCGGTGAGCGACTGGTGCCGCTCGATGATCTCGGCCTGCGCGTTCACGCCGAGCACCACCAGGCTGCGCATTTGGGTCGCGCGCGGCTCGGATCCGGTGGTAAACGACAGCACTTGGATCGGGCGGTCGACCACCACGTGGTCGGGCACAACGACGTACAATCCGTCCCAAGACAGCGCCGTGTTGAGCTGGGCCAAGGGGCCGAGCTCTTCGGTCAGCTGGGCGAAGTAGCGGTCCATCGTCTCGGGGTACTTCTTCCAGGCCGACGAGAGCGTGCAGACGTCGAATCCGCGGTGGGTCGTGTCGCTGAGCCAGCTCGAGTAGCGTCCGTTCAAAAACACCACGCGGTAGGAGTCGAGTTCGTTGACCAAAAAACGCTTAATGTCTTTGAACTCGAGGTGCTCGTCTTCGAGCGGAGCGCAGGGCGGGCGCAACCCGTAGTGCGGGGCGAGCACAGGCTTGAGCGAGCTGTACTTCCAGTCTTCGTCGCGCACGCTCGGAAACCCAACGGCCTCAAAGCGCTCCATGGCGCGACGGCGGCGGTCGCGCACGGCCTCACTCGAGTACGCCGTCAGTTCTTGCTCGTGAAGCCAGTACTGGGCTGAGAGGCGGTCGTTCATTCCGCTTCTTTTTTGATCCAGTCGTACCCGCGCTCCTCGAGGTCGAGGGCCAGCGACTTGTCGCCCGTCTTGACAATGCGGCCCTTGTAGAGCACGTGCACCACGTCGGGAACAATGTAGTCCAGCAAGCGCTGGTAGTGGGTGATCACCACAAAGCTGGCCTTGGGCGAGCGCAGTCCGTTCACTCCCTGGGCGACAATGCGCAGCGCGTCGATATCCAGTCCGGAATCGGTTTCGTCCAAAATCGCCAAACGCGGCTCGAGCATGGCCATCTGAAAGATTTCGTTGCGCTTCTTTTCTCCGCCCGAGAAGCCTTCGTTGAGGCTGCGGCTCAAAAAGCCCTTGTCCATTTCAAGCAGCTGAAGCGCTTCACGCATTTTCTTCAGCATCGCGGAGGCGTCCAAGGCCTCTTCGCCGCGGGCCGTGCGCACCGCGTTCAACGCCGTTTTCACGAAGTTTGAAACGCTTACCCCCGGAATTTCAACGGGGTACTGAAAGCTCAAAAACAGCCCAAGGTGGGCGCGGTCTTCAGGGGCGAGCTCGAGGATCGACTGGCCGTCCCACAAAATGTCTCCGCTCGTGACTTCGTAGTCTTCGCGGCCCGCAATCACGCTGCTCAGCGTCGACTTGCCCGATCCGTTCGGGCCCATAATCGCATGAACCTCCCCCGGCTTCACCGTCAGGTTTACCCCGCGCAAAATTTCTTTATCGCCAATGGAGGCGTGCAAATTCTTGATTTCTAACATGATGATTGCAAATTATCCGACCGATCCCTCGAGGCTGATGGCAAGTAGTTTTTGCGCCTCCACCGCAAACTCCATCGGGAGCTGGTTGAGCACGTCTTTGGCATAACCATTAATAATCAGCGCAATAGCGGCCTCCATGTCGAGTCCGCGCTGCTGGCAGTAAAAAATTTGGTCCTCCCCGATCTTGCTCGTCGTGGCCTCATGCTCCGTGCGGGCCGTCGAATTCTTGACTTCGATGTAGGGAAACGTGTGGGCGCCGCAGCGGTCGCCCATTAGGAGCGAGTCGCACTGGCTAAAGTTGCGGGCGTGCTCGGCGCGCGGACCCATGCGCACGAGTCCGCGGTACGAATTGTGGCTGCGGCCCGCCGAAATGCCCTTGCTGACGATCGTCGACTTGGTGTGGCGGCCGAGGTGAATCATTTTGGTTCCGGTATCGGCCTGCTGGCGGTGGTTGGTCACGGCCACGCTGTAGAATTCGCCCACGCTGTAGTCGCCCTTGAGAATGCAGCTGGGGTACTTCCAGGTCACGGCGCTGCCGGTTTCTACCTGCGTCCAGCTGATTTTGGCGTGCGATTCACAAATTCCGCGCTTGGTAACAAAGTTGTACACGCCGCCCTTGCCCTCGGCGTCGCCGGGGTACCAGTTTTGCACCGTGGAGTACTTGATTTCGGCGCGGTCCAGGGCCACGAGCTCGACCACCGCGGCATGCAGCTGGTTTTCGTCGCGCTGCGGCGCCGTGCAGCCCTCGAGGTAGCTCACATAACTGCCTTCATCGGCCACCAGCAGGGTGCGCTCGAACTGGCCGGTGCCGGCCTCGTTGATGCGGAAGTAGGTGCTCAGCTCCATCGGGCAGCGCACGCCCTTGGGAATGTAGCAGAACGAGCCGTCGGTAAACACCGCGCTGTTCAGCGCCGCATAAAAATTGTCGGACTTCGGAACCACCGTGCCCAAGTACTTTTTCACCAGCTCGGAATGCTCTTGAATGGCCTCGCTCATCGAGCAAAAAATGATGCCCTTTTCGGCCAAGGTCTTCTTGAACGTGGTCGCTACCGACACGGAGTCCACCACGACGTCCATGGCCACACCGCTCAAGCGTTTCTGCTCGTCGAGGCTGATGCCCAACTTTTCAAACGTCTTAAGCAGTTCGGGGTCGACCTCGTCGAGGCTGTTGACCTGCTTCTTCACCGGAGCAGCGTAGTAGCTAATCGCCTGAAAATCGGGCTTCTCGTACTGCACGTTGGCCCAATCGGGTTCGGACATTTCGCTCCAAATCCGAAAGGCATCAAGGCGCCATTCGGTCATCCACTCGGGCTCGCCTTTTTTGGCGCTGATCGCGCGAATCACGTCTTCGTTGAGTCCAGCCGCCATGCGGTCGGTTTCAACGTCGGTGTAAAAACCGTACTTGTATTCAGAGGCCGTAACCTCGTGGAGCAGTTCGTCTTGGCTCATCTCCTTAACTATACCGCGAAGCTCTCGCCGCAGCCGCAGGTGCGGGTCGCATTGGGGTTACTAAAGGCAAAGCCCTTGCCGTTGAGGCCGCCGCTGTACTCCAGGGTCGTGCCAATCAGGTACAGCAAACTCTTTTTTTCGACCAGCACACGCACGCCTTGGTCCTCAAAAAGCTGGTCGCCCTCTTGGGCTTCGGCCACAAACTTCATGTCGTAGCTGAGTCCGGAGCACCCTCCGCTCTTAACCCCCACGCGCAAAAACGCCGAGTCGGGGTTCAGACCTTCTTCGCGCATGAGCTCCATGGCCTTGTGGGCGGCGGATTCGGATACGTTGAGCATTTTGGAAAAATTCTAAATAAGGGCAAAGATACTAACCTCCCGCGCTGCAGAAGGTTCGCCATGTACCCTTAAATCCGCGAAAATTCGCGACCTACAGCTCGCGCTGAACCTCGACTTCTTTGAAGCCTTCGATCACGTCGCCGACCTTGATGTCGTTGTAGTTGTTGATGTTCAGACCGCAATCGAGGCCCTTCTTGACTTCGCGCACGTCGTCTTTGAAGCGCTTGAGCGAGCCCAGTTCACCCGTGTATTGAACCACGCCGTCGCGAATGACGCGCACGCGGGTGTTACGAGTGATGATTCCGTCCATAACCATACAGCCGGCAATGGTGCCCACTTTACTGATTTTGAAGGTTTCGCGAACTTCAATCGTACACGTGATCTCCTCTTTGACGTCGGGCGACAGCAGACCCGACATGGCGTCTTTGATGTCGTTGATCGCGTCGTAGATGATGCTGTACAGGCGAATCTCGATGTCTTCCTTCTCGGCGAGCTTGCGGGCCGTGGCCGCAGGGCGCACCTGGAATCCGACGATGATCGCACCCGACGCCGAGGCGAGCAGCACGTCAGAATCGGTAATTCCGCCCACCGCTTTGTGGATAATGTTTACCTGAATTTCTTCGGTGCTCAAGCGCTGCAGTGAATCGGCCAATGCTTCGATCGACCCGTCGACGTCGCCTTTGAGGACGATGTTGAGCTCCTTGAAGTCTCCGACGGCCAGACGGCGGCCAATTTCTTCGAGGGTGAGGTTCTTTTGCGAACGCACGCTTTGCTCGCGGGCGAGCTGCTGGCGGCGTTGGGCAATTTGCTTGGCTTCGCGCTCGTCTTCAAACACGGCAAAGTTGTCTCCGGCCGTGGGTGCGCCGTCGAGGCCCAGTATTGAAACCGGTGCCGAAGGCCCTGCCACGTCGATTTTGTGGCCGCGCTCGTCCATCATCGCGCGGACTTTACCGCTGTACTGGCCCACCAAAAGGTAGTCGCCCACGCGGAGCGAGCCGTTTTGTACGAGGAGCGTGGTTACGTAGCCGCGACCTTTGTCAAGCGTTGCCTCGATAACCGTTCCCTTGGCGAGTCGGTTGGCGTTGGCCTTGAGGTCGAGAAGTTCCGACTCGAGAAGCACCTTTTCGAGGAGCTTGTCGACGTTGAGGCCCTGCTTGGCTGAAATGTCTTGCGACTGAATTTTTCCGCCCCAGTCTTCCACCAGCAGGTTCATGCCGGCGAGCTGCTCTTTGATGCGCTCGGGGTTGGCGTCGGGACGGTCAATTTTGTTGATGGCGAACACAATCGGAACCCCCGCCGCCTGAGCGTGGCTTATGGCTTCCTTGGTCTGCGGCATCACCGAATCGTCGGCCGAAACCACGATAATGGCGATATCGGTCACTTGCGCACCGCGTGCACGCATCGCCGTAAAGGCTTCGTGGCCCGGCGTGTCGAGGAAGGTAATGTGCTGTCCATCAGCCAACTGTACACTGTATGCGCCGATGTGCTGCGTGATTCCACCTGCTTCGCCCGCGATGACGTTGGCCTTGCGGATGTAGTCGAGCAGCGACGTTTTACCGTGGTCGACGTGGCCCATTACCGTGACAATGGGCGGACGCGACGCCAGGTTGGCGTCGTCTTCTTGTTCTTCAACAAAGGCTTCTTGTACTTCTTCGTCGACGAAGCTCACGTCGTAGCCAAATTCGTCGGCGACGATGGTGAGGGTTTCTTTGTCAAGGCGCTGGTTGAGCGAAGCCATGATTCCCAGCGACATGCACGTCGAGATGACCTCGGTCGGCGTCACCTTCATCATGTTGGCCACCTCTTGAAGGGTTACAAACTCCGTGAGCTTGAGGACTTTTTCGCCCTCCTGGCGCTCGAGTTCGGCCATTTCACGGGCCTCGGCGCGCTCGGCACGCTTGTCGCGGCGAATCTTCGAACCCTTGGACTTGCGGCCTCCGCCGAGCTTCTCGAGGGTTTCTTTGATTTTGCGCTGAATGTCTTCTTGGCTGACTTCGCGGGGAGCGCCGCCACCTTGACCAGGTCCGCCCGGACCGCGCTGTCCACCCGGACCGCGCTGACCGCCCGGGCCGCGCTGCCCACCGGGTCCGCGTTGGTAGCCGCCTTGACCGGGTCCGCCGACGCTTGCCGCGCCGGTAGTGGTGCGCCCGCCGCCTGACGCCGGCTTTTGAAGGCCTTCGGTCTTGATGCGCTTGCGCTGACCTGCGGCAGAGGGCTTTTTGGCAAACTGCGAAAGGTCAATCACTTGACCCGTCATTTTGGGGCCGTCCAGCTTTTGGTACTGGGTTTCGTGGTGCGTCGTCTCTGATGATTTGTCGTCGGCAGGAGCCGCCGTAGCCTCCGCGGCTGCGGGAGCTGAAGGGGCTGAAGCGGCTGCTTCAGCTGCCGCAGGTTCCGGTGCTTTGGGCGCTGATTCAGCTGCCTTGGGCGCCTCAGGCGCCTGGACCGGAGCCGCAGCCGCCGGTTTCGCTGCCGCCGGCTTGGGCGCGGGCGCTGCAGACGTAGCGGCGGGCGCTGCCTTGGGCGCTTCGGGTGCAGCGGCGGGAGCCGCGGTCTCGGCCTTCTTGGGCGCGAGGTCAATCTTGCCAGCTACCTTGGGTCCGCTCAACGTCGCCGTAGCGCGAATTACCTCCGGCTTCTTTTGCTCGCGCTCGGCCTGAATCGCCTCCTTTTCTTCGCGCTTCTGCTGAATGAGCGTCTCCGCCTTATCCTTCGAGGACTTGTCGGTGGCGAACTGCTGCGTCAGAAGGTCGTACTGCGCTTGATCGATCTTGGCATTTCGGTTGCGCTCAACCTCTTGGCCCTTATTGGCCAAGAAGTCAACGGCGGTATCCAAGCCGATGTTCAGCTCGCTAAGTACTTTACTGATGCGGATAGTGCTCATAGGCGCAAAGGTCGGAACTAGTTAGGTAATAGGGTAGGTATAGGGAACGAATCCGAGCTTACTCGACGTCAAACTCTTTTTTGAGAATGTCGCGAACTTCTTGAACGGTTTCAACTTCGAGGTCGGCACGGCGGGCCACGTCTTCGACGTCAGCGCGGAGCACGGACTTCGCCGTGTCGTAGCCTCCGTTGCGCAGCTGGTCGATAACCCAGGCTTCGATCTCGTCGCTGAACTCGAGGAGTTCCACGTCTTCTTCTTGAACCACGTCTTCGCGGTACACGTCGATTTCGTAATCGTTTAGCTTGCTCGCCAGGCGAATGTTGGTTCCGCCGCGGCCAATGGCCAGCGAAACCTGATCGGCAGGCAGGTACACGTCGGCGTGGCGGCGCTCCTCATCCAGCACCATATTGGTGATTTTGGCGGGAGACAGCGCACGCTGAATCATGAGCTGCAGGTTGGTCGTGTAGTTGATCACGTCGATGTTCTCGCCGCGGAGCTCGCGAACGATGCTGTGGATGCGCGAACCTTTCATTCCCACGCAGGCGCCCACGGGGTCGATGCGGTCGTCGTAGGACTCCACCGCCACCTTGGCTTTTTCGCCCGGAATGCGCACGACCTTCTTCACCGTGATGATGCCGTCGAATACTTCGGGGATCTCGGCCTCAAACAGCTTGGCCATGAAGGCCTCTGAGGTGCGGCTTAGCAGAATGAACGGCTTGGCTCCGCGCACTTCCACCAACTTAACCACGGCACGAACGGTGTCGCCCTTGCGGTAAAAGTCCTTCTCGGGAATCATGTCTTCGCGGCGCAAAATCAGCTCGTTTTGCTGGTCGTCGTAGATGATGAGCTCGCGGTGGCGCACGTGGTGCACCTCGCCGCTGATGATTTCACCTTCCATCGACTTGTAGCGCTTGTACAGCTCGCCCGAATCGTGCTCCTGAACCTTTTGAACCAAGGTCTGGCGGAACGCCAAAATGAAGCGGCGACCCAGGTCGATGATCTTCATTTCTTCAGATACCTCTTCACCCACCTCAAAGTCGGGCTCAATCTTCAGCGCCTCAGAAAGCGCAATTTCGAGGTTGTCGTCTTCAACCGCGCCGTCTTCGACGATGGTGCGGTTGCGCCAGATTTCAAGGTCGCCCTTGTCTGGGTTCACGATCACGTCGAAGTTCTCGTCGGTGCCGTACTTCTTGCGGATTTGGACGCGGAACGCCTCCTCAATGAACGACATGAGGGTTACGCGGTCAATGCTCTTTTCGTCTTTGAACTCGCCGAAGGATTCGATAATGGCTAGGTTTTCCATAGCTACTTGAAGGTGAGAAACTTAGAATTTAAAATCGAGGGTGATGCTGGCAATGTCCGCCAGCGGGATTTGGGTTTGGGTCGTCAGGTCCATTTTGCCTTTGCCCACGGTTTTGGGAACGCGCTCCGTGCGCTCCAAGGTCAGGGTTGCGCCGTCGTACGCCGCGAGTTTGCCCCGGCTTTTGATTCCATCTGCGTGCTTGACCACGACCTCGCGGCCCAGGTTTTTGCGGTACTGCGCGTCGACCTTAAACGGACTGAACATACCCGGAGACGACACCTCGATGGCGTAGTTCTCGGAATCTTCGCCCAGCGCCGACTCGATCGCACGGCTGATGGTCTTGATTTGCGCCAACGTAATGTGGCCCTCGTTCAAGTCCGCGTGCACTTTGATGTCGTTTGCTGCGCTCAGACTTACCTCAACGGCAAACGCCCCCATCGGCTCGAGGGTGGCGGCTACCAGCTGCTGCAGTTCGGTTTGGTTCATCGTTTTGCGCGGATTCAAAAAGCTTTAAAAACAGTCGAGGGGACTTTGTGGGTCCCCTCGAGTTTGGATTCAGAAAGCGCTGCAAAGATACGACGGATTTTTTACCACGCAAACCGAAGGCTGGCGCGAAGCTGGCGGCCGGCCTCGAGCACCCCAAAGGCCCGGGCGATCGAGAGGTGGTGCGCATAGGCCGTGTTCCCGGCATTCAGCAGCTCGAGGCTCCACGAAGCACTCTTCGGCAGCACCCCCGTGAGGCTGGCGGACCACAAACCGTAGGCCGGAGTGGGTCCGTCCAAAAAAAGCGACTCGGTAGGCGACAAGCGGTTTTGCGCCAGGTAGCGGTCGAAGTGAATCTCGGCGTGCAACCTTTGATTTGGCAGCACCTCATAGGCCGCGTGAGCGCCCCAGCGCCCCGGAGCCATGAACGGAAGCGGATTGCCCGCCGCGTCTTCGCCGATGCTCAGCGCAGCCTGCGCGTGAACGTGGAAGCGCTCAGCGGGGTGCCAGTGGGTGCGTGCCTCAGCTCCAAAGACCCGCGCATTTCCTTGAACGTAGTAAAAGCGCCACGAACCGCTGCTGTCGTTGGGATTGAGGTAGATGAAGTCTCGGTAGGCCTGGTAAAAGGCGGTAAGCTGAACGTCAAACTTCGGGCGCTCGAAGCTGAGTCCGAGGTCGGCATTGGTGAGGCGCTCGGGGCGCAGCGCGGCGTTTCCGACCTCAAAGCGTCCGGCTCCAAGGTGGGTGCCAAAGGTGAAGCGCTCTTCGAGCTGGGGGCCACGGGTGCCGTGCGAAATCCGCCCCTGAAGGCTCCACGATTCCGAAAAAGAATACGCGTAGCGCAGCAGGGCCGCATACCCCGCAAAGGCTCCGAGCTCTCCGCGAAGGCCCGCAGAACGCGTGTGGCGACCCTTTTCGATGCTGTAGTGCGCAAAAAGTGCCGACTGAACCTGTTCCGCGTTGGGGTACAGCCATTCATGCGCGTGCGCGTCGTTGCGGAGCATGCGCAGCTGCTGCTGGGCCCCGAACGTCAGCAGCCCTTCACCCAAGCGTCGTTCCAAGGTCGTGGTTTGCGACGCCGTAACGAGGTAAAAGGCCACGTGCGGATCTTCAGCGTGGCCAGGCTCCAGCGTGTCGGCACCGACTTCTTCGTCAAACTCAGCCCGGTACGAAGTCTGAAGACCGGTGACCGCGCTCAGGGTCCAAGCCCCCAGCGGCCGCTCGGCTTCCCACGCAAGGTGGCCCGCCTGTATAACCTGGTCGCCGTGCACATGCTCGGGCTCCTGTCCCACCGGGTAGCGCTTTTGCGGAAGCCCAAAGCGCCGCTGCACCCCCGTTAGCTTCAGGCGGTGCTGGGTTTTGCCCTGCTTCCACGAGCCTAAGGCACGAAGCGCGAGGGTTTGGGCGTGGGTGCCGCGAACGGTGTCGCCGTGGGCGTCGCGGTATTCGGGGCTGTAGCCGCCGTAGGCACCGACGTAGTAAAGTCCAGGTCCGCCGCGGTGCAGGCTGTACTGGCCCGACCAGGGCATGCCGTTGGCGCCGCCGTTTAGGGTAAGCGCGTGCTGACTGCCCGTGGCGCGCGGACGCACGTCCGAAAAGTACAGTACCCCAGCCATGGCGTCGGTTCCGAGCGCAAGGGAATTGGGACCAAGCATAACCTCGACGTGGTCGACGCCGAGAAGCGGAAAATCGAGCCCGTGGTCTGCTCCGCCCTGCATGTTGTCGTAGCGCCAGCCCTGGTAGGCTGTGACGACGCGGTACCCACCGAGTCCGCGCAAAATGGGTTTGATGGTGTGCCCGCCCACGCTGGCGAGCTGAAGGGCCGGAGCCTGGCGGCTGAGCTGAAGCATCGCCGAGGGGCCTTGGTCGGCCAGGGTGCGCACGGGAATGGCGAGCACGGTCGTCGACAAGGCCGACGGGTTGTCGCGCTGGGCTTCGACCGAAGCCTCACCCAGCTCAATAACCATAGAGGTATCGCGTTGGCCCCAAAGTACTAGGGGCAGGGCCGCGAGCAGCCCAAAAAGTAGTTTGTTCATGATCTTTTGAATGCGTTAACCCGACGCGGAGCGGTTCCGCGCACAATGGTCGGAGGTTAACCCACAGGCGGCCCACGAAGGTCAACCGCATCATAATCAGCGCCTTTGGTGCCTGAAACCGGGGCTACCTGGTCCAGAACCTGAACGACCGGCGCAGCAGATTCCCAACCGATGACCGCGGGCTGCACGCCAACGAGGTAGGCCGGGTCGGACCAAGCGCACGCGTCGTCGCCCTCGTGAAGGTGCTGGCCTTCTTCTGCACAGTGTTCGTGATGGCCGTGAAGCAGGCTGTGCGCGATCGGATCGGCGAGCCGAAGCCCCCAAATCAGCATCCACGTGAACAATACCAGGGCGCGCATGGTTTCAAAGGTACGTTGTGCGAAAAACACACGGAATCCCGCGATGGTTCAACGAACGCGGCCGTTTCAAGGCCCTGACTGATTTAGCTGTCCACTTTAGGCGAATTTTGTACGGTATGCATCAACGTCTCTTGCTTCTGTTTCTAATGGCCGCCGGCAGTTTGCTTGCGCAACCGTGTTCGACGGCCCCCAACGTGAGTTTAGTTTCACGCACCGCCAGCAGCATTACGGTTTCCACCGGTTCGTCGGCGGCGTTTCACCGGTTTGAGTACGGTCCCTTAGGTTTTTCTCCGGGCAGCGGAACCCTGACGCCCTGGTTCAGCGGCAACTCCTACGTAATCAATGGCCTTTCGGGCTCTACGGGATACGACTTTTACCTGCGCGACAGCTGTTCGAACGGTAGCAAAAGCCCCTGGAGTGGCTACAACGGGTACGCAACCACCTGCGGAACCGCCGCCTCGATTCCCTGGGTCGAGAACTTTGATCAGATATTTTTCACCCCGCGTACTTCGGTGAACGGCCTGGGCGGCTATATGTGCGGATGGATCGCTTCGCCCAACGAAGGCTTTGCCTGGGTTTCTGCCCCACCGTTTCAGGTGCTGCCGGCTTCGGGTCCGCAATCGGACCATTCGGGGCGCACTAAGTACCTGTACGCCGACCGTTTTGGCGCCTTCACGGGCAACACCACGGCCGTAATTCGCACGCCCCAAATCAATTTGGCAGGGGCCACGACGCCCGTCATTGAGTTTTGGTACCACATGTTTGGCAGCCAAATCGATTCGTTGGTGGTTGAGGCCTCGGCGGTGGGCAACGCCAACTGGGTGCGGTTGGGCGTAATCGCGAACAATCCGATTTTGTTTAACGCCAAAACGAGTCCGTGGCAGCAGCAAGTGTACCCGCTGACCATGTTCACCAACCAGACCGTGACAATTCGGTTTGTGGCCAAGACGTTGACTACGTTCCCCTTCAACGCTCGGGTGGCCATCGACGATTTGCGGGTGGGTCAGGCCACCGGATGCGTTTCGCCTTCGAACCTCAATTTTAGCGCCGTTCAAGCGACCTCAGCCCTTGCGGGCCTCGTACTCGGCTCGTCGCAGCACCACCAGCTGTCGTACGGCGCCCCCGGTTCGGGCGCAGGCAACGGAACCGTCAAGCGGTTTAGCGGCACCACCACAAACCTTACGGGCCTTACGCCCAACACGACCTACGAAGCCTGGGTGCGCGACTCGTGCAGCCCAACGTCGTTCAGCAACTGGGTAGGACCCGTTTCGTTCACTACCGCGTGCTTAGCCGTGTCGGCGCCTTGGAGCGAGGACTTCGATGGCGCTAGCTGGGTGGTACCGTCGTTTAACCAGGCCGGAATTTGGCCGAGCTGCTGGGACCGCCCTACGAACCAAGGGATGACCTATGTGGTCGGTCCGTCCCAATTCAGTTCGTTCACCACGGGTCCGTCAGAAGACCACGGTTTGGGCTTCAACGGAAAATTTGTCTACCTCGAGTCCGTGGGCTTTTCCAACGGCACCTCAGGAACGTTCAAGACCCCTTGGATAAACCTGACGCCCCTGGCCGTGCCGGAACTCACGTTTTGGTACCACGCCTACGGGGCGCAAATTGCAGGTACCCAGCTGCACGTCGAAGACACCGCCGGGGTGTTTACCCAAGTATGGTCAAGTACGGGGCAAATTCAAACGGCTCAGACCGATCCCTGGACCGAAGTAACGGTGAGTTTAGCCGCCTTCGCCAACAAAAAAGTTCGCCTGCGCTGGACCGGCACGGCAACCGGCAACTTCGCGTCGCTCGCGCAGTCCGCGATCGACGACCTCGACATTCATGCGGCTCCTTCGTGCCCCAAGCCCCAAAACGTTGCCGTAACGACCTCCAACAGCACCAGCGCCACGCTGAGCTGGACCGTCGGCAGCAGCCCTTGGGTAATCAAGTACGGCCCCACGGGATTTAACCCTTCGGTTGCCGGAACCCGCGTGGTGGCAACGAGTAATCCGTTCACGGTGAATGGGTTAACGCCGAGCACTACCTACCAGTTTTATGTGAAAGACACTTGCGGCCCGTCAAGCGTCAGTGCGTGGAGCACGCCGGTTTCGGTCACAACCTCGTGCGCGACCCTGTCAGCACCGATTACCGAGAACTTCCAGTCGTTCGCCTGGAGCGTAGGAACCTGGCCCAACTTAGAAGGAACGATTTCGCCGTGCTGGAGCCGTTCGGCGGGCTCGGCAGCCTCTGAGTTCTTTTGGACCGTCGGCCTAGGTCCCATGCAGGCGGGCAACACCGGCCCGAACCAAGGAATCAACGGCGGCAAGTACATGTTCACCAGCGGATTTGGCAACACGGGCGTGAACCAAGCGACCTTCACGTCGCCGTGGATCAATACGACGCCCCTCAACGTGCCGATGCTGCGGTTTTCAAGCCATATGTACGGCGGAGTCATCGACCGGCTTCAGGTATTCATTGATTCGGGTGCTGGGTGGCAGAGCATTTTGATTGTGCTCCCCGGCAACCAGCCCACGGCCAACTCGGCCTGGACTCTTCACGAAGTTCAGCTTCCCAACTACGCCGATAAAACCGTTCGGTTCCGGTTCCGCGGCGAAAAAACCACCGTTGCCGGCTACGCCGAGATCGGCCTCGATGAATTTGCGGTGGTCGAAGCCCCGCTGCCCTCGTGCTCCGCGCCGTCCAACCTCAGCGCCTCGGGCGTCACGGTGACGACTGCCCAAGTCGGCTTCAATCCAGGGGGCGGAAGCACACGAATCGCTCGCGGACCCGTCGGCTTTGTTCCCAACGCTGCGACCACGATAGCCACCGGCATCACTTCGCCCTACGTGCTCACGGGGCTCACCGCCAGCACCACCTACCACGTCTACCTCAAGGATACGTGCGGCAGCGTCGGACTCGCAAGTTCGTGGATTGGGCCGCTGGCGTTCACCACCCAGCCTTGCCCGCCGGTTTCAGCCAACTTCACCTACAACGTGGTGGGCGGAAACCTCATCATGAACGCCCAAAACATATCGGCGACCTCGAGCTACGCCTGGACGCTGCTCAATTCGAGCGGGGCAACGGTCGCTACGCGCACGGGCGGTTCCTCAACCATACCCGTAGCTGGCAACGGTTCGTTCACCCTGAGCCTCATCGTGACTAACTTCTGCGGAAGTTCCGACACGACTCAAGTCAGCATCAACATTTGCGCTCCATTGGGCGGCGGATTCAGCCACACGGTAAACGGAAACACGGTGAGCTTCACCAGCCTCGCGGTGAACTCCTCGGGCCAACTTTGGGACTTTGGGGACGGCAACCAAGGTAGCGGGCCAACCCCGGTGCACACCTATGCAGGTTCAGGATCCTACACGGTCGTAATGCGTTCCTACAACATCTGCGGCGACACGATTACCTCGAGTCAAGTAGTCGTAACCTGCACCAAGCCTACCGCAGAATGGACTGCGCAAATACTCTCTTCGGGTGGTGCCGGAATGCGCGTGCAGTTCAACGCGACACCCTGGTCGAGCGCCGACGCCGTGAACTTTCAGTGGTTGTTTGGCGACGGCACCAACGGATCGGGCGCGAACCCAATTAAAACCTATGGGGTTGCCGGACTCTTTTACAACGTGACGTTGATCGCTTCGAATTCGTGCGGCGGCAAGGACACCCTGACCAAGTCCCTTCAGACCGTTGGGCTCGATGAGCCGGCGGCGGCCCCCGCGTGGTACCCCAACCCTGCGCAGCCGGGGCAGTGGATCGTCAGCCCAGGCACTTCACCCGTGTCGGTGGCAACCGTAACGGGCCAAGTTCTGAATTGGGCGCAACGCGTCGAGGCGGGCCAAACCCAAGTCTGCGTGCCCGACAACTGCCCTGCTGGAGTCTACGTGCTCTGGCAAGACGGCGTGGCGGCGCGGATTACGGTTCCGTAACCCTCAAGGGAGGCACCCAAACCGCTGTACGAGCGGAGCGGCGTTCCCCAAGCGCTCGCTCAGCAGCACGTAGCTTCCGTCGCGGAGCCACGCAAAAATTTCGCCTTGCGCTTCTTGGTCCGGATACGGCAGCTCCAGCGGTGTGCGCTGCAGCACCGTACAGGCGGCTTCATGCGCCTCCGCAGCCCAGTAGTACAAACGACCGTAGCTGCGCACCACCAGGGGCGCTTGACCCGAAGACAGCACGCTTCGGTCCGCCGCCGTGGACATAAAAATGGGAAGGTCCGCCACCGCCCGAGCGGTGTCTAGCGCCCCCGAAGGCTGGGCGGGCAACACATAAACCCGGTTGCGCGCGTCGCGCTTGGTGACCAGGTACATGCGTCCGTCGACCGGATCGGTAAACAGCGATTCGGCGTCGCGCGGACCGTCTTCGTACACAAAATTCCACACCATCGTTTGCGCGGGGGTCCAAATCTGCGCCGCTCCCGTGGTGTCGTCGAGCACCGGCTCTGGAATTCCAAAAATCGAACCGCTCGAGCGGACCGCGTTGTTGTCGCCGATTTCGGCAATTCCGAGCCAGCGCTGGCCCAAGGTATCGGTCCAGTGGGTCAAATCTTCCCAATCGACGTTGGCCCAACCCGCTGCGAGCTGGAGGCGCGCCGTAATCCGTCCGGTGGCGGTGTTGACCAGAAACAGGTTGGGGCCTGATCCGCCGTCTTCAATAACCCAAATGGCGGACGAATCCCAACTGCAGTAGACGGCTCCGCTTGCTTCAGCTAAATCAACTGCTTGGGCGCTGTACTGAGGCAGGCTGTCAAATCCCTTGGCCGCGGCCAGGGCCGACGGATCAAACTGCGGAGCAGCGTAGTCGCATCGCGGCATTTTGGGTCCGGCACACGAAGTTCCCATCAGGATGGCAAGGAACAGAAGGTTGAAAAGTCGAAGTAAACGCATGCACAAACCTAATTCACAGCCCGCGGCTGTGCAGTAGCTTTGGGTACCGCGCATTCCGCGCCGGTTTTTAAATAACCCTCTATGAGCCAGCCCACCGCCCAGCAAATCCTCGACACCCTTTGCGATGCCTACGGCACCACGTTGGCCGAGGTACTGTCGCACCTCGATGCCGAATCCGAGATTCCGGCCGACGTGCAAGCCGCCGAAGAAGTCATGAAGATGGTCTTCAGCGGAATCATCAACGAAGCCTTTGACGAGGGCCGCGCCCGCACCGTTGAGATGGAAGAAGACGATCGATTCGGCGTGCTGATCGACGAAGACTTTCTCGAAGAAATCGGCTTTGAACTCGACTTTGATGAAGTCGGCGAAGACGAAGAAGAATAACACCCTTTTTACCTGCACCTAAGCTTGCGGCACGTCCTTTGCTCACAGAGGCTCGGAACCGCTTCTCGCTCTGCGTTTCGTAGGGTGTTAAGGTGTTAAGGTGTTTTGGTTCCAACCGAAAGCCCGCAGCAATGCGGGCTTTTTTGGTACTTTTAGCTATGATCCGCTCCAAGCGTACCGTCGCAATCTTGGCCAGCCTGGCCCTAATCTACTTCGCGTGGCAAAAGCCCTTTTTGGAGCGCGGCGCCAACCCCCGAAATCAGGTGATTTCCTACGACGTAGCGGGCTACTACGCCTACCTCCCCATGCTGTTCATCGAGGGCGACCCTCGGCTTGAGCGCCGGTGGGCGTTCGATATGATTCAGCTCGTCGGCGTTCACGAGCACCCGGAGTCGGGCGGCCGCCACCTCAAATTCACCTCGGGCATGGCGGTGCTCTACGCGCCGTTTTTTGCCGCCGCCCACGCCTACACGTTGGCCACCCATCCGGCAGAGGCGCACGGCTTTTCGCTCCCCTACCGCTTCGCCATTGGGTTGGCCGGGGTACTTTATCCCCTGCTCGGACTCGTACTGCTTCGCCGTTTTCTGCGGCACTACGTGCCCGACGCCGCGATTTCCTGGGCCCTTATCGCCCTATTTCTGGGCACTAACCTGTTCTACTACAGCAGCTTTCGCGGAGCCATGAGCCACGGTGCTACCTTTATGCTGTCGGCGGCCATGCTCTACCACGCCGACCTGTGGCGCAGGCGCGAGCAGCCCGGTCGCCTCCTGCTCGTGGGGCTCCTGGCCGGGTTGGCGGTGCTCGTTCGCCCAGTCAACGTGCTCATTCCGCTGGCCGTTGCGGCGATGTTTGCGCTGGACGGTCGTCTTCCGCGCGGACTCCTCACCCCCAAACGCCTCGCCGGCGCCCTTGCGTTGACGGTCCTCGTGAGCGTTCCGCAACTCGCCTACTGGAAGTTCAGCACCGGCCACTGGTTCGTTTGGACCTACGGGGGCGAAGGCTTCTTTTGGAGCAACCCCGCATGGGTCCAGGGCCTCTTCAGCTGGCGCAAAGGATGGCTGCTTTACACCCCTATGGCCGCCTTCATGATCTTCGGATTCTGGGGCTTCGCCCGCAAAAAGCCCGGCTGGGCCCTCATCATCGGGCTTTACCTCATCGCCACCGCCTACGTCACCTTTAGCTGGTGGGCGTGGTGGTACGGCGGAAGCTTTGGCGCCCGTCCCCTCATCGACACCTACGCCCTGCTGGCGCTGCCGCTGGCCGTGTACTTCCAGCGAATGCTCGAGGAAGCCCCCGCCTGGTTGCGTCGAATTAGCCTGGTAGCGGTCGCTAGCTTGGTGGTGCTCAACCTCGTGCAGACCTACTACTACACTGCCGGATACCTGCACCACGATTCCATGACGCGGGCAGCCTACTTCCATGTGATGCGGCACGCGGACTTTACTCCGCGCGAACTCCTCGAGGCCCCGGACTACGAGGCAGCGCTCAAGGGCGCTGAGCCCCGCTACTAAACAAAAAAGCCCGCCGAGCGAACTCGGCGGGCTTCATCTTCACGCAAGCCTGCTTAGTGGCGGACCAGCTTCGCCGTATGCACTCCGCGCTCGGTGTGCAAACGCACGAAGTAGGCGCCCGGGGCCCACGCCGCACTCGGCAACTCGACTTCGGTTCCGTTCATCGTGGCGGCAAACACCGGACGTCCGAGGATGTCAAACACTTCCACCGACGTAACGTTGGCGCCAAACGCACGAACCGTGGCGTTGGCCGTCGTCGGGTTCGGAACCAGCTGCATTTTCACCGCCTCCACCTCGGGGACCGAGATGCTGTAGCCCACGGCGTTCAAAGCTTTAGCCATGCGGGGCGCGGTAAATGCCATCACCGTGTCAATGTAGAGCAGCGACTGGGCCTTGATGTTGGGGTTGGTCTCGTTGGCCGAAAGTGGGTCGTTGCCGTCCCACCAATCCCAGGGGTTGGCGTTCACTTTAAACGGCATCGTCGCGTTGGGCGGAAGCATATTGAACGTGTACAAGTTCTCTTGCGACCCCAAGTTGTAGGGATTCGTTCGAGCCTTCACCGAGTACGCGTCGTTCATACTTGAGGCCGCGAGTACCGTGTTGTTACCAAAGCTGTTGGCCATTTTCACGGCCGTGTGGCTGCCGGCTACCTCAACTACGGGGAAGAAGGCGCCCGCAATGGGCACGTTTACCATTCCGCGGTAGTAGGGCGCAAAAAAGTCGTAGCGGCTGTGGAAGCTCACGATCGGCGCGTCGCCTTGGGCCATCCACGCGGAATCTCCGAGGGCTCCGCCCAAGTTGATCACCATGTTCACGTTGTGCGGAATGCCTTTGTACAGCTCAATGTTTCGACCGGGCTGCGTTTGGTCTACGAGCGGAAGTCCCGTAACTGGGTGGGTACCGCTGATTACCGCCTTGCCGCCGTAGCCGTTCCAGTCCCCCACCCGCGCCGTATCCACATAGGGATCGCCAGCAGCGACGGTGTTGCCAAAAATGCCGGTTCCGGCCGCTTGGTACTTAAACTTCGACGGACCAGCCAACTCAGCATAGTTGTCGATGGTTGCATAGGCCAGCGTGATGTAGCCGCCCGAACCGGCACCAATCAGCGAAATGGCCGAAGGATCAACGCGGTAGGGGTCGCCCAAAGCAAGCTTTGACGCGCGTACCGAGCGCACACATACCTTGGCATCCTGCACGGCGTTGTACACGGCCATCAGGTTGGTTCCGCGACGCAAGTCCAAGTTGGTTGAGTTCGCCAACCAACCGAGGCGGTAGCTCGCCGAAACGGCAACGAATCCGCGGCGCGCAAAACGCTTCGCCATTTCCACCACGGCCGAGTCCTTGCGGTCACCCATGGGCGAAGCCAATCCTTTGGGCAAAAACGAGCCCGTGTGGAAGATGATGACCACCGGGCGCGACGCCACCTGGTCCACGGCCGTATCGGGCATGTAGATGTCGGCATACATCGGAACCACCATCGGTCCACCCATCGTGGCCGGAACATACTGGCTGAAGTTGTAGCCATAGGCTACGTTGGGAAGCACCGTGACTTGCGCGTCGGTAAACACTTCATCGAGGTAGCGCTGCTGGGCCGAAGCCGAGAACGCGGTTAGTGCCAATGCCAGCGCGGCAATAAGGCGTTTAGGGTAGGTTATTTTCATGCATTTAGGAGATTAGGATTCAGAAACTTACAAAAAATATTTTACTTCGACGGAGCGTTCCACGTAAGCGAAAGGTAGGTCAACCGGCCCACCGCGGGTCCGCCATAAACCTGCACGACCTTTTGGTTCAGGAGGTTGCTGGACCCCAACTTGACCTGCCAAACTTGGTCGGGCTTGGCCCACGAAACTTGCGCGTCCACTAGGCTGTAGCTGGGAATCCGCCCCGTGAACTGCGGCGAACCTTCGAAAAGGAATCCCTCTACCCACTTGTAGGTGACGTTGAACCCGCAGCGGCCTTTACCCAGCTTCCAATCGAGGTCCCGGCCGGCTAGCGACACGTTGTACTTGTGTTCAGGGGTGTTGTAGGCCGGAATAATGGGATCATCTTCGCCCGCATTCAGCACGTTCCATGTGTAATTGGCTGCAAGCGTGTAGCGCGCGAAGTAGTAATTGGCCCCGAGGCTAAACCCTTGCGTCGTAACCTGTTCCGTGGCGTTGGAGGCGATGCGGTAGGCCTGCACCGACGAGAGTCGATTCGCTGCGCTGCCGCCGGGATCGTCTTCGATGCGCAACCCTAGGTGGTACCCAATAAAGTCTGTATACCAGCTCATGTAGTACGTCGCATCGAGGTACAGCCGATCCCACCACGTCGTGCGGTACCCAACCTCCACATTGCGCACCTGCTCTGGGCGGACCGCTTCGCGCGAATAATACTGCCACTGCCAGTCCGCCCGGGCCTGCGGGCCCGCCCTCAAAAAATCGCGAACCTCGTCGACCGTCACCAACGAATCGTACCCATTGAGGTTGCCCAGCAGGAGCGCCCGACCCACGTTGTAGTACAAAAACTGATCTTGGAGCGTCGGATTGCGCACCGCCGAAGAAAAACCAACACGCCACACCGTCCGCTCATTGGGCCGGAACACCACCGAAGCCGCCGGAGAAAACAGCCAATCAAAATTCTGGTTCTTGTCGGCGCGGGCCGTTACATTGGCCGTCCACCGCTCTCCCCAATTGCGCGTGTACCCCGCATACATCCCCAGTTCGGCCACGCGGAGCACCCGGCCGTTCGTATCGCTGAACAAGGTTCCGCGCGAATTCGGACGGTACTGGCGAAGGCTCGAGCCCAGCGTGAAGCGTCCGCCCGCCACGTCGTAGGCCCGCTGCGCGTGCAGGTGCGCAAGCGACGACCGGTCCCAAAACTGCGACCCTCCCTCGGTGAACGGCCGCGAAATGATCGACTGCTTTAGCGCCGCAAACGCCGCAGACCCCGGAATCAGCATGCTGTCAGGGTCGTACGCCATATCCATCCAGTTGCGGTTGCTCGCGTGCAGCGAATCAAACACGCCCGGATTATCCGCCCAAAGTTGGGCCATGGCTGCGCTAAAGTCCGCAGCCGAAAGCGACTCGTCGGGGTATCCCGGCAACGCCCGCACCACCGGCTTTTGAAAAATCGTCCAAAACGAGCGGTACTGATTCGCCCAAAACCCGTCGTTCAGCACCGAATCCTGCATGCGAAGCGCGGTGAAGTAGGCGTCGTAGGTCTTTCCCGCATCTTCGTGGGTGGTGTAGGCGCGCACAAACCAGTCCTCGCCCTTGCGCAGCTCGACGCGGTTCTGCAAAAACTGAATGTCCTTGAGGCTAAACCGGTTATCGCCCTGATAAACCGTGGTCCCGGTCCCGTAATTCAGCGCATAAATGGCCTCCATCCCGGCGCGGCTGCGGTAGTGCACCGACGTCGCCATCTTCAGGTTTTCGGTGCTGTAGTCCACCAGCGCGGACTCCTCAATCCCCCGGCGGTGGTAGGTTCCGATGCCCGCGTAGGTTTTCACGTCGCCCCCATCGTCGTAGGTAATTTCGTCTCCGTAGCGGTTGACCGCATCGTAGCCACCAGGGTTGCCAATGGCTGAAGCGGAACCGTCGGTTGGCTTGAGGTTTGTCGCCTCCCAGTCGTCAGCGCGCAGCGCAAAAAGGTTGATTTTGTAGGCCCAGCTTGCGCTTCCGTCCGCCCGTTTAAACGCTTGCGCATGGCGGAACCCAAATTCCGCCAACCTCCGCTCGCCCCCCTTGAACTGCACCGAAGTCCCTTGAAACCGGTACGGGTCCTTGGTCGTCATCGCAACTACGCCATTAAACGCCGAGGGGCCGTACAGTGCCCCCACCGCGCCCGAAATGACGTCGACCTGCTGCACGTCGAGCTCGCTCGCGCCCAGAAAATTGCCCAGCGAAAAATTCAATCCGGGGGCCTGGTTGTCCACTCCATCAATTACTTGAAGGCTGCGCACCGGGCTGGTGCTGTTGAACCCCCGGGTGTTGATGATTTTGAATCCGATGCTCGCCGAGGTCAGATCGACGCCCTTCATGTTGCCAAGGGCCTCATAAAAATTGGGTGCGGGGGCCTCCTTCATGCTCACCAGGTCCAAAGCCTCTACCGTAAGCGGAGCCTGCTTTTGCTTTTCCGAAATTTTGGAGGCGACGATTTGGGCCTCCGATAATTCAACGGATGACGCCGTGAGTTTGATGTTCAGCGGATTCGCATTCCGCACCTCAGCTCGGTATGGCTCGTACGCAAAAGCTTCCACCAAAATGGTCGCAGGAAGCTGTACTCCCTGCACCACGAACGCGCCTTCAAGGTCGGTAACCACCTTGGTCGAGCCCACGGTAACCCGCGCAGAAGGCAGCGCCTCGCGGGTTTTGGCGTCGGTCACGGTTCCCGTAATGCGAACCATTTGCGCATAAGCTGGGACGGAGAGCACCAGGCTCAGCATCCCCAAAAAACGGGCAATGAACTTCATATATGGGCGTTTAGGTGCCCTTAAAGTACGGATTTTCGGGCACCTAGGGGAACGGCGCCGACCAGCGGCCGCTCGCCACCCGGGCGTGAAAGGCCTCGGAAAGCTGCGCCGTGAGGGGCCCGCCCTGGCCGCTGCCGATGCGTCGCCCGTCCACTTCCACTACCGGAGTCAGCTCGCCCATGGTTCCGGTGCCAAAGGCCTCGTCAGCGGTGTAAAGTTCGGTCAGCGACAGGTCGCGTTCCGCCGCGGGTAGGCCCAGCTCGCGCCCCAGCTCCAGCACGATTCCGCGCGTGATGCCCGGCAAGCAGTTGGTCGCGTGCGGAGTCAGCAGCTGGCCGCCGCGCACGGCAAAGATGTTGGTTCCGTTCATCTCGGCCACAAAACCGCGCTCGTCGAGCATTAGGGCGTCGTCGGCCCCGGCAACATTGGCCTGAATCTTCGCCAATATGTTATTAATGAGGTTGTTGTGGTGGATTTTGGAGTCCACAAACTGCGGGCTGTTGCGGCGTATGGCCGAGGTGACGATGCGCACCCCGGCAGCGTTGTCGTACACGGGTTTCTTCCATTCGGCCAGCACGATGAGGGTACAGCCCTTTTGGTTGAGGCGCGGATCCATTCCCGACGTGATTTTCTCTCCGCGGGTCAGCGTCAGCCGAACGTGGGCGTCTCCGCGCATTCCGTTGGCTTCGAGCGTTTTAAATAGGGCGGAGCGGACTTCGTCGCGCGAAGGCACGTTGGCGAACGCCATGGCGTGCGCCGAGGCGAACAGCCGATCGAGGTGGAAGTCCAGCGCAAAGATTCCGTTGGCGTACACGCGAAGGCCCTCCCAGACGGCATCGCCACCCTGAACGGCGGAATCAAAGACGCTTACCTTGGCCTGATCCCGGTGCCAGAGCCGATCTCCGACCCAAACCTGGAGGTTGGCGTTTTGCGGATTAAACGTTTGAAGCATAATAAACGAATTTAATCAAGTATAAGCGCTTGATTCGCCAAGCGGGCAAACAACGGCGCGGATTCTTCAGCAAGAGCCTCGAGGTGTTCCGGCATGCGGGGTGGCTCAGGAGCGGGAGCGCCAAAACGTGTGGACCCGTGAACCTGACGGTACCAATGCGGAGCCCAAACTCCGTCGTACCCTTTAGGCCCCGCTGGCCACGAAAGCTGTTCCGGGCGAAACTCCAGGTCCAACGCGGAGCAAACTCGGCGAAATCCGCGCTCCGGGTCCGCCAGCAGCGCATCAGAATCCACAACCACCAAACGAGCACCCAACGACTGCAGCTGGTTCAGCGCCTCAAGCTGCTCGCGCAGCGCCACATCCCGCAACTGAACGTCCGGAACTACCTTGGCAAACGACGCAATCACCTTTCGGGGGCTTCGAATCCACAAAATGTGCTTCCAGCCCGCCGCGGGGCTGAGGTCCAACCCGTCCATGTGGTGGGCCATATTCTTGAGGTAGGTTGGGCGCTGGACGGCCGCTAACCCAGCCCACACCGCAGCCGGATCGGTCGGCTGGCTAGCGAGCACCGCGCTACGACTCGGGTGGTCCGCACCTGTTCGGGCCAAATAGGCCGCATAAAACGGCTCGTCCACGACGCCCCAGCCCGGCCGCTGGGCAAAGCTGTACATCAGCGCCGTCGAA
>JACCDS011093795.1_pt1 | contig 31941 bp, 26 predicted proteins | sample 7446441 | NCBI WGS metagenome assembly JACCDS01 (sample SAMN15323445, study PRJNA562643) | freshwater metagenome | isolation source: river surface water | place: USA:Blue River Watershed | collected 2017-08-17
CGCCCCGGCCAAGGGCGCTGACGTCACCGTGGTCTATGGCGTTAACCACGATGTGCTGCGCCAGTCTCATCAAGTGCTCTCCAACGCTTCTTGCACCACCAACTGCCTCGCGCCGCTGATCACGCCGCTGAATGACCAAATCGGTGTGCTCAACGGCCTGATGACCACCGTTCATGCCTACACCAATGATCAGGTGCTGACCGATGTGATGCACGAAGACCTGCGTCGCGCGCGTTCGGCCACGATGTCGATGATCCCGACCAAGACCGGTGCTGCTGCAGCAGTGGGTCTGGTGCTGCCTGAGCTGAACGGCAAGCTCGACGGTTATGCGATCCGAGTCCCAACCATCAACGTGTCGGTTGTTGACCTGTCCTTCATCGCTGCGCGTGACACGACCGCTGATGAAGTCAACGCGATCATGAAAGAAGCGGCTGACGGCGCGCTGAAGGGCATCCTGACCTACAACACCGCACCGCTGGTATCGATCGACTACAACCACAATCCGGCGTCGTCGAATTTTGATGCCACGCTGACGAAGGTGTCGGGTCGTCTGGTTAAAGTCTCGTCTTGGTATGACAATGAATGGGGCTTCAGCAACCGCATGCTGGATACGACGGTCGCATTGATGACTGCAAAATAAGTAGAACTGCTGCCCCATTCATTGCGGCGCAGGCTCACCCGCAGGGTGAGCCGTAGCCACAACGAGTGGGTAGCCGCGCAGCGGCGTAAAGAAGGATCGCGCAAGCGGTCCTTCTTTGCTTCTCGAACCGCATGCTGGATACGACGGTCGCATTGATGACAGCAAAGTAAGCAGTACTGCTGCCCCACTCGTTGCGGCGGAGGCTAACTTCGGCGCAGCCGAAGTTAAGGCCCGCAGGGCCGGCCGTAGCCACAACAGCACCGGGATGCAGCAGCAGGAATGCAAAAAAAAGGACCGCGCAAGCGATCCTTTTTTTGCTTCAGCAACCGCATGCTGGATACGACGGTCGCCCTGATGACGGCAAAATAAGCAGGCGCACTTCAACTTGACGGAAACACACTCCCCCAAAGCGCCTTCACCGCCTCCACTCTGTCTGCGACTCCCTCCAGTTCCACGCGCGCCCGGTCGTCACCCTGCATCCGGATCTGGTGTTGCAGCTTCCGGAACTGCCGGTACGCATCGGCCACCGCATCGCCGATGCCGGCATCGATCAGTCCCAGCCGTCCGGCCAGTCTCAACAGCGCGATATTGCCAATGTCTCCCGTCATCTCCGGATACGCAGAGGCGTGCGCCAGCACCAGATACTGCACGATGAACTCGATATCAATCATCCCGCCCGAATCATGCTTCAGGTCGAACAGGCCGGAGCGGTTCGGATGGGCGTCGTGCATGCGCTTGCGCATCGCCAGCACTTCCTGGCGCAGTGCCGCCGCATCGCGCGGTTGTCGCAACAGGGCCATCCGCAGCGCCTCGAAGCGTGTACCGATAGCGGTATCGCCGGCGCAGAAGCGCGCCCGCGTCAGTGCCTGATGCTCCCAGACCCAGGCCGACTGCCGCTGGTACTTTTCGAACGCATGCAGGGAGGACACCAGCAGGCCGCTGGCACCGTCGGGCCGTAGCGCGATATCGATATCGAACAGCACACCTGACGACGTATGGCTGGTCATCCAGGTAATGAAACGCTGCGCAAGCTTGGCATACAGCGGCGGCGCCTCCGGATCGTCATCGTCGTACAGGAAAATCACATCCAGGTCGGACGCATAGCCCAGCTCCTTGCCGCCGAGCTTGCCGTACGCGATGACCGCAAAAGCGGGCTGTTCGCGATGCCGGTTCGGCAGCGCCTTCCAGACGGCGTCGATGGTTGCGCCGACCAGTACATCGGCCAGCGCAGACAGATGATCGGCCAGCCGCTCCACCGTCAGTAGTCCACCGAGATCCTGCGCCAGCAACCGGAATTGCTGCGCGTGATGCATCTCGCGCAGCGCGTCCATCTGGCCTTCGGTATCGCCGTCGAAGGCTTGCAGGCGATTGCGGCATTCGATCGCGAATGCGGACCAGTCCGGCTCGGCCTTCAGCGCCACGTCGTCCAGCAACTCATCCATCAGCATGGGATGCCGCGTCAGGTATTGCGCGGCCCAGCCGCTGGCCGCCATCATCCGCACCACGCGTCCGAGTGCGTGCGGATACTCGGTCAGCAGCTCGAGATAGGCAGAACGCCGCGCGATGGCTTCGAAGAAATCGATCAGCCGGTTCAGCGTCAGCGAGCGGGCGCCGCCCTCGCGCGCCACCATCGGCAGCGCGGTGCGCATCAGCGCAAGCAGCTGGTTGCGACGTGTCTCCGGCAACGACTGCAGCCGTGTTGAACGCAGCGACAGCAGCAGCCGTTGCGCTGAAGCGGTCGGGTCGTCAAACGCCAGCGTGGACAGATAGATCGCAAGGCCTTCTTCATCGGCTGCGTCCAGCAGCGGCGCCGCCGTGGCGTCATCGTCACTGGCTTGCGGCGTCTTGTCCTCGAACATCGCATCAAACTGCGCGGCTACCCACTGGCTACATTCGTCATACGCCCGCTTTAACGCAGGCACGTCGTCGTAGCCCATCATCGCCGCGATGCGCTGGCGGTCTTCGTTGGAGGCGGGCAGCACATGCGTCTGCGCGTCGTCCAGATACTGGATCCGGTGCTCGAGGTTGCGCAGGAAGCGATAGGAATCGAATAGCCGTTCCACCACGTCCGGAGCGAGCAGCTTTTTCTCGGTCAGTGTGCGCAAGGTATTACGGGTCGAGCGGTCACGCAGTGCGGGATCACGGCCGCCGCGAATCAGCTGGAACACCTGCGACAAGAACTCGATCTCGCGGATGCCGCCGCGGCCCAGCTTCACGTTCACATCGCGTTCCGGATGGCGCGTCTCCTGTCGTACGACCTCGGCGCGGATCTGCGCGTGCATGTTGCGCAATGCCTTGATCGCGCCGAAATCGAGATAGCGCCGGTAGACGAAGGGCGTCACCAGCTTTTCCAGTTGTGCGATGTCGGCTGCGTGGCCTGTGATCGCGCGCGCTTTCACCCATGCATAACGTTCCCATTCTCGCCCCTGTGCGAGCAGGTAATCCTCCAGCATCGCAAAGCTGGCCGCTAGCGGACCCGATGCGCCGTTCGGGCGCAGCGCCATGTCGACGCGGAACGTGAAGCCGTCTTCAGTGATTTCGGCAATCTCAGCGATCAGCTTGCGTCCGAGTCGCGTGAAGAATTCATGGTTAGACAGCGGTCGCTGGTCGTCGCGTACCGTCACGGTGTCGCCACCTTCCGGATACAGGAAGATCAGATCGATGTCGGACGACACATTCAGCTCGCCTCCGCCCAGCTTGCCCATGCCGACTACGATCATCTGTTGCGGCAGGCCTGACTCGTCGCCGGTCGGCACGCCATGCGCGTCGGTCATGGCCGCATACAGGTCGTCGAGATGGGTGCGCAATGCAAAATCGGCAAAGGCCGAGATCGCCGCGACAACCTCCGACAGGTCGGCGCGGCCGGACAGGTCGCGCATCGCAATCGCACTGACCAGCAGATTACGCAGGCGCCGCATGGCAGCGCGCAGCGTTGGGGCGCCGGCTCGCTGCTCGTGCAGGCATTCAGCATAATCCAGCCGTGACAGCGTCTTCCCGCACAGCCGGTCCAGCTGGAGAGCGCGTGCCGGATCGGCAGCCAGCCAGCGCTCGACGAACCTTGATTGCAGCGGAGGGGTCAAAGAGAGGTTTGCGTTCATGATCGGGCGTTCAGTGGGGCAATACGAAGCGTGCGCCCGCTAGCAGGTATGATAATGATAAATTAGCGGGCGGGATCCGCCGGCTCTGAAGCGCGCCGCGCGGATCGAAAATTTTCCGACTGATGTCGACCCAGCCTGTTCAAACCCAAAGCCTCCGACAACGCCTGCTCAAGCCCGGGCGTTTGCTCCCTCTGGCAGTGGTTCGCGCTAACCGTGCCACCCATCACGCACTCACCCGGCTGATGCTGGTTGCGCTGGTCGCCTATTTTGTCTTTGCCGGGCTGTTTCTGGGCCTACGCTACATCGTGCTGCCCAATGTCGGACACTACAAACCGCAGGTGACGCAGCTGGCCAGCCAGTTGCTGAAGCGGCCGGTGCGCATCGAAGGTATCAGCGCCAGCTGGCTGGGCCTGAATCCGCGGCTGCAGCTGGATCAGGTGGTAATTTATGACGACAAGGGCGAGCGTGCGCTGCAGCTGCCCCGGGTGAATGCGACGCTGTCCTGGTTTTCCGTACTTGGCCAGCTGCGCCTGGCTTCACTGGAGCTGGTAAATCCGCATCTCGAAATCGAACGCGATCCTGCAGGGCGTTTGCGCGTTGCCGGCATCCTGGTCGACACCAAGCAGCCCGATGACGGCCCCGGACTCGACTGGCTGCTGGCACAACGTGAAATCACCATCCATGGCGGCACGCTGAAATGGACTGACCAGCGCCGTGCCGCTCCCGAGCTCAATCTGACCGATATTAGCTTCGCCTTGCGTAAACGCTGGCGGTCGCACCAGCTCGCGCTGCGTGCAACACCGCCATCGGCGCTGGCCGCACCCATCGACCTGCGCGCCGAGTTCGTCAGTCCGTCGTTCGGTGCGCGCAGTGGGGATTACGCGCAGTGGGTCGGTGAGCTCTACGCCGACTGGCGCAATACCGACCTCGACGGCTGGAAGCGCTATTTTGACCTGCCGTGGGAGCTGACCGGCGGCAAAGGGGCGGTACGCGCGTGGCTCAACTTCAATCGCGGCGTGATAGAAAATTTCACGGCCGACCTTGATCTGAAGGATGTCTCCGCGACGCTCGGCAAGGGACTGCAGCCGCTGCGGGTGCTGGATGTCAGTGGCCGTATCTCTGTCGGCGAAACCTCAAGCGGGCTGAAGCAGAAGCTGCTGTCATTCGGCGTGCAGGGACACAAGCTGGAGCTGAAGAATTTTTCTCTGCGCACCGAGCAGGGCTCGGTACTCCCACGCGTCACCGCAAGCCACTATCACACGGCGGCGGGCGCCGGACGACCCGAACGGCATGAACTGAAGATCGGCGAGCTCGATCTCGGGGCGCTCGTGCATCTTGCTGCCTACCTGCCGCTGTCACCCGAGGAGCGCGAATTGCTGGACGATTTCGCGCCGCGCGGGCAGTTGCGCAATTTCGCCGCGCGCTGGGACGGCGCCGCGCCGGGTGCGGGCAATTACCGCGTCAGCGGCAGCTTCTCGCAGCTGTCATTGCGCGAGCGCATTCCCACCGATGGCAGTGCCGCCGTGCCGGGTTTTGAAGGGCTGTCCGGCGAAATCGACGCGAACCAGGACGGTGGCCGCGTCAGGCTGAGGGGCGAGCGCAGCATGCTGAGGCTGGCGAACTATCTCAACGAGTCCAATCTGATCTTCGATGAGCTGGCGCTATCGGGCAGCTGGTCGTTCCGCAACAATCGCAAGCAGCTGGCACTGCAGGTCAGTGACATGGAGTTTCTGCAGGCCGGGCTGCGCGGTCGCATGGACGCCAGCCATGTGCTGCCGTGGCCGCTGGACCCCCGCAAGCTCGGCGAGATCGACCTGAAAGCGAGCTTCCCCAGCGTTCGGCTGGCGCAAGTTGTCGGTTACCTGCCGTCAGCTGCGGGGGTCGACACCCGTGACTGGATGACCGCGGCGCTGCAGGATGGTCAGGCCAACGACGTCAGCCTCGTGATCCGCGGCGACCTGGATAAATTTCCGTTTGTGACGACGGCCGGCTCAGCAGGGTCTAGCGGCGTCTTCCGCGTCAGTGCGCAGGTGGTACGTGGCAAGCTGAGTCCGGCACCGGATGAACTCGGGCCGGACCGGCGCACGCCACAGTGGCCGAAGATCGAGGACATCTCGGGCCGAATCACGATTGACCGCAACCGGCTGCAGGTCCATGCGGACACCGCCCGGACCCTGGGCGTGCCACTGTCCGCCGTCGATGTGGTGATTCCCGATTTCTTCGCCGACCATCCGGTGCTCGAGATATCGGGTGTTGCAAACGGTGCGCTGCAGCCCATGCTGAACTATGTGAATGCCACACCGATCGCTGGCTGGATCGGCGATTTTACCGACGAGGCGCGCGGCGCCGGAAATGCACGCGTGAACCTGAAGATGCAATTGCCGCTGACCGATGTCGGCGAGCCGTCGGTTCAGGGCAGCGTGCGCCTGAGCGGTAACGATGTGCAGTTGTGGCGTGCGCTGCCGGCCGTCACGCTGCTGCATGGCGAGATCGGATTTTCCGACCAGGGTTTCCAGCTGACGGGCATGCAGGGCAGCTTTGCAGGCGGGCCCATCTTGCTGTCGGGCGGCACGCAGCCAGACGGCAGTACCGCAGTGAAGATTGACGGTAACGTCACTGCCGACGGCATCATCCGCGCTGCGCCCGGTGCTGAGGTGCGACGGATCGCGCGCCGACTCTCAGGCGCTGCCCGCTACACGGCGAACGTCAAGGTACGCAACGAGAAGCTTGAGTTCGCGCTAGAGTCTTCGCTGGCCGGTATGGCGATGGATTTGCCGGCGCCACTGCAGAAAGTGGCCGCCGCATCGCTGCCATTCCGTCTGGCTGTGGTGCCGTCCGACTCTGTGCAGGAAGGTGAGGATATCCGCGTGAGTCTGGGTCGTTCGATATCGGCGCGTTACCTGCGGCAGCGCACGTCAGCAAAAAATGCGCCGTGGCGACTGGTACGCGGTGCGATCGGTGTGAATGCCGCGCCCGTCCTACCGGAAACCGGCGTCGCACTGACGGCCAGCCTGTCGACGCTGAACATCGATGCATGGCGCAATCTGGTCGGCAATCTCGGCAGCGAGAGTTCGACATCAGGCGACAGTACCGCTGCCATTGCGGCCGACTACCTGCTGCCCGATCTGGTGAGCCTGCGTGCCGGTGAGCTGACTTTCGCCGACCATACCATCGAGAATGTGGCGGTGGGCATATCGCGCATACGCAATGGCTGGCAATTCAGCGTCAGTTCGGAAGAGGTCGTCGGACGTTTCAGCTGGGAAGACCTGCTATCCGAGCGCGGCGCGGGCAAGCTGAGTGCGCGCCTGTCGAAGCTGAGGATCGAGCAGAACACCGCGTCAGACGTGACCGAGATCCTGAGCGGACGCAAGGCTGCGTTTACCGAGCTGCCGGGGCTCGACGTCGTGGTCGAGAACTTCGAACTGCGTGGCATGCGCCTGGGCCGTCTTGAGCTGATTGCCACCAATGCGGGCCTGTCGTCGATGCCCGGCCGGCGCGAGTGGCGGATCAGCCGGCTGGCGCTGATGAACCCGGGTGCCAGCATGGTCGCAACAGGACAGTGGCAGACTGGCCTGACCGGCGGGCAGACAATCATGAATTACGAGCTCGACATCACCGATGCCGGCAAGCTGCTCGACCGCATTGGTTTTGAGCGCACGCTCAAGGGCGGCAAAGGCCACCTGGAGGGCGAACTGAGCTGGCTCGGCGATCCGGCGACCTTTGATTTTCCATCGATGTCCGGCAGCTTCAGCCTGAAGCTGGGCGCCGGCCAGTTCCTGAAAGCCGACCCCGGTGCGGCCAAGCTACTGGGTGTGATGAGCCTCCAGTCGCTCCCCCGCCGGCTGACGCTGGATTTCCGTGATGTCTTCTCCGAGGGCTTCAGCTTCGACTCGATCGCCAGCACGGCGACGATAACGCGAGGCATGCTGACCAGTGACAGCTTCAAGATGCGCGGACCGCAAGCGCTGGTATTGATGGATGGTACCGTCGATCTTTCTCAGGAGACGCAGAACCTGAACGTGGTGGTGGTGCCCGACCTGAATGCCGGCGGCGCGTCGGTGCTGTACGGACTGGTTGTCAACCCGGTGATCGGGCTCGGCACCTTCCTTGCGCAATACGTGCTGAAAAATCCGCTGTCCGCAGCGCTGACGCAGGAATACCAGATCACCGGTCCCTGGCGCGACCCGATCATTAAAAAAGTAGCGAGCCGCCGCAAGCTGCCGGCCGATGCAGAAGCGAGCAAGCCATGATGGCGAACCAGAGGAGTGACGCGATGGCAGATGACACCGGCGGCCGCCGCTTCAACGTAGCCGCAATCCAGATGATCTCCACGCCGGAGCCTGAAGAGAACCGGCGTACCGCCGAGCGACTAGTGCGCGAGGCCGCTGCTTCCGGTGCCCGGGTGATCCTGCTGCCCGAGTACTGGGCCATTCTCGGCCACCGCGATACTGACAAGCTCGCGCATGGCGAGGAGCCCGGCGACGGGCCACTGCAGCATTTCCTGTCGGGGCTTGCGAAGCAGGCTGGCGTCTGGCTGCTGGGCGGTACGGTGCCGCTGCGCTCAGCAGAGCCGGGCAAGGTGTTGAACTCGCTCCTGGCCTGGGCGCCGGACGGCTCGCTGGCCGCGCGCTATGACAAGATCCATCTGTTCGGCTTCAACCGAGGCGAAGAGTCCTTCGACGAGTCGCGCACCATTGTCCCCGGAAATCAGATCGGCTTGCTGGAGACGCCATTCTCGCGCATCGGGCTGTCGATCTGCTACGACCTGCGTTTCCCTGAGCTCTACCGTGCGATGGGCCACTGCGACCTGCTGGTGATGCCGGCAGCCTTCACCTACACCACCGGTCGCGCGCACTGGGAGATCCTGCTGCGCGCGCGGGCGATCGAGAACCAGTGCTTCGTGCTCGCGGCCGCGCAGGGCGGGCACCATCCGAATGGCCGGCAGACCTGGGGACACAGCATGCTGGTTGATCCCTGGGGAGAGATCCGCGCACAGCTGGCCGAAGGCGAGGGCATCGTCAGCGGCGAGGTCGATCGGGACTGGATCGACGGCGTGCGTGCCAGCCTGCCAGCACTGCAACATCGGAAGCTGTAGCGCCGGAATCCGTAGCGGCGCAGTCTTATGGCCGCGAAGCCGGCAAGGCCCGGCGCGATCCATTAGAATCGGGGTTCGACTTTTCCCTGCCCGATTCCCCATGAAAATCATCGAACCCAACCTGCACGCACAAGCCGCTGCCAGCAACATCCTGCTGACACCGTATGGCCTCGACGAGGGCAAACTGCTGTCCGTGTTGGGCTCGATTTTTACGCACAAGGTCGACTACGCTGACCTGTATTTCCAGCATACCAAGAGCGAGAGCTGGAGCCTGGAAGAGGGCATCGTTAAGACTGGCAGCTTCTCGATCGACCAGGGCGTTGGTGTGCGCGCAGTGTCTGGCGACAAGACTGCCTTTTCGTATTCCGATGACATTTCCGAGCGCGCACTGCTGGAAGCCGCTGCTGCTACGCGCACGATCGCGCGGCAAGGTGCCGGTCGCATCAAGGTCGCTTCTTCTATTCGTCCGGGATCGGCACGCGCACTGTATCTGCAGAGAGATCCGGTGGTGTCGCTTGATGCAACTGCCAAGGTGAAGCTGCTCGAAAAGCTAGAGCGTATCGCGCGTGCGAAAGACCCGCGCATCGTGCAGGTGATGGCCGGTCTGTCCGGAGAACATGATGTGGTGCTGGTTGTCCGCAGCGATGGTGTGATTGCCGCCGACATTCGTCCGCTGGTCAGGTTGTCGCTGACTGTGATTGCCGAGCAGGACGGCCGGCGCGAAATCGGTACCGCCGGTGGTGGCGGTCGCTATGACTTTAGCTATTTCAGCGACGAACTGCTGGAGAAGTACGCAAGCGATGCCGTCAATTCCGCGCTGACCAATCTGGATGCGCGACCCGCACCGGCCGGCCCGATGACGGTCGTACTCGGCCCGGGCTGGCCCGGCGTGTTGCTGCACGAGGCGATCGGCCACGGCCTTGAGGGCGATTTCAATCGCAAGGGCTCGAGCGCATTTTCCGGTCGTATTGGCGAGCGCGTTGCAGCCAAAGGCGTGACCGTCGTTGACGACGGCACGCTGGCTGACCGCCGCGGCTCGCTGAACGTCGACGATGAAGGCCATCCGACGCAGTGCACGACGCTGATCGAAGATGGCATCCTGCGCGGCTATATTCAGGACACGCTGAATGCGCGGCTGATGAAGATGCCGGCCACCGGCAATGGCCGCCGTGAGTCGTATGCGCACTTGCCGATGCCACGCATGACCAATACCTACATGCTCGCTGGTGATCGTGATCCGGACGAGATCATCGCGTCGGTAAAGAAGGGGCTGTACGCGGTGAATTTCGGCGGCGGCCAGGTCGATATCACCAACGGCAAGTTTGTGTTCTCCGCCAGCGAGGCATGGATGATCGAGGATGGCAAGCTTGCGTACCCGGTGAAGGGCGCGACCCTGATCGGTAACGGGCCTGATGTACTCAACCGCGTATCGATGATCGGCAAGGATATGAAACTCGACTCCGGCGTTGGTGTCTGCGGCAAGGATGGCCAGAGTGTGCCCGTCGGTGTTGGCCAGCCGACGCTGCGGATCGAGGAGCTGACCGTAGGCGGAACGGGCTGATTGCCATTCTGGCAGCGTCACTTGCCAAAGCGGCTGATTTATAGCACCATCGTCCTTCAATTGAATCTGAAGGGTTGGAAACTGATGCCCGTTCTGCGCTTTTACTTTTACTTTTACTTTAGCTACCCCAGCCCCAGGGCGGTGGAGAAGCGGTAAGTTCACGTAAAAGACAGAACCGAAACCGAATCTTGAAAACCGCCAGGAATGGCGGTTTTTTACTTTTAGCGTACCGATTACCCGAATCATTCCTGGAGAAGCTATGCCCCGTACCGACGACCTGAGGATTAGAGAATTGAAGGAATTGACGCCGCCGTCGCACCTGATCCGGGAATTCCCCTGTTCGGAAAAAATCGCGAACGTGACTGCGAATGCACGCACGGCGTTGCATCGCATCCTGCATGGCCAGGACGATCGTCTGATGGTCGTCATCGGCCCATGCTCGATTCACGACACCAAGGCCGGCATGGAGTATGCGCGCGGCCTGGCCGAGCAGCGCGAGCGTTTCAAGGATGACCTCGAGATTGTGATGCGCGTCTACTTCGAGAAGCCGCGTACTACGGTCGGCTGGAAGGGTCTGATCAACGACCCCTACCTTGATGGCAGCTTCCGCATCAACGACGGTCTGCGCATCGCGCGCGAGCTACTGATGCAGATCAATGAGCTGGGCCTGCCGGCCGGCACCGAATTCCTCGACGTGATCAGCCCGCAGTACATTGCCGACCTGATCAGCTGGGGTGCGATCGGCGCGCGTACGACCGAGTCGCAGGTACATCGTGAACTGGCGTCGGGGCTATCGTGTCCGGTTGGCTTCAAGAATGGTACCGACGGCAATATCAAGATCGCCGCGGATGCGATCAAGGCGGCTTCACAGCCGCACCACTTCCTGTCGGTCACCAAGGGCGGCCACTCGGCGATCGTATCGACTAGCGGCAATGAGGATTGCCACATCATCCTGCGTGGCGGCAAGGCGCCGAACTATGACGCGGCCAGTGTTGAGGAAGCCAGCATTGCACTTGGTGCGAATGGCCTGTCGCAGAAGCTAATGATCGATGCATCGCACGCGAACAGCTCGAAGAAGCCGGAGAACCAGGTACCAGTCTGCGCCAATATCGGCGAGCAGGTCGCTGCCGGAGACGACCGCATCATCGGCGTGATGGTCGAATCGCATCTGGTCGGCGGCCGTCAGGATCTGGTGCCGGGCAAAGAACTGACTTACGGCCAGTCCATCACCGATGGCTGCATCGACTGGGACAGCAGCCTGCAGGTGCTGGCGAATCTGGCCGCCTCCGTGCGGCAGCGTCGTCTGCGCAGCGAGGCAGAATAAGTCACGCGTGAATCGCCATGTAAATGTAAAAGGCCAGTTCAAAACCTGAACTGGCCCTTTTTACTTCAGCGTTCGTGCTACCGGTGCGTCAGTCGCGGAAGTTATTGAATTCCAGTGGCAGGTCGGTCACCTCTTTCTTCAGCAGCGCAATTGTCGTTTGCAAGTCATCGCGCTTCGCACCCTGCACCCGCAGCGCGTCGCCCTGAATGCTGGCCTGTACCTTGATCTTGCTGTCCTTGATCAGACGCTGGATCTTTTTCGCCGCCTCGGACTCGATACCGTTCTTTACCTTGATCACTTGCTTGACCTTGTCACCGCCGATCTTCTCGATCTTGCCGATATCAAGGAAGCGCACATCGACGTTCCGCTTGCTCATCTTGGTCGTTAGAACATCACGCACCTGGCTGAGCTGGAATTCGCTGTCGGCGTAGGCCGTCAGTTCGCGCTCCTTTTGCTCGATACGGGCATCGCTACCCTTGAAATCGAAGCGGGTCGTGATCTCCTTGTTCGCCTGGTCGACCGCATTCTTCACCTCAACCTGACTGGCTTCGGAGACGACGTCAAATGATGGCATGGGGATCCTCCTGATAAATAAGCAATGCCGCGCATTATAGAGGAGCAGCTCCGTTGGCCGGAATGTCCGCCGGTATAATCGGGCGCCTATGGCCATCTCCCTTGATATCCGGCATGACCAGTCGCTGCGCGACCTGAATACCTTCGGCATCGATGTCAAGGCGGCGACCTTGCTGCGTGTCACCAGCATCGATGATCTGAAGGCGGTATGTGCTGCCCCGACGCTGAATGTGATACGTCGGCTGGTACTCGGTGGCGGCAGCAACCTGCTGCTACTGGGTGATGTCGACGGACTGGTGCTGCAGATGGCGAACCTCGGGATCGCCGTCACCGGCGAGGACGAGCAGCAGGTGTTCGTGACTGCGCAGGCTGGCGAAAACTGGCATCGCTTCGTGCAATGGACCATCGATCATGGATTTCCGGGGCTGGAGAACCTGTCGCTGATTCCGGGTAGTGTCGGCGCTTCACCGATCCAGAATATCGGCGCGTACGGCAGCGAAATGGCTGACTGTTTTCATTCGCTGCGGGCATTTGATTTCGATAGCGGCGAGATGCTGTCGCTGGCGAAGAAGGATTGTGGCTTCGGCTATCGCGATAGCGTGTTCAAGCACGCACTGCGCGATCGCATAGCAATCGTTGACGTGACCTTTGCATTACCGAAGCGCTGGCAGCCGAACCTGCGCTACGCAGAGCTGGCGACCGAGATGGCCGCGCGTGGTATCGCCGATCCCACTGCAAAAGACATTAGCGATGCTGTGATCGCAATTCGCAGCCGCAAGCTGCCCGATCCTGCAAAGATTGGTAATGCCGGCAGCTTTTTCAAGAATCCAGTGGTGACCGCAGAGCAGCGCAATGCGCTATTGGCGAAGTACCCGTCGCTGGTCAGCTATGCGCAGGCAGACGGCAGCTACAAGCTTGCGGCCGGCTGGCTGATCGATCAGTGCGGATGGAAGGGCAAGTCCATTGGTGCAGCCGGTGTGCATGAGAAGCAGGCGCTGGTGCTGGTCAATCGCGGCGGTGCCAGCGGCGGGGAGATCCTGAAGCTTGCGAAGGCTATTCGCGATGACGTCTATGCAAGCTTCGGCGTGCTGCTTGAGCCGGAGCCCGTACTGGTCTGAGTTTTATCATTTCAGAAGCTGCGCGGGCTCTCTTCGCTTCGCCAGAAGTTCGATCGCCTTCTTGTCGAAAGAGATGAGGCTTTCACCGCCCAGCCAGCCGCTGCGGCTTGGTTCATTTTCTCGATCGTCGCAATCTTGCGGGTTTTGCCTGCAAGAAGTTCGATAAAGCGATCGATGGAGCGAGTCGGTTGTGCGGCCCTGATCCGCAGTTCGCCATTGGGCAGCTTTTCTATATCAATCCGCTATCCGAGAGTGCGGCAGGCTTCTGTGATCGCATGCAATTCCGGAATCTTTACGCCGTGATGTAAGAGCAAGATTTTGAGCCTTGTCATGCTGCACTCCGCAGCCTTGTCGGAAGGGCAGAACGCTAACAGCAAGAAGGAAAGGGTGGAGCTGGCATGCGCCAGATGCATAATTAAAATGCACCTGGCGTGGGGGAGGGCGATTAAAGGTCGGTTATCAGCCGAAGTGGCAAACGTAATCCAGCGTCTCGATCGTCTCGATATCGAAGCTCGAGTTACCCGGTACATTGAAGCTCTGGCCACCTTCGTAGGTGGTCCACTCGGTTTCGCCTTTGAGACGAACGCGGCATTTGCCGGCGTTCAGCTCCATGATCTCCGGTGCGCCGGTATTGAACACCAGCGTCGACGGGAAGATCACACCGACGGATTTCTTCGTACCATCGGCAAATACCACGGTGTGCGACACACACTTGCCGTCGAAGTAGACATTCGCCTTCCTCACCACGGACACGTTGTCGAATTGATTGCTCATTGTTTTTCCTTTGCTTTCTTGCTTGGCGTTGATTCGTTTTACTGGCCGCGCTTGATCCGCGCATTCGCCGCAATGCGCATGCGCAGCGCATTCAGCTTGATGAAGCCACCGGCATCCGCCTGGTTGTACGCGCCGCCGTCTTCATCAAAGGTGGCGATGGTTTGATCGAACAGCGAGTCGGTCTTCGAGTCGCGCGACACGACGATCACATTGCCCTTGTACAGTTTCAAGCGTACCCAGCCATTGACCGTCTGCTGCGTGTGGTCGATCAGGGTCTGCAGCGCGACGGGCTCCGGTGCCCACCAGTAGCCGTTATAGATCAGCGATGCATAGCGCGGCATCAGGTCGTCCTTCAGATGCGCGACTTCGCGGTCCAGCGTGATCGACTCGATCGCACGGTGCGCGCGCAGCATGATCGTGCCGCCGGGCGTTTCATAGCAGCCGCGCGACTTCATGCCGACGTAGCGGTTCTCGACCAGGTCCAGACGGCCGATGCCATTCTTGCCGCCGAGGCGGTTCAGTTCGGTCAGGACTGTGGCCGGGCTCATCTTCTTGCCGTTCAGCGCGACGATGTCGCCCTTGGCGAATTCGATGTCCAGGTACTCGGCCTCATTCGGTGCGGCCTCGGGGCTGACGGTCCAGCGCCACATCGATTCCTCTGCCTCGGCGCCTGGGTTCTCCAGATGGCGGCCTTCATAGCTAATGTGCAGCAGGTTCGCATCCATCGAGTACGGCGCGCCGCCGTTCTTGTGCTTCATGTCGATTTCGATGCCGGCGTCCTCTGCGTATTTCAGCAGCTTCTCGCGCGACAGCAGATCCCACTCGCGCCACGGCGCAATGATCTTCACGTTCGGCATCAGCGCATACGCACCGAGTTCAAAACGTACCTGGTCATTGCCCTTACCGGTTGCGCCATGCGAGATCGCGTCAGCACCGGTCTCTTTCGCAATCTCGATCAGGCGTTTCGCGATCAGCGGGCGTGCGATCGATGTACCCAGCAGGTATTCGCCCTCGTACACGGTGTTTGCGCGGAACATCGGGAAAACGAAGTCGCGTACGAACTCTTCGCGCACGTCATCGATGAAGATGTTCTCCGGCTTGATGCCAAACTTGATCGCCTTTGTGCGCGCCGGCTCCAGCTCTTCACCCTGACCGAGGTCGGCGGTGAAAGTGACGATCTCGCAGTGATAGTGATCCTGCAGCCACTTCAGAATGACGGAGGTATCGAGGCCGCCCGAGTAGGCGAGCACGACTCTCTTGATGTCGCTCATGTTGTTGTCTTCCTTAGTTCCGATATTCAAACTTTGCCGAGCACGAGGTATTCGAGCAGGGCTTTCTGTACATGCAGCCGGTTCTCGGCTTCGTCCCAGACGACTGACTGCGGGCCGTCGATCACGTCGGCCGCGACTTCTTCGCCGCGATGCGCAGGCAGGCAATGCATGAACAGTGCGTCCTTATGGGCGCGATGCATCTTGTCGCTGTCGACGATCCAGCCTGCGAAGGCTTTCAGTCGTTCCGCGTTCTCTTGTTCATAGCCCATGCTGGTCCAGACGTCGGTGGTGACGAGGTCGGCCCCTTCGCAAGCGTCGGCCGGGTTCTTGAACACGGTGTAGCGCGTATTGTTCTGAGAGACTAGCACCGGGTCGATGTCGTAGCCGGCGGGGGTCGATACGTTCACATGGAAGCCGAACACTTCGGCAGCTTGCAGCCACGAGTACAGCATGTTGTTTGCGTCGCCGATCCATGCGACGGTTTTGCCGGCGATGGAGCCGCGGTGCTCGATGTAGGTAAAGACGTCGGCGAACACCTGGCACGGGTGGTGTTCATTGGTCAGGCCGTTGATCACCGGCACACGGGAGTTGGCAGCAAAGCGCTCGATGATCTCCTGGCCGAAGGTGCGGATCATGATGATGTCGCACATGCGGGACATCACCTGCGCCGCATCTTCAACCGGTTCGCCACGGCCAAGCTGGCTGTCGCGGGTGTTCAGGTAAATGGCCGCGCCGCCGAGCTGGTGCATGCCGGCCTCAAACGATAGTCGGGTCCGGGTCGAATTCTTTTCGAACACCATCACCAGCGTGCGGTCCAGCAGCGGATGATGCGGCTCGTAGTTCTTGAACTTGCGCTTGATGATCTTGGTGCGCTCGATCAGATAGTCGTACTCGGCCAGCGTCAGGTCAGCAAACGTCAGGTAGTGTTTGATTGCCATAAATGAAATCGGCGGCCAGCCAGCGGCTGCCGCCGAATCTTTTTAACTTGTTGGATTATAAGGGTTTTTGTCGGTTGGCGACAGTGTTCGAGCGTGCTCAGACTTGTTTGAGAATGCTGGCAACGTCGCGCGAGTGATGCAGAAGGCGCGCCAAAATTAATTGCCCGTCTTGCTCCTGATAGAAAAGAAGATAGGGAAAAGTATCGGTCTGAATGCAGCGGAGTCCCGGAATGCCCAGCATATGCCGGTATCTGGGCGAGCCCACCGAGGGGAATTCCCTCAGGAGCCGGACTGCATCGCCGAAGGCCACCAGAAACTTTATGGCCAGTGTGGCAGATTCCAGTTCATAGAAGTCGGCAGCGTCCTCGACATCGCGGGACAGGCACCGGGCCTTTCGGATTCGCCTCATTTGTGGCAGGCGGCTCTTTGTCTTACGCCTTCCTTCAGGAATTCTAGCCAGCCGTCGTCAGCTTCTCCGTCGTCGCCTGACTCCAGACCTTCCAGAATCAATTGCCGAAGTACCCTGATGGCCACAGGATCTTTTTCGATCAAGTCTGCCGACACGTCGCTTGTCAGCGCGGCCCGCCCGTGATTGGCCAAGGGAGCTCGTTGCGCTGTTGTCTCGGTGTCCAGGGCCGGTGCCATCGCTGATCTCCCTTCAGGCCATTCGTGGTTTGTTGCAAGGGCCCAGCTTCTCACCCGCGTTTGATTCCAACAAGTGATTTCGATGGCTTTTCCGGCTCAGCGATACCCCGGCTTCTGCAGCGACTCATGGCGCAGCTGCAGATACAGCTGATGCCGCGCCGCGTCGATCTTGTCCTCGCTCACTGCCTGCAGGATCGCGCAGCCGGGCTCGGCTACATGGTGGCAGTTGTAGAAGCGGCAGAGGCCGAGATGGGGCGCAAACTCGGGAAAAGCGCGTTCGAGCATGCCTTCGCTCAGGTGGTATAGCCCGAATTCCTGAAAGCCGGGTGAATCAATCACCGAGGTCGTTTCATCGATGGTGTATAGCCGTGTGAATGTCGTCGTGTGCTTGCCGCTGTCCAGCCGCCGCGAAATCTCGCGTACGGCGATGTCTGCATCTGGCACCAGCAGGTTCACCAGCGACGACTTGCCCATGCCGGACTGGCCGATCAGGATCGTCGACTGTCCTTGCAGCAGCGGGCGCAATATTTCCAGCGTCTGTGATGGATCGTCCTTCGCACTGACTTCATGCACCGGATAACCGAGCGCTGCATACGAAGCGACCCGCTCGCGCGCGGCCTCGCGCTGTGCATCAAGGTCGATCTTGTTCAGCAGCAGATACGCGCGGATGCCGGCGGCCTCGGCGGCGACCAGAGAGCGTGACACGAGGTCATCCGAGAAGCCCGGCTCGGTTGCAACGACGATGAACAACTGGCTCACGTTCGCTGCCAGCAGCTTGGACTTGAACTGGTCGGAGCGATACAACAGCGTCGTGCGCGGCAGGATGGCCTCGATCACGCCCTGGTCGGCCGAGGTCGGGTGGAAGCGTACGCGGTCGCCGGTAGCGACATCGCTCCTCTTACCACGCGTAACGCATTGCCACAGCTGGCCGTCAGCCTGCGCGAGATAATGCCTGCCGTGCGCGGCGACGATCAGGCCTTGCCGTTCCGCCATGCAGCTTGCTGGAAGACGTTATCGATTTTGGCCGCGCAGATGAAATCGTTCTCTGACAATCCGCCCTTGCCACCGTTCACCGAGTGCGTGTCATATTTCACCGTACAGCGGTTATAGCCGACGATCAGTTCGGGATGATGGTCTTCACGATGGATGGTGTCGGCGATCGCGTTCACAAATGCGATCGTCTCGTGGTAGCCGGCAAAGCGGAACTGGCGCACCAGCCGGCCATCTTCGACGGTCCAGTCCGGCAGTACCGAGAGTGCCTCGCGAACCTGGCTGTCACTGGCCGCATCGGTACGGTGCCGACAGGCGGATTGCAGAAGCCCGGCCAGCGTCAGCATGTTCAGGCGCCCAGCAGCTTCTGCACCCGCACGCTCGCCGGCGGGTGTGAATCGTAGAACGCCGAGTGCAGCGGATCCGGCGTCAGCGTCGACGCATTGTCCTCATACAGCTTGACCAGTGCCGAGATCAGGTCCTGCGAATTGCTGTGCGTCGCTGCGAAGGCGTCGGCTTCAAATTCGTTCTTGCGCGACGTGATCGACAGCAGCGGCGAGAACAGGAAAGTGAAAACCGGCAGCACGAACATGAACAGGATCAGTGCCATCGCATCGTTACCGCCTTCCATCAGCGGCGTCACGCCAAGGCCGGTGTAGAACCACGCCTGATTTTTCAGCCAGCCCAGCAGCGCGAGAAAGCCCAGCGAGATCACGAACATCACGATGACTCGCTTGATCACATGATTCAGCTTGAAATGCCCGAGCTCGTGCGCAAGCACTGCCTCGATCTCATTCGGCGCCAGGCGCGAGAGCAGGGTGTCGAAAAACACGATGCGCTTGGCTGCACCAAAGCCGGAGAAGTAGGCATTGCCGTGCGCGCTGCGGCGCGAGCCGTCCATCACGAACAGGCCCTTGCTGGCGAAGCCAACGCGCTTCATCAGTCCCTCGATGCGCTGCTTCAGGCTGTCATCCTCGAGGGGCGTGAACTTGTTAAATAGCGGCGCAATCAGGCTCTGATAGAAACCAAGCATAAACACCTGGAAGCCGCACCACAGCAGCCATGCATACAGCCACCACAGCGAGCCGGCCTTGTCCATTAGCGTGAGCGTGACCCACAATAGCGGCAGGCCGATCAGGGCGCCGATGAAGCTGCTCTTGACGAGATCGGAGAAGAACAGCCCGGGCGACATTTTGTTGAAGCCGAAACGCTCTTCCAGACGGAACTGTTTGTAGTAGTCAAACGGCAGGTCGATCACGCCGGAGATCACCGCGACGGCGACGATCAGTGCGATCTGGTAGCTCATGCCGCCACCTACGCTGGCGCCCAGCGTATCCGACAGCCATTGCAGGCCACCGAGCAGCGTGAAGCCGATCAGCACGACCGCATTCAAGACCAGCAGCACGATCTTCAATCGGGTCTTCGCGATCGTGTAGTCGGCCGCTTTCTGGTGCGCAGCCAGCGGGATCTTGGCGGCGAACTGTTCCGGCACGGCGTTGCGGTGCACGGCAATATGACGAATATGACGCGATGCCAGCCACAGCTTGACCGCGAGCGTGGCCAGCAGGAAGGCGGCGAACAACAGAGAGAAGCTGTGTGAATCCATGGGGTGCGTGTGAGAAAATACGGGTTTTGCACATGCATGGCCCAAGGGCCAGCACGCTAACGAATCAAGATTATGTCACAAGCAAATGAAGCTCATCAGGCGCCGGCCGCGCGCCCCAACGAGTTCAATCTGGTCTGGATCGACATGGAGATGACCGGCCTTGACCCTGACCATGACAGGGTCATCGAAGTCGCTGCCATCGTCACCGACCCCCATCTTAACGTGCTGGCCGAGGGGCCGGTATTCGCGATCCACCAGTCCGACGAGGTACTCGACGGTATGGATGCGTGGAACAAGGGCACGCATGGTCGCTCCGGCCTGATTGACCGTGTGAAGACATCGACAGTCACCGAGGCGCAGGCCGAGGCGGCCATGATCGAGTTCCTGAAGCAGTACGTACCGGCCGGGAAGTCGCCGATGTGCGGCAATTCCATCTGCCAGGACCGCCGCTTCATGGCACGCCACATGCCGAAGCTCGAGAGCTTTTTCCACTACCGGAATCTCGATGTGTCGACGCTGAAAGAGCTGTGCCGCCGCTGGCGGCCCGAGCTGATCGCCGGCTTCAAGAAGCACCAGTTGCACACTGCGTTGGCCGACATCCGTGAGTCGGTGGAAGAGCTGCAGTATTACCGCGAACACTTCATCAAGGGCTGAGCCTGTCTTCCTTTCCGACACTCTTTACTGTCTGCCGTGCTGCCGCCTTGGCAGCGGCCTAACAAGACAGGCTCAAAGAGGTGTGGTCATCTTGCCAGCGTGCGCTTTCCAGAAGCGCTCAATCTGCGGTATCGACGCTTCGACTTCAATGGCCAGCTTGTGGCATTTGATCGGATCGTCGACCAGCTCCAGTTCGTCTTCTTCGATTTCCTCGGCACCGAGCAGATTGATCGCATGCAGAAGCTGCGCCTGCGGCGAATCGCGCAGTGCCTGCCACGCATTCGCACGCAGGCTCACGCCTTCGAGAAAGCCCCAGCACCAGGCTTCCGCATCCAGCACTTCCTTGCCCTTCCACTGATGCACCGAAAACAGCGGTTCGAAATCCCGCGGCGCGACTTCGAAGGTCACCACGATTTCCTGTAGCGAGCGCAATAGCAGCTCGCGAATGCGTGCGGCCTGCTGTTCATTGCGGAAGTCGGGGGCATCCTCGGGCGACGGGCCCCAGATGCGCGGTAGCCATTCCTCGGCGTTGATGCGTTCCGGACCGACCGCGATCGCGGTCAGGTAGCCGTGCAGCGCATCCATCGCCATCGTTTCATCGCCGCAGCGATCGGACATCAGGAAGCGGTCGAGTTCGTCAAATTCTTTTTCAGTCAGCAAGGGTTCTGCAGCCATGGTGCTTGCTCGGGAAAATATTTCACCCGAGTTTACCTCTAATACGGTCGCTGTCCGGTTCGCGACTACAATCGGCCGATGACTTCCTCACTCTCGCATGCTTTTTACGAACTCTCGCCCGATACCGTGCTTGATGCGCTGGATGCCGTCGGCCTGCGCGGCGATGGCCGCCTGCTCGCGTTAAACAGCTATGAAAACCGCGTCTACCAGGTTGGCATGGAGGACGGTCCGCCGGTGGTGGCGAAGTTTTACCGGCCGCTGCGCTGGAGCGATGCAGCGATCCTGGAAGAACACGCGTTTGTCGCCGAGCTACATACGGCAGAGATCCCGGTGGTGCCGCCGCTTGCGCTGGCGGGCGCGACCTTGCATGCGCATCACGGCTATCGCTTCGCGGTGTTTCCGCGCCAGGGCGGCCGCGCACCTGAACTCGATGCTCCGGGCACGCTCGAGTGGCTCGGCCGCTTTATGGGACGCATTCATGCGGTGGGCGCGATCCGTTCATTCTCGGCCCGCCCTGCACTCGACCTGCAGACCTTCGGCGAAGAGCCGCGGGACTGGCTGCTGGCACAAGACATGGTCCCGCCGGATCTGCGCGAGAGCTGGAGCGCGATCAGCCGGCTGGCGCTGGACGGAGTTCGGCGCTGTTACGACCGCGCCGGCGACGTGCAGCTGATCCGGCTGCACGGCGACTGCCATCCCGGCAACGTGCTGTGGACCGATGCCGGTCCGCATTTCGTTGATTTTGACGACAGCCGGACCGGACCGGCACTGCAGGACCTGTGGATGCTGCTGTCTGGTGATCGTGCCGAGATGGGCGTGCAGCTGGCCGACCTGCTGGCGGGCTATGAGGATTTTTGTGAATTCGACCAGCGTGAGCTGTATTTGCTGGAAGCGCTGCGCACGCTGCGCCTGTTACATTATTCGGCGTGGCTGGCCATGCGCCGGGAAGATCCTGCGTTCCAGCAGGCCTTTCCATGGTTTAGTACAGTTCGCTACTGGCAAGACCGTATCCTTGAACTGCACGAGCAGGTCGCACTGATGGATGAGGCACCACTTTGGCCAATTTGACCAAAGTCAATTTTTTTGACCGTTCGTTTTGCTAGATTGATCCGCACGACAAACCGAGGGGGAGACTGGCCATGTTCAAGAAAATCCTGGTACCGACCGATGGTTCGGCACTATCCGAAAAGTCGGCCAATGCTGCGCTGAAGTTCGCATCTAGCATGGGAGCGTCCGTTGTGGGTCTTGCTGTGGCCGAAGCCTATCCGTTCATGCTGATGCCCGAAGCCGGCGCGATGGTCGATCTGTCAACCTATGAAGAGCTGCAGGACAAGTCGGCGCAGCAGGCGATGGAGCGGCTCAAAGCGATGGCTGCTACGGCCGGTGTCAACTGCGAGGTGATCTCGACCCGCGGCGTACATCCGTATGAGGAGATCATCAATACCGCGACCGCAAAGGGCTGCGATCTGATCTGGATGGGCTCGCATGGTCGCAAGGGTCTCGACAAGCTGCTGCTCGGCAGCGAGACGCAACGCGTGCTGTCGCATACGAAGCTGCCGGTGATGGTGTATCGCGACGCGTGATTTGACGCAAGCCTGACCGGAGGGCCTGCGCAGTGTCATGGCAGCCGGCCAGGACGGGCTCCGACCCCGTCTGCTGTCGCCCGCCGTCAATGACGGGCGATTTTTTAATGTGCCATCAGTACTGGTACGGTCATTGATTGCAGCACGGTGCGTGTGACCCCGCCCAGGAGGACCTCGCGGAATCGGGGGTGACCGTAGGCGCCCATCACGATCAGGTCCGAATCGAGGTCGGCAGCAGCAGACAGCAGGGCTTCGCCGATGTCACCGGTGACGGTGCGTGCGACCACATTGATCCGGATGCCATGCCGTGACAGATACAGCGCGAGGTCAGCGCCGGGTTCTTCTCCGTGTACATCGTCATCCTGGCGCGGATTGAACATCAGCACATCGGCAGCACCGGCTTGCCGCAACAGCGGCAACGCACCGGCGATCGCCCGGCTCGCCGTCACGCCACCGTCCCAGGCCACCAATGGCCGGCGCACATTCGCACTAGCCTCGCCGGCAAACGGGACAACGAGCAGAGGGCGGCCGCTGTTGAGCGCCACAGTCTCTACGAAATTCGGCATGACGCCTGGCACCGCGGTTGACGGATCGAATTGTCCGATCACGGCAATGTCGGCATACCTTACATGCAGCGCGATGCCGCCGGCCGCATCGTCATCGACCAGCCTTGCCTCTACCGCGCTGATGCCTGCGACTGCAGCGGTGTGCTCAAAGCTGTCGAGCGCGCCGCGCGCATACTTGCGCAGGTGTTCGAGGTGATGCGCAAATACCGGATCATTCGGATTGAACGCGCCGTCGCTGAAGACGAAGCGGGAGATGCCGGTCACGGCAGCGCCGATCAGATGGCCTTCCTGTGCCTTCGCCAGTTGCGCCGCCAGCGTCGTGCGCACGGCGCTGCGCGGCGACTGGTCGACATGTACCAGCACGGTCTTGTAACTCATTCGATATCCTTCCATCGGTTGGGCGCCGGTCTGATCCGGCTTTCAGGCCTGGTGCCGGCATTATTGGTGCTTCAGTATGCCTGCCGGCAGATGAGCTGAATGTTTCTGTAGAATCTGAACAAGGTCAAGCGCCTCTTCCACCTTTCTGCCCATGAGCATACGCAACCTGCAGTATCTGTTTGCGCCAAAATCCGTCGCGCTGATCGGTGCCAGCGATCGCCCGCACAGTGTTGGCGCGACCGTGCTGGCGAACCTGATCGACAGCCGCGGTGCCGACGAACTGAGCGAACAGCTGATGCTGGTCAATCCGCGGGTACAGCAGTTGATGGGATTGCCAGTGTATCCGGACGTCGCCAGCCTGCCGCGTGCGCCTGACATGGCGGTGGTGGCGACACCGCCGGCCACGGTCCCCTCGGTGATCGAGGCGCTGGTCGCGCGCGGCGCGCGTGCCGCGATCGTGCTGACCGCCGGTATGGATAGCGACAACGGTGACGGTCGCACGTTCCGGCAGGCGATGCTGGACGCCGCGCGGCCAGCGGTGTTCCGTATCCTCGGACCAAACTGCGTCGGCACGCTGGTGCCGGGTGTGAACCTGAATGCGAGCTTTGCGCATACCAAGGCTTTGCCGGGCAAGCTCGCGTTCGTGTCGCAATCGGGTGCGCTAGTCACGGCGGTATTGGACTGGGCGCATGCGCGTGGCATCGGCTTTTCGCATTTCGTGTCGCTCGGTGATGCGTCCGACATCGACTTCGGCGATATGCTCGACTTTCTTGCCACCGACCCGCAGACCAGCGCGATACTGCTATACATCGAGGACGTGCGCAATGCGCGCAAATTCATGTCCGCCGCACGCGGTGCCGGCCGCAACAAGCCGGTGCTGGTGGTCAAAGCCGGCCGCGCGCCCGAAGGCGCACGCGCAGCCGCATCGCATACCGGCGCGCTGGCCGGACTGGACGCGGTGTTCGAATCGGCAGTGAGGCGTGCCGGCATGCTGCGCGTGCTATCGACCGAAGGCCTGTTCGATGCGGTCGAGACGCTGTCACGCGCGCAACCCCTGCGCGACGAGGAGCTGATCATCCTGACCAATGGCGGCGGTCCCGGCGTGATGGCGACCGATGCGCTGATGCTCTCCGGCGGCAAGCTGGCCACGCTGCCACCCGATACCGTGGCCGAGTTGAATGGTGTGCTGCCGGTGAACTGGTCGCATGGCAATCCGATCGACATCATTGGCGATGCACCGGTCGAGCGTTACCAGCGCGCGCTGCAGATCCTGTTCGAACGCCATCCTCATAACCCGCTGCTGTTCATCCATGCGCCGACCGCAATCGTGCCGTCGGCCGATATTGCGCGCGTGATCGCGCCCATGATCGTGCAGTCACGGCAGCATGCGGTCGGCTGCTGGCTTGGTGCGGCGGCGGTCGCCGAGGCGCGGCAGATTTTTTCTGACGCCGGCATTCCGCACTTCGGCACGCCCGAGGATGCGGTGCAGGCCTTCATGCAAGCGGTGGAGTACCGGCGCAACCAGCAGCTGCTGGTACAGACACCGGCGGCCGGCACACAGCATGATCCGATCGATCGCGTCGCAGCGCGCTCCATCATTGACCTTGCGCTGGCCGAGGGCCGCAGCATGCTGACCGAGCCGGAAGCCAAGGCATTGCTCGAGGCTTGCCATATTCCGGTGGTGGATACCCGCATCGCACAAACGGCTGGCGAGGCACGCGAGATGGCGCTGCAGATCGGCTTCCCGGTCGCGGTGAAAGTGCTGTCACCTGATGTATCGCACAAGACCGAAGTCGGCGGCGTCGTGCTGGACCTGACAACGCCAGAAGAGGTGGAGCTGGCCGTGCAGGGCATCGAGCAGCGGCTTGCGCGATTTCGTCCTGAAGCGCGGCTGCTTGGCTTTTCGGTGCAGGCGATGGCGCGCTGGCCGGATGCGCAGGAACTGATCATCGGCATTACTACTGATCCCATCTTCGGTCCGGTGATCTTGTTCGGTCAGGGCGGTATTGCGGTCGAAGTGCTGCAGGATCATGCGGTGGCCTTGCCGCCGCTGAACAGCGTGCTGGCGCGCGACATGATCATGCGCACGCGCGTGGCCAGCCTGCTTGCCGGATACCGCAATCGCAAACCCGCTGATATCGAAGCCGTGTGCCGCGTGTTGATTCAGGTCGCGCATCTGGCCGCTGAACTGCCCGAGGTCGCCGAACTCGACCTGAACCCGCTGCTGGCGGACCATCATGGCGTGATCGCGCTCGATGCACGGGTGAAGATCCGGCCGGCACGGCTGCGGCATCCGCATGACCGTCTGGCGATCCGTCCGTATCCGCAGGAGCTCGAAGAAACGATCGCATGGATGGACGACACATTGTTGCTGCGGCCGATTCGCCCGGAAGACACCGAAGCGCATCGGCGTTTCTTCCATTCGCTCGATCCGCTCGACGTGCGCATGCGCATGTTCGTGCAGATCCGCGAGCTGCAGCTGTCGCAGCTCGCACGGATGACGCAGATCGACTATGACCGCGAGATGGCCTTCATCGCCGTGAGGAAGCGCGCGGACGGAACGGACGAGACGCTCGGCGTGGTACGCGGCGTCGCCGATCCGGACAACGAGAAAGCCGAGTTCGCCATCATCATCCGATCCGACCTGAAGGGCATGGGACTGGGCAGCATGCTGATGAAAAAGCTGATTGCCTACTTCCGCCAGCGCGGCACGAAGCAGATTGTCGGTGAGGCATTGTCAGACAATCGCGCGATGATGGAGTTGATGCGCGACCTCGGTTTCAGCCTGCGCAGCAATCCGGGAGAGGGCACGGTCGAGCTGCGCTTCGACTTGCTGGCTGGGTGATCGCGCATCGCCTGCGATGTTGTCAATCCGGGCCAGCTGGTCTATTTTGACTTAAGTCAAGGTAATTCAGGGAGGGCATTCGTAGACTCCAGTCGCCTGAGATGGGTGCGAGCGCGCACCCGAGGCGAGCTGCGAGCCCTCATGAACCTGTCGACCATTCCCATCCATTCCGTCCAGCATGTCGAATTCGATGCCGGACTATTGCGCCGCCTGAGCCAGTCCGGTCCGCGCTATACCTCGTATCCGACGGCAGACCGCTTCACTGCGGACTTCGGTTATCGCGATTACCTGCAAGCCGTCACGCATCTGCACTCGCGCGGCGCCCGTCATCCGCTGTCGCTCTATCTGCACATTCCGTTCTGCGACACGGTCTGCTACTACTGCGGCTGCAACAAGATCGTCACGAAGAACCGCGAGAAGGCCAGCACCTACCTCGGCTACCTGAAGCGCGAGATCGCGATGCAGGGCAAGCTGTTCGCTGGCTTTAATCAGGTCGAGCAATTGCATTTCGGCGGCGGTACGCCGACGTATCTGTCCGATGCGCAGATGGATGACCTGATGCAGCACATCCGCCGCTGGTTCGTGCTCGCTGACGACGAAAAGGGTGAGTATTCGATCGAGGTCGATCCGCGCAGCGTGACTGCCGAGCGCATCCATACGCTGCGCCACCAGGGTTTCAATCGCATCAGCCTCGGCGTGCAGGATTTCGAGGATGACGTGCAGAAAGCCGTCAATCGCATCCAGCCCGAGGAAAAGACGCTCGATGTCATTCATGCAGCGCGCGATGCAGGCTTCCGCTCGATCAGTATCGACCTGATCTACGGCCTGCCGAAGCAGACCGTGATGACGATGAACCAGACGCTGTCGAAGGTCATCGCCGCAAACCCGGACCGTATTGCGGTCTACCATTACGCGCACCTGCCGCACTTGTTCAAGCCGCAGCGTCGCATCCATGAAGACGAGTTGCCGAGCTCGGATGCGAAGCTCGACATGCTGTCGCTGTGCATTCGTCGTCTCGAGGACGCCGGTTATGTCTACATCGGCATGGATCACTTCGCCAAGCCGACCGATGAACTCGCGGTAGCGCAGCGGCAGGGCCGGCTGCATCGGAATTTTCAGGGTTATTCAACGCATGCCGAGTCGGACCTGGTGGCCTGCGGTGTGTCGGCGATCAGCTCGGTTGGCATGTGCTACAGCCAGAACGAGAAGACGCTGGACAAATATTATGAGCGTCTCGATCACGACGAACTGCCGGTAGCACGCGGCTACCAGCTGAGCATGGATGACGTGCTGCGGCGCTTCATCATCCAGATGTTGATGTGCAATTTCGAGTTGTCGATTCGTTCGCTCGAAGAGGCGTATCCGATCAAGTTCGACGCCTACTTCGCGCTCGAGCTCGAGCAGTTGAAGGAATTGCAGGCGATGGGACTGCTGACCATGGATGAGGACTGGATCGAGGTATCGCTGAAGGGCCGGCTGCTTATCCGCAATATCTGCATGGTCTTCGACCGCCACCTGCAGCAGGCAAGGCGGTTACAATCAGAGCCCTTGCGCTACTCGCGCACAGTGTAAGGTTGCCTCGGTCGCGCGACTGTGCGCGTATGACTCGCGCGCCGATCCCGCCGCAGTTGGCCACAGGCGACCGCTGCGCGCTTCGCCTCTCCGAGCGAAGCCATTGGACGACATGACATCGATTTCATTGTTGCCGATCTTCCTGATCGGTCTGCTCGGCGGCGTGCACTGCGTCGGCATGTGCGGCGGTATCGTCAGCGCGTTCGCCGTCGCCACGCCGCGCCGCACTTTCCCTGTTCCGGTGACCGCCAGCGTCAGCTTGCCTGCAGCCGTTGCCGATAGTGGCACGCGCGTGATGGCCTTCAATGCGGGACGTATCGGCAGTTACATGGTCGCCGGCGCGTTTGCCGGGCTGCTGGGCAGCGTTCCCGCACTGATCAATCTCGCCGCCGTGCAGACGGTCGTCTACTGGCTCGCCAACCTGATGCTGGTGCTGCTCGGACTGACGCTGATGAATGTATGGCACGGCCTGTCGCGCATCGAAGCCGTTGGCCGCGTGGTGTGGCGCCGTGTGCAGCCGCTGACACGCAGGCTGCTGCCGGTGCAGGGGCCGCTGCAGGCGTTCGCGCTCGGCGCGCTGTGGGGCTGGGTACCGTGCGGCATGGTCTACAGCGTGCTGATGACGGCGCTGCTGACCGCATCGGCTGCGCAGGGCGCACTGGTGATGCTGGCGTTTGGGCTTGGCACATTGCCACTGCTGTTCACGATAGGCGTGGCCGGTACATCGCTGCAGCCCTGGCTGCAGAAGCGCGCCGTGCGCACCGCTGCGGGCGTGCTGGTACTGGCGTTCGGTGTGCTGGGGCTGGTGCGTGTCGGCACCGGTCTCTCGCATGGCTGGCTCGATGCCGTCTGTATCACACCGGCGGCGCGATGACGACTGTAATCAAGACCGCAATGAAGACTGCAACAACGACGGCAGCGACGACGGTAACAATGACCCCGGCAAAGGATGCCGCAGCCGCAGCGTGTTTTCATTGCGGCCTGCCGGTACCGCAGGGCAGCCACTGGACCGTGGCGATCGAGGGTATCGACCGTGCGATGTGCTGCCCCGGCTGCGAAGCCGTCGCACAGGCTATCGTCGACAATCAGCTGACCGATTACTACCGCAGCCGGCAGAGCCTGCCGCAAGGTGTCGCCACGCCAGTGCCGGAAGAACTGAAGCTGTATGACACGCCGGAGCTGGCGTCGCAGTTCAGCGCTGCCGACGGCGGTGCCGAGGCGACGCTGTCCGTCGAGGGCATACGTTGCGCGGCCTGCGTCTGGCTGATCGAGAAGCGGCTGGCGCAGGTGCCGGGACTGACGGCAGCCAACCTGAACGTCTCCACCGAAAAGTTGCAGGTCAGCTGGGATGCGACGCGCTGCAAGCCGAGCGACATCCTGCAGGCGGTGCGCGAAGTCGGCTATGTCGCCTATCCGTTCGATCCGATCCAGCACGGCGAGCTGTTGCGCAAGAATGCGCGCACGATGTTCAAGCAGCTGTTCGTCGCCGGCCTGTCGATGATGCAGGTGATGATGTATGCGGTGCCGGTTTACATGACCGGGCCGGATACCATCGAGCCTGACATGGAAGCGCTGATGCGCTGGGCCAGTCTGTTGCTCACGCTGCCGGCGGTACTGTATTCCGCCTCGCCTTTTTTCAAGGGCGCCTGGGTTGATATCAAGCGGCGCGCACCGGGCATGGATGTGCCGGTGGCGCTGGGCATGGCAGCCGGATTCATTGGCAGCGTGCACGCGACCATTACGGGCCGCGGCGATGTGTATTTCGACTCCGTCACGATGTTCATCTTCCTGCTGCTGTGCAGTCGCTACCTTGAATTGGTGGCGCGTCGTCGTGCAGCCGGGTCGCTCGAGCATATGCAGCGCGCGCTGCCGGATGCGGCGTGGTTGCTGAAGGATTATCCGGGCAGCCGCGAGGCAACGCGCTTCGCCGCGTTGCAGCTCTGTGCCGGCGATATCATTCTCGCCAAGCCCGGCGAAGCGATACCAGCCGACAGCACCGTGATCGATGGCGAGACTTCGGTCGACCTGTCGCTGCTGACCGGCGAGAGCGCGCCGCAGCGCAAGACAGCCGGCGAGCAGATTGCCGGCGGTGCAGTGAATGTCAGCCAGCCGGTGCTGCTACGTGTTGACAAGGTCAGCCGCGACAGCACGCTGTCGTCGCTGATCCGGCTGATTGAACGCGCAGGGCAGGGCAAGCCGCAAGTGGCGCAATGGGCCGACCGCGTCGCCGCATGGTTCGTCGCTGCACTGCTATTGTTTGCGCTGGCTGTGCTGGCTTTCTGGAGCTGGCACGATTCGTCGCGCGCGTGGCCGATTGCCATTGCCGTGCTGGTGGTGTCTTGCCCGTGCGCGCTGTCGCTGGCCACGCCCTCGGCACTGGCGGCTGCAACCGACCGGCTGCTGAAACAGGGTGTGCTGGTGATGCAGCCGCATGTGCTTGAGACCCTGCATCGCACGACCCACGTTATCTTCGACAAGACCGGCACGCTGACCGAGGGCCGTCCGGTACTACGCCGCGTCGTCACGCTCGGTGCAATGGACGAGGCCAGGGTTCGTGCTGTCGCTGCTGCGCTCGAGGCCAGCAGTGCACATCCGATCGCGCATGCGCTGTCGGCGGCTGGCAGCGATACCGTGCAGCCGACCGCCGTTGAGTTCCAACAAGGGCAGGGTATTGCCGCTACCGTCGATGGTCAGCGGCTGCGCATTGGCAGTGCCGCATTCGTCGCAGCGCTGGCCGGTGGTACACCGTTGTGCACGCAGCAGCCGGGTGTGACCGAAATCTTCCTCGGTACCGACGGTGCATGGCTTGCGCGCTTCGAACTCGAAGATGGCCTCAAGCCGGATGCGAAGCGCGCAGTCGACTGGTTTCGTGCCCGCAGTTGTCGTGTAATCCTGCTGTCCGGCGATGCATCATCAATTGCCCGTCAGGTCGGTGATACGCTGGGCATGGACGAAGCCCATGGCAGCATGCTGCCGCAGCAGAAAATGGAATTCGTACAAGCGCTGCAGCGCGACGGTGCGGTGGTAACGATGGTTGGCGATGGCATCAATGATGCCGCAGTACTGCGTGCTGCCGATGTGTCGTTTGCAATGGGCTCGGGCGCTGCGCTGGCGCAGTCGCATGCGGATGCCGTGCTGCTGTCAGGCAGCCTGCAATCGCTGCTCGATGCCGATCTGTCAGCACGCGCGTGCATGCGCGTGATCCGCCAGAATCTTGCGTGGGCCACCGTGTACAATCTCGCGGCAATACCGGCGGCCGCTTTCGGCGTGCTCAACCCGTGGATGGCGGGCGTCGGCATGTCGGCCAGCTCCGCGCTGGTCGTATTGAATGCGCTGCGCCTGCAGCGCGCTCCAAGGCATTAATCTGGCTGCAATCTGATGGAATCCCTGTACCTGCTCATACCCCTGTCTGTCGCCGCAGTGTTCGTGGCGCTGTGGGTATTTTTCAAGGCGATGGACAGCGGTCAGTTCGACGATCTCGAGGGTCCGGCCTGGCGCATCCTGCAGGATGACGACCGTGTTCATACCGAGACCGAGCAGTTAGAAAAACATACCGAGAAATAACTCAGGCGCCACTCTGTCCGGCTGCCGGACTAATTTGACTCAGGTCAAAGATTGTTGACCTGTCGCAACGTACCCTGCCCGCAATCCTGAAGTAATCCGTCTTTGTAACCTGGAGGAGTTCCTGTGGACACAGCACTGAACTACAACTACCGCGTGGTCAAGCAATTCGCGATCATGACGGTGGTGTGGGGTGTGGTGGGCATGCTGGTGGGGGTGATCATCGCCGCCCAGCTCGCATTCCCCGCGCTGAATTTTGATACCGCCTGGCTGACATACGGCCGATTGCGTCCTTTGCACACCAATGCGGTGATCTTCGCATTCGGTGGCTGCGCGCTGTTCGCGACCTCGTACTACGTCGTCCAGCGTACCTGTCAGGTGCGACTGTTCTCGGACACGCTGGCTGCGTTCACCTACTGGGGCTGGCAGGTGGTCATCGTGGCGGCCGCTGTATCGCTGCCGCTCGGCTACACG
>JACCDS010216021.1_pt1 | contig 31870 bp, 24 predicted proteins | sample 7446441 | NCBI WGS metagenome assembly JACCDS01 (sample SAMN15323445, study PRJNA562643) | freshwater metagenome | isolation source: river surface water | place: USA:Blue River Watershed | collected 2017-08-17
GGCACCCTGAAGCAAACGGACAACATCATCGAGCGCCCAACCCACCACATCCACAAAGCCACCATTTTCACCCTCGCCAACGCCCACGACCCTATCCCCCACCTTAATTCTGCCGGACAAAGCCGCTGAACCGCCGGGTTCCAGTGCGTGAAAGACAGTATATTCCCCCTTCATTTGCAACATGGCACCGATCGCAAGCTGGTTCGTGATTAGGCGCTGCTTGCCAAAAAAGTCCTCCATCAGGTGTGGTGAAAAATATTCGCTATGTGGGTCAATCGAGTTGGTATAGGCCTTCATAACCAGTTGAAATGCATCGTTCTGATTCAATTTATTCGAACGATTCAAAATATTTTCGTAGTGCTTGTCGAGCGTCTCACGAATCGCCGCGTCGTCCTTACCGACGAGCTTTAAACGCAGCCAGTCGTTTTTGACTCGCTTGCGCCAGATATCATGAATTTCGTCTTCTGTTTTAGCCCAATTGGCTTTTTCACGGTTAAAGACATAATTTTCCTGCTCGGAAAAATCAAAATTGCGCTTTAAAAGGGCGAGGGCATAAGTATACCGTTCGCTAACGCGCTGTTGATACAGGCTGAACATGGCAAACGGAGCCGAAAAATCACCGCCTTTGATGGCATCATCCAAATTCGTGTTGTGAACGGAGAACTGATCGATATCCTTCTGTATAAAAATAAGCCTTTCACCATCGAGTATTTTTAAATAGCGCTCAAGGATTTTTATCGACATCGCATCATCAAGCGGTAGTGCACGATAGTGGTAGTATGTTAAATATCGCACAGTGATAGCGGCAGCCTGTACTTGTTCCTGGGTTGGTTTCAGCGGCACAGACGCAGCACCCGTTTCCACGGCACACACTGACCAGGGAAACACCAGTGAAATAGTTAATGTCAGCCACAAAATCTGCTTTTTCATTTTTTCTGCTTCCGACTTGAAATTTATTGAAATCACTCGGGCTACGTCAGTTAAAAAATTTTTATCGTCGGCAGTCGGTTATTTCAGTCGGTGACAGCCTGTCACCGACTGACTGCCTTCTTTGCTCAAGCTAAGCGAATGGGGGCAGTTCTAACATTCCAGCATTTTACATTTTACTTACCCATTTTCGCCTAAAATTTTCGCACCGCCCGATTAACCGGCATAGGGTAGCCATCGAAATATCCGGCAATTCCCACCATTTTGTACGCGTCGCTTTGATACTGTCCGCGCCATTGCTTCATTTCGATCAGGTTATTGCGCCGAAGCAAGCGACAACTAGCGAACCGGTAGCGGCAGAGCCGAAAGCGGCACCGGGTTCGCTGGCACGGTATCTGTGGGCAACGCACATCATAGGACGCGCATCATAGGACGCATCATAGGACACCCACCCGCATCATAGGACACCCACCCATCATCGCATCATAGGACACCCACCCATCATCGCATCATAGGACACCCACCCATCATCGCGCATCATAGGCCACAGGATTCGAACATCCAGATTGATCAGAGCATGGAGTGGTGACGCGATGATTTGGACGGGTTGGGGGAGGTGATTTTTGTGGGGTGAAAGTCCGGTGAAATTGAGGTAAAGCTGGCCGGTACGGTGGTGCTGCGGTGGTGCAGGGTGGCGCGGGTTATGGTGGAAATTGCGATGGCGAGAGGCAAATGATCCTTGCCGGGCGAGGATAGGTGTGGTGAAAAACAATCAACACGCTATTGTTTCCCACTCTGGCAGCCATGAAACCGCTGATTGATTGTGCTATGATCAAGTCCATTAGCGCAAATGGCCTTGGCGTGGCATTCTTGCGGTAGCGGGTTTCATCAAAGTTCGATTATTTCGACTTTTACTATATTTAAACAGGAAAATTTGTGAAAATCCTTTCCATTCATATCAAAGAGTTATTTGATGTCTTTAATTACGATATTATATTTCCTGAAGGCGAAAATGTGTTGATGATTACCGGGCCAAATGGTTTCGGTAAAACAATGATTTTGAATATTATTTTCAATCTATTCAATAGAAAATTTACCTTTTTTCAGAAATTGGTTTTTGGCGAAATATTGTTGAAGCTGGAAAATAATATTTCGATCCAAATACAAAATAAGCTGCATGACAAAAAGAAAGAAGTTGACTTCAATTTCATTAAGAACGGTAAAACTTTTAGGCATGATAAGCTCTCTGATTTGCTAGACAAAGATTTATTTAAATTAATTACTGAATACGCCCCATTTCGTCAAGTAGCGCCAGATAAATGGCTTGACCGCCGCAGCGGCAACGTGATAAACAATGACGACTTGTATCAGTACGTGCAAGATAATTTGGATCAATTCCCCAAGAAAATAGCTGACCAAGTTTTAAGCATGGGAAGTAAGCCTGTAAATGAAATATTGGCATCCATTAAGGTTCATTTAATCAAGGAACAACGCTTATTCAAAAAGGTACCAAACGCGGAGTTAAATAGGCGAGATATGCTCGAAAACCGTGATCAGAGCGTAATGATCGATACCATTCTCATCTACGCAGATGAATTAAAAAAATTAATTAAATCATTTTCTGACAAAGCCTACCTCAAAACCCAAGAACTCGATAGCAGCTACCCAAGCCGCTTACGCGCCGAAAAAGAGAAATTTGACCAGCAAACCTACCAACAACGCTATGCGATTGTGAAGGAAAAACAAGAAAAACTAACCAGCTTTGGTCTATACGAATTAAAGCACGCGATGCTGGATTACAGCGATGAAGATGCCAAAGCCTTGACCGTTTATTTGAAAGATTTGGAATTAAAACTAAGCATGTTTGATGACTTGTTGAAAAAGCTTGAAATTTTCACCAGTGTACTAAACGAACGCCGCTTCACCTTCAAAACCATACAAATTAGCCCGGACAAAGGATTTTTCTTTCGTACCAGCAAGGGCAAACAGTTGGAATTGGATCAACTTTCCTCGGGCGAGCAGCATGAAGTCGTCCTTTTGTACGAGTTGATTTTCAATGTCGATGAAAATGTGCTGGTTTTGATTGATGAACCAGAAATTTCGCTGCATGTGACTTGGCAAAAGGAATTTTTGAATGATTTAATAAGCATTACCAAATTACAAAATATTCAGGTTATCGTCGCGACCCATGCGCCCGCCATCATCAATGGCCGCTGGGATTTGACCTACAATCTTGAAAAAGCAGATGCGCAATGACCCCGCAGGACATTACCTATCAGCAAAAGCTGGATGAGTTGATTCTGGATAGTTCACACCCCAACAACAAACGCCGGGTTTTCATTTTTGTTGAAGGTGAAAGCGATATTCGGATCTTCAGGAAATGTTTTGATACGCTGGCCTGCAAGGTGGAAAACATTCCTGGTGGCAATGGCAAGCTCGAAGAATGTACCGCCGCCATAGCGCGCCGCCATCCACGGGTATTCGGTATTCGTGATGCCGACTTTTTGCGTTTGGACGCGCAGCCATACCAAAAACCGCATATGTTTTTGACCGATTTTCATGACATGGAAATGTCCCTGGTTGCCAATGATGAAGTTTTGGCCGCCGTGCTGATGGAAAATGCCCCGGTTGCCGATGTAATTGGAGCGGACTTAGCCAGGCAACACGCCTTGCGGCTTGAAATTATGCGGCTCATTGAACCCATTTCGTATCTGAAGTGGCTCAATGTGCGCATGAACTTGAACCTTGCTTTCGCAGGTATCGGGTTTGTTGATCTGATCCAGTTTTCGCCGTTCAGATTTGATTTTGCCGCCTATTTCGCCCGCGTTTTGGCAAAATCACCTCATGCAGGCATCGCAGACTTTGCCGTCATCGAGCAACAGATTGCGGCATTACGCACGCTGAATCCGGAACCATTTTTGTTATGCAATGGCCACGATTTTATGAAGTCGTTAGCAAGCTATATGCGTGCCCAATGGAAAATTCAAGGTATGAGTGACGAGAAAATGGCCGGAAATTTCAGGCTGGTGTTTTCAAAAGCGCATTGGCAGCACACCCAATTGTATGCAGACACCCAGCATTGGGCACAAAACCATCAATGTGAAATTCAGTAGTACCTGAATTTGCCGTGAACGCCGTTTTCGATCACGGTCGGGGCAATTCTTTGGCAAACCCAAGGAAGCGACCAGCGAATAGTTCAAAATATTGTTCTTGAAGAGGCAGGTAGAAATGCACCATTCCCATGATCTGAACCCCACTCCCCATCCTTGGGATGAGGCGCGTCAACTGTCTGGTGCGCAACTGGCCGCAGCCTTGCGTGACAGTCGCCAGCGTACCCTTGCGCTGGTGCATGATCTGACCCCGGCGCAATGGAATCCGCCAAGGCAATTGGGCATCAATCCCATCGCATGGGAGCTGGGGCATATCGCATGGTTTGCCGAGTTCTGGATCTTGCGTGGCCCGCATCAGCGCGACGCAGCAGGCTTTGCCCAAGCGCAGCAGCCGCCCGGTTTTGTCGGGCCGGATACCTTGTTTGATTCGGCACAGATCAGCCATGCGCAACGTTGGGTGCAAACCATGCCCACCCGCGCACAGCTTGGCCCGATGATGGCGGGCCAGCTTGAAGCATGTATTGCAAAATGCTTCGCCACCGCGCCAGATGATGTTGCGGCATGCGATGCCGCGCTGTATTTTCATCGGCTCGCGCTATTCCACGAAGACATGCATGCCGAAGCGTTTTGCTGGATGCGCTCTGCGTTGGGCTATCCCGCACCCGCTGGCGTGTTGCCACCACAGGTGCGCGCCAGCCTGCCGCTGACGCTACCCGGCGCACAGATCAGGCTCGGCTATGATAAAACCCAGCCCGGTTTTGCCTTCGACAACGAATCCCCTAGCCAGAACCTCGTGTTGCACGGCTTCGAGATTGACAGCGCGTCGATTTCGGCAGGCCAATTCGCCCGCTTTGTCGAAGCAGGCGGTTATGAGGCAGCGCAATATTGGCCGGGGCAGGCCGGGGCATGGCGCGCAGAATCCGCATGTACCCAGCCCAGAGACTGGCGGCGCAGCAAAGATGGCGCGTGGCAAGTGCGCTGGTTTGACCAATGGCTGCCGCTCGACCCGACCGCCGCCGCGATTCATCTGAACGCGTTTGAGGCCGAGGCATACTGCCTCTGGGCCGGTCGCCGCTTACCCACTGCCGCCGAATGGGAATATGCCGCCACCAGCCAAGCCGGGTTTGAGTGGGGTCACAGCGTGTGGGAATGGACAGCGGACGATTTCGCTGCCTATCCGGGATTTGAAGCTGGCCCATACCGCGAATATTCCCAGCCCTGGTTTAGCAACCACCGCGAACTGCGCGGCGGCGCATTTGCCACCCACCAGCGCATGCACAACCCGCGCTACCGGAACTTTTTTCAGCCGCATCGCAATGACGTGTTCGCTGGCTTTCGCACGGTGGCGCGTCACGAATAAGGCTTGGCCCGCTGGCAGAGCGCTGTTCGCCCGCTATCAGCCCGCTATCAGCCCGCTATCAGCCCGCTTTCAGCCTGCTCAATCTGCCAGCAATTTTCGAATCAAATAACTCAGCGCATCGACCAGCGCCACCAGCACCAGCATCGCGCACAAAATCGTGCCGGTTTCGCCCATCTGGAACAAGCCCATATGAAACGCCAGCATCTGGCCCAAGCCACCCGCGCCCACCACGCCCAGCACGGCGGCGGCGCGGATATTGTTTTCCCAGCGGTACAGGGTGTAACTGATCAACTGCGGTAATACCTGCGGCAAGGTCGCGTACAGGAACACCCGGCCTTCGCCCACGCCGCGCGTGCGCAGTGCAAAAGCCGGGCCGGGTTGTGCGTTTTCAATCGCTTCGGCAAACAAGCGGCCCAGCACCCCGGCGGTGTGCAAACCCAAGGCCAAGGTGCCAGCAAACGGCCCCAGCCCGACCACAATCAACAGCAACGCCGCCCACACCAGTTCGGGCGTGCTGCGCAAGGCGTTCAGCAATAGCCGGGTCGGGCCGCGCCAGCGTGCGGCGTCTGCCACGTGGACTTTGCTGGCGGGCAGCGCCAAGGCCAAACCCAGCAGCACGGCCAACAGCGTGCCGAGGGCCGACATGGCCAGCGTTTCCAATGCGGCCATAAACAGCTTGCCGGTAAACGCCGGGCCGGTCTCAAGGCGCAACAATTCGCCCAAAAACCGCCCCATGCGTTGCGCCGCATCCCATGACAAAAACTGCGCCCATTGCAAATTGAGCGTGGCAAAACTGGCCACTACCAACAGCAGCACGCACAGCATCAGCCAACAGGCCAGGCAGCGCGCGTTAAATAGCTTGGGCGGCAATTTATAGGTGTCGTTGGCCGGACTGGCACGGTTGGCACGGTTGCTGTGATTGGTGTGGTTGGGGGAGGGGCTCATCATGAAAGCAATCTCAGTTCATTCCGGCTTAGGCCAGCGCCGTGCGCAGCGCCGCGCTCACGCGGTCGGCTAGCCACACCAGCGCCATGAACACCAGCAAAATACTCGCCACTTCACTGCCATTGAACATCTTCATCGACGAATCCATCAACTGCCCCAAACCACCGGCCCCGACAAAACCCAACACGGCCGAAGAGCGGATCGCACATTCCCAGCGGTACACGGTGTAACTGGTCAGTTCACTGGCGTTTTGCGGCAGCAGGCCGTAGAAAAACGCTTGCAGCCGCCCCGCGCCATTGCGCATCAGGCTGGTGGCAGCATGCGGGTCGCCGCTCTCCAGAATATCGGCATACACCTTGCCCAGCATGCCGCCATAGGTGAGCGCAATCGCCAGCACGCCCGAGGTTGGCCCCAAGCCCACCACCCGCACAAACACCAGCGCCCACACCAGTTCCGGCACACTGCGCAGTAAAATCAGCAGCCAGCGCACTACCTGCCGCAGTCCAGCCGGCAACAAGGCCATGCGGCCAGTCAGCGCCGAGAGTGACAGCACCCGCACCGACAACAGCGCCAGCGGCACCGCCAACAGCAGCGCCAGCGTCATGCCAGCGGTGGCAATCGCCACGGTGCGCCAGGTTTCATGCGCCAGCATGGTTAAAAATTGCGCATCGGCGCGCGGCGGGAAAAAAGAGGCGGCAAAGTGCAGCGCAGGCTTCAAGGTGCCCGGCTCCAGCAATAGCCACGGCTTGAACTCGGTCAATACCAAAGTCGGCCACAGCAATACCAAGGCCGCCAGCGCCCAAAACACGCGGCCAGCCCATGCCGGGTCACGCAGCGCAGGGCTTGGGGGTGCGGCGCTCAGCGGCAATGCATCACCATCGGCACGGCAGGGGCAGGCAAACCCTGCTCCAAGGTATCAGCATCGGCATCAGCATCGGCAGCGCCGTGTAGTTCGTGCAAGGCTTGCGCATACAGTGCCTGCAAATGCTGCGCCGTTACGGCGGCGGCGGGTAAATCAAACACCACCGCGCCAGCGCGCAAGCCGACGATACGCGGGAAATTGGCCAGCGCCATTTCGACATGGTGCAAGGTCGCCACCAGCGTGATGCCGCGCTCGCGCGCCAGCCCGGTCAGGCTATCAATCGCATGTTGTGAGCGGGTCGGGTCAAGCGCCGATAGCGGTTCATCGACCAACAACAGGCTCGCTTCGGACACCAGGGCACGGGCCAGACCGACCCGCTGGCGCTCGCCGCCAGAGAGCCGATCGACCCGTTCAAATAGCTTGTCGCTGACATCAAACGCGGCCAGCGCGCGCTCGGCGCGGGGAATGTCCACCGGATAGAACAGGCTGCGCAGGCTGGCCCACAGGCTTTCGTGCGGCAAACGCCCGGCTAGCACCGACGTAACCACCCGTTGCCGGGGCGGCAGCGGCGGCACTTGCGGGGCCAAAAACAAGGCAGCCCGCAGTTTTTTCAAGCTGCCGCGTGATTCTTGCCACGGGTCTTGGCCGTCCAGCAGCAGGCTGCCAGTGGACGGCTTGAGCGCGCACGCCATCAAATGCAGTAGCGTGGTCTTGCCTGCGCCGGATGGGCCGATGATGGCGAGCTGTTCACCGTCCTGCACCTGTAAGCTCAGAAACCGCACCACAGGCACGGCACCGGGTTTGGCCGATGGATGCTGTCCGCAGACGTCACGCAGGTCAAGTTTCATTTTGCGGTAGGTTGTGTTGTAGGTGCTGATTATTATTGCAACTGCGAATTGCAACTGCGAATTGGCGTCGCTAGTTGCAACGACTGATTGCCATTCTCTATTTTAGCAAACCAGCATTGCGCGCCGCTTGCTCGATGCCACTGTAGTTCTCGGCCTTGGTCGGGATAAAACGCGCAGCGCGTTGCAGGTCGAGAATTTCCTTGCCCTCTGGCGTGTCGCGGGAGAGGCTCAGGAATGCCTTGCTCAGTTTTTCGCGCAGCGCGGCAGGCATGTCGGCGTGGATCGTCCAGTTGTAGTCAAAATAACCGGGCGTCGTATAAAACACACGCACACGGCTGCTATCGACCTTGCCTTCAGCCACAAATTTTTCCCACACCGAAATATTCAGCGCACCCGCTTCCACCTTGCCCGCCGCCACTGCCGCGATGGTCGCATCATGCGCGCCAGAGTAGGCCACCCGTTTGAAATCCTTATCCGGATCAATCTTGTTGGTCAGCAAGATGCTGCGCGGCATCAGATGCCCGGAGGTGCTGGACTGCGAGCCAAAGCTAAAGTTTTTGCCCTTCAAATCACCCAGGGCTTTGATGCCGGAATCGGCAGTAATGAACACCGAACGGAATTTTGCATCTTCTTCACGCTGCACCAAAGGAATTGCCTTGCCGCCAGAGCGAATATTGGCCTGAACAAAAGTAAAACCGCCAAACCAAGCCAAATCAACTTGCTTGTTTGCCAATGCCTCGACCGCTGCGGCATAATCGGTCACGGGGGTAAATTCCACCTTCATACCCAGATTTTTTTCCAGAAACTTGACCAGCGGGGCCGCTTTGCGCGCCAGCTCGGTGGGGGATTCATCGGGAATCGCGGTTACTTTGAAGACCGCTTGGGCCTGCGCCAAGGAGCCGAAGGCGAGTAGGGCGGAGGCAGCGATGGTACGCAAAATGGTGCGCATAGTGGTACGCTTGGTGGATATCATGATCGTGAATCGTCCTCTGGAAAAAGAAATAATCTGGCTATTAAATCAGAATTTGGTAAGCTTTGCTGGCATCGAACAACGAAATTTAACACAAACAATCAAATGCATTGTTTCATCCAACGAGCACTAATCCAGTACACTGCTTCAATCAACAACATTTTTCGCCCAATCTCGCATGGATCTGCCCCGCATTCCCCGCATCATTATCATCAGCCCGGCCCTGCGCGCCAACAATAATGGCAATTGGCAAACCGCCTGGCGTTGGTCGAACATGCTTGGCCCGATGTTTGAGGTCGTCATCGCCCAAACCTGGGACGGCGAACCGTTTGATGCCATGCTGGCCTTGCATGCACGGCGCTCGGCAGAGGCGATAGCGCAATGGGGCGCAGCCAAGGGCGTGAGCGAAAATGCCCCCGGCTTGGCGGTGGTGCTGACCGGCACCGACCTGTACCGCGATATTGTGAGCGATGCAGCGGCGCAAGCCTCGCTGACCTATGCCCAACATTTGGTCGTGCTGCAAGAGTGTGGGCCAGAAGCCCTGCCGATGGCGATGCGGCACAAGGCGCGCGTCATTTTTCAATCGACCACGGCGCAGGCCGCGCTGGCCAAAACCGCGCAACATTTGCGCGTGGTGATGGTTGGGCATTTGCGCGATGAAAAGTCGCCACAAACCCTGCTCGCCGCCGCCCGCCTGCTTACGGGCCACAACGACATCTTTATCGATCACATTGGTGACCCACTGGATGCGGATTTGGGCCGACAGGCGCAAAGCTGCGCCGCAGATTGCCCGAACTACCGCTGGCACGGCGGCTTGCCGCACGAAACCACACTGCGCAGCATTGCGCGCGCGCATGTGCTGGTGCATACCAGCAAAATGGAAGGGGGCGCGCACGTGGTGCTGGAAGCGGTGTGTTGCGGTACCCCGGTGCTGGCCTCCAGAATCGCAGGCAATGTTGGCATGTTGGGGCCGGACTATGCGGGCTATTTTGAACTGGATGATGCTAAAGGGCTGGCCCAATTGTTGCTGCGCTGCCGCGCCGAGCAAACCATCGATGGCGGATTTTATCGCCAACTGGAACAACAATGCGCACGCCGTGCGCCCTTGTTTGCGCCTGCCGCAGAACAGGCGGCGCTGCTCAAGTTGGCGTATGAGCTGACCAGTGAGCCAAGCAATCAGCCAACCAACGAGCCAACCAACCAGCCAAAATCGGCCAATCATGATAAAGGGAGTCGTCAATAACATGCAAGCACCTGAACAACCGATTCTGCGCGACATCGTGCTGGTGGGCGGCGGTCACAGCCATGTCGGCGTGTTGAAAAGTTTCGGCATGCAGCCGATACACGGTGTGCGCATCACCATGATCTGCACCGACGTGCACACGCCCTACTCGGGCATGCTGCCGGGCTACGTGGCCGGACATTATGACTACGACGCGGTGCATATCGACCTGTCCCGGCTGGCGGTGTTTGCCGGTGCGCGTTTATACCGGGATGAGGTGATCGGGCTGGATCGGATCAACCGCAAAGTACTGTGCCGCAACCGTCCACCGGTGTCGTACGATGTGCTATCGATCAATGTCGGCTCCAGCCCGCAACTGCAAGGTGTGCCCGGCGCAACCGATCACGCCATCGCCGTCAAACCGATCACCCGTTTCAATGAACGCTGGCTGGCCCTGCTGAACCGGGTGCGCCTGCATAGCGGCAAAACCACGGTGGCGGTGGTGGGCGCAGGCGCGGGCGGGGTTGAATTGCTGCTGGCGATGCAATACCGGCTGCGCAATGAACTACTGGCCCAAAAGCGCAACCCGGATGAGCTGGTGTTCCACCTGTTCACCAGCAGCGCAGTTATTTTACCGACCCACAATCCCGGCGTGCGGCAACGCTTTGATGCCGTGCTGGCTGAACGGCAAGTGCAGGTGCACCGCAATGCCGCCGTCACCCAAGTCATGCCGGGGCGGCTGCAAACCGGTTCGGCTGAAGGCGCTGGCGGAGAGATCGAGGCCGACGAAATCGTCTGGGTGACCCGCGCTGGCGGTGCCGCGTGGCTGAAAGACACCGGGCTGGATTTGGATGGTGACGGTTTTATCAAGGTCACTGACACCTTGCAAACCGTAACTGACCCGGCGATTTTTGCCGCTGGCGATATTGCGGCGATGGTCAACCATCCGCTGGAAAAAGCGGGCGTGTTTGCTGTGCGCCAAGGCCCGCCGCTGACCAAAAATTTGCGCTTGGCGATAGCGGGCCAGCCGCTCAAGCCCTACCACCCGCAACGGCGCTGGCTGGCACTGATCAGCACCGGCGACCAATACGCGGTGGCATCGCGCGGCCCGCTCGGGTTTGGTGGCGCGTGGGTATGGCGCTGGAAAGACTGGATCGACCAGCGCTTCATGCGCAAGTTTCAAGACCTGACACCGATGCAGCCCGGCGCAGCCAACCATGGTGCTGCCTCTACCAATGCGGCCAATGAGGCCAATGCGGGCAAAACCGGCGACAGCGTGCAGCTCACAGCCGATGAATCGCTGCAAGCGATCTCGGCCATCGCCATGCGCTGCGGCGGTTGTGGTGCCAAAGTCGGTGCCACCGTCCTGTCCCGCGCGCTTAGGCAATTGATCCCGGTGCTGCGCGACGACGTAATTATCGGCCTAAAAGACCCGGATGATGCCGCCGTGGTGCGGGTTCCGCCCGGCAAAGCGATGGTGCATTCGGTGGATTTTTTCCGCTCCTTCATTGACGACCCGTATATTTTCGGCAAAGTGGCGGCCAACCATGCGCTGGGCGACATCTGGGCCATGGGGGCAGAGGCGCAATCGGCCACTGCAATAGCCACCGTACCGCCGGGACTGGAGAGCAAGGTCGAAGACTTGCTGTTCCAAATGATGACCGGCGCGCTGGAAGTATTGAACCAAGCCAACTGCGCGCTGGTGGGTGGCCACACTGGCGAAGGCAAGGAACTGGCCTTGGGCTTTGCCGTGAACGGTTTGATTGACGACAATCCGGCTCAAATCCTGCGCAAAAACGGCATGCGCCCGGGCGACGTGCTCATCCTCACCAAACCTATCGGCACCGGCACCCTGTTCGCGGCCCATACCCGGCTAGCCGCCAAGGGGCGCTGGATTGATGCGGCCTTGCAAAGCATGGTGGTATCGAACCGGCGGGGCGCGCAATGCCTGCGCCAGTTCGGTGCCACCGCCTGCACCGACCTGACCGGCTTTGGCCTGTTGGGCCACTTGGTGGAAATGACCCGCCCATCCGGGGTGGATGCGGAACTGGAGCTGAGCGCATTACCGGTTTTGGACGGTGCGCAAGAATGTGTCGCCGCTGGCATTCTCAGCTCGTTACAAGGGGCCAACGTGCGCTTGCGGCGCGCCCTGCGCAATCAGGAGGAAATGGTCAAGCACCCGCGCTACCCCTTGATTTTTGACCCGCAAACCGCTGGCGGCCTGCTCGCCAGCGTGCCAGCCGAGCGGGCCGAGGCCTGTATTGCTGCCTTGCGTGAGATGGGTTATCCGCATACGGTGGCGATTGGCAAGATTACAGAGCAAGGTGCGGCATTGGAGCCGATTACGCTGCGCGCTTGATTGATTGCTGGCTTCGTCCAGCCTTTAGCAATCAGCCATTTTTGTGGTATCTTTATCAGACTATTTTTTGATCTATTTCGCTAATAAATTGGTCGCAGCGCAGCGGTCGCAGCGCAGAGCATCCATCATTGGAAGCGCTTGGCTATCCCGGCCATGTAGTCAGCCTTGCAGCAGGCGGCGCTTGCTACTGAGAATGTGTTTGCCAAGCTCACGGGTGCGGTTTGCTCGCCGGGGGGGGGCAGATTACCACGGCCTTGTTTGCGGGGGGCAGTATCGGAAGAATACATCGTTCCGCTGCCTAATAACTTATAGGACTTACGCAAAACCGCCCCAGCGGCGTTGCGCTGCCTTGCCGTACAGGCGTACTGCCTGCGGCAGCGCGCCTTGCTGGGACAATTTTGCGTAAGTCCTAACTTAATAAAGTTCACATGAAAATACGTTTCCGCAATGTTGGCAGTATCAAAAGCCTCGATTTTGAATTAAAGCGGGGCTTGACTTTGCTGTGCGGCCCCAATAGCACGGGCAAGACGTATGCTGCTTATGTTATTTTCAGCATCTTGACCCGGTTGGGGGAAACGCCAGCCCAATGGCTAACCGCGCAAGATATTGCCAGCTTGCGAGAGCACGGTGATTTATCATTGGACTGGCAAAAAGTCATCGCATCCGATGGTTTTTTGCAGGACATTTCCCAAAAACTGGCGCAACACTTGGCAGGTGATTTTGACGCCCCGAAAGATTTCTTTGCAAAGAATAGCGTTTGCCTTGAATCGCTGATGCCGCAACACCCGGCACCCATGCATGGCTCGGATTGGTCAAGGCAGTTTACCTTGGGTAATACCTTGGTCATTCTGGGCTGGAATCAAGAAGAACTGGCCATCGTCATGACCAGTCTGGTTGATTCAGAACCAATGGTTTTACCCTCCACTGAAACCTTGTTGGCCGCAATTAATACCCATATCTCGTATCTTTTCTCTGCAAAATATTTTGGCAGTGCGGTGGTCTTGAGTGCCGAGCGTGCCGCCATTAATTTATTTAGCCGCGAACTGTCGGCCTCGCGGCATAACCTGGTGGATCAATTATTGGCAATGGATGCCGCCAGTGCAAAGCCAGCAGATTTCAATATGGGGCAATTCATTGGCCAAAAAGCGGCAAGGTACTCGCTGCCGATTCGGAAAGGTTTGACCACGGCTGAAGACCTCAAGAACGTCGCCAAAAAACCCGGTGAGTATGCCGACTTTGCCAGCAAATTGGAACAACTTGTTTTGGGCGGTAAAATCGGGATTGGTGAATTTGGCGAATTGATTTACAGCCAAAATGATGCGGGCAATTTGCGCATTAATCTGGCGGCATCCATGGTCAAAGCCCTGGCCAGTTTGGTGGTGTACCTGCGTTATCAGGCGGTACAGGGGGATTTGTTAATTATTGATGAGCCAGAACTCAATTTACACCCGGACAGCCAGCGCAAAATTACCCGTTTTTTGTGTGAGCTAACCAATGCCGGTCTGGATATTTTGATTAGCACGCATTCCGACTACATCGTGCGGGAAGTCAACAACGCCATTTTGCTCAAGCACCCCAGCATGCAAAATGTGAAAGCAAAGCACGCTTACCAAGACGCGCAATTATTGGCACCGGAAAAGGTATCGGTGGTGCTGTTCAATACAACCGGGCACCCCAAACAACTGGTGGTTGACCATAAAGGCTTTGCCGTGGATTCGATTGATGAAGAAATCAATTCGCTCAATCAAATCGCCGAGGATATTGAACAGGATTGGCAAGAATGACTGCCAGAATGGATGCCTTAATCCATCAAGCGTATCGTGTGCCCGAGGTGCGCGAAGGTAATAACCTGATCTTGCAAGAAGACAGCAATGCAAATAACAGTCAGGCGCTTTTTAAAATAAAGCTCAACATTAAAAACATTCAAGCCTGCACCGTGTATAAGTTTGATCAAGCGGCCACCATCGACCGTTTTGTCTGCAGACAGTACGCGCCGTTTTTACAACCCGGCGGCGCATGTGCAATGTGTGATTTCATCATCTTTTTTCGAACCAAGGCTGAACCAGCCAAACTGGCGGCTTGGGTTGTCAACCTAAAAAGCAGCAAAGACAATAACAACACCACGCAAATGCGGGCGGGCTATCGCTTATGCGAATTCTTGCTCGGCAAGCTCGATGATGTGCTCAAGATTCAAGACAAGCCGGAAGATTTACAGCGCGGGGATATCGATTTCATTCTGTTTTCGTCGCCGCAAACCAAGGCAATCACACAGAATTCGGACACGCAGATTGATCAGCGCATGGGGGGACGCAAGCCTATGGTGGAAATTGCGATGTTGCGCGGCAAACGGCGCTAGTCGGGTGGGGATGCCTGCCTGTTCTTTTGTTGCGGGTGGAGTTCACTATTCACAACCGGAGTCCGTGGTCATTGAGGAGCTTGCCGCCTTCGTACAGCGGACGGCGCAAGTGGCAATACTTGTTGCTCTTGTTGCAAGGCTGGGTATTTCCATGTTGTGGCAGCGATTGCGCCACATCGTGTTTGCGCAACATCAACCCGCCAACATCAAACCGGCCCGCAGTCATGAAAAAGCAAGCGCCCGTCATTAAGAATTCACGGTTGTTCATATGCCGCTTGGTTGGTCTAAGGGCAAACTTGGTCTTGTGCTGGCTTAAGTTGGCAATTTACCCAAAATAACTTGGGTTAAAGGTGGTAAAAATCACCTTATTCCGCACTATTTTGCCAATTATTTTGCGAAGAGATGGTATTTTTTGTGCATATGCCTTAGGTTGGAATACAATACCGCTGGTTACCGAAGCAGCAGGCAGTTTAGCCAAACATGGGCGTTCTCAAAAAAGCAAGTGCAACGCACTGGAATGTCATTTTTTTGAATCAAAATTTAAGGAATTTTATGAGCCAAGAAGAATTCTCAGTCATTGCCTATAAACTATATTCTAAGGAAAATCCAAACCATGGCTCCATAAGGCCCTTATTAAGGCAAGATGCACATGGGTATTCTGAAATCACGGCTGACAATTTCTGTGCTTCCGCAAAAGTGTTCATTACGTCCTATTACGAAGAAATTGATTCAAAATTTAAAGATCTAGAATTATTTAAAATCCCTGTAGCAATTAGCGCATTTCAAAGCGATAAAGTCGATCCGACCAGCGCTAGTAAATATGTTGCTAGTGGCCGTAACGCGGAAAGGATGGTGCCAAAAGCGCTTATGGAGGTACTTTTTTCTGAACTGCCTGATTGCAATAATCGTGTGATTGAATATATTGCCACTCGACCGACAACAAAATATGTATTCGTTAAATCAAGCTATGGGTGCTTTGGCCCATTTGAATGGAGCATCAATTCAGAAACGGAAACAATAGAATTATCTTTATCCACGTCCCCATTGCCTGGTCAACCACTTGAAGCGGGACAAATCTACAAACTACAAGAAGCTCAATTCGATAAACAATTTTTAACTACTGGCGATAAACGAAGTTATCTTTATGATTTGGCGATATTGATTCAGGGTGCCGAATTTCATGATTACGCATCCGACCTGGAAATAATTCATTACTGCGGTAAGCAAGCAGCTGCGTTTAAGTCCACGCCATTGGATAAACGAACTCTTAAGGCTCTCGAAATACAAGTAAAAGCGAACGCTAAGCCCTTAATTAAAACTCGTTGGGATCGCTTTTCTCAACTGACAGGAATGCTCATTAACAATCAGGAGGAAGTTAGCAAGCAGCTTGGTGACTATCTTAATAGTGAGAACGGTGGTCAGATTGTAGATCTTCATGTAACTAAACATGCTGACAAATATCTTGCAGTTCTAATCAAAAACAATAAAGAAAAAATACAAGATGAAATCTCAAAGTTGGCCGATGAACTTCGTCAAGCCAATGAGCGTTTGCGTGAAATTAATGACCAGAAAAAACAAGCAACCGTTGAACTGGAATCCGTAAGAGATGAGGGAAAGAGCTTGCCCAAGGAAAAAGCCCCTGATAACAAACTACTTCATGCTGAGCACGATCAATTACTTTTGAAAAAAAAGGAAGAAATTGACCAATTAGATGATCGGATTAAAAAATTAACGTATCACGATCAGGCGTTGTCTAACTTGGAAATCATTAAGAATAAGACTTCTGATGCCGATAAAGACTATGAACGGATGGTAGCCCGTAAATTGGAAATTTCTAAAACTATTCAAGAATTGGAACGGGAATACAGTGATAGTGATGAAAACATCAGCAAGAAGCTTTCGATGATGACCCCAATGGTTAAAGCTATTAATGGCTATTCTTCGGTTACCAGTAGGAGTTTGCCAAAATTAAAAAAAGAAATCGCTAGTACTATAGATCTCAACAATATTCCAGCCGAAAAAAAACGTGTTTGTGCAGAGATAGAAAGCTCGTTGGCACGTTTAGGGCGCACGGTTCCCTCTATCCAGGTCGCGAACCTACTCATTTGTACGCAGCAATCTTTCATTACGTTTCTTTCTGGATTGCCAGGTGCCGGTAAAACCTCCCTTTCACGTTTACTCGCGACATCCCAAGAATTAAAGTCACGATTTAATGAAATCTCCGTTGGCCGCGGCTGGACAAGTCAGAAAGATTTGATTGGTTTCTACAATCCGCTGACCAATAAGTTTCAAGCATCTAACACAGGTATGTATGAGTTTTTGCTCGCGCTAAAAGCAGAAAGTGTTGAAATTCAAGTAGTACCAATGGCTTATGTTTTGCTTGATGAAGCAAATCTTAGTCCGATCGAACATTACTGGTCAGCCTTCTTCGGTATGACTGACAAAGATGGGGCAAAATCCCTAACGCTTGGCAATGACACCGTTGCCATTCCTAAATGGCTGCGCTTTCTGGCAACAATCAATCATGACGGAACGACTGAATCATTAAGTCCACGTACAATAGATCGGGCTCCGTTCATTGTGATGGAAAATAGCTTGATTACGAATGAGGATGTTAATCTTGCTCAGGAGTTGGCATCCATTTTTCCGCTTTCCTATGAGGATATGGAACTTTTATTCGGTAATTCAAATGTCGTTCCAGTGTTGAACGAAATGGAAGCACCATTATTTAAAGAAATTCGGGCAATTCTTTCAAATCCCTCTCCCGACAAAGGTCGGCCCATCATTATTTCAGTTCGCAAGGAACACAGCATTCGTCAATATTGTAATAAGGCACGCGCACTGATGAATTTTGACAGTGACCTTGTTGCACTCGACTATGCAGTTCTCCAGCATGTCTTGCCATTAGTCCGTGGCACAGGCACTAAATTTGCAAAGAGGCTTGATGAACTACAGCTTGTTTTTCGAAATAACAATTTGACGCATTCCGAACAATACCTGACCAAGATGATTAACTATGGTGCGGCAGAACTACATTCCTACGATTTTTTCTGTTGGTAATTGTTATGGAATTTTCTCTTAGCTTTCAAATAAACGGGATGCCCGTATTGTGGCAATCTGGTGAGAACATTGCGATTAAAGAGCGTGACGAAATTCAATTTTTCGTGGATGCCCCTGTTGGCTATGACGGACCTGTTTTATACGCAGAAGATCATCAAGTTGAGATGGAAGCTTCTACCATTGGCGGCAATCAAATTCAATACAGTACTCGTCGAGGAACTTTGTTTCGCGAAGTAATGGGATTGTCCATGATACGCTGTGAGTTTAATAAGACGATTAAATTTATCACTTTTGATGTCCTCATTCACAAAATCGATACTCACCAAATTGAGGGGATGATACGGTATCTCTATTCCTTTAGTGATTCCCTCATTCGGGTTTGTCTTGCGAGGTCTACGTGGCAGACGGGAATGCATGGCATGGGCAATTCTGACCCGGAAACCAAACTCTCTGCTGCGGAACGGTTCGTCACGACTCTACTCAATAGTCGATTGGAACTTCAACAGCAGTTGCGCAAACGTCTTGTTCCGGAAAAGAAGCCAGTATGGGATGCACGTGCCCATCAAAATTATATCGATCCCCATGATGTATTAACTAATCTTGACGGGTTATTGCCAGTATCAGATGATGGGGATATTTTTATTCAAGGTAGGCACTTTTCACTATCTGGAATAGATGTGACGGCGATGGGCAATTCAACGAATGTCTATGAAAACTCCGTCATCATTGGGGGAATTTATTCTGTCAGGCGAGGTATTGAGGAGCTACACAATATGATCCATGTTGGGCGCGGTGTCCGGGGTGTGTCTTCTCATGACAAAGAGCATGAGTCCTTGAGCGATGTATTGGCTCGTGTAACTGTCGGCAGCGTGCAATTGCGGTGCACTATCCTAATGGAGCAACTAGATGATTTATTACGATACTTTCGCCATGATCTGAAAATTACGTTCAAAGGTGAAATTCCACCAGTGATTACTCCATATGTTCGAGCATCAAGAATTTACCGTAGTCTATTTACCCAAATATACGAGTGGTACAGTTTAGGTACGCCATCCTTAAATGGCTTTCATTTGCTTCTGAAGTTACGAACGGTCAGTAAAATTTATGAATATTTTTGTTTATTTAAATTGTTGGAGTATTTTCAGAAAAAAGGTTGGACACTGGATCATGCACGGCACATGCCAGGCGATGATTCCCTCATTCCAGAACAAGTTGATTTCACCTCTGGAAATTACGCAGTAACTTTGTTTTACGATACGCGCATAATTCCCATGTCGGTCGATACGGTTCACAATGACTTGGTTGATTTGCGCCATGTTCATGGCAATTCGAATTATTACTGGCGACCTGATTTTATTATTCGGTTCGAACATGCGGGGAAAGTAAAATATTTCATTCTTGATGCCAAATACAGCAAGCAAGTAACAGTTGAAAAGGAGAGCTTACCTTGTTTGATCAATAAATACTTTGTTGATACCGGTGTCTATGACGCCCATGCTAAAGCAATTACCAGCGCCAGTATTCTTGCCATTATCGCGCTTTATCCGGGGACGCAATTTAACATGAATATTACGTCGCACTGGAAAACTAAATTTTTTAGTTCGATACCACGATTTCCGTTAGCTGCTAGTGCCACATTGGCAATGAATGACGATTCTATTATGATCCAGGTAATGGATAAATTGCTTGATGTGGGTATAAGTCAAACTTCGGATTAATAAGTATTGTTGATATTATGTGTTATGCTTTGGGCTAATAAAACTTTAGTCCAAGCTAAGTGCTGAAATTTTGGGAGAAGGGGGGGGCGGCCTGAATAGCACTTGCTTAAGAAAAATATTCATATAACTCAAATGGATGGGATGCACTGCTTTGTTTCGATCAGGATATTGCGCTGTGCATTCTTCCAAAGACAGCCCATGTGCGCCAGGGACAATTCGCGTAATTGCTCATACTTCAGGTCGACATGGCGTTGCCTCAAGAATTTGTCGTGGCCAAAATAATTGGTGGCGTGTGGCAAGCAACGGCGACGGCAAGCCGCGCCCTTGCATCACAAATCGAGCATAGGCGCGTTGGGCGGCGGGGCGCAGGGCAGCGAATTGCCCGAGCAGTCAATTGACCGCCAGCCATGGCGGCGGCGGTTGGCGCCCCAGCATCGCCGCACAGCTGCGCCATGACCATTGTTCCGGCGACGCCACCACGCGCGCGCACCGGGTGAAACAGCACATAGCGTGACAGTTCCAATAAACACGCCTCTTTTTACATCAAAATTGCTTTGAACTACCCTTGAAAAAGGTGGCCAGTGACTGAGTGGTGACGGACAAATACAGGCGACTGCAACGCCATATCCGGGTTTCGGCCCGGCCGAAAATTGAAACCGATTTGTGGGCCGGGGCTGCGGTGCCACCCGATGCCGTGAGCTACCCAAGCACCGCGCCGAACATTGCTTGCTGCGGGAACCGGTGGCCGATGCCTAAACGGCACGCCGTGGTACCAGTTTCAGCTCTAGCGTGCAGTTCACTGCCGCAGCATATTTTCGCAGGGTAGAGAGGGACGGAGAATGCTTGCCACCGGCTTCCAGCCGTGCAATGGCCGGGGCTTTGGTTTGCATGATGGCTGCCACATCAGCTTGGGTAAGGCCCGCCATTTGCCGTGCGTGTAGCATTTCGCGCAGCAGCGCATAGTCATCGGCCAGTGCATCCCAGGCAGCCTTTACTTCTGGCCTTGCCAAGGCTTCCTGCTTCATTTCTTCATGGGTTTGCATTTTTGATTTCCTTCATTCTTTGCTTTGCGATAACTAATTCGCGGCGCGGTGTTTCTTGGGTTTTTTAATGAAGCTATGAATCACAACCACTCGTTTTTTTAATCAAGAAACAATAAAATACGCGCCCAATGCCTTGCTTACCCTTTGGGCGTAATTCAAACAGGCCATCTCCCATTGCCCTCGAATGTGGCATGCCCAGTTGTGGCCCAAATTCCGACAACAAATCGGCTAGCCGGAAATAGTCAGCCAAAATATCGGCTGGCAATGCCTTGACATCGTGTTGTACCGCTTCGGAGTAATAAGAGATGGCGTAGTTCATGGCGCATATTAACGGATGTGTTATTTTTTGGCAAGCGTGAGCAGGGCGAATCAAGGCGCGGGGTAGGGCTTGGGGTGGGGGAAAACGGCCACTCACCCCAAAAAAATTAGGGCAGGCAGCATTACAAAACTACTTCAGCGGTGAATCAGGCAGGCAATGACTGCCCCATCTTGATGTGGAGCCGATTACGTTGTGCGCCTGAGCTTGATTGCTGGCAGGCGGCGATTGCCTCGATACTGGTGCGCAGATTCACCCAATCAACGCACTTGGAAAATTGTATGATGCTTGATGTTTGATGCGCATAAAACAGGAGGCCAAAATGCGAACTACATTGACCATTGACGACGATGTTTTAGCAACAACAAAAGAGATGGCCGCACGCCAGCATAAAAGCGTGGGCGAAATCATTTCCGGTTTGGCACGCCAAGCCCTGTCATCTGCGCCTGCGCCAAGTGGCGAACGCAACGGGATTGCTTTGCTGGCAGTCCGTCCAACATCAGCGCCGGTCACCTTGGAACTGGTCAACCAATTGCGCGATGAATTGCCATGAGTCGTTACCTGCTTGATGTCAATGTTTTGAACGAATGCTGTTCGTGGTGGTGCTGCGGCATTGCATCTGATTAAATAACGGGAACGGTGGGGAACGAGGGGAGGGGAGCGGGGGCCTTGTCTTTTGCGGCAAAAGGCAAGGGCTGACCCCAACTTCCCCGAACCTACAACGTGAAATTAGGCGATGGGAAGCGCCGAGGTTTTGCTGTAATATCGTCCCTGTCAAACGGCGATTCTGTCATCAAAGGAATTTTCGCCACAATCAAAAGGTGCTTGATCAAACGGCAGAATCAAGCAGGAAATAACCAAGGAGAAAGATATGACTACCAAAGCGCTCAAGGAATACGAAGGTTTCGTCGCCAATGAATCTGCTGACGAAGGCGACGACGGGTATGATGAATTGGGATCGATCACCGTCTCCGGCTTTGATCCCGAGGGCGAACCCGAAATCCGCTTCCTGCGTAATGGCAGCCTGAATGTGATGGTGGAATACATGCCGCCTTCTTACGCGGATGGCGATATGGAAGATTTTGAGGAGTTCGACAAGGAAATGGAGGAGGCAATCGGCACCAAGGTTAGCTGGGATGACCGCGAGTCATTCTTCATCAATGACTACGACGCTGAAACGGTCGAGCGCTTGCGCGCATTCCTTGCTACTTATCGGCAAAAAAAGGCCGAGCAGGATTGAAGAATAACCTCAAGCGCGCTTCTTGTTGCGCCAAAATTGCCTGATTCGGCCCCGCGCAGGAATGACATTGCCCAATACATGCTGCCAAAGGTTGGTGTCGAATCAGGATAAAAACAACCTAATACTTATACCCAAAGCCAAAGGTCAATAAGCTGCTGGTTTTTTTAAAGCCATCGCTGGGTTTGCTAACGTAGCTAATAGTGATGCCGGTGTTTATGGTCCAGCCATTTGCTATTACCGTGGCGAGGCTGGCGTCGAGTGTTGAGCGCACGCCGATTTTGCTATTGCCCGGATAGATCACGAAGGGGCGAATAGGGTCAGTCCTTGTCTTTTGCGGCAAAAGGCAAGGACTGACCCCAACTTCTCAACTTCTCGGGGGGAATGACCACCCACCCCAAAAAATCAGGGCAGGGGGCATGACAAAACTACTTCAGTGGGAAATCAGGCAGGCATGGCCCGCCCACCCGATTACGGTGCGCCAAATTGGCCGGAACCAAAATTGGCATTGGCATCAACACACCAGACGCTGATGCTGTCCATCCGATCCAAATCGCCATCGCGCAGCGTCAGGGTGATGGTGGCATTGGCAAAACTGCGGCCAAACAGATTCGGTCCAATCGGGAAGCCGTTGCGGAAGTCGCTGTTTATCGCGCCATAGAAGAACACCGACGGCAAGCCACCACCATCGTAGTTAAAGCCGGTCACTTCAATCGTGCAGTTATCCACAATCCGGGCTACACCGGTTACGCCGTGCGCACGGGTGGAGAGGCGCGCTATCTGGCCGACCCGGGCATGGGTTCTGGCGCAACCTTGTGGCGGCGGAGTGGGTGTTGGGGTGGCGGTAGGCGTCGGGGTTGGTGTGGGCACGGGCGTCGGCACCGGTGTTGGCACTGGCGTTGGAACCGGTGTCGGGCTGGGCGTGGGGACCGGAGTCGGGCTGGTGGTGGCAACACTGCCGCCACCGCCGCCACAGCCATTCAAGACGACGGCCAACAGGGCCATTACGCAGAGCGCGGCAGCAGGTTTGGTTTGGGAGAAACGGGGGCGCATGGCGGGCCTTTCAAAATGGATAAACAATCAGTGGGCGTAGATGTGGCGAATAAGGGATCAACCGTCATGGGGTGAACAATGAATCAAGCATAATCATGATCCGGTGCAATTTTATCGTACTTTTCGGGACAGTGTCCGCACAAACAAGGTGCTTTGCAGCCATACTTTGGCAAAACAAGGTCGCCGCGCCCGGGCCTGCCGCGCCATCCTGTGCGGGTGGGCGCGGCAGCCGGGCTGGGTGATTTAGCGGTTCATCTGGTACTGGTCTTTCATGCCCAGCACATGGTTTTGCCACACCGCCATGTAGCGTTCCTGATCGACCACCGGTTTTTTGATCATCTTCAGGCACTGTTCCATTTGCCCGGCAGAAGACGAAGGCTTGGAATACAGTTGCAGTGCGAATTTGGAGAAATCGCGCACCATGAAATCAAAAATCTGATCCAGCAAACCATGATCGACCTGGTAAATCGCGGCATTTTCCAAAATCAGTTGCCCATACACTACCAGCGTGAACATTTCGCCTGCGGTCAGCAAGAAGTCGATATCCTTGCTTTGTTCTTTCGATGGCGGGGCCTTCATCGCCATTTCCTTGAACAATTGGATTTGTTCCTTGAACACGGTCAGATTCGGCAAATCGATGCTGTTGTAGGCGATGTTGTAATCGTGGAACTTGATCCCGCCCAAGCCCTTGGTTGGCCCCTGATTGAACAGGAAGCTGTCGTTGCTGCCGTCGTCACGCTTCGCCACTTCCGGGTATTCGGCCGGGAAGAAGAAGTAATTGGCCATGAACTTGATGATCAAGGCCATATTCACATGCACCGTGCCTTCGAGCTTGGGCAGGGCGCGAATGTCGATTGCGGCCATCGAGAAATACATGTCTTTTTCAAAGCCCTTGGCCGCCATCACATCCCACAGCAGGTTGATCACTTCTTCGCCCTGGGTGGTAACTTTCATTTTCACCATTGGGTTAAACAGCAAATAGCGCCGGTCTTCGCTGGAGGCGGTTTTCATGTAGTCAGACGCGCGCAGCGCAAACAGTTTCATCGCGACCAGCCGGGCGTAGGCATCGACAAACAACTGTTTTACGTGCGGGAAGTCGGTAACCGTCATGTTGTACAGATGGCGGTTGGCGGCGTGGTCAATCGCTTCGTAATAGGCGTGGGTACAAATGCCGATGGTGGCCCAGCCCAGATTGTATTTGCCGACGTTGACCGTGTTCAGTGCCGCATTCCAGGCATCATCCCCCTTGTGCAAGATATCGTCTTCGGTCAGCGGGTATTGGTTTAGCTTGTATTCGGCGACGAAGTTTTGGCTGTAGACGGTGTTTTTCACCAGCTCATAATTCGGGTGCTGCGAATCGGCGGCGAAGAAGATGTATTCACCGGTGTCAAACATTTTGCCAAAGGTGGAGACGATGGCGGCCTTGTTGGCGTTGCCAATATAGTATTTGCTGCCGCTGGCGCTATACGTGCCGTCGGCGTTTTTGGTGACGATCATGTCCGACGAATAAATGTCGGCCCCGTGCGCTTTTTCCGACAGGCCAAAGGCGAAAATATTGCCCTCGTCCAACAATTTTTTGGCACGGGCCTTGGCTGTTTCGTTCTTGCTCATCCAGATCGGGCCGATCCCGAGCACCGAAACCTGATAGGTGTACCAATACGGCAAGCCATAAAAGCCGAGAATTTCGGCAAAGCCACACACGCGCCAGCTATCCCAGGCGGCATTTTCACCGGGTTTGCCTTGTTCGGCGGGCGTCATCATCGAGCTAAAAATGCCTTCTTCCTTGACGAAATCGAGAAAATCCTGATACCAGACGGCGCGCTCAAAATCATGTTTGAGCTTGTCCAAGCCCTTTTTTTCAAAAAAGGCAATGGTTTTTTCCATGATCTCGCGTGAGCGTTGATCCGGGTAGTGGCGATCCATTTTTTTCGGGTTTAACAAAAACATGCATGGCTCCTTGACTGGAATGGTTGGCACCGCAGGCGGGCGGTACGGGGTTATCCGATGATTGGGGTGATTTTGCTGCAATCTGCCAGTGTAGCCCGTTTGTATTCAGGATTTAGCCAATTCGTGGATTGGCGTGGCTTTTTTGCAAGTGGCAGGCCGGGCCGGGGGCGCTGGCCGCTGGTGTTGCTGGGGGGGCTGTGTGTTTTGGCTTGTTCAATGGGGCATGATAAGCTTGGTTGGATAGGGTATTGCCTCGGTTGGTGGACTTATTGCTGGTGACACCCAAAAATGACATGCCCCTTGAACTCTTTTTGGTTGCGCTTGGGGCTATGGAATCGCAACTTGTTGAAGTTTAATGCCAACGGTGACAGCGTGTCGGCAAACAAGGTGGCATTGGTGATTGAACGGGGTTGGGTTGGCCAATCTGCATTAATGTCCCGGTTTTGTGTGTTGGGCATCCAGCAAGCCGTGTAATGCCACCGGCAACTGGTTTTTCGCGGCTTTGCTGGCGATGGCTTGCCAAAGCAGATAGACGCGGCTGGTATTGGTGGCGGGAATCTTTTTTTTCTTTGTTGGCTTATCGAGTCGTGCGGCACGCTGGCAGGCCAACACTAACTTGTCTGCCGGAAAATGCTCGGCTTTCAAGCGGGTCTTGTCATATTCACCCAAAGCCTGCCGCAGGGTTTGTTCAGTTTGTTTGGCATTAGTTAGGTTGCCGCCTTCTCGATCATCGCGCAGGCTGGTACTGTCGCGTTTGAGCGGTCTGGGTTTGCGTTGCAGCAAACTCATGCTGCTTTTACCGCTGGTTCCATCAAGCGTGTCAGGTTGCCGAGGAATGGCACTGCGCCAAACCGGCCCTGCATGTAGTGCTTGCGAATTTCCAGATCATTTCTGACCTTGAAATCGGCCAGTGAATACAAATGGGTGGCATGGGCGCTGTCTTTTTCTGCGAACCAGATTTCATCACGGCGCAGCAAATCCAGATCCAGCAGGCTCGATTCGTGGGTGGTCACGATGATTTGTCGATGCCCACCCGCGCAGGACTGGAAAAAACACTCAAGAAATTTTCGTACCAACATTGGATGCAGGCTACGGTCGATTTCATCAATCACATACACGCCATCGTGCGCTGCAATGTCGTGCAGGGCAGGAATCAAGTCGAGCAGGCGACGTGTGCCGTCGGATTCTTCTGTCAAATCCAGTGGTATGGTTTTGCCTGTGGCCTGTTGGTGGATGGCTTGCGTGTTGACTTGGTAATAGCGCGGCTGATCGGTATCTTCCAATACAATTTCACTGCCACTGCCCAAGGGCAAGCGCATTTTTTTTCCGGATGTCTCGGGTAGTTTGGCCAAGACATCTCTGACCAGCCCCTCCGGTAACAACTGATGCAGTTCTTCTTCAGACAATTCCTTGCGTTGCACATGTAAACCGCTGATCCCAGTTGAGGAATCATGCAAAAAATCGCTGGCGAAACGCAGAAAATCAGTTTCCGTTGCCAACTGACTGGCCAGACCCGGATAATCGGTATCCGGGGTGATCAGGGTTAGGCCATGGTTGAGCCAGTCGATGACGGTTTGCAAGGGAGGATCAAGGTCAGCCTCATCGAGCGTGGCGCGTATCGTCGCCAAAAAAGATTGATTTTGTGGCCCGCCAATGGTTGCCAATGCGCGCAATTTGCTGCCTTTTAATCCGGGGGCATCGATTTTTACCCGGCCATCGGCATCGGTTACGCGTTCATAAATGATTTTTTCCTTCTTGCCGGTGACCTGCACCAGCCACTCTTCGAGAATGGCTTGATCATTGAGCTTGAAACCGAGCCGAAAAAGTTTGCTATTGGCGATAAATTGCAGATCGAAGCTGCTGGCATCGCCTTCAATGTCACCGAATCGAAATGCCTGGCGTGCCATGCCAGCATGTTTGGGCCGGGTTTTAAGGGCGATTTTTTTAAAAAGAGCCAGCGCCTTGACCAAATTCGATTTGCCCGCCCCATTGGCACCATACAGGACGGCGGTTTTGAGTACCTGTTCCCGGCTGTTCGGGATCGGGGTGGTGTGGCTGTCGTGGCTACCAGCCAGACGGCCACTTGCCACCAGAGACAGGGTTTCTTCACTGGCGAAGGAGCGAAAATTGGAGGCCGAGAAAGTGACGAGCATGATAATTCCACGTAATTTTCTCGTAGTTTAACCGATAGAATGCAAAACAAAAGAAAATTAAGCGTTAAAGCGTGAAAAAATCTCGATTAGGCTCATTTTTTCTGGAGGCGTGTAGCATTTATCAGTTTCCCCACTTCAACCGCCCCGCTCCACCCCAAACCGTCCGGCTTGCACCTCAAATTTTGCCAGCCTTTCAATGCCGCTGTCGGCCCGATGCACATCTTCAAGCACCATGCAGTGCATCGCGGTTTTTTGTTGGTTGATCTCCAGCCACATAAAGCCGCGCCGGTCACTGCGGCCATAAATCGTATGTGGATTGTCACGCAGGTATTGTTCGGTGCGCGCTTGGGCACGGGACGGCGAGGTGATGGAAGCGCCGCAAAACTCGGTCGCCAGCACTGGGTTGGCTTTTGAGATCGGGCGATCAAAATCGGGGCGCAGGTTCGATACGTAAAAGGTGTGGACATCGCCACCCAATACCAGCGGGTTATGTGCCTGTGATTGCTGCAACTGCCGCAACAGTGCCTCACGCGCCAGCGGGTAGCCATCCCAGCCATCGGTCCAGTAACGTCCACCACCGGGCTGTTTGACTGCGATCTGACTGTTTTGGGCCATGATGGTTTGCTGGGCCAGAATATTCCAGCGCGCCTTCGATTGTTTCAGCGTGCGCGCCAGCCACGCTTCCTGTTCGGCACCGAGCATGGTGCGCTTCGGGTTGAGCCGTTCGCGGCAGGTTTTGGTGACCGCGTTCGAGCCACCCTGGCCCGGCTTTGGGCACACTTCGTGGCTGCGGTATTGCCGATCATCGAGCACCAAAAACCGCGCCAGTTGGCCCCAGTCATAGGCTGAATAAATCCGCAAAAAGGCAAACCGGTCGGCCCCGGCGGGCAGGGTGGGCAGGCGAATCGGCATGTGTTCGTAAAACGCCTGATAGGCACTGGCGCGGCGCTGCAAAAAATCCGGGTCGAGTGCGTGATCTTGATCATTGGCGTAATCGTTTGAGACTTCGTGGTCGTCCCAGGTCACAATCCACGGTGCGGCCAGGTGCGAGGCCTGCAGATCAGGGTCGCTCTTGTACTGGGCATAGCGCGCCCGGTATTCGGGCAGGGTGGCGCTTTCATCGGTACGGGTTGCCTCAGGCGGGTGTTGCAGGTGATACGGCCCCCACTCATAAATATAGTCGCCGACAAAGGCCACCAGATCAGGGTTCATGCGGGCGATCTGGCGGTGCGCGCCAAACGCGCCAAATTCCCAGTGCTGGCACGACGCCACCGCCAGTTTTAAGCCGGGATTTTGTGCATCAAGCGGCGGGGCAGTGCGGGTACGCCCAATTGGACTAACCGCAGCGCCATGCATAAAGCGGTAAAAATACCAGTTGCCCGGTTGCAGACCCGTCACATCGACATGCACACTGTGCGCCAGTGCCGGTATGGCTTGCGCCTGCCCCTGCGCCACAATCTGTTTAAACGCTTCGTCGCGCGCCACTTGCCATTGCACCGTGAACGGCACGGCGGGTAGTGGTGGCGCCCGCAGTGGGTCGGGTTTTAGGTTATTGATCAGGCGCGTCCACAACACCACGCTGGTGGGCAGCGGCGAGCCTGAGGCGACCCCGAGCAAAAACGGGTAGCCGATTTTGGGTGGGCTGGCCAATAGCGGTTCGGTGTGGGCGGCCATGCTGGCCAGTGCCGACAGGCGCATCAGTTGCTCTACAAACCTGCGTCGATTCATGGCGCAATCGGCGGCGGTGCTGGGGTTGCCGACAGGGTGGTCGATTCTGTGCTCGAATCTGTGGCCGAACCGGTGCCGCCGCCAATCAGGGCTTCAATCGGGGGCAACTGGCGTGGCCGCCGGTCCGAGCCGGTGGCAACATAGGTCAGCGTCGCTTCCGTCACCTTGACCACATCGGCCTGCAAGCGGTTGCGCTCGGCATACACTTCGACATACACGGTAATTGAGGTATTGCCAACCTTAACGATTTCGGCATAGAACGACAGCAAATCGCCAATGAAGGCCGGATGCTTGAACAGGAACGAGTTAACCGCAATGGTCGCCACCCGGCCCCCGGCGCGGCGCGTGGCGGGCATCGAACCGGCAATATCGACTTGCGCCATAATCCAGCCGCCAAACACATCGCCATACACATTCGCGTCCGCCGGGCCGGGCATGACGCGCAATTCGGGCATGCGCCCAAGCGGCAAACCGAGTGGGGGCGGCACATTCTGGGGGGGATTCATCGGCATTTCTCCAAAAGGGCGATCAAGGTACGTCATTGAACCACAGAAGGGGCGGGTTTGTCTTGGCTGGTGGGGATTGGCAAGGGATGGTAAATTGAGCAACGGCTGACCCAAATTCAGGGTCGGCAGGCACGGGCGAACCCGGGTGGCAAAGGCCATGCGGTATAATCGCTGCTCTGCCTTCACACCATCAAGCCATTATGGGACATGCCGAAATGAACCTTAACGCCTCGCTGATTGACCAACGGCTGGCCCAAATTCAAGATGAAATCAGGCCGCAGGCGCAGCTAGAGCTTGGCATGCATGATGCTGGCCGCCTGAAATCGCTGTCCTTTGTCTATTTGTGTGTCAAAACCATGCTTGATCTGGATGCTGAGCAAGCATTTGACTGCCTGACCGAAGGCAGTGGCGATTTCGGAGTGGATGCGATGCATATCGGCGAGGAGAGTGATGGCGAATTTTCCGTCACCCTGTTTCAGGGCAAATACAAAGGCAAACTGGATGGCACTTCCCATTTTGACGGTAACGGGATCGATAAATTAATCCATGCCCTGCGCCATATTTTTGATCCGGCGACGCAACTGGCCGCGATCAATCCACGCCTGGCCAGTCAGCTTGAAGCGGCCCGCTCACTGATTCGCGACGGCTTGATTCCACAGGTGCGCGTGCTGGCCTGCAACAATGGTTTGCGCTGGAATACGGCTGCGCAAGCGGCGATTGATCGTACCGGCTGGGAACAGGTGGTCTGGGAGCATGTGAATCACGATACCCTGATCCACATCTTGCAACGCATGAAACCGGTCAATGAAACCTTGCGCCTGACTGGCAAGGCACTGGTCGAAGATATGCATTTTAGCCGGGTATGCGTCGGGCGGGTTGCCGTAACCGACATCGCCACGCTGATGGCCACTCATGGTGAACGCCTGCTCGAACGCAATATTCGGCGTTATCTGGGCTTGCATGGTAACCGGGTCAATCAAGCCATTCGGCAAACCCTGTATTCCGCCGAGCCAGCCAATTTTTACTTTTTTAATAATGGTGTAACGCTGGTATGCAGCGACTTTTCTTACAATGCCCTGCAAGCGGGTGATTACCAGATAAAGGTTGATGACATGCAAATCGTCAATGGCGGCCAGTCGTGCATGACGATTTACAAAACCATTCTGGAAATGCAGGAGCAGGGCCATCCGTTACCGACCCATGCCAGCGTATTGGTGCGGTTGGTGAAGTTGCCTAAGGGCAATGATGACATGGTATTGCAAATTACCCAGGCCACGAATAGCCAAAACCCGGTCGATTTAAAGGATTTGCGGGCCAATGATGAACGGCAACATCAATTGGCGGACAGTATCGCCGCCCTCGGTTTTGAATATCGCCGAAAACGCACCGATGGCCCGGTTCGGCCCGATGAAGTCACACCCGGAGTGGCCGCCGAGGCGATTTTGGCGGTATGGCGCAATGCCCCGCATCAGGCCAAATTTTTTACCCGCGAGCATTTTGGCAAGCTGTATGACACGATTTTTTCCGCGTCCCTGAATGGTGCGCAAGTCATTGTTGCCGTGTTGCTGTACCGAATCGCTGAAAATCGCCGCCGCCGTCCCGCCAGTGCCGACCCGCAACTGGTGCGCTACGGCTCCTGCTTTATTGCCATGCAAATGGGCAAGCACCTGTTGCGGGATTTGGCTATTTCACAGGCCGGTTTGACCCATGAAAATTTTGCCAAGGCCAAGGGACTGTTGGCACAACGCAGCGAGCACTATTTTATGGCGGCGGTACAGGAAGTGGCGGCCGCACTGGAACAACTGTACGGCACGCAAGCGGTTTCAATGCAGCAATTGTCGGCCACCTTTCGGCGCGGGGATTTGATTGGGCGTTTGCCGTAAGGCCCTACATAGACAGCACCACAACACCCTATCCGATAAGTATTAGCGGACGAAGTGTGAGCATCGTGCACCAACATTGGGAACCCGCCGCCGGCAAAAAAAGTCGTGCCAGTGCCCTGACCAGTCCGGCTGGCATTGGAAAAATACAACAGTGCTTGAATTTTTCTGCTTCAGGTTGAAATGCCACACTTTCCACCCACTTTCTCGCCACTTTTAGGTCTTGCAATTGGTTGATCAAATGCCCCGGACAATCTGCCGCCAGTGGCA
>JACCDS010883181.1_pt1 | contig 31831 bp, 28 predicted proteins | sample 7446441 | NCBI WGS metagenome assembly JACCDS01 (sample SAMN15323445, study PRJNA562643) | freshwater metagenome | isolation source: river surface water | place: USA:Blue River Watershed | collected 2017-08-17
ACCGTAATTGTACCAGAAACAGTAGAAATCTGCACAGAACGTTCGTTTGTAACGGTCGACATTCTCACTTTAATATTGTCGAGTTGCACATCAACACCATCATTGACAATAGCAGCAATCCGATTTTCTAAGGAATTCCAAGTTGAACCGTTAAAAATATAATTCGCTCCGGCATTTGTATTAAATACAATCAAACCCGTTGCAGGACTTGAAATGGCTAACATTTGAGCATTGGTTAAACGGGGTAAAAGCACGCCTTTTGATGTCGAAGTAACATCCAATTTTGCAGAAGCATCAGGACTACTCGTACCAATTCCCACTTGTGAGAATCCATCAATTTTAAGAATCAAAAGTAAACAAAAAACAAGGGTCCGATTCATGACATGTAAAGATAAATTGAATTGAACTACAAGTGTATAAACTTGGATTGACGCTTGAATTTATTCAAGTACTTTTTTGTCACATGTGCAAATTTCCTCATTTGGATTAGTCAAATGTCAAAACCTGTATTACTATTTCAAAAACCGACTTACTACTTCATTTTGATTTTTTCAAATAGTCTATTAAAAATACTATTGCTCGATTTTTTCAATTTTTGTTCTAATTGAATTAATTGCGAATTCAATTCTTGAGCACGATTATACTGATTGTATATTTCATCTCTGAATGAATACAATAATACATTTATTTGGTCCTTTGTAAAGGTATATTCATTGGGTAGAGCATCTGAATCCACTCCAACTGGTTGCATATCAATTGCATGAAAATCAGGGATATTCATATTTACCCGAGAAACTATATTTGCCAACTTTTGCACAACCTCGCGTTGTTTTAAATGAGAAATTGTCAATTCGTCTTTATAAAAATCGTTGGAATACAGACTAAAATTCAAACCCATTTCTATCTGCATCTCTGGTATTACCTCTTTAATTTTCTGTACAATATGCAATTCACCCGCAGTTAATGAACGATTAATTAAAGGTGTATTAGGTAACTCCCAATTTAAATCAGATTCTAGATTGAGCCATGTGGCAATGTTTGTGATCAAATCATTCTTAACCTTTTCATAATTGAGAATTGTAAGATGCAAATTGGGTTTATCTTTAAAATGCTGAATGAAAGAATCAACTTGCTCTAAATACCATATGATATAATTTTCAATTGTATCAAAATTTGCAATATCAATGTGGTTGGTTACTATCGCGGGTATTTTAAAACTCTGTTTGTAACTAGAAAGCATCATAGAAAATGGATTCCGCACAAATAATAAAATTTCTATTTTTTTAAATCCAAGTTCCGTGAATTCATCTAGTTTTTCCAAAAACAATGACTTATTTTCATGAAATAGATTGAATAAATATTCACTAGAAACTATGGTAGATTTACATTTATTTCTAAGGGTTTGTTCCAATAATAAATGAATGTATGCATGATCATCAAACAAATTCCTACCATTTCCAGCTGAAAGTCTTTCAGAATATTCAGGATATTCATCTGGAATAATATCATAATAAATTAGGCTTTTTTGCAAAAGATGGGTGTTTAATCCCAACAATTTTTGTATGTACTTAGTGCCCGTTTTTCCATGCCCAACATGCAAATACAACGTATTAAATTCCTTCATTATCTTGAAACTTTAAATCCCACAATATACAAGCTAAAATTTGATATCATAACTACTAATAATCATTAAACATATCCAAGAAAACACCCAAGCACTTTCTTTATTTCTATCGGCAATTAGGTAATTTTTCTTTTATTACCCCCGAGCATTTTGAAAAAAAAAATAAAGGTAATAGATTATTCAACTGAATACATAAAATGTACATTTGATAAATAACTCAGATAATTAAAACAAAAGTAATCCTTATTAGATGCAATAATTGATAAAGTAAATTATTTTTTTGAACACATAACTTATTTTCAGATCTCAAGTATTAAGTTAATGGTAATTGTATTTGACGAAGAAAATATCTCAACATATCCATTTTTATCGTTTACCAATATTTTGGGTCATTCATTCATGATTTTTAACAATTCATTAATTTAAAAGATACATTCGTTCATTTTTGCAAGCTTTTGTCATTAAAGAGCCGCATGGTGCTATTAATTTTGCAGTGCGAAACAGAAAAGTGAGATGTTGCGGATATAATGATTCTCATTTATAGCTGATAACAACTCTCAAATTCTAAATTGCCGATTAACTTATCAAAATAGGATTCCTACCTTAATCTCCACTATTGGCGCTTTCAGCCTTTTGGATATCGTTATTCGTTACCAGTGATTTTTCACTTTGAGACTCCATTTTGTCTTTATTTGGCTATCCAGTTTTCATTGAACTTCGACATCTTTTCTCTATTTTACTTTTATTCTTTTGTTCAAGTAATAACTAAACTACCATTACTTTTTTTAACTTCATTATTCAATCCTCAAATGTGAAAATGTAGCTGCAATACCTATGTATTTCTCTTTTTGGATATATGAAATTAAATAACTTAAAACCAGTAATTGTTGCATCTGCACTATTATGTTTCACATTGAAAATCAGTGCTCAAATTGGGATTGGCGTTTCAGGCAATGTTAATTCATCTGCGGCGCTTGAAGTAAGTTCTACTTCCAAAGGTTTTCTTCCCCCGAGAATGACAACAACTCAAAGAAATTCCATTGTCGCACCTTCCGATGGATTGGTCATTTATAATTCAACAACCAACCGATTAAACATACGTGACAATTCTGGGTGGATAGAAATTGGATCACTTGAAAGAAGTAATACCTTTTCAGGAAGCAATACCTTGAATGGTACCACTACTTTCAACGGTAAAATAAATGTACCCATGGCAAGTATAGGGTTTCATCGCATTTCGGGATTGAGCTCAAATATAAGTGCTACTCCTTGGCCTGGAAATACTACTACATCAACTAATTGGAATGTTGTTAATTTCCCGTCTAGAGGTAGCTCAATAGGTAATAACTCATTCCTAGATTCTTCCAACAATTTAGGTGCTCGTATAAATTACAACAATGCCGGCAACGGTGCCGCTGTCATTGCATACAAAGGAACTACAACTAAACAGTTTCAAATTAATGTAACTTTTGCATTTCAAGGATCTTCATCGAATGGAAATAACCATGATAACGTAGTTTTTGGATTATTTAAAAACAACGTTTTAATCCCTCAGAGTGTATTTACAGCGCCTAACGAATGGGGATTTAAAACCGCTTCCATTCAAATTCTTACATCTTTGAGCCAAAACGACTTTATTGATCTGCGTGTTATTGGTTTCGGGGGATCTCAAAGCACCACTGTTACGATATTTTCTGGCAACATAACAGCAATTGGACTTTAATAATGTTTAACGATCAATTTCTCAATATGAATAAGTCAGTAATATTGATTCTGTTCATACTTTCCTCAAACTTGTATGCTCAGCAATTGAAATTAGAACAGGGTGCTACTATACTAATCGAAGAAGGAGGGATATTATCTACAGAAAGTGATTTAATTTTGCCAGTTGGTAGTGTAAATAATAAAGGTATCATCCGGTTTACAGGTAAAACCACAAAGAAATTCGATCCCAATGGTGCTAGCATTTCTGGAATTCTAGAATTCTCTGAAGGTACTACCACTTTAATAGATAGATTAATTATTCCAGCTGGTAAAAGCAATTTCGGATTAATTAAAATCACAAATTCAGGCGTCCTTAATACTGGAAATAACCTGACTCTTATTATTGATTCTTTGGGATATGCGGGTCGAATTGATGAAATTACATCTTCTGCTTCAACTCCCCTAATTTCAGGTTCAGATTCACTCATTTTATTTACTACTAGTGGCAATAATTCCCACAGATTATTTGGAAATCCATTTAAAAACCCACTCCAACTGAGTCAATTTTTTGATGACACATTGGAGTTTGACATAACTGGACCTGGCGGGAAATCAAATGGTTTTTCTGTTAATACATCCAAAAATAATCCATCCGCATTTTTTTATAATGAAAAAGACAACAAATGGCAAGGATTCGTTTCTGGTTCAGACTCAATTGGGGTCGGAATTGGGGCAGCAATTTATGTCATGAATCGAAAAGGACAACCCTTGAAACAATGGGGAGCAGAATATTCATTATCTAACAGAGTGAATATATCTGGTGGATTTAGAACCGGAATTATTACAACACACCTATCCAAAGAGGGAAGTGGATGGAATCTTGTTTCAAATCCTTATCCAAGCAATATAAGTATTTCCAATTCCAAATCACCTAATAGCAATTGGAAAAACACCTATAACTCCATCTATTTCTACGATAAAAAAAATAAATCATACATAACATTTAACCGATCCAATGGGGCAAAAACCGGTAAAATGACAGATGTCATACCCATGGGAAGTGCCTTTTTAGTACAATCAGACATTACTCCCGATAGCACTTACATTCGATTTCATGAGGGAATGAAAACGGATCAACTCCCCTCAACAGATAATAACAATCCACATTTTTTTAGTTTTGATAGTTTAGCCAATCGCTTTGGAATTACTTTAACAAATCATAATTCCAGTTCCGCCGAAGAAGATCAAGTGGTTTTTCTCTTTGGCAATGACCTCGAATCAACTGATTTATTTGATAAAAAATATGATACTCGAGATATAACGAGTGATGTTGTGAACCTGGCAATTATAACACATGACAATTATAAATTGGCAATTTCAAGCTATCCACAGAAGCCCACTGAGTATCTCAATGAAAAATTTCTTTTATCATTTAAAACAACCGACACAGGAATATTCTCTTTGCGTTTCGACCACATAGCACCAATGTCAGAAGGCACTGAAATATGGTTACGCGATAATTTATTGGATAGCTTAATTCAATTAGATTTGAATTCCTATTTCTTTCGTGTTCAAAATAAGCCACACACCAGTACTGATAATCGTTTCGAACTCACTTTTAAAAGTGAAAATTCAAGTTTATCCAACCCGGATATTTCTATTTCTGGTGAAAATCAACTAGGAACCTATATTTTTCCTAACCCTGTCAACCAAGGGGAAGAATTGAAAATTCATCTCCCAAACAAAAATCAGTCAAGATCTCGATTCATCATTTTTGATGTTCATGGCAAAATTATTCGTGAATTTGATTTTCAAAATCAGCAAGACATGAATTCAGGTTTTACCTTAAACACTCGAGTATTTTCACCGGGGATTTACTATTTACAAATTAAAACAGCTGCACAAACTTTTAATCAAAAATTCATTATCAATCCATGAAAAATTCTATTAAACCACTTAGTTTATTTTTAACAATTCTATTGATAAGTTCAACGTTCAATCTATCCGCTCAAGGCACTTACGATACAGATAGTGAATATGATGCGTCGGCCGATTACGATGATCACGACAAAGCAATTTTCGACAATGATCCCATATTTGAACATTATAGTTTTTTCGAAGACCGGAGTGATAATGATGACTTACAAGCATTAGATGGCACTTTCCAAGGAAATGGACCAATTGATGGTGGTATCTCATGGGTTGTCGGAGGTTTAGTTGGCTATGGTTTAAGCCGTATTCGTAAATCCAAAAAAATTAAGAGAAAAACGCTTGATTAAAATTAGTTTGTTTCAACCTTTTCAATGAGTACTTATTTCTCTAACTTAAAAAAATTCAAAGAGTTAAAATTCTCAAAGGAGGAAATTAGCTTTTTAATTCGTTCCCTTGCTATGTTAATAGTATGGCTAATTTTAAATCAATGGTCGTTAATCGATAAATACATCATGTATTCTATGAAAGCTCAAACTTTATGGATACTTAATTTTATTGGAAATCAAGGATTTGAAGCTTCAAGTATTCATACTACAGATTTTGATGCCCGTTTTTTTATTGTTTGTCCGAACGTATTATTTAAGATTTCAAAAGGATGTGCAGGTAAATCATTATTATTTCTCTTTACTGCTTTCATTTTGATATTTCCACAATCAAACATTAAGAGAAAGGTAATTTTTCTGATCCTGGGTTTGATTATAATACATGAGTACAATGTCATACGTATAGTCGCATTGTCACTATCACTCAAACATCTACCTGATTGGTATGACTTTTTACATGTTTACTTTTTTCAAACGTTAATATATCTTTTACTTTTTCTTCTAATTAGAAGATACTTTAATCCTCTAAAACACAATGGTGCAAAGACGATTTAACCAATCAATTTTTTTGGGAGGATATTTTATCGCCTCACTTTTCTTGGGTTATATTTGGTACAGAACATCCATGATTATAAACACAGGAATCGTAGAAAGTTCAATTTTAAAATTCTCACTGCGCTTTATTTTTGGTTTAATCTATTATTTACTGGCTTATGCATATTGCATTCTAGCAAATCAAGTTAAATTAAAACAATTCTTAACGAAGCTATATATACTTTTCGAATTAATAACCCTAACTTCAGGTTTATGTAGATTGTATGTGTATGACTCCGAAATGGTCCTTTCAATTTACAGGACTTTTATCAAAGCTACTGTTTCCCCACTTGCGTTTATTATGGCTTACGTTTATCAGTCATACCTTATTAGAAATAAATTAAATGCTTTGAATGTTGATGATAAGAGCATTTAGGTTGATTCAACTATCTTTAATTAGGGTTTAGAATAATCAGTGTTGAAACCAAAAATATCTCAATGTATCATCACACAAAAAGCCACTATTTCATAATTAATAGAATTAGTTCTATTATCAACGTCATAAAAACTCCAAATCCAAAAAAGCTAGCCGTTTGTGATTTGTCAGTGGCCGAATCGGATTTACACATCCTTCTCAATAGCCATGTTATGAATACTATAGCCAAAGTTCTAAAAATAAAGTAATAATCCACTTGATATTCGAACAATGCACCCGTGTAAAATACACCCAGACCAAACCATAATACTTGACCAACTCGTATCGAACTCACAAAAGAGAACCATCGAAGAAGCACAAATGGTATAAGAAAAAAATACACCAAGTATCCGAAATAGGAGTTTAGGAAATAGTTATACATAGAGTAATGAAAATATCTGATTGTTATTAAATAATTGGCTGTGTATCAATTTCATTATTCGTTTTATTTATTCTGATTGATATCAATCTAACAATTTCCTTTATTTGTTGTTTCGTAAAAGTAAATGTATTATTGGATTGGACATTAATTTCAGACTGCTTAATTCGTTCAGATTCAACCAGTTTATTGTTTAATTGAAGTCTTAATTGTGTTGTTTTACTCCAAATTTCATCCAATAAATCAGGTGTCAAAGTATCCGCATCCGAAAACACTTCATCTACGTTGTTCGTTAATGAAATTCCTAAATCAATTTTTTCATTTAAATTATTATTTAATTCCTCAATTAAAAAAAACTCACCGGCAGTTAAAGATCTATTAATAATTGACTTTTGGGGAACTTTCATGAAATTACCGTCAATTCCTAAGTAATTATCAATCTGCACCTTTAAATTCTCTTTATGTCGAGAATAATTGAGAACCTTAAGTTCTGCATTATCGGTTTGTTCAAAAAAATCTATTATTTCAATCCATTTCATATATAAATGTTGGATATTATTGATGACACTATTTGTATCCCTAAGTTCAAATGGAATTACTCCATCCGCATCACCAACTTTAATATATTGTTTTGCACTTGAAATAATAAGCTTTTCAATATCTCGAATAAATAACAGGGCTTTCACTCTACATTTTTCCTCTCTAATCAAACTTTTAATTCTTTGTTGAAAATCTTCGGGTTGAAATAAAAAATGATTGAATAGAAATTCACTTGAAATCACCAAATTTGAAACCCTTGAATCCAACCAGTTATTCAAAATACTATTTCTTGAATTTTCATCTACAAAGAAATCAATACCCAATCCTGTTGTTAATTCGGTTATGCTATCAGGATTTTCAAAATCAGAAATTGGATAAAAAAAACCTTGATTCAATAAGTTTTCTCTATTTAGACCCAAATATTTTTGAATCCATTTACTGCCTGTTTTACCCATTCCTAAATGGATGTAAAGAGTTTTTTGTCCGTCAAATTTAGAATCGGTGGTATTCCTGAACAATTTTTTTAAAAACGTATTTCTCACGAATGTTATATTAAAGTTGAACTAAACGAGTCATATGGATGTATATTTTGCAATGGCCTCCAAACAAAAGGCAGTTGTTAATTCATCACTTCCCCAGCCCATGATTTTCTTGGGACCACCTAAATAAACAACTTGTTTCGGCCAATTACCGGTATCAGATTGATTTTTTAAAACAAACTCAATTAACGGGAATACTCTCTTTTTATCCTCATTTAAATTCAACAAGGAAATTGCAGCTAAGGCTGTGTCTAGCGAACTATTACGAATAGAATTATTTAGCTCTAACGAGGTATTTATTCTCTTTTTTATTATTTCTCGTACCTCCAGAAACTCAGTTTCTACTAAAAAGGGAATTCGACTAACAAAATAATAAATCACCATCGGATTCTTGTACCATTTGTCAAACTGTTGCTCTTGATTTGATTGAATAGCTTCCACAATCCATCGAAGCACAGGCTCAGTCTGATCATTTCTACCCAAATAACTAATAATATTTGAATTTACTACCCCATCAACGTCATAGCGATCTGCCTCTACAACCTTCCAAAATTTCCATGTAAAAAAAGGTGTTTTTAGCTCTCGAAAACATAAGATCCAATATAGTAATGAATAATTCCAACGCATTCGAAAAGTTAAAAACGTATAAAACAATTTATTGCCATTTTGATGATTATAAATAAGTTTTTTCGTTACATTTTCATTGATAATTGGTATTCTTCGACACTGTAAATAGGATAATGCAACTACAGTTGAATCTAAATCAAATGGATTCATTTTATACATAACATGTTCCGGAGTAAAATGATTCCAAATCGATGGGAATTTCATTTTTGAAATAACGTACTCATCAATTTTTTGCAATACCTGTTCAGCATTCACTAATTTATTAACTTCACAGAGTGACTGTCCGATTAAAAGTGTCGGAAAGACTGAGAATGGATCTAAATCAAACCAACCTTTTTTATTATCAAAATCATAACTCTCTATGAACTCATTGAAACTATTAATAGAACTAGCTGCCCAAGAATTAAATCCTCCTGATGAAAGCTGGTTTCCACTCAAAAAGTTGATACCCTTTTGAATTGCAGCATTACAAGTTAGTTCAACATGTTCTATATGTTTCATACTGAATAATCTATTTTGTGATTTTTTGTACTTTCCGCTTTTTCCCTTTAGAATTGGGATTCTTAGGTTCTATGTGTTCGGTGGGAATTGTTGGTCTATAAATGGTTAGACGTAATATAGTTGCCTTAATACAATTGAATTGCTGAATGAAGTACACCGGGAAGATCAATATTATTGTTCCAATTATTATTATTCGATAATACAATGTAAATGGCAATAATAAAATCAAAGAAATCAGAAAATAACAATTGTAATAATCAAGTAACCAATTAATTGTATTCATTTGATTATTCCCAAAGATTGAAAACCGAACACCGATAAATTGGTAAAATAATGATTGAAATAGAATATAAGTTAATATTATTATATAAACGTATTCATTAAATAACAATCTTGTATTCCATAATAAAAGCAAAAAACTTGTCACTTCAATGCAAAAAATAATCCACCCTGCCCATTTTAGTTGTCTTTCATTCAAAATACTAACCCATGTTCTAACATCAGATTTTCGATCATTATAAAGGTCATCCACTTGATGAATTAGAATTGAACGAATAGAGAAAAACAATAACCAATTTAAAAAAAGAAACAAGCCCAAGTCACTAAAAACATTCAACCACAAATTTTGGTGAGTAACCTCTAGAAAAAATATTGCAGGAAACACAACAGAACCAAGAGAATCGAACAACACACCTAAAAAACCGCGGTTTTTAAATCGAACTGGTTTTACCGAATACAATGCATACGAAAGCACAGCCAAATAGTAAAATAAATTTGCTAAGAAAGAGATATCGAAAATCCAAGGTGCTACCAATACAATTAAGGTCGATGAAACCATTATTAGGTTGGCGTTCACTTTTGATAAATGATCAAAATTATTCTTTTTCCCGGCAATATTATCAGCTTCCCGGTCCGTGAAATCATTTAAAACACTTACAAAGCTTGCTCCTATAACTATGAGAAATAATCCCACGAATAAGTTAAATATTCCCAGGTCTATTCGGTAATCTACCGAAGCAGTAGGTAAAAAATATAAAATAATGAATAGTGGAATCTTATAAGACCACCAACTTGAGTAACGAATCAGATTGAGTGTAGTTCTCATTAAACTGCCCTCATTTCAACATTTTTTGAAGATTTACGATTCATTATTCTAGTCTTTAATGTTTTTTTACTGTGGGCGGCAAAAGAACGTGCGAATAACGGTAAAAACTTATGTGGCCAATTGGCTATTCCTATCCAAACAAATTTGGATGATTTACGAATACTTCGTTTTTGCAGATGCATAAATATCAAAGAATTAAGATATCTCAAATGGCGATCTACTAGTATATATTTTTCTTTTCTTGTAAGTTTCTTATTGTATAACTTAATGATGTGCAAATAATCCATTACGCCAAAAAGATAAAATACTTGATCCGACGGTCTTGAATCATATACATTATTCATATCAATTCGTTTGAACCACAATTGGTTGAAATTAAACGCCACTTTACAATCCTTATTCAACAAAATATCTAATTGTAAATTCCAATCATCAGCAATTTTCATTTTTCCATTCCATTCACCTTTCATCGAACTTCTTCTGATTATTAGACCAGAACTCGGACATGCACAAGCAGTTATGAACATACGACGAGCTTTTTCAGAGTCCAAATAAATCCATTTATTGGGCTTTTCAGGATCAAAATAAATTCGTGTTACTGAATGATGATTCAACTGAGAAATCAGTTCTTTACCCTTTTGTTCGTGCCAGTAGTTTACAAATGTAAAATCCAAATCATGAAGCAACATTTGTTCCATTTGCACACGAATAAAACTAGGGAACCAGAGGTCATCAGAATCTAAAGTTGCAATAAACTCTCCTTTAGCATGTTTCAACCCAAGATTCCTTGCAGCACCTTGCCCTTTATTTTGTTGGTAATAATATTCTATTTTGGGGTTTTGAAAAGATTCTACTACCTCACGTGTATTGTCAATAGATCCGTCATCAGCAATAATTAGTTGAATATTGGGATACTCTTGTGCCAAGACTGAATTAATAGCCAATGGGAGCACAAAAGCCCTGTTGTAAGTAGGTATAATTACTGAAATTAAAGGTAAATTATTTGTTAATGACATCTTGTACGAATTGAAGAATATTGGAAGTTGGTTGATCGGGTAAATATTGATTCAGTTTTTCGAATGCGTTTTTTGCTATTTGTGGCCATTTTTCAATTGATTGCCAACAACGCTCCATGGCTTCCTCGAACTCGTCTTGGTCAATTTTGCTAATGAAGCCAGTTTCACCATCAATTACAATTTCAGAACTTCCACCAGCGTAAGTAGTTACTACAATTCTACCTGCAGCCATAGCTTCTTGAACCACCAAAGGAAAACCTTCGCTTCGGGAAGGCAGTAACAATCCATGATATTGATCCCAAATCGTTTCATTGTCGACATACCCCAAAAAATCAACATTTTTGAGTTCTAAGTAGTTGGCCATGTCTTTAAGTCCCTCTTCATCCATTCCTGAACCAATAATCGAAACTTTAATGTTTCTTTGTTTCCATTTTGGTTTGGCTAAAATTCTAAATAATATATCTTGACCTTTATCAAGTAGATATAATCGACCAATTAATGCAAATCGAACTTCACCGTTAGTCTCCAAAAACGATTTAGGCGTTTTGAACTTTTTAACCGGGTAATACGCTCTGTGAGCATTTGGTATTTCCATGCCAAATTGTTCCTGTGTCATTTTAAGATTTTGATCAGAAACAAAATAGTTTGCTTGCGAATTCAAAAGCGCCTGTTTAAATTCAGACCTCAATAAAATGTATGGCCAAAAGAAATCAACTGCTTTATTCGCGATTATAATATACTTAATTCTTTGCTCCAAACAATAATAGCCCAATTCCAAACCATCAAAATTTACCCCTTGATTAACAATTACTAAATCAGGCTGATAAACTGCCAAATGAATACTGAAATTGGCAATACGATGATTGAATTTAGACTTGATCTCTACATCATCTTTTTTGCCCAAATCAGGTTCTAATTCAACTAGAAAAACACCAATAGATTGTAAATACGAAAATATTCTATGATGACGATTAATTCTAGACTTCAAAACAAAAACTTGATAATCCAATTCAACAAATCTCTTTGCCAAATCAAACCATATCGTTTCAGACCCTCCCCAGTCGTCATAAATGGAAGTTGCTATAAAAATTCGTTTTTTCTTTTTTAATAAATCAATCGACACACTCTCAAGCATTTTGTTTTAAGTTTAAAAGTTCTCAAATTTAATGAAGTTACACACCGAATCCCCTAGAAAACAAATGGTTTAACTATAACATTATCTAATCTTTGATAATTTTATAGGTTTTTTCTACATCATCCACTTTGATTTTAATGATTACTATACCTTTAGTTCGAAGCAATTCAATGGGTATGGAATATTCACCCGGTAATAATTTCTCATTTTGATAAACAGTAGCCACTTTTTGACCAAGCATGTTATAAGCACTTACGCTAACCATTGAGGTATCCACTAACAATAATCTGTTTACAGCAACTTGGTTCTGTGAATTTTCTTCAACCCAAATTAGTTTTTTAGTAATATACTTTCTGTAAGATGAGTTTTTATCGGAAAAATAAGCATACGATAAATACAAATTAGAATCGGCAACTACGTCATTCTCTTCACCAATCAAATTAGGGTACCAAAATTTCGATTTTACATTTTCATTTCTAATTAACAAGCGAGGGAATTCCCAGTTTATCAAATCATTAGAAAATGTTATATAAATCCCTCTTAACTCCCAATCGTGATAAACCATTACCCATTTTTGTAGTTTTTTAAAGTATATGATTGAAGGATTCCCTCCGCGTCTGAAATCTTTAGAAAAATCCAATGGAGTGGCTCTCCCACCAATACCAGGTTCTGAAAAATTCCCTTGATTCCACTTATACCAAGTACCTACTCGACCAAGTGAGTCTTCAGATCGAGCCATTCCTATTCCATCGGGCACAACAAAATAAACAAACCACGACTTTAATTCTTTATGGTAAACAACCGTATAATCTGCGCTTCCACCCCATGAGGGAATGTTTGGTTTTGATTCATTCGAAGTTATGATTTGTTTGTCCTTTATCCATGTTTTACCACCGTCAAAACTTTCACATCTAGCTATTGATTTCCAAGCAATCTTATTTGGATTAGAATACCCGGGAAATTGGTGATCTTCGGCGTGATAATAACCCAGCCAATGCAATGAATCTAAGGGGAAAACTGAGTATAACCATGCCCCTCCATTATCAAAACTCCCAGAATCTCCTTTACTTATAGCTTTACACAATATTTCATTTTGACTAAAATAATTTTTTCCAATAGTTATGTATGAATCGAATCCTGCCCAAACCTTAAAAAATTTATCCTGTCCGTATTTACCAAAAGTAATATGTCCGTCGGGGAAATAGGGATAAATATTTATTCCAGGATTAGAATGTTGAATTTCCTCCCCAAAAATAAATCGTTGAGCTTTTAACTCAATATTGCAATGATTTAGACAAATGAAGAATACTAAGAACCATTTTATTTTCATGATTTTACTATTATTTTTTCAAAAGACGAAAAAGCGTCAATCGTATAATTCGAATGAGTCCACTATAAATAAAGTAAGGTATGGCCCAAATCGATAATTTCCAAATACCTTCCAAAGCACTTTTAAATACCCATTTTCTTACTTTTACAGCATACACTATCCACTCAATTTTATAATTTATAATCTTTTTTATAAGATAATTTCGCTCAGATCGTGTGAATCTTTTCTCAAATAAAAAGCGAACTCGAATTAAATCTTGATGAATAGAATCATACAATTTCCATGTAGTTTCAATTGAACTACTTCCCATAATTGAAATATTATCACCAAAATGTCCCTTTTCCCAGTTTTTCAAAAACGTATAACCCATTTTTAAATTGTCTTGTATGGCAATATCTAATTGCAAAATCCAATCATCGGCAATTTTCGCAGCTGGGTCCCATCCAATGCCCATAACTCTTCTGTGTTTTACAACTCCAGATGAAGGAATTATAACTCCTGGAACAACTAGTTTGCGAAACTCTCTTCCATCAATCACACACCATTTATCTGGGTTATCAGCATCAAAAAATGGTTGCATCCTATCAATTTGCGACATCCTTCCAAACTCCGAATTATACACTGAATAATTAGAAAAACTCAATACTAAATCGTTTTCAACCATATGATTTATATGTGATTCTAAAAATTCTGGATGCCAATAATCATCCGAATCCAAAGTTGCAATAAATTCACCCTGAGCATACATCAATCCTAAATTCCGTGCCGCCCCTTGACCTTGATTGACTTGATAGTAATACTCTATTCGAGGAATATACAATTTTACTTTTTGGGATGTATCATCTGTAGAACCGTCATCAATTAAAATAATCTGAGTATTTGTATAGGTTTGATTTAATACAGAATCTATGCTCTTAAACACACAATAACCACGGTTATATGTTGGAATAATTACGGAAACCAATGGTTGATTCATAATAGAAAAAAGGATTTAATTTAACGAATCCAAATGACCCAACTTCTCTCCACTCTTGAAAATCCAATAATACAATCCTTCTTTTTCAAGTAGTGTTTGGTGATTGCCCTCCTCAACCAATTCCCCTTCGTTCAGTACATATATATAATCTGCGTATTGAACCGCAGACATCCTGTGACTAACAAGCAAGGCTCCTCGATCGCCTATAGCGCTTTTAAACTCCATAAAGAAATTCTTTTCAGCTACGGCATCCATGGCACTTGTTGGTTCATCCATTACAATAAAAGAAGTATTTTTATACAATGATCGAGCAATTGCCACTTTTTGCCATTGCCCTAAACTCAAGTCAGTGCCTTCATCAAACATTTTACCTAATACAGACTTGTATTGATTCGGCATCTTTTCAATGAATTCGTGGGCTCCAGATTGTTGCGCATACTTCTGGATATTCTTATCTAATTTAAATTTTTCTAGATCCCCAATTGCGATATTCTCTTCTATTGTTAAATGATACTTCCCATAGTCTTGAAATATAAATGATATATTTTTGTGGTATTCTTTTCTGGGGATGTCTGTAATGGGAGTATCACCCAACAGAATTCTTCCCGAATTGGGTTCGTACATTCGAGCTAAAAGTTTGATCAATGTGGTTTTTCCTGTACCATTTAATCCGACTAAAGCAATTATTTTACCTTTCGGAATTTTCAAACTCACATCTTTCAACATAAAGTTAGTCCTTGCGTGTTCATACGCAAATGACACTTTATCTACAACGATTTCATCGGCAGTTACTTCTTTATTTTTTAATCCGGAATTGTGAGAATCACGCACCTCTTCAACGTCGTCTTCAACTTCACTGGTTAAATTAAAAAAATCCAAAACATAAGCAACTTCTAAAGAATTATGATATAAACCATTAATTGATTGATTCAATTGTTTTCCTGTTTGAACCAGCTGCAAGATCATTGTCATCATAAATGTTAAATCAATCAAAGGAGTTCTCCCAGAAATAATGAGTTGCAACAAAACAATTAATGCAATAAACCAAACGATACTTGTTGTTAATGCAGTGAATAATTGCATTCGTTTTTCGCGAACAACAATTTTCATGCGTTGTTTGAATATTTGCTCTCGAATTTCTTTATATCTACTAAGAAAAAAATCACCAATATGAAATGTTTTTATTTCCTTAGCAATAGCTATGTCCATTATTATTCCACTAGAATAATTCGCCTTGCGTTCGAGTGGAGTTTGTTCTTTTCTCAGCTCAAAAAGTAGTTTTGTAAAATACGACTTAGTATAAACCAACGGCAAATTCAGTATGAGAATCAAAACCACAATTTGCCAACTAATCATATACACAAATGCCGAAAATATACCAATTGAAATTATAGAATTACATATGGAAACTAATGAAAAAAATATACCGTCAATTTTTGAAGAGCCTGTAAACTTTGCGCGTTGTAATAAATTGTGATAACTTGGACTTTCCAAAAATGACATTTTCAATCGAATCACTTTATCATTGATTTTATCTTGTATATAATTCGCAAACTCAAAACCATGAATCTCTGAAAAATATTCATAGATAGTTCGCCAAATACTGGAAAATATAGTTATTACCGTTGCAAATGCCAGATATTTTACTGAAGGATGATTAAGAAAGTCCTTAACATCATGAGTTGAACTCATAGAAATCAACGCCTTTCTAAAAAAATAAGCAGCTGCTAAAGTTAAAAATCCACCAAAAATTATATAGAAAGTAGAAGATATTACCCGAATTCGACTTTTTTCCCAAATAATTCTAAGGGCAGCTTTTACATTGGAATACAGAGGACCTAGCTCCTTAATTTTTGCTCGAGGTTTCACAAAAAAATTAAAAGTGTGTAAGTAAAGATTAACAGATCCGCGAAAATAGCTTTTTTGTAGATGAATTTAGCATTGTTTGCATAAACATCACAAAAATTTAAAAGCCGCTCTCGCGACTTTCAAATTATACAATGAACCAAATGAAATTTAAGAGCTTTAACTCTAGTTAAAGTTGCGTTTTTGAATATTTGTGAAAATTCAATTTGTTTCCCTTCTCAATTGCATATTCCTTGCTTTCTATAGTAAAACTATTAGTTTGCCAGAAATCCAAAACTCCCCAATCGGCAATTAACTTTATATACTTGTTGCGTGAATGCCACCAACTTTTCGGGAAATCACCATGGAACCCCAAACTAACTCCTCTGAAAATAAGTGATTGTATTATTTTTTGTGACTTAGAATGTTCTAAAATGCAGTTTGTGTCTAGAAGTAATAATTGAATATTGGCTTTGTTAAAATCCCAAATGGAGTTCAAAAAATCATTCCAATCGGCATTTCTTGATGCTCGAATGTATAACTCTTTATTATCTAAAAGCTCAGGGTATTTAATGAGCCATTGGCTCGGCCTAATAGCCGATTCAAGATCCATGTAATAAATAATTTTTGTTGGACACGAAAAATCATTGACAAAATCATTTAACCATACAGGATTTTCGAATCGTTTCTCTAATACCAAAAAGGGCAATCCTATTCTGCAAGAAGCAATTCCTTCTTTTTGAAGGTACTCATTGTAGTTGTCTTGAAATAATTTTCTCGATTGCTCTGTTAAAAAATCCTCAGTTGTCAACAATACAACATCCTCTTGAATGAATTCACTCAAGAAAAATGGTTTGGGTTTCGAGAATTGTTTGTCAGCAATCATTATTTTGTGTGGGCAACTATAAGGTTGACTCAGCAAATCTATGATTGCTATATTATAACTGCACTATATACTATATTAAAGTATAGTAAACAACCTCTACTATTTATATAATATTAAACTACACAAAATGTAATAACGAAAATTATAAATGATTTTATATCATTTACATAGCTTCATTATTTCGGAAGATTTGTAAATCCTGCGTAGAAACTGTGGATCCAACATCTTCTGAGAGCATTTTAAATACTTTTGATTTCGTATTTCTGACGTGTTGTTCAGAAATCGACATCAAAATTGCAATTTCTTTCACTTTATGACCCTCAATAATATAACCTAGAACCGCTTGCTCCGTTTGATTCATACTCAAAATGGATTTAAACTTCTCTGCCAAGTACAATATATTATCGGAAGTTTTAATTTGGCTCATTTCATTGACTAAATCCGTTTCTAATTCCGAAATTGAATTTAACTCACCGCGGATTTCGATAATTTCAGGATCCTTAGCAAATTTGCTTTGACGCAATTTCTGAACCAAGTAATTTAATTTTTTGTGTGTTGCACGATTAACACTTAACACTCTGTCTGCAATTTGTTGTTTGCTATAATTACTTTGATTTATTGTTCGGATATTTTCAAGTTCCAAATTCAATTTTTGAAATTGAAAACGACGATTTTTCTGCGCCATGTAGAAAACGATAGTCAATAACAAGATTCCAACCCAAGCAAAAATAGAAAATGCCAAGTAAAATTTATTTTCCGCATTTCTAAGGTTTAATTTCAAATTAATTTGTTCATTCTCATTCACTAAAGAGTGAATTTTCACTTGTTGTTTTAAATCTTGTTGAAAACTGAGTGCCTTTTGACTTTTCAATTGTAATTCAGTTGTCAATGCTTTAATTTTCCATTGTGCAGATTCAGAACTGGATGTAAAAGCAGATAAAAGATTTTCTAAGCTCAATTTTAGCGTCAATAAATCGTTTGGTTTTAAGTTTCCATATAAATTTCTGATTTCCGCAACAGTCAATGAATTTATGCCTTTTTGTTTTGCAAAAACCATTAATTCCGTCCATTGTGGCAAGAACCCAGTTGGGTTTGCTAAAATCTGTTGTTTGTATTTCTGAATAATTCCGTTAAATCCTGTAATATCACCTACAGCTGCATAGTAAAATCCGTAATGATAATCGTGCATCATTCCTAATGCAATGGGTATGTTTCCTTTTAGATTGACCTGATCCAAATAATATTTAAAAGAATCCAAATTTTGCAACTTCCAATAGATATGTGCACGATTCACTTGAAATACTGCCTTTTCATATGGATTTACAGATTGAAACTCACTCTTGTGTTGTTCGTAAAACTGTAACGCTTCTTTTCCGTCACTATCAACTAGCGCGCATGTTACAATATTGTTTAGTAGCATCGGAGGTGCTTTTATCCGTTTACTATGAGCAATAGACAAGGCTTCTTTGAAATACTCTGACGCCATTTCAAAATTTCTCAAATCAAAATAGACGGTTCCTATGTTATTAGCATAATTCAATAACCAAAATGGGTTTTCCTCTTCTTTTGCTATAATATATCCAGTATTGTAATAACTCAATGCTGAGTCAAGTATATTGGATCCATAATAATATTGTGCTTGTTGTTGAATTTTAGACAACCTCAAATGGATATTATTCGAATTGATTTTATTAAGATATTTCAATCCCAAAGAATCTCTACCGCGTGAAAAATGATACCAACTCTTGAGAAGATTCAATGATGCAGTAAAATCAGAATCTTCCAACACTTTATCCGAATTTTCCATCCGATTTATAAGCCACTCCACCTCTTTATCCGACTTCATTACTGCTGTCCAATAGGATGATAATATGTTCTTGTATCCCAGCGAATCAATATCTTTGGCATCAACTATTTTTTGCCAAATTGTATCCATTGTTCTAAATTCAGGTGCAACTTCTTCCGATTGTCTACAGGATCCAGTTATAAACAAAATAACTAAGAGCAACCACAGAATTGGTGTATTTACGATATTTCTGAATTGGAGACTCATCTCTACCTAAATTTTGGGAGCAATTTACTACACATTCTTAAATTGACCCTCATTTTATCTCTCTTTCCTAATTTTTATCTCTCAATCTCATACAACTTGTGTTAAATATAAGCAATACCATCCATTTATTGACTATTGCTTTTTCCCAAACTGTACGATATAATAGTGTAACCTGTCCGAGAATCCCCTCTTACAGTTAATTGGATATCAACTTCTGACTTTGCTATTGTCTCTTTTTTGAATTGTTTTAACAAATCCTCACCAATAAAAAAACAACCCATAAAATCTGGCTTCTCAGTAAATTCTACATCAAACTGTTTATACCCTTTTGGTGTAATACAATCCTTTAGAGGAATTACCTTCGATTTAGAATTTACATTCTCTTTTTTATCAGATTTAACTGGTGTATTCACAACGCTAGATTGCTGATTTGTTTTCACACGGATATCTTTTAATGTAATTACCCTCCCATTAAATCTAGAAGGGTTTTCAGCAAAAATCCTACCCGAAATAGACATTTGACCATAACCCTCAACTTGTGTAAAAAGTGAGATTAGTGCAACTAATAATGTCTTTTTCATCTTTATGGATTTCGCCAAACAAATGGCAAATACCATGCCATTTAATTTTCACATCATTAAAAACAAAGGGAGTCCAAAAGACTCCCTTAAGTTATCAGATTATATTTTTTTAAAATCGGGAATAATCCGATTAAAATGGCAAACTATTCTTGATTAATCTACTTGCAGCTTATCAACCCATTGGCCGTTTTCCGAATTTATCTGTATTAAATAAATACCTGACTTGAGATTTACAGTTATAGTTTGAGATGATAGATTCTGATAATTTTCTTTCCAAACAATGACCCCTTTTAAATCTAGTATCGATACTTCAATATTTTTTAATTCACGATCTAATAGCAATTGAAAACTACCCGAATTGGGATTTGGAATTAATTTCATTTCGATACCTGCGGGATTAACAACATCGGTCCAAGCAAAGTTCAAACATTGCGACGTATCAATACATCCAGATTCGGTTATCTCAACAGCGTATTGACCCGAACCAGATGGTGTGAATTGTTGATTGGTTTGACCCGTAATATGGGACATCGAGTTTTTGCAATCCAACCATCTGTACCCCACCGATGATGCTACTGCAGACAATGTATTCCAATCACGGGTAATTTGAGTATTTACATTTACAATGGTTACATTTAGTGTGTACTTAATGCTATCGCATCCCAAACTAGACTTCAACGTTTCGTAATAGGTACCTGTAGAGTAGTACATTTTTCCTAATGGCGAAGTATACACACCACACCCAATCGGATTTAACGATTCATTTATTGGTTTAATAATAGTAAGGTCAACAGTTACAAAACTGTCACAACCAGCTTTATTCCCTCCAATGATGGTATCTTTATAGGTTCCAGAATTTTTCCAAATATAAGAGCCCGATGGACTTTTATACTGTGTACACGCTACCGCCGAAATTTTACCTGAAGTTGAACTGGATTTTACAACATATTCAATAATTGAGTCGCAACCAATATAGTTTTTAATGGTATCGTAATAAATGCCCTCTTTTTTAAATACTTTATCCTTGTTAGTAGGACAAACTACGAATCTGCAAATCCCTAAATTCCTAGAAACAAATGATCGATCTTTAATAATCACTTTATGAACGATCACGCTATCACATCCCCCGAAACCTTTGAAAGAATCGGAATACGTGCCCGACTTAGTTACTATTTTACCATTTTTCAAGGTAACGCTATAGCAATTGGAATACGTATATTCGGTATAGGAAGGTTTTGTTATTAGAACATTAACCGTTATCAAACTATCGCAACCAGCAGCATTCTTAATACGCTCTTGGAATTTACCACTTTTCTTGTAATACAATTTCGGATTGGTTGGTGATTGAACGGAATCACATTGAGCAAAGTTCAAAATAGCACCCGTTGACTTTTTTACGTAAATCTCCAGGGAAATCACAGAATCACAACCGCGATAGGACATGATGGTATCTTGAAATTTACCGGAGACAGTAGTTGACCATTTTTTAGAGGGTGCCGTATATTTATCACACACCCACAACTTCATGGAGGCATAAACAGCTGTATCACAATACGAACGACCTAAAACAAAATTAGAAGTTGAGTCTTTTAAAGCAAAATTATTCAATACTCCATCGTTATTATTTAATGTATTATCAGCAACACCGGTAACAGTTGAATTGCTTTTGTATGGAATACCATCTTCATAACTCAATTGAAGAACTAAGCCGGATTCGTTATCGGGGTATTTACGGTACATACCGTCTTTGATTTGGGCAAGATTTCGGGCATAATCCCAAATTCGGGTTTCTTCAAGAATTCCACCATAGCCAGTAACTGGGTCGCCAATCCAAACCGCAGTATTACTGGATTTGTAATTAATTGCAGTAAATGAAGTATTGGCAGAATCTTTAATTACGCCATCGACATAAACGCGCATTTTACTTCCATCGAAAGTCCCTGCAATGTGATGCCAAGTATTTGCTTTTAATGCGCTTGAAATATTCAACGATTGGTTTCCAGAACTTCCTGCTAATGTGAAATGAATTCCCTGACCGTTTCCAGTACCAAATCGGTATGAATTATCTTGTTGCCAAACAACAGGAGCACAATCACCACACGGGGAACTATTGAAGTTGTCTACATAAACCCAAGATTCAATTGTAATTTTCGAGGGTCCGTTTAGACTACTCTGGTTAGAAATACTGACATAGTCATTCACTCCATCTAAATGCAACGCAGTAGTTTGTCCAAAACACTGAATTCCAATGATAAGGAAACTTAAAAACGGTAATATTTTTTTCATATTATAAATAATTAACTAATATCAAATATTAATTATTTATTTATTAAATCCTAATATAAATAGAATTTATGACAATGATAAGCAGTGAAATAGGGAGTTCGATGTAGCTTAAACCAGTTCTACTAAAATTTTTAGTTTCTTCTTGAAATAAAAAAGGCGTGCTAATTGTATAACACGCCTTCTAAACCAAACAACCTATATGTTTTTAATCAAATTGCATCACGAATCGAGTAAACCCATTCAAATACATTTCGTAAACATGGGTTACTTTTTTATTGGTTGACATACCTTCTGCTGCGTCTCCGAGGGCTGGATAGGCTTTCATGGCGGCTATAATCATAGACAGCGTTCCAGAAGTTTTCAAATCACAAACATAAGCTTCTCCTTCTTCTAAAGGCATGATATAACAGCCTGGATTATTCTTGCAAATGGCTGTTCCTACTTCCATATTTGGAACTGTAAAACCCGCAAAACTACGAAGTGATTCTTCAGCCACTGTTTTGGGGTCATCCAAATACACACCTATTAACACTGCGCTATCTAATTTGGCAGTTTCCTTGATTTTAGTCACTTTCTCAAACGCAGTTCCAATATTCTTGTAGGCTCCTTTATGATCCATACCAACAACTAAAAGTTCACCTTGATGTTGAATTCTTACATCAGCCTTACTAAATCCGCCATTGTAGGCGTAAACACCAATTAAAATTGCAATTACTACACCTATTGAAATAAGTATTTTCTTCATATTTTTTATCAAATTATACTTTAAAAAAGTATAACAAAGGTATAATAATAGATGTGGTTAATGACTATAATTTATTGTTCATTCACCAAAAAAAAGAGCATGTTTGCAAACAAGTTTCTTAATCGTTTGTTTTGCAGTGTAGAATGTCGAACATAATTGATGCCCTAAATTGGCGATACGCCGTTAAACGTTACAAAAACACAAAAATCTCAGAAGTTGAATTGGAACAAATCCTTGAAACAATTCGATTGACACCCACTTCCTTGGGATTGCAGCCATTCAAAGTTATCAGTATTGAATCCCCCGAAAAAAGAGAAGAAATTCGTCCATTATTCAATAACCAGCCCCAAAGTGTTGAAGCGAGTCACGTACTCATTTTCACATCATTTACCCGCTTGAGCGAAGAACAAATTGACCATTACATTCAACGAATCGCTCAAACTAGAAATAAGCCTTTGGAGGAGTTTTTAGGGTTCAAACAAAGTATCATGAACTTTACGCGCAGCATGAGCGACCTTCAATTAAAAGATTGGGCAAAAAAACAAACTTATATAGCTTTGGGAATGGCCATGTCTACTGCCGCTATGTTAAGAGTCGATAGCACCCCAATGGAAGGAATTAAATATGCGGAATTAGATGAATATTTCGGGTTGTCTGAACGTCATCTAACCACTTCTGTGGCATTAGCCTTAGGCAAACGCGATAGTTCCAACGACTTTTTAGCGAGTGCAGCAAAAGTCCGTAAATCATCAGACGAGATGTTTGAGGTAATTTAATTACCCCATTATTTTTTGTCTAAATTAGACTTGTGTATATTTGAAAACAATGCAGTCTAAATCCATATCGTTTACTGAATTAGCAAAAACATTTTTGCTCGTTATCATTGGTTTTTTTTCTCCAATTTCAAAAGCACAGTTCTCCGATTCTGTAAGAGTTACTACGCACGATAAAGTCTTAATTCAAACCGATCCATCGCGCGGTGTTACCAACTATTATGGATGGGGAAAATTTCCTTCCTCGGGCAATTATCAAAAAATGGTGGCTGAACTTACATTCCAATGCCCTCCCGGTATGACTTGTGGTGAATGGGATTACAACAACCACATCCGCATTGGAAAACGCAAAGGGAAGAATAACGACAGTATTGGATGGGAAATCATGCGTTTGATTACTCCTTATGGTTTGGGATTTAATTCAACTTGGAAACATACATGGAAATTCGATATCACTGATTTTCAATCATTATTCCGTGATTCAGTAGAAATCTGGTACCAACATTCTGGATATGAAGCTAGAAACGGCAGAGGATGGTTAATCACCTTGAATTTTACCCTGTATGAAGGACCATCTATCCAGGAAGTATTAGGGTTGCAACGTATGTATTTCGTGAATGCCCCTTATGGAAACGATTCTCTTTTTGATGCTCGTGTTCCCGTTTTCCGATGGAAAGGGAATCCCAATACCAAAACTCATCGAATTAAAATCATTCAAACTGGACACGGAATGGATCAACCGGATAATTGTGCCGAATTCTGTCCCCGCAGAAGATATTTAAACGTCGATGGCAAAATCGTCGACACATCATGGGTATGGAGGGACGATTGCGGCTTAAACCCCGTTTATCCTCAAAATGGAACTTGGTTATATGATCGCGCCGGATGGTGTCCCGGTCAATCGGTGATTGAATATAATTACGACATTAAAAACCTAGATACCGGTTGGCACGAATTTGATCTTGACATGGATTCTTATGTTAGAACTGGGGGAAGTTCCACGTTTGTAATTGGTGCTTATTTGTTGGAATTGGGAGACCCAACGTATCAGATTGATGCGAGCATGGTTGAAATCCTAAAACCCAATAACCATCCTCAATATTCTCGGATGAATCCTTCCTGTGGCGACCCCTTAATTCAAGTAAAAAATACCGGTTCTAAAACCATCAATTACTTGGAGTTTGAGTATGGTATAGTTGGGGGAAAGAAGAGCAAACATACATGGAGCGGTATTATACCTTTTGGTGAAACCCGTGAAATTCGCTTACCTTGGGGGATGGACTGGACGGCTGTATCTAATTTGTTCGAAGCGAATATAACGAAGGTGAATAATCAAATTGATGAAGATCAAAACAATAACGCCATGAGAGTAACAATGCCCAATAGAACGCCTATGGGGGCAGACAAAATGATTGTCGTTTTTAAAACCAATAATGCCCCAACCGAAAATAGTTACCGCTTTTTGGACGCAGAAGGAAAAGTTTTCTTTGAGAAAAAAGGATTCACTAAGGCACAAACCATTTACAGAGACACATTCAGTTTCCCTACGGGCTGTTATACATTTCACTTTTCTGATACAGGATCCGCACCAGCAAGCTATCCATTAAACAAAGACGGATTGGGCTGGTGGGCCAACACTTCTGATGGTACAGGTTCTTTACAATTAAGAAATGGAGTGTCGGGAACGGTATTTAAATCCTTTCCAGTTGATTTCGGAACCGAATTACGATTTGATTTTACTGTCGGATACTTTTTAAATCAGGATCAACTCAACACAGAGAGTTCTCAATTAAAAGCATATCCAAACCCTGCATCTGAAGGATTTGCAGTGGAAATACCAGAAAGATTTGCAAAAATTGCAAAATCTGGACAGATAGAAATCCGAAACACCACAGGTCAAGTAGTTTACAAACAAACACTTGAGAGCGGATTCAGTGTTTTTCAATGGATAAATACTGAACAGTGGGCAAAAGGAGTTTATATCGTTAATTTCAAACAAAACAACGAACTTTGCACCACGAAAGTCGTTTTGTATTGATCTGTGGATTGGGCTGTATTTGAAATTATGTTAAATTTAATTTAGAATACACAAGCATTCCACCTCCTTTATCAATTCGACCATTAATTTTTTGAAATTGAACAAGTTATTGATTTTTTCTGCGCCATCTGGCTCTGGCAAAACCACAGTTGTAAAATACCTGATGGAAACATTAGGCGATAAATTGGGTTTTTCAGTGAGTGCCACTACTCGTTCTCCACGTCCAGGAGAACAAGATGGAAGAGAATATTACTTTTTGTCGGAAGCTGATTTCCGTGCTAAAGTTGAAAACAATGAGTTTTTAGAATCCGAAGAGGTGTATGCTGGAATTCTTTACGGAACACTGTGGAGTGAAGTTCACCGAATCTGGGCAGAAAACAAAATTGTGGTTTTTGATGTTGATGTAAAGGGTGGGTTGAATTTGAAACGCAAATTCCCAGAACAAGCGTTGGCTATTTTCCTACGTCCACCCAGTGTAGAAGTACTCATGGAACGATTAACCAAAAGAAGCACAGAAGTGGAACATCAATTAAAAGAACGAATAGCCAAAGCCAATTATGAATTGAGTTTTGAAAACCAATACGATGTAGTTGTGGTAAACGATGTTTTGGAGGAAACTCTTCAAACTTGTGAAAAACTGGTTTTAGATTTTTACAAAAAGCAATGAAAATAGGATTGTATTTTGGCTCTTTCAACCCTATTCATGTAGGACATCTACAAGTGGCTGAATATATACGCCAACACGGTGAATTCGACGAAGTATGGTTCGTTCCTTCACCGTTAAATCCTCACAAAAAAGAAGAATCGTTGATTCCTTCAGAATTACGTTTAAAATGGGTTAGAATGGCTATTTCTAACACTCCTTTTATGCAATGCAGCGACGAGGAATTTCAACTGGGATTGCCCAGTTTCACTTATCGCTCTGTAACTCATTTCAAAGAAATTTATCCTCAAAATCAATTTCATTTGATCATGGGCGCTGATAATTTGCTTACTTTTCACACTTGGCAGAACGCTGAAAAACTAGCACAAATGTGTCCTTTACACGTTTACGCACGTCCAGGATATCCAAAACCTGAAGGGGAAATGCCCTTTGGAGCGACCTGGTATGACGCGCCTTTGATTGATATTTCCGCAACTCAAATCCGTCAGTTATTAGAAAATCAAGAGTCCATAGATCATTTGGTCCCCAATGCAATTGTTGAAGAACTTTCAGATTTCTTTAATGTATTAGAACCTACTGAGAATTAATGTAGTGCCTGCGCAAAACTAGACTGAATGCCTCCGCAGAAGACAAAACACTTCTGTAGAATTATGTTGTGATCAGCTTAACTTGAAAGGACAACCCAAACTCAACGCGAACTACGGAACTATCAATTACTTGAAATCGATTAATTGCGCTTGTATTTCAAAAATTTGTATCTCCCTCTTACGAGTAAATAGCTGATTACATAAGTCACAAAAAAGGAGTACATGGCGTAAACCAAAGCTGGTTTTTCCATTTCGGCAGAACCCAATTTCTCTCCTGCAACTAATAAAGCGAGTGCGGTGTTATGCAATCCTACTTCCACAGCAATGGTAATTCTGTTTTTAAACGACAATTTAAAAGGGGTTCCAGCAAGGAATCCTAATATCATTGAACCCACATTTAGGCCAATTGCTAAGGGTGTTAGAAGTCCAATTTCAGTAGAAAAATCATTGCTTTCGCCTGTATTTCCTAGGAATTTAAATCCAAATACCAATACCAACAAAACAGGAAGAATAATATTAATATACTTTTGAATTTTAACTACGCGTTTTTGACCCAGTTGAACTCGAAGCAACATTCCAATCGCAGCAGGTAGGACAGTAACCATGAAAATACTAATCATGGTGCCGAGCACCGGTAATTTTATACCATCAAATTGTTGGCTTCCCTCGAAAAAATATCCCAAGAAAACATTGACTAAAATAGGAATGGTAAACAGCGTTAGGATGGCATTTAAAACAGTTAAAGATACTGAAAGAGCCACATTTCCCTTCACAAAATAGCTCACCAAATTGGAAGTTACACCTCCGGGGCAGATGGATAAAATCATAACACCCACTTTAAACTCTGGCGATAAATTAGCATCGTAAACCAATAAAAATGCAAACAAGGGCAGAATTATCATCTGGGCAAACAATCCGATGGCCAATGACTTGGGTTGATCAAATAAATGCTGAAAATCCTGCTTTCTCAAGCCGATTCCCAAACCCAACATGATCAAAGCCAAAACGATGTTGAGTAGGACGTTAATATTTTCTGCTATGAAATCCAATGAATCAACAGTTTTACAAAGTGATACAGGTAATAAATCCCAATGGATATGAGTATGTAACCCACATAACGATTGAAGAAATAATAGATGCGATAATTCAATTTTTTACCAATATAATCACTCAAATACACCTTTCCAAGATCCAAACTGAAGACGGTAAGTAAAATAGACAACATTTGTACCAAAATAGTATATTTATCGTCGGATTCAATATTGTGACCTACCGAAATGGAAGCCAATATGCCGACCCATAATAGAATTACAAATGGGTTGAGTAGGTTTAAAACAAACCCACGAATCATATTGGTGTTGGATTCCATTGGTTTCTGAATGTTTTCGATGAAGTGTCGATATTGAACCAACACCCCTTTTATTCCAATAAACATTATGCCGAAAGCGGCGAATGCAGAAAATCCCAGTTGAAAAACTTGAGTAGTGAATAAATCAGCCAAGCCAAAAAAACAGGCCAGTGCCACCAAAAAATCACTAATAAAAATACCCAGAGCCATTTTAAGACCGGCGGTTTTTCCACCTTGCATTCCTACTTTAATCAATGCAAAAAAGGCAGGCCCAAAACTGAGCAGACCCAACATGAGACCGTATCCGATTCCTTTCAATATGGCTAGGGCCCATACCATGTCTGCAAATTAAGCCCAACATTCCAAATGGGCAAAAAAACGCGTGATTTAGTGCAAATATTTTGAAACTACATGTCTAAATTCGGGGTAAATAACCTCTGAGCACGCTAAAATTTGATTATTAAAAAGTACATTATTTGTTCCGTGAAAATCGGTCACCTTTCCACCTGCTTCGCGGACCAAGAGAATTCCAGCTGCTACGTCCCAAGGACTTAAATTCATTTCAAAAAACGCATCGAATCGACCACAAGCCACGTAGGCCAAGTCAATGGCCGCTGAACCCATACGTCGCAAACCTCTGGTGGATTGCATGCATTCTTTCAACAACTCCAAATATCCGTCTAATTGGTCAAATTTATAATACGGAAAACCAGTTGCCAACAGGGTATCAGCTAACTGCGCATGTTGCGCCACTTGAATTTTCTCTCCATTCAAAGTTGCACCAGCACCTACAGAAGCACAAAAAGTTTCATTCAAAGCTGGACAATGAATGACGGCCACAACAGGTTCATTTAGATAAAAGAGAGCCACGCTGATACTAAATACGGGCAGTCCATGAAGGAAATTGGTGGTACCATCGAGCGGGTCAATTACCCAAGTTAATTCTTCCAGTTTTCTGTTTTCGGGGGATGATTCCTCGCCGATTACTGTTGATTCTGGAACCAGATTCAAAAATGACTCGATCAGTTTCTGTTCAGATTGCTGATCCACGAAACTCACTAATTGATTGGCTGATTTGATTTCCACCTCACTGGATTTTACTTGATTCCAGTGTATTAACTGAAACGCACCTACCTCTCGGCAGATGCGTTCCACGTTTGATGTTATATCAACCCAATCGAAATTTTTATTTGTCATAGGGACTCAACGAAATTGCAGCAATAGCTATAGATTTTAGCAATGCTGCTCGTAAGCCGCCATCAAGTTGTCTGCCAACATATCTGCAGTTCTACCTTCGATCATGTGGCGTTCTACCATATGCACAACTTCTCCGTTTTTCAATAAAGCAACCGCTGGAGATGAAGGCGGGAATGGAATCATGAATTCACGAGCCTTGGATGTAGCGTCTAAATCTTGTCCTGCAAAAACAGTCAATAATTTTGCAGGTTTTTTAGAACCAGAAAGACTTTTCAAAATACCTGGACGTGCAGATCCAGCAGCGCAACCACAAACGGAATTTACAACTAATAGAGTTGTATCATTGTTTCCGTTCATTGCGTTTTCAACTTCTTCCGCTGTTTTTAATTCGGTAAAACCGCTATTGGTTAGCTCAGCTCTCATGGGAGCAACCATCATTTCTGGATAAGGCATAGTATAAAAAATTTATTTTTACAAAAATACAACGGATTCAGGAATTCTTCTTTCCGTTTATCGAATCATTTAAGAGTTTGGTGCAGAAGTTGCAACAAGTTCAATACTGCCGTGTGATCAAGTTGCCGTTTAATTACCACAAAATCATTTGTTTCAATCTAGTTCTAAACACAATTACCCCGACAATACGTCTGCTGAACTTGATTCTGACCCAAATAATACGGAATGGTTTTTACGGCGTCTTTGCTTTTCATGACTAGGAAATCGGCCGACATTCCCACCGCCAAACAACCCACTTCATTCTCCATTCTTAATGCTCTTGCGGCATTACAAGTAACCGCGTGAAACGCTTCCTGTGGCATCATTTTCATTTGCGTACAAGCCAGAGCGCTCACAGTTTGCAAAGATGCTACTGGACTGGATCCTGGATTAAAATCGGTAGCCAAAGCCACGGGCAATCCGTAATCGATCATTTTGCGGGTAGGCGCGTAGGGTATCCCCAAAAAATAAGATGTTCCTGGAAGCGCAACTGGAATCGTATTGCCATTAGATTGTCTAAATAGTTCCATTTCCACTTCAGAGCAATGTTCCAAATGATCTACGCTCCAAGCATTCATTTTCACGCCGACTTGAACGCCTCCGGTTAATCCCAACTCATTGCCGTGAATTTTCGCTGGAAGTCCGTATTGCTGGGCTTTCAATAGTATTTGTTCGGTTTGTTCAGGCGTAAAAAATCCCTCATCACAAAAAACATCTATATGATCAGCCAATTCATCCGCAACAATAGCAGGAAGCATGTCGCGCAAAATCAAATCAATATAGTCATCGCGTCGCTGCTTAAATTCCGTTGGAAACGCATGCGCTCCCAAAAAAGTGGCTTTAATATGAATAGGAAATGTTTGTTTTAAACGCTTAATGACGCGTAACATTTTCAATTCCGACTCCACAGATAGTCCGTAACCACTCTTGATTTCCAGCGTGGTTGTCCCCCATTCCATCATGAGTTGAACGCGTTTAGCAGCATCTTCAAACAACTGATCTTCGGAAGTTTCACGAAGTTTTTTTGCTGAGTTCAAAATTCCGCCGCCTGCAGCCGCAATTTCCTCGTAAGTAGCTCCCTGAATTCGAAGGGCGAACTCCTCGTGACGCGGTGACGCAAAAACGATGTGCGTATGCGAATCCACCAAACCCGGCATCACCTCTGCTTGATTGAGGTCGATCCATTCTATGTTGGTGGTTGAATTTTCCGAGCCAAAATCCTTTTCTGATTTTTTTTCGGGGGATGATGTTTCATGAGATGTTCCAGGAGATTTCTCCGCGTTTGTAATAGAACTTCCCCCCCATTTGGCCCCATCGGTGCGTGCTTCTAATTCCGCTCGCGAGCCCGTTCCCACCTCCAAAATCACGCCATCTTCAACAATTATGTAAGCATTTTCCAACGTATCCAATTGCATCATCTCCTTGCCCGATTTAAATGTCCCTCGAGGTGATGTACCATATAGAACAGAAATGTTGTGAAACGCCTTTTTCATAATGATGCGAATTTAGTTATTTTTGGGGGACGTGTAGAATGAG
>JACCDS011506632.1_pt1 | contig 31817 bp, 10 predicted proteins | sample 7446441 | NCBI WGS metagenome assembly JACCDS01 (sample SAMN15323445, study PRJNA562643) | freshwater metagenome | isolation source: river surface water | place: USA:Blue River Watershed | collected 2017-08-17
AAGCTGAGCCATCCCAGTATTCGAGCGAATTGGTGTAGTCAGTTCCGCTGGTTGCAGTTGGGTTGACAGTGCCATTGCTCAGGGCCAGGTTCATCGTCTGGCCAGCATTGGCGCTAACCGTGAAAACGGCATAGCCGCCACCTTCGTTGACCGTGATGGAATTCACGGCAAGGGCGCGATCATCGTTAAGGCTGGTAGTGTTGGTGACAGGGTTGCCACCTGTGATGGTGCCGGTGTAGTTGGTGCCTGTGCCATCGTCAACGATGGATGTGGATGCCGAATCGGTGATCGAGGTGTTGGCTGTATAAGCAGCGATCAACGAAAAGCTCTCGGAACCTTCGTAAGGGGTGTCTGCTTCGCTGGTGATATTGACGCGAACGTAGAACACACTGCCGCCATTCGGCTTGTGTGAACTGTCGTACAGCGTCCAGTTGGTGCCGTCTGTTGAATACTCTATAGCAGGTGCATTCAACGATGTAGTTCCATTTGAAACACTTAAGTCGACGGGATCGCTGCTCGAACTGTTGCCAGGTTGAACCGTAAATGTGGCGTAGGTTGACCCTTCGTTGACAGGACCGTAACCAGTGACAGCAATTGTGGGGGTGGATGCATCGTTGACAGTGATCGTGAGCGTTGTCGTGGAACGGTCACCATCCGTATCTTCAATGGTGTAAACAAAGACATCCGTCACTGTTGAGGAAATGGAGGCAGTTGCGGTGTAGGTGTAGCTGCCATTGGCGTTGAGCACCAAGGAGCCATAGCTGCCGGTAATGGTATTGCCGGCGCCAGAGGTCGCTGCGGTCGTGGTGTCTGAGCCAGCACGTACACCGATGACTCCACCTGTCGGTGAAGTGGTTTGGGCGCCATCAGCACCGAACACATCAGGGGTACCGTCTGTCAATACATTGCCTGAAGCGGAAGAGCCTTCGTTGACCGTTTTGGTGTTGGCGTTTGCAGCAGGTGCATCGTCAGTGATGGTCACCGTAACTGTATTTGTGGTGGCGTTGCCGAAAGCGTCATAGGTGAGGATGCTCACGCTACGTGTGCTGTTGGCTCCGGAAACAGCTGGCGCACTGGTGAGGGTGTAGGTAAAGACTCCGCCAGAGGTCAGTGTCCAGGTCCCGTAAGTGTCGGTTCCCGACTGGGTGCTGGAGCCAAAGGTTTGGCCGTTGGGTGCAGTCAGTGTCACGTTGTTAACTTCACCGCTACCAGTCGCATTGGAGCCCGTTGAGAGGTCGCTCTCCAAGACTGTGGGGCCAGTAAAAACTGTAGGAATGTTGATAGCGATACCATCGGTATCCCATCGGTTTGTTGCATCCTTGCTTGCAATTGTCAAGTAGTCCGAACCGGTGTAGTTTGTGGTTGGCGTGTACTTCAGGTACGCCAATGCAGCGTTGATGCTTGCTTGCGTTCCGGTGATCGTGATGCTGCTTCCGGTTGTCGCGGCCTCTGTGCCCCCTGTGAAGCTCAGACTCCCATGCTCAACCGTTAAGGTCACAGAAGACAGGTCAGTATCAGCGTCAGTCACCGACAAAGCGTTCGAACCCGTAAACGTCAAATCGGTATTGATGGCCGTTGTGAGTGTCGTTGTAGAAGTGCCTGAAAAAGATGTGCCGTTCAGCTTGTTCACTGGAGGCTCGTTGCTTCCATTGACAGTGAAGGTCAGTGTTGTCGTTGAAGTCGCACCACGGCTGTCTGTTAACTCGTAGTAAAACGTTTCTGTGGGTGGTGTACTGGCGGTGTTAAGTGCCTGCACAGCGGTGTTTTGTGCGGACGTGACACCCAGTACGTAGGTGTAGGTACCATCCGCGCCAATGACCAAACGTCCATAAGTGCCGTCCACGGTCAGGCCATTCGCAGATGTCGAGCCCGAGGTGACAGAAGTGTTCGCTGAAGACGTGCCTGCCTTTGTGACGGTTTTGGTGTCGCCCGTATCGACATCCGTGTCATTGGTCGTGACATTACCGCTTGTCGTTGTGATGGTGTCTTCCGTTAACGTGGCCCCAGGATCAGCTATAGCAGTGGGGGCGTCATTTGTGCCTTGGATAGTGATCGTTAATGTTGACCATGCAAACGCACTGCTGCTGTTGGTGATTTTGTACCGGAATGTCTCGGTAAGGGTTGCACCTGGCAGTAATCCGTTGACTGTACTGTTCGAATTGTCAACACTGTACGTGTAAGTGCCATCGCTAGCGATGTTCAGAGTGCCATATGCACCAGTAAGGTTTGAGCCGGCATTTGTTGAACTGCTTCCGTCAGCCTTTGTGTAACTGTTGACAGTAAAGCCCGTAACATTGCTGTCATTACCTAGAACACCGGTTGCTGTGGTGCTATTCGAAATATCGACCCCAGAAAATGCAGTACCGTCGTTTGTTACGTTGTACGGCGAGGACGAGGAGCGCCCTACGCCAGCTTCGTAAGCAGTGGCAGAGTCAGTGGAAAGAGCGGGGTCGCTTGTTGTGCTTGCGCCGTAGACCGTGATGTAAAGCGTTGCGTCGCTTGTGACGCCGGCGGTGTCTTGCATGCTGTAATTAAAAGTCTCCAAAACGACATCGCCGCTATCGATTGCTGTGTTGTCTGAAAAAGGTGTGTAGGTGTAAGAGCCATCACTGTTCAGAACCAATGTACCGTATTTACCACCAATGGTTTGTCCTGCGGTACCTGATCCAGCGAATGTCAAAGAAGCACTAGTTACGGTCGTTGTACTGCTGATTGTCACGACGGTCGGGTTGCCATTCGTGTCAAATTCAACATTGGTTACTTTTGTCCCAGCAGGAAGGCTTCCTCCGCTGACGGTCATTCCAACGGCGATCGTTCCTGAGTAGCTAGTCAGGTCTATCTTGCTTGTTGTTTGGCTGGTAGCACCAGCGATGGCTGCGTCTTTGTAATATCCGTTGCCGTTTGAGTTGTTACCAAATCCCAATATGGTTCCACCACTCAACGTTTTATTGCTGACCACTCCCGAAAGCGTGACAGTTTTGTTAACGTAGTCTATAGATTGAACAGTAATATTTGTACTGCCTGACTGAAGGTTAACCGTTCCAGAGCCATTATTGTTGTTCAAACTCTGATCACCGTCCCAAAATACATAAGCACCAACCTTGATGCTGCTGGATACTGATGTAAATGAGAGTACCGTAGAGCTCTGATTGCTGCTGGCTTGCGTCGTACCTGTTGCAGAGCCTGACGTACTCGACCCGGTAATTGTTTTTGTATCGCCGTTGTCCACATCTGAATCATTGCTGAAAACAGTTCCGTTGGCACTGTAACCCGCATAAGTTGTCGTTGTGACGCCTTGTGAGTCAGTTGATGTTAATGACTCTTTCGCAGTGTTGTAGTCGTTAGCCGCAACGGGTGCGTCATTACTGCCATTGATTTGTACTGTCAGCGTGGCAGTGGATGTGCCCCCCTTGCCGTCGCTGGCGGTATAGGTGAAGTCTTCCTGAATGTTGCCACTGAGCAGGGCATTGATGGTTGCGCTGGAGTTGTTGACAGCGTAGGTCCAATCGCCGTCCGACTGCATGGTGAGCGTACCGTATTTGCCGATGATCTGGGTACCGGCCGAAGAGGCTGTACCAGAGGTGCCCGCCAATTTGCTAGTAACTGTAGTGACGCTTAGGCTGTCCGAGTTGGAGTCAGTGTCGTTCGCCAGCACGTTGCCCGAGCCGTTAATGGTGGCTGTGATGACAGTAGAGTTGTTGGTGTTGTAGCCCTGTTCCAACGCGGCGTTGCCTGTGCCTGTTGAAAGCGTTGAGCTTGGTGTGCCCGATGCCACATCATTCACGGCACTCGGTGCGGTGTTGCTGCTCACCACAGAGTTCAACGCCGCGTCAACGCGGTCTGACGAGGAGCCAACGTTGGCAATTGTCAGTGTTGCACCCGATGTCACATAGCCATTGATGACATCTTTGGATGTGGATGTGAATGTTTTCGTGAAATCTGTGTCAGCGATCTGTTGGTTGAACCAAGTTTGATCGACCACCAGAACGAAGCCCCGGTTATCTGCTACAGAACTATCACCATCCTGGTTACCATCAGCTTGTGCCAAGGCAAGCGTGGTGAAACTACTGTCTGTCCAAAAGTAAAACCCACGAACAACACCGTTGGATTTGATAGGGCGACTGATCCAGCCGTAATAGGTGCTTCCACCCACATTTACTGCGACAGCCGAAATGTCATTGCCACTGAAGTTTGTGCCATTGGAACCATCGGAGATGTTCACCACGCCCAACGAAGCCGTATTGAAGTAATGCGAGTTTTGCTCTTTGCTGGCCCAGCGCTCTGTGGTGTTTTCGCTGTTGTCCTGGGTATCCCAGTCGTACACCATTTCATACGCATTGCTGAAATTCAGCGACGCAAATTCCACCGCATACGTGACGCCATTCACCGTCACGGTGCCCTGGTCGCTCTGTGTCAGCAAGGATGCGCCCAACTCTGCGCTGAGCGTGCCGTCGATCACGGTATCTGCAAAGGCTTCGCCTTCATCTCCAGCAGAGTCAGCATTCGGATTCAGGTAGGCATCAAACGCGTGGCCCAATTCCTCAACCAATGCGCGAGTCGCGTCTGGCGCGTCGAACATGCCAAACCAGTAGGTGTTGATGAAGATGGTGGGCTCACCATTAGGGCCATTTTCGGTGAAGGCGGCGACGGCGGTGAACTGGCTCGCGCTATCCATGGCCACCACGTTGACGTGGAAGCTGCCATTGCTCAACGCTTCGCGCAGGCTGCTCAGGCGCTCTGACCACTCAGCATCGGGCGCTGTTTTGCCGCCGTTGAACAGGCTGAACAACTGCGCATCTGTGGCGCGCGCCAGGTAGTCGCGCACTTGCTGTTGCGCCGCTTGCGCGGTGCTGGCCAGGCTGGCAGTGGAAGCGTCAAACTTGAACACATTGGCCACAACCGCTGTGTCCAGTGGTGTGGTGTCCGTCAGGGTGTCGTGCAAGGAGTCGATGGCCGCGCCATCAAACATGAAGCGTTGTTCCAGCGCCATCAGGCTGGGCGCGCGACGGATCAGTCCGCTGTGTTTTTTGTTTGACATGTCACTGTCCTTCCATAGGCTTGACCAGCACCTTGCCGCTCATGCCTGCAATCAATTCGGGGAATTTGCCGTTGATGGCCGCAGCCACCTTGACGGACTGGCTCACGGGGTCCACCCGGGCGCCGATGCGTGTGAATTTGGCAGGGTACGTCTTGCGCGTTTCGTCAATTTGCACGTCAAAACTGCCACCCACCTTCAGCCAGCGCAACCATGCCGAGGGCACCAAAAACTCCAGCTCCAGAACGCTGTCGTCCAGGATGTCGAGCAAGGGTTGGCCGGGCTGTACATATTGCTGCTCGCGTACCTTTTGTTCGGCTACGCGGCCGCTAAAGGGCGCAGGCACGTTGCATTTAGCCAGCACGGCTTTGTTGGCGCCCACTTCGGCTTTGGCTTTTTGGGTCGCCGATTTGGACAGGTCCAATTCCAGCTGCCCCACAGCGTTGAGTTGTTCGAGGCGTTGGTTGGATTTGAGCGTTTGCTCGGCCGCGTCCAGTTCGGCCTGGGCTTTGTCCAGTTGGGCTTTTTGCAAGGAACAATCAAAGCTGACCAGCACCTGCCCCGCCCGGAACGCACTGCCCTCGGGCACCGGAATGCCTGAAATCTTGGCGCCAATTTCAGCCGCAATGGTGGTGTAGCGGCGGGGCATCAGCTGGGCGCGAATGTCGTGCCGCTCCAGCGACGGGCGTGCAACGGCCGCTGCGGCTGTGGGGGCGGTGGCAGTGGCAGTGGCAGCCCCCGCAGGGGCTTGCGCCCACACGGCTGGTGTCGCCAGCAAAGTCAACAGGGTGGCGCCAAGGGCTCGAACGTGCACGCGCATCGGGCTTACCACTTGGAGGTGGCGGGTTGCACCTTGACGACGCTCTCGGTTTTGGGTGCGGCGATCAGTTGCTTCCAGGGCGAGGCAGTTTTGTCCAGCTGGGCGGTCAGGTCTTTGAGCGAGATCTCGCTGACGCTGCCAATCTCGGGGTCCATGCCCAAGGTCGCAATCAAGCGGTTCTCGGCCACTTGCACTTGGGCCAAGGCCTGGTACCGGCGCAGCAGGCTCAAAATTTCAGCCGCTTGCGTGCTGACCAGGTCCAGCTTGCTTTGGGCCTGCACGGATTGGCGTGCACGCATAACGTCAGAAATCTTTTTGTCGGTGCTGAAGATGGCGTCCGCGCGGTCAAACTGGCTGCGGCTGTTGATGACACCCAAGCGAGCCAAATGCAGTTGCGTCAGCACTGTCATTTGCATGGCCATGCGGCGCTGGTCGGCCAGGGCCACGCCAGCTTCAGCCAGCCTCATTTGCGAGCTGCCGGTGAACAGGTTCATGAGGTTGAAAGACAGTTGCACCCCTGCCTCGTTCCAGTTGCGGTTGAGCAGGTAGTTGTCGGTGTCGTACTTGACGCCGTAGTTGAACACCAGGTTGGGGAACATGCGCACCAAGGTGCGGCGCGTTTCTTCCTGGGCGATGCGTGCGTTGTAGTGTTGTTCGCGCAAGTCGGCGTTGCCCACCAGGGCCGCTTCTTCCAGGCGGTCCACGCTGACGCTTTCCACATCGCGGCCAATGTTGGCCAAGCCAGTGTCTGCAATGCGAATGGGCTGGTTCAGGGGCGCGTTGATCAAGGAGGCCAGTTCTACCTGGGCAGAAGACAGTTCCTGGTTGATGTTTTCCAGCAGGCGCAGGTTCTCCAGCAACTGGCGCTGGTAGCGCAGCGGCTCCAGCGGATTCTTCACGCGTTCATCAGCGGCTTTTTGTGAGTCAGCCAAGGCCTCTTCAGCCAGAGCGATGGTTTTCTTGACGTCTTCCTTGAGCAGCTGTGCGCTGGCAGCGCGCCAGTAGGCGTTGCGCACGTCCTGCATCAGTAGGTGCATGGCCTTACGACGCTTTTCAGACGCGATCTGGAAACGCGACTCGTTTTGCTTGGCGCCGTAGTAGCCCATGCCAAAGTCCAGCAGGCTCCAGGTCATGCCCAGCTCGGCGGTGTAGTGCGTAGGCTCGGCAGAGGTGCTGGTGCTGGAGGGCGCAAAGCTTGACGGGATGCCCGAGGCCACCCACGAGTCATAGCTGGTAGAACCCGTAAACCGCGGTTTGTCACGGTAGCCATAGCCAGCCTGCGCCATGACCTTGGGCAGCATGTCAAACTTGCCCACTTCCAGCTGGCCCAATGCCAACGCTTCTTCCATCATTTTGGAGCGGCGGTCCAGGTTGTACTTGAGGGCGCGGGCCATTGCCTCGTTCAAGGTCAGCGGCCCTGTAATGGGCTCCACATCCTTGCGCATAGCTTGGGCGTCTTTCTGGTTGCTGGCTTCGATGTCTTGTTGCTTGAGCGCCACCGGGGCAATGGTAGAGCAGCCCGCGGCCAACAGGCCCGCAAGAACCACGGTTGAAATCTGGAAGCTGCGAATGGATGAAAAAGTGCGCATGATGAAAAGTTTTAATGGGGCTTTTGAGGATAGATGTTTATACGTTAATGTTAGCCTTTAGATGTAGTCAAACCCAAAAAATCCAAAATTACCCAGAATTACCCAAAATCACAAAAATGAAAAAAACCTGGTTTCTTCGCGCTTGTTTGATGATGTGGTTGGGGTCGCTTGGAGCCAGTGTTTTTGCAGCAGATTGGGTCGCCCAACGTGGGTGGTTGGAGGACCCAACGGGTCAACAAACCTTTGAGCAAATCCAGCGCGAGACATTGCAGCCTTTTGATGGCGTTCTCAGCCGCGGCTTTGGCACGTCGGCCATCTGGGTCAGGCTGCGTATTGCAAAACCACAATCGCAAGCTTCTGATCCTGTTCATAACAATGACCTGGTCTTGCGCATTCGTCCTATGTATCTGGACGAAGTCCGGGTCTATGACCAGGGTAAGCTGGTGGGGCAAACCGGAGATCGGCACCACCCTGCAGATCAAACCCTCAAGGGCCTGGACTTCATGGTGGCTCTGCCAGATGGGCCCTTGCCCCGCGACATCTGGCTGTGGGTGCAGTCCACCAGCACGCGGCAGCTTTTTGCCGAGGTGATCTCGGAAAAGAGCCTTCTCGAGCAAGCGCCGTATCAGCACTTGCTGTTTTCAATGTATGTGGCGACCATCCTGATTTTTACGCTTTGGGGCCTGAGCTATTGGGCGTTTACGCGGGATGCACTTGTTGGTCTTTTCGGGTTCAAGCAATGGGCGGCGTTGGTTTATGCCCTGTGCTCCCTGGGGTTCATGCGTATGTGGTGGCCGCAAGATTGGCCTGCGGCCTGGCTGGACCACATGTCTTCCCTGTTCAGCATGCTCGCGACCAGTGCCGCAATTTACTACCACCTTGTGTTTTTGCGGGACTACCAGCCCCGAACGTGGTTGCGTTGGCTCATGTGGGCCATGGTGGGCTTGTTTCCGCTGAACTTATTCATCTTTTACGCTCTGGATGCGCCTGTAGCGGCTTTGCAAATCAACTTGACGTCTGTGTTGCTGGCGCCCCCCGTGTTTTTGTTGACAGCCTTGACGGCGCAGGGCTGGCAACAACCGCCTCAAAACGCCCACATCTTGCTGCCTCGCCAGCTGGTGATCGGGTTTTACAGCGTCTTGTTGGCCATCCTGGTCATTGCTGCTTTGCCGGGTCTGGGTCTGGCGCGTGGTGGTGAAATTGGCTTGTACCTGGTGCAGGCGCATGGCCTGGCCAGTGGCTTGCTGGTGATGCTTTTGCTGCAATACCGCGCTCACTTGCTGCGGCGTGCGCAGTTTGAGGCGCACACCCAACTCGAGCGCGTGCGTCTGCAGTCCGAGCGCGATCGTTTGCAGCGCGAAGAGCAGGAAAAGCTCATGGCCATGCTCACGCATGAGCTCAAGACACCCCTGTCCACCATGTACATGCGTCTGGACGAAAGCTCGGCGCAGGCCAGTGCCATCAAGCAGTCCATCCGCGACATGAACAACGTCATCGAGCGTTGTGTGCAAATGAACCGCCTTGAAGACCAGAAGCTGCAGGCCCATATGGAGCAAGTCGATGTGGCGCACGTGGTGCGCGATGTGCTGGCTGCCAGCGCTGAGCCCTCTCGTTTCTCTGTGCAGCTTGACACGATATTTGCCGCCTCCGACCGGCAGTTGCTGCACATGATCCTGAGCAACCTGATTGAAAACGCCTGCAAATATTCCCCTGCAGCCTCGTCAATTGAGTTGGCCTTGCAAGACATGGACGCCGTTTTTCAGCTGAAGGTGTGTAACCTGCCTGGCCGCGCCGGTTGGCCTGATGCCGATCGCGTGTTTGGCAAGTACTACCGCAGCTCGGGAGCGCAAGGCAAGGCCGGTACAGGGCTGGGGCTCTTCCTGGCCCACAGCCTGGCAAAGACTTTGGGCGGCTCATTGACCTACCAGCCCACGTCAAGTCACGTGTGTTTTGTCCTGACCTTGCCCAAGAATTAATGTCGATGCACTTTGGTTTGCTTTGGTTGTTGCGGGTACGTATTGACTACAGTTTTTGACCTATGAATACCCCGCCCCTGCACATCCTGATGGTCGAAGACAACGACAGCTTGCGTGAAGCTACCCAAGCTTTTTTGGTGCGCCACGGCCACCAAGTCACTGCAGTGGCCAGCGCCGAAGAGGTGGACGACACCCCCACCCGCGATGTGCCCGACCTGTACCTGATTGACGTGAACTTGCCAGGGGAGAGCGGCTTCAGCCTGGCCGAGCGCGTTCGGCAAAGCCACCCACGTGCCGGTATTGTGTTGATGACAGCGCGCGGACAGCTGCAAGACCGCCTGCAGGGCTACACCTGTGGCGCAGACAATTACCTGGTCAAGCCTGTTGAGCAGGCTGAATTGTTGGTGTGTGTTCAAAGCCTGGCCAGACGTTTGAAGCCTGCGGCGCAGTCGGAGCAGGCAGACCTGGCCCTGGATACACAAGCCTTGAGCCTCAAAGGCCCAGTCGGCAGCGTTGCGGTGACCTACTCGGAGAGCCTCTTGCTGTGCGCCATGAGCCGTGCTGTGGGGCAAAAACTCGAACGCTGGCAAGCCATGCAACTGATCGACACGAAAGACAAAGGTCTGGGGCCGGCCAATCTGGAAATGCGCATCAGCAGTTTGCGTAAAAAAATCAGCGCGTGTGGTGTACCTGCCGATGCTATCCACACCATTCGTGGCTTTGGTTATGCACTCACTTGCCGTGTCACAATCGTCTGAAATTGTTCTCGGAGTTTCGATGAAGTCCTCTCGCAAAGCAGCTTGCAGCCTGTCTCTTCTGGCCCTGTTGTGTGGGCCGGTTTGGGCCTCCAGCAAAGCCCCTGCGACCGATGCGAAAACACCGATTGCAACGGTCAACCAGCAGCCCGTCAGCCAGGATGCTTTTGTCTTCATGCTCAACGAGCAATTGGCTCGCGGTGCGGCAGACGGCCAGCCTTTGCGACAAGGTGTGCGCACCGAGCTGATTGTGCAAACCGTTGTGTCGCAACAAGCGCAAGCCCTGAAGCTCGATCAGTCCCCCGAGGCCAAGGCCTTGCTCGAGGCCGTTCGGCGCAACGCCCTGGTCCAGTTGTGGCAGCAGGACTGGCTCAAAAAGAACCCGATCCCCAAAGAGGCGCTCGAAGAGGAGTACAAAAACGTTGTCAATCGACTTGGGCCTGATGAATACCAGCTTCGCCACATTCTCCTGAAGGATGAAACCGCAGCCCGCCTGGTGCTGGAAAAGGCCAAAGCCGGAACGCCGCTCGATGTGTTGGCGCAAGAGTATTCTTCAGATGACCAAAGCAAGCCCAAGGGTGGTTTGCTGGACTGGTCCAGCCCCGCGTTGATGGTGCAGGGACTGGGCGACGCCTTGAAAGGCCAAGGCGTGCAAAAGTTGATGGACGCCCCTGTTCAAAGCGCTGCTGGCTGGCACGTGGTGCGCATTGAGGGCAAGCGCGCCATGGCTGCCCCCAGCTTTGAAGCCTTGCAACCCCAGCTTGCTCGCGTGGTTGCGCAAAGAGCCCTGACCCAGGCCATTCAAGGCCTGGTCAATCAAGCCAAAATCAACTGACGATTACTCCGCAGCTTTGGCCTTTTTGCCGCCACTGCGCGGCTTCTTGGCTGGAGCGCTGGGTGCAGCAGTATCCTGGTCTGCGGCGCTCAAGTCGGCAGTGGTCTCTACGTGAGGCGTATTCTCCGGGGCGGGCGTGGCCGTGCTTGAAGGCTGAGCAATTTTGGACACTTGCGACAGGCCGGAATAGACAAACTTCTTCAGGCTTTCCAGCGTCTTGCGACCTGTGCCTGCCTCTTCTTCGTGTGCGATTGCAGGCGCGGGCTCGGGTTCGGGTTCGGTCGGCTCTTCTTCAGAGTTGTCGACTGCTGCCTCTGCTGCCGGTGCCGCGTTGGCCGCAGCTGCTTGCGCTTGCTGCGCCGCAACCTGTGCGCCCAGGCGGGCTGCTTGCGAGAAGTGGGCCGAAATCAGGCGCTTGAGCTCGTCCACCTGCGTGAAGGCGTATTCCACATCCGGAAAAATAGCGGGCGCGTTGAGCAGCTTGCCGTCTTCGGTCAGCAGAGCCGTTTGCACCGCAATGCCTGCGGGAGTGGTTTCCACCAAAAAGACGCTGCGGCCCTTGATGGTTTGTTCAGTCTGCGCGTTTTGTTGTGATGCTTCGGTCATGGTGAAAACTCCTCAAGTTCAACTCATGTATAAACGGATCGAGTTTACCCACATTCATCCATGCACCCCTACACCGAGCTCCCGGACACACGTTTGAAGGCCGATTTTTTGCGCGTCTTTGGTGTGGTGCTGGCCGTGCATCTTGCGCTGGCGTGGCTGATCGCCAGCGCCCCCACCTGGCGCATGCCCAGTAGGCTGGAGAGCATTGCGGTGGAAATCGGCGCTGCCGCGCCCGCTGTGCAGCGCGGGTTGGCGCAGGCGGTGCAAGCGCAATCGGGCCAAGGGGGCTCTGCCAAGGCGGTGCCGACCCCGCTCCGTAAAAATACAACCAGCCTAACGCAGCAGAGCGTGCAGCCGCCCAACAAGACTGTGCCCGCGCTGGTGCGCAAAGACACGCCTCCCGACAAAGATGCTGCGCTGGTTTCCCCCACTGCGCCACCAGCCACCACGCAGACGGCCACGAATACATTGGCGCCCGGCGTCAGCACGCCCGCCATTGCACAAGGGCAAGCCGATGTGAAAAACGAAAGCGTCAAGACTTTCGAGCCCGATGTGCAAGCCGCCTACAAAGACAACCCCAAACCCCCTTACCCCAAAGCCGCATTCCGCGTGGGGGCTGAAGGTACGGTGGATGTGGCGGTCGAGGTCAATGCCGACGGCACCGTGGGCGCCGTCAAGGTTGCACGCAGCAGTGGCAACGACGCACTGGACCAGTCGGCGCTGGAGACCATTGCCCGCTGGCGCTTTCGGTCGGCCCGCAAAGACGGCAACCTGCATAAAAGCGTGGTGGTTGTGCCCATCACCTTCCGTTTACGGGCCCGATAATTCGAGCCACACACAAGAGGAGTCAAAACATGCTCGATGGACTGATTGTCAACGCCACCCTGGCAGCGCTGGTGCTGTTGTCGGTGGTGACCTGGACGATTGCCTTGCTCAAGTTGCGCCAGAATGCCGCGCTGCTGCGCGCCATGAAAACGTTCGAGCAAGACTTTTTTGCTGCCCGCACCTGGGCGCAGCTACAGGCCCTGGCGCAGCAAGCCAGTGGCCCTCTGGCGGGCATTGCCGCAGCGGGCGTGAGTGCGGTGCAGGACGTGCTCGACAGCGGCCCCACGGATTTGATCGACCCTCAACTCAATGTGGAGCGCGCCTTGCACCAGGCCATGCAAGAGCAATTGCGCGCGCAAGAACGCGGGCTGTCCGAGCTGGCCACTGTCGGCTCCATCTCTCCCTTTGTTGGGTTGTTTGGCACGGTGTGGGGCATCATGAACGCGCTCAAGCACATCGGCGAAACCGGCCAGGCCAGCATTGACGTGGTCGCCGGCCCTGTGGGCGAAGCCTTGATCGCCACGGCCGTGGGTATTGCCGCTGCTGTGCCCGCCGTGTTGTTTTACAACCTGCTGCTGCGCAAGCAGAAATTGCGCGTCACGCAGATGGAGGCCTTTGCCGACGCCTTTGCCCGCGTGGCCATGAAACATGTGGCCGCCACGCGATCTGGTCAAAATGCCCCCTCCGGGAGCGCAGCATGAGCATGCGCACCTCTGGCGACAGCGATGGCGCCATAGCCGAAATCAACGTCACCCCGCTGGTGGACGTGATGCTGGTGCTGCTCATCATCTTCATCGTGACTGCCCCCATGATCGTGCCGCAGGCCATGAAGATCACCTTGCCACAAACGGCACCGGTGGTACAGCGGGATCAAGCAAAAAACCAAACTTTAGTGGTCTATAAGGACGGCAAAATCAACTATAAAGGTGTTGATTTGAGCGAGGCTCAGCTCAAGACCCAAATGACGCAGGATGGCAAAGAGCCCGGCTTTCAGCTGCAAGTGCAGGCCGACGAAGCCGTGCCTTACGGACGTATTGCCCAGATCATGGCGCTGGCCCAGGCAGCGGGCCTGCAGAAACTGACCTTTGTGACTGTCCCTCAAAAATAACCCCCTAAAACCAAAGGTTTGGTTTTCTTTGGGGGAAAACTTGCATTTTTAATAGTATCCGCAGTATGCGGATATTGTGCCTGTACCTTTGCCGAAAATACCTCCTGGCCCTGCTGGCGTTGGGAGTGACGCCGGTTGCTTTTGCGCAAACAGTGTTGACGTCTGCCGAGCGGGCAGATCGTGCGGGCCAGCTCATGCAGCAATTGCAAAACGACCCCGCCCTCAAGCCCGGCGCGCAACCTGCCCTGCCCAAGCCGGAGCCCAAAGCAGCTACGCCTGCGCCCGTGGCAGAACCCCAGCCTGGCGAGACCACCTTTGTGTTCAAGTCTGTGCGGGTCGAAGGCAACACCCTGATTGCTACCCCCGCCATTGAAGCTGTGCTCAACCCCTGGCTCGGCAAGTCCCTGACCTTGCAACAGCTGGAGCAGGCCGTGGCGCAAATTTCTGCGCTCTACCGCGAACAAGGCTGGTTGGCGCAAGCCCTGCTGCCCGACCAGGATGTGTCCGAGGGCAATGTGCGCATCAGCATCATCGAAGGGCAGCTTGGCCGCGTGGTCGTGAACATGCAGGCCGACCAACGCCAGCTTGGCGAAGTGGTTCGCCGCCGCATCGAAGCGCTCGTCAAATACCGCATGCAACTTGGGCAGCCCATCTCGTTTGCCAACATGGACTGGGCTTTGTTGGTGGCTGGCGATCTGCCGGGCGTTGCCGTGTACGGTAGTTTGCAGGCCGGGCAGATGCCGGGCTCCTCGGACTTGTTGATCCGGGTTGAGTCCAAAACCCTGCTCTCAGGCCAGGCCAGCACCGACAACCAGGGCAGCCGCTCCACCGGCATTGTTCGCGTCAATGGACAGTTGCAGATCAACTCCCCGTTTGGCATGGGCGAGCAGTTCTCTTTTGCGGGTAGCAAGAACATGGGCAGCACCTATGTGCGCGCCGCCTTCAGCACGCCTATTGGCATCGAAGAGTGGCGTGGCCTGAGCTTCAACGCCGAAGTCAGCCGCATGGATTACCGCACGCTTGACGCGTTCAAGCCTGATGGTGCGCAACTTCGGCCAGAAGGCTTCAGCGATGTGTATGGCCTGCATGTGGTCTCGCCGCTGGTGCGCTCGGCCAACACCAACCTCAGCATGGACCTGGGGCTGGAGTATCGCAACTCTGTCGACAAGTCAGACCTGGAAGCCCCCGGTACCCTGAGTGTGGTTCGTCACACGCAAGTGCATAGTCACACCTTTGGCTTGAACTTCAGCCATCTGGATGGCGTGCTGGGCGGCGGCAACAACGTGATCAGTTTTGCAAAAACGCGTGGCTCGATAGACCTGGGCCCCAGTGGTGCGGCTTCCCTGGACGATACCGAGGCCAGGACGCAAGGCATTTACGAGAAAGACAAACTCACCGTCTCTCGCCTGCAGTTCATGGACGGTAAGCACTCCTTGTTCATGTCGGCATCCAAACAGTGGGCCAGCAAGAACCTGGATTCATCAGAGAAGCTGTACTTGGGCGGCTCGTCCGGCGTGCGCGCCTTCCCCAACAGCGAGGCCGGTGGCAGCATGGGTGTGACTGCCACCATGGAACTGCGCCGTGAGTGGAATGCGCAGTGGCAAACCGCGCTGTTCTACGACTACGGCCGCATCTCCCAATACAAAGTGACCACGCGCGCCGACAACACCAGCTTGCTCAACGATCAAAGCAACGAATTGATGTTGCACGGTCGTGGTATTTTGGTGACTTACCGCCACGCCTCTGGCGCGGAATTCAAGACCACGGTCTCCCGCCGTGTGTCGCCCAACCCGCAACCCACGTCTGAGGGCACAGACAACGACGGCACGTTGCGCCTGAACCGCGTCTGGTTCAGCGCCAGCATGCCTTTTTGAGTAAAGAAGAACAGTGAACAAGGTTTACCGCGTCGTCTTTAACGAGGTCACGGCCACCTGGACGGTGGTGGCCGAGACGGCTCGTTCGCGCGGTAAACGCAGCTCGCTGGTCAAGAAAATGGCCAAGCTGGCCGCTGTCTTGGGCCTGGCGGGCCACATGGCGCTGGCCACGGCAGGGCCGCCGGGTGCGACCGAGTTGCCCAACCAGGGACAAGTGGCAGCAGGCATTGCGCAAATCGGGCGGGCAGGCACAGCCACCGCGCCGGTGCTCAACATTGACCAGAGCTCGCAACGCGCTGTCATCAACTGGGGCACGTTCAATGTGGGCTCGGCCTCTACCGTCAACTTCAACCAGCCCAATGCGCAGGCCGCCACGCTTAACCGCGTGCGCGACGCCAACCCCAGCCAGATTTTTGGCAAGATCAATGCGCCGGGCAAGGTCACGCTGATCAACCCAGCGGGTGTGTACTTCGGCAAGAGCGCCGTGCTGGACGTGGGGGCCTTGACGGCCACCACCATGAGCCAGAGCGACGACAACTTCATGGCCGGCAAAGCCGACTTTGCCCGCAACGGCAGCACAGGCGCCGTGGTCAACGAGGGCACCATCCGCACCGCGCTGGGCGGCTATGTGGCCCTGCTGGCGCCACAAGTGCGCAACGAAGGCTTGATCGTTGCGCAGCAAGGCACCGTCGCTTTGGCCAGTGGCGAGGCCATCACCCTCAACTTTGACCCCGCCAGCAAACTGGCCAGCCTCACGGTTAGCCCCAGCTTGATTGCTACCTTGGTGGAAAACAAAACCGCGGTGCAGGCGCCCGATGGTTTGATCATCCTCAGCGCCACCGCGATGGACGCGCTGACGGGCCAGGTCATCAACAGCGGCCGCCTGAGCGCCAGCAGCTTGACCCGCCAGGGCGGACGCATCCTGATCCAAAGCGGCAAAGTGCAATTGACCAGCACCAGCGTGATCGAGGCCAAAGGCCCCATCCAAGGCGGTGAAGTGCAGATTAAGGCGCAAAGCATCGCGCATGCAGGCGTGATCGATGTGTCCAGCAGCCAGGGCGCAGGTGGGCGCATTGCCTTGCAAGCCACGGGTACACCGGCCACTGACGCATCCGCGCAGATTCACTTGACTGCGCAGTCCGCGTTGCGCGCAGACGGTGCCACCCGTGGCGGCACCATCAACCTGGAGGCGCAGGAAAACGTCAAGCTGGAGTCGGCCACCGTCTCGGCCAGCAGCAGTGCAGGCGCAGGCGGCAGCGTGGTGGTGCAAGCACACAATGTGACGGTGAGCGATAGCAGTGTTCGCGCAGAGGGCGAGACCGCAGGCGGTCAGGTGCGCATGAGCGTGGCGACTGAAGCGCCTGCCCGACCTGTAGACCCCTTGGCACCAGCGCCCGCTGCGCCAAGCTTGGTCATCAACGGTAACAGTTTGCTCAGCACCAGCAGCCGCCGCGGCCGCGGCGGCCAAGTGTCCATTACCGGCCACACCCTGGACCTGCAGGGCGAGACGCAAATTAACGCCACCGGCTCGACCGGCGGCGGCGAGGTCTATGTGGGCGGCGGCTGGCAAGGCAGTGGTGACCTGTCGCAGGCAACGGTTGTGAGCATGGGGCCCAACGTGCAGATTGACGCCAGCGCTACAGACAACGGTGATGGTGGCACAGTGGTGTTGTGGAGCGATGTCCACAATGCGGTGTCAGTTACCACGGCGCAAGGCACCATTTACGCAAAGGGCGGCGCTCAAGGTGGAGATGGAGGCCGAATCGAGACCTCTGGCTATAAGCTGGTGACCCAGGGGGTCTCTGGTTCTGCCGCTGCACCAAAGGGGCGTGCAGGCGGATGGTTGTTTGATCCAGGGAATATCGAGGTTCGCGCAGACGGAGGGGCGTTGGGCTCTTCTTCTTTCAGCACGAGCGCAGATACATGGATATCAGACATCAGCATTGAGTCGTTTTTGAACAACGGTACCAGTGTGACTCTTTCTGCCACAGGAAACATTGTTGTTTCTACCGACATCAATAAAACGGCTGGCGGTGAGGCCACGTTTACTCTCAAAGCTAACGGTTATGTTGGCTCTGGAAATATTTACAGCACTGCAGGCAAACTTAATGTGGTGATTTGGGTCGAGGCTGATGGTGGGGGAAGCTACGGCGCTTCTCCGGGCAACATCTCAACCAACGGTGGCCATGTTTGGGTTGGTGGTGGAGCGGGTACCAAAACTTGGAACGGATTGACGGTGGGCGACGGATGGTCGATGTCTGACGGTACCGCCAATTGGAACGCCATGGATCTGTATGGAAACATTACCACCGCCGGTGGTGATGTCATGTTGGTGGCTGACGAAGGGAACTCGACAAATCCATCGATCGGGGTGATAGGTTCTTCAACGAAAACCATCAACTCTGGCTCAGGAAACATTACTTTGTTGGTGGGGCGAGCCACAACGTTCTCTTATCAAGGGGATTTGGCGTTAGAGACCACTGGCAAGATCACCATTGCGCCCCCATCTGGCCAAAACTGGGACGCTGATTTGACCTGGGGGCAGCTTAGCAACCCAGTCACAGCTTTGAAAATCAACAACTCGACTGGCACATCCAGTTTGGGTGGTTTGAGTATTGGTACCTATGCGGGCACAGGTGTGGCCGGTGACTCTGCCTATGTTTCTGCAAACAGCAGAAACATTACCCTTAACAACAACATTGACATCGCTGGCCCTTTAACAGTTGCCGGTAACCAAATTACGGTGGCCAGCGGTGTTGGTGTGGCCGCGACAGGCGATATCACCTTCTTGGCCAAAAACGGATTCTCTACAGCCGTCTCATCTGGTACGACCAGAAATTCAATCAACACCAGAGGTGGCAACCTGCATATCAACGCCGATGCAGACGCAAACGCCAGCGGTGATCTGAATATTGACTGGTTGAGCATGGACTCCGGTGCGGGCAACATCGTGATGGAAACCAATCGCTTTGTATGGGACACCTCAAATTCGGTCACCATGCCCGAAATTTACGGAACCGGTGGACTGACCTTTAGAACCACAACCGCATATGCCTACGCTTTTTCCACCAGCTGGGTTGGTTTGGGGCAGGTCAGGTCATCGCTCACGCTTGGTGCACCTGATAAGCCCTTGAGTGATGCAGTCATTGAGGCGAGCTCTACGGCACATCCCAACATGTTGAATTACACCGGTAAGACATTGTCTGTGGCTGGGCCTATTGCGTTGTATGGCAACACTGTGGCCATCAACGACCAAAGCATTGCCAGTACAGTTGCTGGTCAAGGTATTTTGTTCAAGGCCAAAGACTGGGTGACTGTCGGGTTGGGCTCGGCAATGAGCGTTCAGTCCAACAACGGCAACATCACTGTCTGGTCCGACTCGGATGGCAACAACTGGGGTGCCATTCGTGTTCGTGAGAACGTGACCTTTAACTCGGCCAATGGGTCGACTAGTCAAACCTCTGGCGGTGGTGCCATTACCTTGGCCGGTGGTAGCACGGTAGATGCCAATGGGCTACCCACAGGTTATGCCTACTCTGGCAGCGCCAATACGGGCACTTGGGGCACAACGCCTGTAAGCGGGGTTCAGTTGGGAGCCTACTCGTACAACCATGGCGGTGGCTCTTATTCCAACGAAATCAAGTTTTACAGCGGTGGTGGCAATGTGCTCATCAAGGGCAAGGCAGCCAACGGAACGCCTGGAATTTCTTGGTTTGGTGGTAATTTTGGCGCGCAGATCATCAATGCGGGAAGCGGAACCATTACTTTAGATGGTCAAGGCGTAGGAACAGGGCATGGCATTGAATTAACCTACTATGGTGGTCATTCACCCACCTTCACTTCTAGCAGCAATGCCAGCACGGCCATCTCTATTGTGGGTACAACCACTTCAACAGGGAGTGCTCAAGCCGGCTACCAAGGTAACTTAACGGCAGTGGCTTCAGGCACTGGAGGAATCAGCCTAACGGGAACAACATCTGGGACCTATAGAGCCATTGAGTCTGGTGCTTTGAATCTTTATTCCGCCAGTGGACCGATTGAGGTGACGGGTATTGGCGGTGGTGGTGTCAAGATGGGTGGTACTTGGGGCAAAGGTACCTTGTCCAGCAGCAGAAGCAACATCACTGTTTCTTCCGACACGATTTACTCTTACGGAATCACCGTTGATAGCACTGGCGCCCTCGCCATTCAACCATACGGCAACGATTTCAGCAGTGGTTACGCTTATACCAATTGGACCTTGGGGTCAGGGTTAACCGGCCTGACCATAGGCAAGAGTGCGACAGGATCAGATGGGACCAGTGATCAAAACGTCACCATGGTGGGCGTTTCGATCAATGGTTCTATTGCCATTTACGCCAACACCATTTATCAAAATGGAAGCTTGGCGGCCAATTCGGCCGGCGGATCCGTGCTGCTCGATGGCAATGTGGTTTTGGGTGCAGACAACATCAGCTTGACCGCTGGTACGGGGGGCGTCACGCTAGGGGGTAACGTCAATAGCGATGCATCAGCTAGCTTGCGCGCACTGACCGTGACCAGTTCCGGAGGAGACATCAACCTGTCTGGAGCGATGGGGGCGACGACAGCACTCAAAAACCTGACATTGACAGCCCAGGATGTTTTGTTGACTGGCTCAAGTGCGACGATCACTGCCAATGAGAGTGTGGTGATCAATGCTCCGCTCGAAAGCTCTGGCGCGGGTACTGTCTTGCTTAAGTCAGTTACTGGAGATGTGTTGCTCTATGGTGAATTCGCGAATACCTATGGTAGTGCTACTACGCTAGGCATTGAGGCCGGTCGACACATTCGTTTGGGAACGGATGCCAACATCACTTCCACTTCAGCTGCAATGAGTACGCAGTTGTGGGCCGATACCGATAAGTCCGGCGATGGCATTGTGTATATCGAAAGCAGCGGCGTCGAAACTAACGGTGGCTCGCTCACGATAGGTAAGAGCGGTCAAACGGCCTCTATTGGTGGGCAAACCGTGATGGTGGGAGGAGATGTTTTCTTCCAAAGAACTACCGGCGCCCAATCACTTACCACAGCTGGCGGTGCGATCAATATATACGGTGAGGCGATTGTGGCCAACACCCAGGGCCTCACCCTTAATTCCAGCAACGGAAACATCACCTTGCACGGGTTGCTCAATTCTGGCAACCAATACACCTGGATCGACAAAACCACTGACACCAATCACGATTGGAACTGGGCCCGAACCGATGCCAAAAACGGGACTGCTGGTGGAGCGGCTGTCGGTAACAGTTATATGGTGACCATCACCTCGCGGCTTGAAAACGCCGTGGCAGGTTTGACGGCCGGTTACCGAGGTGCCTGGATTGGTGCATATCGAACCACCAATGGCACATCAACCGGCGACGCTTGGTATTGGGCCGATGGACCAGAAGCTGGACAAAAATTCTTTACCGAACTGGCTGCTGGCGGTGGTACGGCAGTGACGGGTTGGTACAGCAATTTTGGAACGGGTGAACCTAATGGGTTCTCGTGTGGCAGCAACTGTGAGGGCGTAGGGCAGTTCTTCGGCTCAGCGGGCCAATGGAACGATTTGCCTTACTCAACGCTGTTCCAAAGTACCCAAGCTAATCAATATGCAGTGCTGGGCTATGTACGAGAAACCAACTTGGCAGCCTCGCCTATTACCATCGATGCAGGTACTGGTGCGGTGACCCTGAGTGGTTCAGTGGGCTCATCAAAAGACATCTCTAATCTGTCTATCACTTCGGCCACGCTTTCGGCCAATGCAGTAAAAACGTCGTCGGCTTTTGACGTCACGGTCAGTGGTGCATCGTCAGTGTCTGGTGTGATTGCAGGGGCTGGCGCACTGACCAAAGAGGGCGCAGGAACGTTGACCTTGTCGTCTGGCACGAGCACATACACCGGTGCCACCAACATCAATGCAGGTGTGGTGAAGCTAGGTGCTTCCAGCAATGGAGTCAACAGCCCTCTGGGTGTCGCAAGCGGTGCAACAACCGTGGCCAGTGGTGCGGCCTTGGACTTGGCTGGCTACAGCTTGGGTACTGCCGAGCCATTGGCCGTGAGCGGAACAGGTGTAAGCGGCAGCGGAGCGGTTTACAACTCATCCAGCACAGCTGCGACCTGGGCGGGCCCCACTACATTGGTAGGCGATACCACTTTCAAGAGCGAGGCAGGGGGTGGCTTGACCTGGAGTGGCACCATCAACGGCGCATATGCGTTGACAGTTGACACTGACGGTGCAAGTTCAGATGCTGCATTCACGGTGGGAGGATCTATTGGCGGAACAACTGCATTGACATCGTTGTCAGTGAACAGTGGTTCGGCTAATACATCTTTGTCAGCCAACGTCACCACAAGCTCAGCAGTGACATTTGACAGCAACCTCTTGCTCGGGGGGGACAACTTGTCTGTGGTCACGGGCAGCGGTGGCGTGACCTTTGGCGGCACCATCAATAGCGATGCAACAGCGACCCCCAGGGCTCTGTCGGTCACTTCAACGGGTGGCAACATCACCTTGGGTGGCTCTGTTGGCGCTACCAACAAGCTCGACAGTCTGTCGCTTTTGGCAAGCCAAGTGAATTTGCCTAACGCCAGCACTTCGTGGGTGGCGGCTGAAGATGTAGTGGTCAATGGTCCCGTGCTGCATGCAGGGGCCGCCGACACCACGCTCACGGTCACGGCTGGAGATGACATTTATTTCAATGGCGCGGTTTCCGCTACCTCGACCGGCAAGTTGGGCCTCAACTTGACGGGTGCCAAGTATTCGGGCGTGATTGCGTTTGAAGGCGATGTCACCACCAAGGGCGGCAGCCTGACGGCCACAGCCGAAACCATCAGCTTCCAGGCCACGTCCGACCAGACGGTAGACACCACCCTAAGCGGTGGCACAGGTGGCGCCATTACCTTGCAGGGTGTGGGTGGTGGCAACACCAACGTGTTGTTGGGTGTATTGAACGGCGGCAGTGCCGGTACGCTGACGGTCAACTCTGGCGGTGGTGCGGTGACCGTCACGGGCACTGTGGACAGCGCAAGCTCCGTGCAGCGGCAAACTGCCATTGGCTCTGGTTTGGCAGGCTGGAGTTCGACTTCTACCCATGCAACGGGCTATGCCGACTGGGGCAGCATTTTGGGGCCTTTTGATACTGGTGATTCGATCACCAGAACTCTTAATTTCGCGGGTCAAGCGAAAAACATCACCTTCGACTTTTACAGGCTTGAGAGTTGGGACAATGAATATGCGCGGGTCTGGGTGGGGGCCACTAACATTGGGCAACTCGCACTGGCAGAAGGCACCAGCATCAATTCGACCACAACTGCCACATCCCTGGCCTTGGGTTATGGGGTGATGTTTTCTCCAAGCGGGGGGGTGTTGAATGGCACCTACAACACCACGGTTGCCGGTTGGAGAGATCAAAAGCTGGCGGTTTCCATCAACACACCTGCCTTGAACAGCTTTGTTTTCAAAGTGGACAGCAACTTGGACTCGGCCTGGGGCGACGAAGGTTGGGGCGTTAAAAACTTCCTGGTGCGTGACGTCGCTACGAGCTATTCCGGCAATGCCACCTTCAAGGTCAACGGTGGTGCAGGTAATGTGTCGGTTTCTGGTGCGATGGGCGCAGGCAAGTCGCTGAAAGACATTGAGTTCAACAGCACCGGCACCACCACCTTTGGTGGTGCGGTAACAGCCAGCACGGTGACCACCAATACGGGTGGCTTGTTGCAGATCAATGGGTCAGCCATCACCACTACCGGCGCACAAACCTTTGGTGAAAACGTAGCGTTGGGCAGCAATGTGACGTTGTCTGCTTCGTCCATCAGTGCAGCGGGTGCCATTAATTTGGGCGCCTATCGCATGACGCTGAACACCAATGCCGATGTCAGCTTGGGAGGTGTAATTTCTGGGACTAACGGTGCGATCACCAAGCAAGGTACAGGAACGCTTACTCTATCGGGTGCCAATATCTATACAGGAGGCACCACCGTCTCCAGCGGCAAAGTCGTTGCAGATGTCGATGCTGTAGGCACCACCAGCGGCGCGTTTGGTACCGGCACTGTCACAGTTGCTTCGGGCGCCACGATTGACTTGAATGGCAAAACAGTGGCCAACGCCCTGAATATTTCGGGAACAGGTGTTGGCGGATCTGGCGTGCTGATCAACTCCAGTACAAGTGCAGCCACGGCCAGCGGTGCGGTCACTGTGGCAGCCAACTCCACGTTGGGTGGTGCGGGCGCCATGACGCTCAGCGGTGCGGTGGGGGCGGGCAGTTACACCGTCAGTTTTGTAGATGCTCCTGGCTTCACTGCGACCAATACTGGCAACAGCATTCAAAACATTGTCATTACTAACAGTGCGCTGACCCTTAAGACCAACCAGGGTTTGACGGTAGCCGCTAGCAGCTTGACTGGGGCCACTACATTGCAAACTGTAGCGGCAGACAAAGACCTCACGATTTCAGGCGCCATCAGCAACACGGTCAACGCCAACAGCCTCACCTTGATGGCTTCGCGCAACATTTTCCTCAACGGGAGTGTCAGTGGTGCTTCTGGAAAAGCGCTGAGCGTTTACGCCTACTCGGATACTGATAACGCCAGTGGTGGTGCCATTCAATTTGGAAGTTTCGTTTCTACTTTTGGCGGCCATGTCACTTTGGGTGGTGGTACTGCTGACACCACCAGCGGCTGTGCCACAAGCTTCTCTTGTACAGCAGGCTATGCGAGCTATTCCTCGGGCACAACGGCTGCAGCAGGTATCTATCTCACAGGCGCTGGCCAATACGTCAATGCCGCTGGCGGAAACATTGTGATGAGGGGCTTGGGTAATCGCACTTCGTCAACCAACGGCGATGGCGTTTTGATGATCAGCTCAGGTGGGTTGAGCACCTCTGGCACAGGGACGATCACTTTAACGGGCATTGCAACCGGTGGATATAACGGCGTTCGCATCGAGAGTACCAATTTGACGACAGGCACCGGTGATATTTCCATTACAGGTAATAGCAACTATTCCGCCTCTTATAACGGGGTGCGTTTGCACGGCAGCACTGCGGTCAGTACTTCTGGAAATGTTTCTATTTCTGGTACAGGTGGAACGGCTCACTATGGTGTGTGGATACTTGATACAGCCTCTATTACCGCGGGCGGCAACATCACCATCGATGGGCAAAACGCTGCGCGTAACTGGGGTGTTTCTTTCCACACCACCGGCACGGTGCAAAGCACAGCAGGAAACATCAACATTACTGGTGTTGGTACGGGCGGTGTGTTCTTACGAAACGTGGCGCTGGTCGCTGCCAATAGCGTCAATTCGCCAGCATCTGGCGGGAATATTTCCATCAATGGCAGTGGCTCAAGCGAATATGGCTTTCAGAATGAATCCGGTTCGCTGTTCGCGTATGGCTCAATCACCATAGATGCGGCAAGTACCGGCTACAGGGCGTCTTATTACGGCAGCACAGGCAGCGTTAAGTCAGTGGGCAACATCACGCTGACCAGCACCAGCACCAGTCCTGCCAATTGGGGTATGTATGTCACTACGAATCAGTTGATTCAGTCGACCGCAGGCAATATTGTCATTACCAGCAGTGGCCAAGCTGGCGCTTATATATATGGCAGGGTTGTCGCTGCGGACAGTGAGTCCAACCCTGCGTCAGGCGGTGGCATTACTCTTACTGCTACAGGCACAAGCTCATATGGCCTGCAGCTGGACACAGCATCTTTGATTGCCAATGCTCCTATTGCTATTACTGCAACAAACACGAGCTCGTATCACAGCCTAAGGTACGAAGGCGCCTCTGGTGTCATCAAGTCAAATGACGACATCACCATTCAGGCCGGCAACGTTAGTGGAAACACGGGAACATGGGGCTTGACCGTTTATGGCGGCCGAACCATTCAGTCCACGGGCGGTGATGTTTCCATTACGGCCAGGGGTGCAAACGGTGGTATTTGGATCGATAGCAGCGCAACTTCAATTGTTGCTGGCAACAGTTTTACTGCTCCCACAGCGGGTGGCAACCTCACTATCACCGCAACTGGTGGTTCAGAAAATGGCTTGAGGCTTTATGGTGGTGGTGGCCTGGTAGCTAATGGCGACATCACGATCACAGGCACTTCTACTTCTGAAATTGGCGTACGAATCAACGGCACGCAATTGCTTAAGGCGAATGGGAATATTTCCATTACGGGTACCACCGCTGCTACTGGGTCGTATGCCCAGTACTTTGAAGGCAGTCGCTTAATTCAGTCCATTGGCGGCAACATCATCATGACGGCCACTGGTGGTTATGGCTTGCACATGAACGGCGGCGGTATCGTAGCTGGTAACGATACGGCTGCACCGACGGCGGGAGGCAATTTGACCATCAATGCCACCGGAAGCAACGGCTACGGATTCCTGATGCCCAGTGGAGCATTGGTGGCCAACGGTGCCATCAATTTGACGTCCAGTGGCTATTACGAAGGCGCCTACATTTATGGCTCGGGCTTGTTCAAGGCCAACGGCAATATCACCATCAATAGCACCAGCACGACCACAAGTAACTGGGGCCTTTACCTTTCAGACAGCCGATTGATTCAATCCACGGGCGGCAATATTGATATCACCGCTAACGGTGGTTATGGCATGTACATGAACGGTGGTGGCGTGGTGGCCGGTAATGACACGACCACACCCACGGCTGGTGGAACAGTCAGCATTCGTTCTGCCACCACAGGTTCGCACTCAGATGGTGCGGGTTTGCGCATGGATGCTGCTGGCACCAAGATTTTGGCTTGGGGCGATATTGACATTTATGCCAACGCCGCATCTGCGGGCATGAATGGCGCTGCTGGTAACGGGCATGGTATTTTGATGTGGGGTGCGAACCAGATCGTACGCAGTTACAACGGTGATCTTTCGATGACGGGTTATGCGAACAAGGCAAGCAATAGCGATGCAGGTACGGCCGGTATTTCCGGTGGTATCACGCTCTACAACTCTACCGACACCTTGCGCGCCAAAGGTGATATCACTCTCAAAGGGGTGTCCGCGCGAGGCATTGGACTGTATTTGACCGTCTACAACGGTGGCCCCACAGATAAAGGCGTGATCTCCGACACGGGCGACATCGTGTTGGATGGCTTGAACAACAACAGCAGCTTCGGCGCCACCTATATCCGCTTGCCGGTGTTGGCGAGTGCTGGCTCTATCAGTATCTCTGGCGCAGGTGGTTGGAGCGGCGTCCACCAAGATTTTTCAGGTGGGTCTATTACGGCTGCAGGTGATATCAATGTAACGGGTTATGCTCAAGCCGCCAGTGGTTTGTATTTTGTTGCCGGAGGCTCCATCACATCAACTGGTGGCTCGGTGACCTTGTCGGGCTACACTCCTAGCTCTTCAGCCTCGTACTATGGTATTTACTCTTCTGGAATCGCTATATCGGCGACCAACGGATCGGTGATTTTTCAGGGTGCAAAGATCAATGCTACGGGCACTGGAAGCACCTTGTTTGCGAATGCTGCCGCAAACACCACCAATCAGCAACCAGATCCTATTTATGCAATAGCTGATGCTGCCAACCCTGCGTTTGGCTATGCGAAGGGGATTAGCTGGTCGGGCGCTATCACGGCCAATACAAGCACCGGTTACATTCAAATCCATTCCAAAGCCCCTGACATCACGGGCGCCATGACAGCCTATGGCCTGGCCTTGTTGGGTAATAACCAAAACTACTCGCTCACGGGTACAGGCTCAATTACCGCCCTGGCTGCCAGCTTGGGAACAGGGGCACTTACCTATACCAACACAGGGCCTTTGACGATTGGTGCCTATGGCTCCATCAGTGGTATCACGGCGGGAAGCGTCACTCTCACGGCGGCTGGTTTGAGGGGTTCTGAAAACATCACGACCACGGGCTCCGGAACCATCACGCTCAATCAGGCTTCAGGCTCTTACGATTACTCGGGCGCCATGTCGGGTGGGATTGCGCTGACCAAGTCTGGGGCAGGCACACAAATTTTGTCTGGCGCTAACACGTACACAGGAAACACCACCATCAGTGCGGGCACGCTCAAAATTTCTGGCGCAGGCTCGTTGGGCACCAGCGGCACTTACGCCGGCACCGTCAGCAACAGTGGTCATTTTGAATATGCCTCCAGCGCAGATCTCACCCTGAGCGGAGTGATCAGTAGCACGGGCTCGCTGATCAAATCGGGCTCAAGCACCCTCACGCTCGGCGCTGTCAACACCTACACCGGCGCCACCACCATCAACGGTGGTGCGTTGACATTCAGCAATACGGGCAAGATTTACCACTCTGCCAGTGGCAATGGCCTTCTCGTATCTTTGACGGTCAATACGGGCGCAGTGCTGGACGTCAAGAGTTGGGACTGGTTGGGTAGCCTTGGGCATTTAACTTACGATGCCAGCAATATCACTATCAACGGTGGTACGGTGCGTCAATCAGGCAGCTCGGCAAATGCTGTGGCCGGTACCAATAATAGCTCGAGGCAATTCACCATCGGGGCAGGTGGAGCCACGTTTGAAAGCGCCACATCAGGTGTGACTTGGACGATTGACCGCGACAGCCGTAGTGGCTACCAACTCGCCACCAGTGGCAATGTCACGCTCACGGGTGTAGGCGACATGGTCTTTAACACGTGGTTGTCTGGCGCCTACGGCCTGACCAAAACCGGTTCGGGCACAGCGACGCTGGGCGGCACCAACACCTACAGCGGCGTCACGACGATCAACGCAGGTACGCTGGTGCTGCAAAACGACGCACCCAACCCCACGAGCAAGACTTTTGCGGGCACAGGTGCCTTGCGCATTCAGTCGAGTGGGGCCAACTTCAGCAGCGCTTTCGATACCACGGGCTGGAACTTTGGCACCACACTGAGCAGCCTGACGTTGGGCAAATCAGGCAACACCGCGGGCGTGACGGTGTCTTCGGCCATGGGCGTCAACGGGCCGATCACGATTTTTGGCGGTGGTGTCACCCTCAACAACAACCTGACCACGACCAACTCAACGACAGGTGACATCAACATCACTGCCTCTGGTGTGAGCGGAGCCGGTGGCATGAGCCTTGCCGATGGGCGGACGCTCACGGTCACACAGTCCGGTACATCCAACTACTTGGGTGTGATCGCCGGTACCGATGTCAGTCTGGTCAAGGCCGGGGCGGGGCGTTTGAACCTGGTCGCTGCCAATACCTACAGCGGTGGCACCACACTTTCGGCAGGCGCACTGGGGCTTTACGCCAACACGGCTGCCGGCAGTGGAGACATGTCGCTGGCCGCTGGCACGAGTTTGTTCCTTGGGCGTGCAGTGACGCAGGTGGCCAACAACATCAGCCTCACGGGCAACGCCACGGTTGATCTCGATACCGCTGTGGACTACCTGATTGTGGGTGGTGGTGGTGGTGGCTCCTCTGGCGGTGGTGGCGGTGGCGGCGTCGTCTTCCAGACGAGTGACCTTACTGCGTCGGAATACGCCGTGACGGTGGGTGCTGGCGGTACGGCAGGCACACCCTCGTCATCGGGTACCAGTGGCGGTAGCGGTGCAGCCTCTACTTTCAACAGCGTCACAGCCAGTGGTGGTGGTGGCGGCGGTCGTGCCATGCAGGCTGGTTTGACGGGGGCATCGGGCGGTGGCACGGGGGCAGATTCAACGGCTGCTGGCGGCAGCGCAACCCAAGGCTTTGCTGGCGCTGCTGGTGCAAGCACATCAGCAGGCACTGCTGCAGGTGGCGGTGGTGGCGCAGGTGGCGTGGGCAGCAGTGGTTACACCCAAACCGCTTACAACGCCTTGTATGGATTGACTGGCCAAAACACCATGGGTGGTAATGGTGGTGTGGGTGCCGTGCAATCCATTACAGGCACAGCGACTTATTACGGCGGTGGCGGCGGTGGTGGTGCCAACAACAACGGGGCCACTCAGGCGATCAATCGCGCAGGCCAGGGCGGACTTGGCGGGGGTGGTCGAGGCTCGAACGGTGATCGAATCGATGGTCTTGCAGGAACTGCCAACACGGGCGGTGGTGGTGGTGGTGGTGACTGGGAAGCCGCCTCGGGCGGCGCAGGGGGTTCGGGTATTGTGATCGTGCGGTACCTGGGCGCCTCTGCAGGCACAGGTGGTGCGGTCAGCTCGGGCAGCGGCAGTGCCGCAGGTCAGACGCTGCACACGTTCACCGCAACGGGAGCCGGAACTCTCACGTTGGCGGCTATCGCGCCGGTGCTCAGTGGCAATATTACCGGCACGGGTTCTTTGACGGTGGATGCGTCGGGCGGCACTGTTTCTTTGACGGGTACCAACACTTTTGGCAACACCACCATCAGTGGCGGCACGCTCAAGGTGGGTAACAACACCAACACAGGCAGTTTGGGTACAGGCACTGTGACGAACAACGCAGCTTTGGTGTTTGACCGCGCTAATGCCATGACATTTGCCAACGTCATCAGCGGCACAGGCTCTGTGACCAAGCAGCAGAGTTCCACGATCAAACTGACCGCTAACAACAGTTATTCGGGCAGCACGACCATCAGTGCAGGTACTTTGCAGGTTGGTGATGCTGGCACTGTCGGAAGTCTGGGCTCAGGCTCCGTGATCAACAACGCCACGCTGCGTTTCAATCGTACCGACGATGTGACGGTGGCCAATGCGCTCTCGGGCACGGGTGAGCTGGTCAAGGAAGGCAGCAACACGCTGACGCTCACGGGCAACAACACCTACACGGGGGCTACCAGCATCAATGCGGGTACTTTGGTTGTGGAGCGTGACGCGCCCGTCATCACTACCAGCAGCTACGGTGGTCCTGGTGCCTTGATCATCCAATCGGCGGGCACTTCGTTCACAAGCAGCGTGTCGGTTGCGGGCAGCAAGATTCTGAGCACGCTGGGCAGTTTGACCTTGGGCAAAACCAGCAACACCCAGTACCTGAATCTTTCGGGCAATTTCATAACCGTGGGCGCACAAACCTACAACAGCGATCCAGCGCACAACAACACGACAGGCGTCGATACCACCAGCCGTGGTATCCGATTGACTGGCGACACCTCTTTTACAAGCACTAACGCCGACATCGTTTTGAATGGCACGGTCTACAGCAACTCTAGTGCGTTTAATCTGACCGTCAACGCGGGAACGGGCGGCATCACCTTGGGTGGCAACTTGGGCACCTGGACGGGTGGCGATGCGCGCGCTTTGGCCAATGTGAGTTTGACCGGTGGTGCAATCACGGCGCACAACATCCGTGCCACCAATTTCAGCATCGAGAACTCGGGTGACTCCACCATCACCGGGCGCATCACGTGGGATTCGACAGGCATCACCAAAGGCGGCGCGGGCAAACTGACGTTCACCAATGCAGACCCCATTGCCAACAACCTGTATTCCGGTGGCTTGACTGTGACGGGGGGCACGGTATCGGCCTCCAACGCTGAAGCCTTTGGCTCCAGTGGAACGATCACGTTGAGTGGCGGTCACTTGGAGTTGACAGGCGATGTGAGTTTGAGCCATGCCGTGGTGCTGGGTGCGGATGCACAGGTCAGTGTGGCGTCTTCCAAAACCTTGACCCTTCTTGGTGAGGTTTCCAGCACTGGAAACTTGACCAAGGCGGGTACGGGTACCCTGGTGCTGGGCGGAGACAACAGCTACAGCGGCACGACCACCATCAGCGCGGGTACGCTGAAGGTTGGTGGTGCGGGCCGTTTGGGCAATGGCACTTATGCGCAAAACATCGCCAACAGCGGTACGTTTGAATATGCGTCGAGTGCAGACCAGACGCTGTCGGGCCAAATCAGTGGCGCAGGTGTACTGAACAAGACCACATCGACAAGCAGCACGCTGACCTTGTCGGGCAACAACACCTACAGCGGCACCACCACGGTGGGCTCAGGCACCTTGGTGGTGGGACACAACAATGGTCTGGGCACCAGTGCTGGCGGCGTGACGGTGGCCAGCGGGGCCACGCTGGATTTGAATGCCGTTACTGTCACAGGAGAGGCACTGACGCTGAACGGCGGCAAACTCAAAGACGCCACCAGTGAGTGGACGGGCAGCATCACGCTGGGGGCCAACAGCACCTTTGATGTGGGCAGTGGTGACACGCTGACGATCAGCGGCGTGATCAGCGATGGTGCTAATGGTTACGGCATCACGAAAACCGGCGCAGGCACATTGAGCTTGAGTGCCACAAACACCTACAGCGGCGACACGACAGTCAGTGCAGGCACCTTGAAGCTGACGGGTGCTTTGAACGCAGCAACAGACGTGACATTGAGCGGCACTTCGGTGTGGGATCTGCAGGCAGCACAGACGGTGGCCAGCCTGAGCATGGCCAGCGGCAGCAGCATCACGCGCAGCGCAGGCACATCGAGCCTGACGGTGAGCGGCGCATCGACGCTGGCCAACAGCG
>JACCDS010949901.1_pt1 | contig 31795 bp, 33 predicted proteins | sample 7446441 | NCBI WGS metagenome assembly JACCDS01 (sample SAMN15323445, study PRJNA562643) | freshwater metagenome | isolation source: river surface water | place: USA:Blue River Watershed | collected 2017-08-17
ATTTTGGTATTTTTGCTAAATGGGGCATCATGCTAGCACTTTTTGGAACTATAATTCCCCCAATTTTATTTAATGCTGGCTTCCCCTTAACAGGAATTGGATTAGGTAGTATAATGGCGGCTTTAGAACTTCCTGTTTCAGTTCTTATGGCTCATTATTTATTGAATGAAAGCGTTAACGGACTACAATGGTTGGGCATTGTACTCATTATTGTAGCGATTATCATTATGAATATCAATTACAAAAAACCGCACTAATCGTGGAATCATTATTTAATTTTGACTCTGAACCGCTTGTACTCGATTTGCCAGACGCAGAAATCATCTATTATCCAAATTTTTTCGACAAAGAACAAGCGGATAGCATCTATGCAGAATTACTCCAACAAATAGCCTGGCAACAAGATAATATCACTATTTACGGAAAAACGCATCCTCAACCTAGATTAACAGCTTTATATGGTAATGAAGGGAAACCGTATTCCTATTCGAGTATCAAAATGTTTCCTCAACCTTGGAATAGTCTTTTGCAAAAAATAAAATACTTTATCGAAGCTACAACGGAATGCCAATTCACAACCGTATTACTCAATCAATACCGCGATGGAAAAGACAGTAATGGCTGGCATGCTGATGACGAAAAAGAATTAGGCAAAAATCCAATTATAGCTTCGGTAAGCTTTGGAGCCGAACGTGTTTTTCAGCTCAAACACAACACCATTCCTGATCTTAAAAAGAATATCATTTTGGAACACGGCAGCGTATTAGTCATGAAAGGAAGCACCCAACATTTTTGGAAACACCAAATTCCAAAAACAACTCAAGCCGTTGGCACACGCATCAATTTAACTTTCAGAACGATTAAATAATTGTTTATATTTGGATTCAAATCAGTCCATTATGAATACCATTATTGATTATTTCTCGACTATTCCATCTTCGCATCGCAGCCTTATCTTGGTTGGCGGAATCACTATTTTTTGGTTAATTGAAAATGCTTTCCCTTTGTTTAATTTCAAATATAGACGATGGCACCATGCCGGAATCAACATTTTCTTCACACTAACCACGATTATAGTCAATTTTTGTTTGGCGTTTATTTTATTGAAAGTAGCCGATTGGTCGGTTGTTAATCAATTCGGTATTTTACAATGGTTACCCGAAATGCCAATTGCGCTATATGCACTCATTGGGCTACTTTTATTAGACTTAATAGGAGCTTATTTAGTGCATCTAATAGAGCATAAAGTTCCCTTTTTATGGCGTTTTCACCTGATACATCATACCGATACTTGGATTGACACTACTTCGGCTAATCGACACCATCCTGGCGAAAGTGTTATCCGATTTGTATTCACAACTCTAGGTGTACTCATTGTTGGGAGTCCAATATGGATGGTATTTTTATACCAAACCCTATCTGTGGTAGCCACTCAATTCAATCATGCCAATATCGCATTACCCAAAAAAATAGATCGTCTATTGAGTTATATCATTGTATCGCCTGATATGCACAAAGTGCATCATCATTATCTTATGCCGTATACAGATAGTAATTATGGAAATATCTTTTCTATTTGGGACCACTTATTCGGAACCTTTATGATTTTATCAAGAGAAGAAATTGTTTACGGTGTAGATACTCATTTACAGCCTAAAGAACATAACAACCTTAAAAATTTATTAGAAATACCCTTCCAGAAAAAAAAATAAATGCAGTTTAAAAAGTAATTATTTTTTTTATTAATATTGGTATTCAAATACAAAACACTAACCTATTAACGAATAACTAACAACACTATTTGAATTATTTTCATCCGATGAAAAAGAGTAGCCGTAAAGAATTAAGTTGGGAAGAGACGGAAAAATTGATGACTTTAGCCCTAGAAGAAAGAAACCCTTTTGAAATTATTAAAAAAGAATTTGGCTTAGCCGAAAAAGAGGTTTTAGAAATAATGAAAAAGAAAATGCCTGCAGAAAAATTTGAAATGTGGAAGAAGAAGGCTGCAGCTAATAAACCAAAGCCAAAACCAATAAAAATTGATGATTTTGACGACGAATTGGATGGAAAGTACTACATCAAAAATAAATTAGACTAAAATACAGAACTCCTGATAAAAACAGGAGTTTTTTTATTCCTTCACACACTACTTCATGAAAAAAGCCTTCTTTTTACTTGCTATTCTATTCTCAACCGTTGTATCGTCTCAAGAAACAATTCGGTTTTCAAAAACCAATATTGGAATTAATTCGCTCTTAAATGGAACATTATATTCGCCTTTGAACGAAAGCAAAAAGACAAACTTGGTGATTCTAATTGCTGGCTCAGGTCCAACAGACCGAGATGGTAACCAAAAAGGATTAACCAATAATTCATTGAAATTATTAGCCGAAGCACTGGCCAATAACGGTATTGCAGTATACAGTTATGACAAACGAATTTTTGCTCAAATGGCTACAGGGAAATTAGATGAAGCAAGCTTAAGCTTTGACGATTTTATAGCCGATGCAAAAGCAGTACTGTTGTTTTTCAAAAACCAAAAAAAGTACCACCGCATCACTATTGCCGGGCATAGCGAAGGGGCTTTAATTGGAATGGTGGCTGCTGAAGGGAATGCTAATGGATACATCTCGATTGCCGGAGCAGGTAGGCCTATAGATGAAGTGCTTTTGGAGCAAATTGAAAAACAGGCACCTTTGCTAAAAGACGAAGTACAAAAAAACTTAGGAATACTTAAAAACGGTAGCACCTTTGAATTGAAAAATCAGATGCTCGCTTCCCTATTCAGGGCGAGTGTCCAACCTTATATGATTTCGTGGATCAAATACAACCCGCAGACTGAAATAAAAAAACTACGCATCCCAACACTATTAATCAATGGCGATAAAGACATTCAAGTAAGTATGAATGATGCGCAATTATTACATCAAGCTAAACCAGATGCTAAAATGAAAATTATTTCTAACATGAATCATATATTCAAAGAAATTAAGGGCGATGAGACAGAAAATAAGGCTTCTTACACTAATCCCAACTTACCCATTAGCAAAGAACTACCTGTACTGATCACTAATTTTATTCAGTCACTATAAATTGTAACATTTTCTAGAAAAAAAATACTAATAACCCAATCTAAATAATTACAAAATGAAAAAATCAATCCTTACACTTGCTTTTGTAGCATTACTTTGGAACACCAATGATCTCAATGCACAAAACAAAGCCACTACTAAAAAAAATATAAAAGTAGGAATTGACTTAGTCGATGTCAAAGACGATAAAGTAAAAGTAACCGTTCAAGCCCCTAAAATTACTTCAGACAAAATTAACTATAGTATTCCTAAGATCGTTCCCGGCACTTATTCTGAAGATAATTATGGGAAGTATGTAGAAGATTTCAAAGCTTTTGATTCAAAAGGAATGGAATTGACTGTAGTAAAATCCGATGACAACACTTGGTCTATCTCAAATGCTAAAAAACTAGCAAAAATTACCTATTGGGTTAACGATACTTTTGATACCGAAAAAGGAGGTGGTTTTGGAACGGATATCTTTTCTCCTGCCGGAACCAATATCGATGCAGGTAATAACTTCATGATAAACACACACGGATTTGTGGGCTACTTCCAAGACAAAAAAAACCTTCCGTATCAAGTAACCATTACCCATCCCGAAACACTTTGGGGAGCTACTTCTATGATAGATACTGATGCTAGCAAAAGCAAAGATGTTTTCAACACACCACGTTATGCTGAACTGGTAGAAAATCCAATCATGTATGCTAAACCAGATTACACCACTTTCAATGTCAACGGAATGGACATTCAAATCGTAGTGTATTCGCCTTCAGGAAAAGTAACCGCTGAAAGTATCACTCCTGAAATGAAAAAAATGATGATAGCTCAAAAAACCTTTTTGGGGAATATCAATTCGACTAAAAAATACAGCGTTTTACTGTATCTTTCTTCAATGAAAGATACTGATGCTAAAGGATTTGGAGCTTTAGAACATCCTACTGCTACTACCGTTGTACTACCCGAAATGATGCCGCTAGAGGAACTACAAAAATCAATGAAAGATGTAGTTTCTCACGAATTTTTTCATATCGTGACACCCTTAACTATACATTCTAACGAAATCCAATACTTTGATTATAATGCACCAAAAATGTCTCAACATCTATGGATGTATGAAGGTGTAACCGAATATTTCGCCAATCTTTTCCAAATCAATCAAGGATTAATTAATGAGGCAGAATTTTATACTCGTATGGCTGAAAAAATAGAACAGTCAAAAACATTAGACGACACCATGCCTTTCACCACCATGAGTGCTAACGTATTAAAAAGTCCGTATAAAGAACAATACTTGAATGTATATCAAAAAGGTGCCTTAATCGGAATGTGTATTGACATCATCATCCGTGAAAAAAGTAATGGTGAAAGAGGTATTTTGAACTTAATGCAACAATTATCAAAAGAATACGGAGTAACCAAGGCTTTCAACGACAACGAATTATTTGCTAAAATCACATCATTAACCTACCCTGAAGTTGGTAATTTCCTTACCACATATGTAGCGGGAACTACCCCAATACCATACGAAATTTTCTTAGCCAAAGTAGGGGTAACTAAAGTAGCTGATAAAAAAGCAGGCAACGTATTCTTAAAAGGTCAAGCGCCTTATATTACTGTAGATAAAGCGACCAAAGAAATATTGGTAAGACCCAATACCGATTTAATAGATTTCTATAAAAACTTAGACTTGAGAGCTAACGATATAATTGTAGCTATTAATGACAAAGCGTACACCTTAGACAACATCTACGATATGATTGGGGAAAGTGAAAATTGGAAAGAAAACGATGCTATTACAATCAAAATCAAGAGAGATGGCAAAGAACAGATATTAACTGGAAAAGTGAGTTTGCCTTATGAGGAAACTGAAGGTTTAAAAGCTACAGATGCTTCTAAAAGCAACTTAAAAAACGCTTGGTTAAAAGGATAATAATAAAATTATTTTTTCAAAATCCCAATTTAAAATAGATTGGGATTTTTTTTGCAATTCAAATTCTGCTTTACAACAATTTTCATTACTTTGCGCAAAATATGACTACAATGAAAAAAATAAGTATCGCTTTCGTAACATCAGTACTTTTATTGGCCTGTTCCGAAAAGAATTTAGAAAACAACCTACATCTAACTGGAAATATTAAAGGATTAAAAAAAGGTACTTTGTATGTACAAAGAGTCACTAATAATAAACTAGTTGCCTTAGATACTATAGCCATCGATGGAAATTCTAACTTTGAAACTAATATCAAATTAACATCTCCTGAAATGCTTTATTTATTCCTTGACAGAGGAGTTAGCAATTCATTAGACAATAATCTACTATTTTTTGCTGAGCCGGGAGATGTAAACATCGAAACAAACTTAGAAAACTACATTGCGAATGCTAGAGTAACGGGGTCTAAAAATCAAGATTTATATTATGAGTTTAAAAAAATTGACAATCGTTTTCAAGATGAAGAATTAGATTTAATTGAAAAGAAGTTCAAAGCAATAAAAAATAAAAATGCTGCAGAAGTAGCAAAAATAACTACTCAACAAGAATCTAATATAAAAAGAAAGTATTTGTATGCTGCTAATTTTGCTATCAATAATAAAGAACACGAAGTAGCTCCTTATATTGCTCTTTCTGAAATTTATGATATTAACATTAAATTCTTAGATACAATACAAAAATCGATGTCGCCTAAAGTAGCTCAATCGCTTTATGGAAAAAAACTAACAGAATACCTTACTGCATTAAAAAAGAAGCAACAATAAAAAGTAAGGAAAACCAATAGAATTAGAAACCGTCAAACAAAATATGTTCTGACGGTTTTTTTTATTTAAAAACAAAAAAACCATAACTTTCGTTATGGTTTTAAGAGCCGATAGAGGGACTCGAACCCACGACCTGCTGATTACAAATCAGCTGCTCTAGCCAGCTGAGCTACACCGGCGACTCTACGGGTGCAAATATAATTCTGAATTTCATTTTTCCAAAATAAATAAGCACTTTTTTACCGTTTTTTTGAACTATAATTCGTTAATTTTAGCAATCAATTGATTAGCAGTTTGTTCCAACTCTGCACTAATTTGCTTAAAGTGTGCTTTTTTATTTTCAACATTTTTTGCATTTACTTTTGCAATCAAAGTGTCAAAAGCTGTAATCGCTTCATCAATTAGAGCATTCGTTTCTGGTGTTGGTGCTCCTGAAGTTGAAACTTCAAACAAATAAACTGCTTCAATAATATCTCCTATAACGTAGTTGATGTCTTTCTTTAAATTTTTAACGTTTGCCATTTTTGTGTAATTTTAATTTGCGTGTGCAAAAATACGCATAATCTTTCTATTCACTACTACGAAATATAAATTTCTAGTATTGAAGCTTTTCCACTTAAAACAAAAGAAGTTAGTGCCGCAGGAATTAATACAGTATCTCCTTTAGCATAAGAATAATTCTTACTTCCTAATACTAAATCAAAACTACCATCTACACACATATACACCGTAAACGTCTCTGCTGTTTTTTGAACATTCATCTCTCCCATTAATGGAATAAAATGAGTCGTAAAATAAGGACAGTCCACTACTTCATTAGACTGATTACTGTGTTTTTGATATTGCTTTTGAGCTGCAATGGTATGGTAATTAATAGCATCTAAAGCCAATTCAACATGAAGTTCGCGTAAATTTCCATTAGCATCCACACGATCGAAATCGTACAATCGATACGTAATATCTGAAGTTTGCTGAATTTCAGCAATAACTATCCCTGTACCTATAGCATGTACCGTTCCTGTTTCTATTAAAAAAACATCTCCTTGTTGTACTTTAATCTCATCTAGAGCGTCTAATAAAGTCTTTTTTTCTAAATTTTCAAGATAAGTAGCTTGGTTCATCTCTTCTTTAAAACCTACAATTAAACGAGAACCTGGATCAGCTTGCACTACATACCACATCTCTGTTTTTCCGAAAGATTGATGACGTTCTTGCGCTAATAAATCATTAGGATGTACCTGAACAGACAAATCCTCTTTAGCATCTAAATATTTGAATAATAAAGGAAATTGGTTTCCAAATCGGTGGTAGACCGAAGTTCCTAAAATTTCATTAGGATATTCATTAATAACTTCTGTAATGAATCTTCCTGCTAAATCCCCATTGGCAATCGTACTAACAGCACCTTCAATAGTGGACAATTCCCAACTCTCTCCCGTTTTAGCAGAAGGTATAGGCTTATTAAAAAGCGTTTTTAATTTATCTCCTCCCCAAAGTCGCTCTTGGAAGATCGGAATAAATTGTAATGGATAGAGTGGTATTTTCATTTATCAAAACCTAAATTGATTGTCACATTGATACTGCAACTATTTTTTTTACCGCTTCAAGGGCTTTTGGTATATGTTTACCTGCCAACATACTATTAAAAACCATTTGAACTACACCAGCTGCATCGACAACATAAGTCACTCTTCCTGGTAATATTCCGAGAAACGATGATGGAACGCCAAATAAATTTCTTATCTTTTTATCTGTATCAGACAAAAGTACAAAAGGCAGTTGGTATTGAGCCGTAAATTTTTGATGCGAAATCACTTCATCACTACTTACTCCTATCACCTCAGCACCCAAATCAAGAAAATCTTCATACTGATCCCTAAAACTACAGGCTTGTGCTGTACAACCTGGCGTATTGTCTTTGGGATAAAAATAAATGACAAATGGTTTTTTTCCCACTATAGTAGCACTGTCAAAATAATTGCCATTAGTATCCAATGCACTAAAATGAGGAATAATATCTCCTACTTGTATTGCCATTATGCTCCGCTATAGGTTACAAAGTTACGAGGCGTCTCATACAAAACCACTTGTAAATCCAATTCCGACTGGATTCTTTTTCTGATTTTATTCCAAATCACCACCACAATATTTTCAGCTGTTGGATTCAAATCTTGAAATTCCGGAACATCCAAATTCAAATTTTTATGATCCATTGGAACTTCTACTTCTTCTTTAATAATATCTGACAGAATTTTAACATCCATCACATAGCCTGTTTCTGGATCAATCGGTCCGGTAACACTCACTATCAATTCATAATTATGACCGTGAAAATTTGGGTTGTTGCATTTCCCAAAAACAGCATCATTTTGTTCAAATGACCAATCTTTTCGATACAATCGATGTGCTGCATTAAAATGTGCTTTTCGCGAAATGGTAACTCTCATCTAAATAAATATTAAAGTGTATGTTCTGCTAAAAAATGATAAAACTCATCAAAAATTATCTTAAACCAAATCGTATACAAATCTGGATTTGCTTGAATATCTTCCTTGACCGCCTCAATAGGCATCCATTTCCAAGCTTCTACTTCATCGGGGTTAATACTTGGCTCCTCATTATAATAGCCAATCATCACATGGTCCAATTCATGTTCTGTCAAACCATTATCAAAAGGCGCTTTGTATATAAAATGAAACAACTCTTTCAACTCCGTTTTAAATCCCATTTCTTCAAACAAACGTCGGCTTCCCGCCTGAATAGTAGTCTCACCTTCGCGTTGGTGACTACAGCAAGTGTTAGTCCACAACAACGGAGAATGGTATTTATGGTGCGCGCGCTGTTGCAACATGATTTCGTTTTTGCTATTCAACACAAAAACTGAAAAAGCACGATGTAAAACCGCCTTTTCATGCGCTTCCATCTTAGGCATCAAACCAATGGCCTCGTCTTTTTCATTGACTAATATAACATGCTCTTCTGACATACAAAGGTATTAATCGTCAAAAATACAAAAAAGATAGAGCAAGAACACCGATTTTTATTTTTAGGCAAAGTTTAACTACTGTCTAACATTCAAATATGCTATTTTTACGTGGCAAAAGGAGTTTATTTTAATTCCAAAACAACCGTAATCATGAAATATTATTTTTTGCTATTCGTCACATTGCTAATTTTTAGTGCCTGTGGCCAAACGACAACTCAAAATATCTCTAAAAATACATCCACTATGTCCAATATTATCTCAAAACCTGAAAATCCGTACTATTCAAATACCGACACTACTCAATTAAATGTGTCTAATAGTGAATGGAAAAAAATCTTATCTCCTGACTTATATGCCGTAGCTCGAGAAGCCGATACCGAAAGAGCCTTTACTGGCACTATGTGGAAGGATGAAACTAAAGGAACCTATTACTGTGCAGTATGTGGATACAAATTATTCCAATCCAATCAAAAATTTACGAGTAGTTGTGGTTGGCCAAGCTTTTTTGAACAAGAAAACAAAGCAAGTATTGTTTTTAAATTAGACAAATCGTTCGGAATGATTCGCACCGAAGCACTTTGTGGCAGATGCGATAGTCACCTAGGACATTTATTCCATGACGGACCCGAACCCACCGGAAAAAGATACTGTATGAATGCGATTTCACTCGATTTTGTCCCTGAAATTTCCCCTAAAAATTCGGCTATTAATAGTGAAACCATTACACTCGGAGGGGGTTGTTATTGGTGCGTGGAAGCCGTATACGAAAATTTAAAAGGAGTAACATCAGTCGTATCTGGTTTTGCAGGAGGAACAACCAAAAACCCGAGTTACGAAGAAGTGTGCTCAGGAACTACAGGACATGCCGAAGTAGTCCAAATCACTTATGACAAAACACAAACGAATCTAGATGAAATTTTTAAAGTCTTCTTTACCGTTCACGACCCAACCACACTCAACCGTCAAGGAGCAGATGTAGGAACACAGTACCGTTCAGTTATTTTTTATAAAAACGAACAAGAGAAAAAAGAAGCACAAAATGTTATTAATGCACTAAGAAATGCTCAAGTCTATGATAGTCCTGTGGTAACCACTATTGAGCCGCTAACTCAATTTTATAAAGCTGAAGACTATCATCAAGGGTATTACGAAAACAATAAAAACCAACCCTATTGCAAAATGGTAATCCAACCTAAAATCGAAAAATTCGAAAAGCTATTTAAAAACCGATTGAAAAAAGAATAAGTCGAATCAAAACTTGAGAAAGTACTTTAAACTAAACTTTCGGCAATTTTCAAAGCACATTTTTCGCCATCAATAGCTGCAGAAATGATTCCGCCTGCATATCCTGCTCCTTCTCCGCATGGATATAAGCCTTTGATTTGCAAATGCTCTAGAGAAATTCCATCTCTTGGAATTCTCACGGGTGACGAAGTACGGGATTCAGGAGCATGAAGAATCGCCTCATTAGTCAAATACCCTTTCATGGATTTGCCAAATTCAGTAAAACCTTCTCTAAGTATCTGACTCAAAAAACTAGGAAATACTTGTCCCATTTCTACCGAAGTAGTTCCTGGAACATAGGAGGTTGTCGGGATAATAGAAGACACTTTATTTTGAGTAAAATCTACCATGCGCTGGGCAGGAACACGTTGTGTTTGTCCAGCTAAGTACCATGCTTTTTGCTCGATACTTTTTTGAAATTCCATTCCAGCCAAAGCACCAAATCGAGCAAAGGGTTTGAAGTCTTCTAATTTTAATTCAATCACAATTCCAGAATTAGCTGTAGGCTGATCTCGCTTGGAAGGAGACCAACCGTTAGTAACCACTTCTCCCGGACTTGTAGCACAAGGCGCTATTACCCCTCCTGGGCACATACAAAAGGAATACATTCCTCGGCCACCCACTTGCTTTACAATAGAATAGGGAGCTGGAGGTAAATGTTCGCCTCGATAATCACAACTGTATTGAATACTGTCAATTAATGTCTGGGGATGTTCTGCTCGAACTCCTAAAGCAAAAGGCTTTGCTTCAATATACACTTTTTTGCGATCTAATAATTCAAAGATATCCCTTGCCGAGTGTCCTGTTGCTAATATAATTTTATTGGATTCAATCCTATCTCCATTTTGAGTAACTACGCCTTGGACTTCACTATTTTTTATTAAAATATCTGTCACTCGAGTTTCAAATAAAACCTGACCACCACATTCAATTATCTTTTCTCGAATATCCTGAATAATTTGAGGCAATTTATTGGTTCCAATATGTGGATGAGCATCTACTAAAATTTCTGGAGTAGCTCCAAACGCCACTAATAATTCCAGAATTCGGGTCACATCTCCCCTCTTTTTGGAGCGCGTATACAATTTTCCATCAGAATAGGTTCCTGCTCCTCCTTCGCCAAAACAATAATTAGAATCTTCATTCACAATATGATCCCGATTGATGGCTTTCAAATCACGACGACGACCACGAACATCCTTTCCACGTTCAATAACAATCGGTTTTAATCCCAATTCTATCAATTGCAACGCAGCAAAAAGTCCTGCTGGGCCTGCGCCAACAACAATTACTTCTTGAGCATTTGCAACATTTTTATAATCAGGAAGCGATATGGATGCCTCTTGAAGAGTTTCTCCTTGCCAATAAATCAGTACTTTTAAATTGATTTTTATCGCTTTTTGGCGAGCATCAATAGAACGCTTTAGGATAGCTATATGTTGTATTTCATCTCGCCCAACTTTTATTTGTTGGGACAAATACTGTTTCAATAATAAATCGTTAGCAGCAATTTCAGGGCTAACTTGAAGTAATAATTCTTTTGGCATGTTGCAAAGGTAAAAAAAGCACTATTGTATTACTTTATTTTTTTGAAGGATTACGTGCTTCAAATGCTTTCAAAGCAAAAGAAGCCAACCAATGTTCTCCTTCATAATTACCATCAACTACCGAAGGTAAAGAAAAACTAAGATGGTAATTGGCTAACGGCTGCAAATGTGAAAATTGTTTTGGATACTGATGAATCAAATGAAATAAATTCCAAGAACGACTAAAATTCAATCCATCCAAATGAACCAAATGACCATCGGTTCTATCCGAAACTTGAGCAACTTCCCAACTGAATTTTGTATCAAATAGCAGTGGTGCAAACTTGTTGAGCCAAGACAAAAAAGCAGGCTCTGGTAATATACACTGCATAATTCCTATCTCTTCCATACAAGGGGATAAAAAATCGGTCCCACTAGGTTCCCAATTAAAAGGGCAATTTTCGTCTTTTAAGAAAAGCCGAACCGCGTTTTCTCGTAAACTATTTTGAAATAAGGTATTATTGGAATGCACCGCATAATCCCAAGCCAAAGACATTCCGAATGCCGTATTAGTATGCGTTCCTGCACGAACAGGATACAACAATTTTGGCAAGAATTCCATATACCTACTCACGATCAAATCAGAGAGTGGTTTTAAATTTTTTGCCAACTCTTTTGCATACAAATCCGAACTGGTTTCTAATTCCATTTGAAGTTGCAACAACCAAGCCCAACCATACGTACGTTCAAAAGATTTTTCATGTAGCTTGGAAAGATAATCAATTTCAAGTTGAATGTTTTCTCGAGATAAATTAGTCTGTAACTTAGTTACTATTGCCTCTCTATGGGATAAATTCGGGAACTTACGCAACAAATATACCAAACTCCAATGTCCATGCACCGATGAATGCCAATCAAAACAACCATAAAAAGCGGGATGCAAACGCTTAGGATTAGCAATTTCAGTACTATCTGCTAACAACTGTTGCAACTTATTAGGATATTCCTGTTGCAAACATTTAAATGGCAAAGAAGCCAAATGATTCGCTTGTTCTAAATTCAATTCCTGAGAAAACACTACTGAACTAACTAGTAAAACTACTATCAAAAAATAACGCATAAAAAAGGTTTTGGTCAAATATAATTATAAAAATTTGGAACACAACAAATTCCAAAGTTTGTACCTTTGCGTTTCATACAATCAAAAATGGAAAGAAAAATTAAATTAATTTGGGATTTCAGAGGACCTGCATCAGCAAAAACTGCCGAACACCACGAAAAACATCTGAAAGAATATAGTACTATCGAAAAATTACCTCTAAAAATTACAGGATTTAAAATTATAAATGAAATGCACGCTATTGCTTATATGGTAGTCACAGAGGGGCAGATGATTGCCATCCGTGATGCATTAAAACCTCACCGAGGAGAACTTTACCAGCAGGGTTAATTAGCTACCTCGCTAATGAATTGAATGCGCATCAAGCGCAACTCATCAATATCATAGTCACCATCAAATTCTTTAAGGGCATCTTCAATTCGATCCGATTCAGATTCCATAAAGTAGTCGTGAATTTCTTCTTGTTGTTCGTCATCCAAAAGATCATCAATCCAATACTTAATATTTAATTTAGTTCCTGAATACACAATCTGCTCCATCTCTTTAATCAAATCATCCATCGACATTCCTTTGGCCGAAGCAATATCCTCTAAAGATAACTTTCTATCAATATTCTGAATGATATACAATTTATTAGCCGAATTGACCCCTGTCGATTTCACTACCAAATCATCGGGACGAATAATATCATTGTCTTCAACATACCGGCTAATTAATTCTATAAAAGGCGCTCCATATTTTTTAGCCTTACCTTCACCTACACCATGAATAGTAACTAACTCTTCTAAGGTAATTGGGTATTTTAAAGCCATATCTTCTAAAGAAGGGTCTTGGAAGACAACAAAAGGAGGCACACCTATTTTTTTAGCTACTTTTTTACGCAACTCGCGTAACATTCCCATCAAAATTTCATCAGTAGTCCCTGAAGATTTAGCTGATGAAACAATAGCATCGTCATCACTTTCGCTGTATTCATGATCTTCAGACATCATAAATGAACTAGGATTATTGATAAAATCCAATCCTTTGTCTGTAATCTTAACAATACCATAAGTCTCGATATCTTTAGCTAAATAACCTTCAACTAAAACTTGTCGCAACAAAGCCATCCAATACTTCTCGTCATGAGCTACACCAGAGCCAAAAAAAGATTGAGAATCCGTTTTATGAGCCTTAATCACAGCGTTAACACGACCTATTAGCGTAAAAATAATTTCTTTAGATTTATATAAATGTTTGGTATCCCTTACCACTTCTAGCAACTGCAAAACCTGATCTTTTGCTTCTACTTTATTCTTCGGATTACGAACATTATCGTCCATATCGGCACCCTCTCCTGTCTCACTATCAAACTCTTCACCAAAATAATGCAATAAAAATTTTCTTCTTGACATCGAAGTTTCGGCATAAGCTACTACCTCTTGTAATAACGCAAACCCTATCTCCTGCTCAGCAACAGGCTTGCCTGACATGAATTTTTCTAATTTTTCAACATCTTTGTAGGAATAATACGCAAGACAGTGACCTTCACCTCCATCGCGTCCCGCACGACCTGTTTCTTGATAATAACTCTCTAATGATTTTGGAATATCATGATGAATCACAAAGCGAACATCTGGCTTGTCAATTCCCATCCCAAAAGCAATTGTTGCTACAACCACTTCTACATCTTCCATCAAAAACATATCTTGATGCTTGGCTCTAGTTTTAGCATCCAAACCTGCATGATACGCGACAGCACTTATTCCATTTACTTGTAATACCTCTGTAATGGCCTCTACTTTTTTACGACTCAAACAATAAATTATTCCTGATTTTCCTTTATTTTGTTTAATAAAACGAATAATATCGGATTCAATATTTTTGGTTTTAGTACGTACCTCATAATACAAATTAGGTCTATTGAAAGAAGCTTTGAATGTTGTAGCATCAGACATATCCAAATTTTTCAAAATATCCTCCTGTACCTTAGGAGTAGCTGTAGCAGTCAAACCAATTACCGGAACATCACCACCTAATTGCTTGATAATATGTCTTAAATTACGATATTCTGGTCTAAAATCATGGCCCCATTCCGAAATACAATGGGCTTCATCAATAGCAACAAAAGAAACTGTAACCGACTGAAGAAATTGAACATATTCTTCTTTAGTCAAGGATTCAGGAGCCACATACAATAATTTAGTAATTCCAGCCGAAATATCATTTTTTACCTGTGTAATCTCTGTTTTGGTCAAAGAAGAATTCAAAACATGGGCAATTCCATTTTCTGAAGAAAGACTTCGAATAGCATCTACTTGATTTTTCATCAATGCAATCAAAGGCGAAACAACAATAGCCGTCCCCTCCTGAATCAAAGCGGGCAGTTGATAACATAACGACTTACCTCCCCCTGTAGGCATAATAACAAAAGTATTTTGCCTTTCCAGAATACTTCTAACAACCTGCTCTTGCAATCCCTTAAATTGACTAAAGCCAAAATACTTCTTTAATTCTTTGTGGATATCAATTTCGTTTGAATTCATTATTTGTTATGTGGTATTTTGTATAAATTTGCATCACATAAAGATACAACTTTCTTTTATAATCGCAAATTTAATGATAACAACCCAAAATATTTTGGCTACGGCCAAAAAAACGATCCTCTCAGAAAGTAAATCTATTGCAAAACTTGCTGATTTTCTGGACGAAACATTTGCTACAGCAGTAGAAAAAATCTACCATTCAAAAGGAAGATTAGTAGTTACGGGTATTGGAAAAAGCGCCATCATCGCTCAAAAAATGGTAGCAAGCTTTAATTCAACAGGAACTCCTGCCTTATTCTTGCATGCCGCCGAAGCAATTCATGGCGATTTGGGAATGGTACAAAAAGAAGACGTTGTAATTTGTATCTCCAAAAGTGGAAATAGCCCCGAAATAAAAGTTATTGTTCCTTTATTAAAACGTTTTGATAATTTTTTAATTGCCATAACTGGCAATATGAGTTCGTTTTTAGCACAAGGAGCTGATATTGTTCTGAATACAACTGTTGACAGGGAGGCTTGCCCTAACAATTTAGCGCCAACAAACAGCACTACTGCTCAATTAGTAATGGGAGATGCTCTTGTAGTGTGTTTAATGGAACTACGTGATTTCAAAGCCGAAGACTTTGCAATTTACCACCCTGGTGGCGCACTCGGAAAAAAATTACTACTTCGTGTGAAAGACATGATCAAAAACTCTCAAAAACCAATAGTTACGCCTGATGCTCCAATCAAAAGAGTAATTATGGAAATCTCTGAAAAACGTCTTGGAGTAACTGCTGTAGTTGAAAACAAGCAAGTAGTTGGAATCATTACTGACGGAGACATTCGTCGTATGTTGAATGATAGAGATAGCTTTGCTGAGTTAACAGCCAAAGACATCATGACAAAAAATCCTAAAACAATCCATCCTGATACCATGGTAATTGACGCTTTCCATCGTATGGAAAATTTTAAAATTACCCAACTTATAGTGGAAGAAAACACAGAATTTAAAGGGGTATTACACCTACACGATATTTTAAAAGAAGGAATTATATAATGGCAAAAAAAGATATCAACGAAATGTCGTTTTTAGATCATCTTGAAGAACTCAGATGGTTATTAGTACGAAGTACAATCGCTATTTTGATTTTAGCAACCGCTACTTTTTTTGTAAGTGATTATATTTTTGACATAATCATCTTTGGTCCTACTAGTCCTGATTTTATTACGTATCGCTTCTTTTGTGACCTATCACATCAACTAGGCTTTGCCGATAGCATTTGCGTAACCGAAATGCCCTTCATCATCCAAAACACCGATATGGAAGGCCAAGTAAACATCTTAGTATGGACATGTATTTTATCTGGATTTATTCTTGGATTTCCTTACATATTATGGGAATTATGGAAATTCATTAGCCCTGCCTTGTACGAAAAAGAAAGAAAGCATGCTAAATTATTCATCTTTGTTTCCTCTACGCTTTTCTTTTTAGGAGTATTATTTGGTTACTTCGTGGTGATACCTATGTCTGTGAACTTCTTTGCTACATTTAAAGTGAGTGATGTAGTCAAAAATCAATTTAGCATAGATTCGTACATCGGAATGGTAAAAACAAGTATTGTCGCTAGTGGACTGTTTTTTGAATTGCCCATTATCATCTATTTTTTAACTAAATTAGGTCTAGTAACCCCTACTTTTCTCAGAAAATACTGGAAATATGCTGTTATTATTATTTTAATTGTAGCGGCTATAGTAACACCTCCTGATGTAGTGAGTCAAACTATTGTAGCCATCCCAATGTTGATCATATATGAAGCAAGTATATGGATTTCTAAAATTGTAGTTCGTAACCAAAACAAAGAAAATGGCTGATATAGTTCAAGAATTTAATGACTACCGTTCCAAAATGAACGATAAATTACTAGCAGACAATAACAAAATCGTCAAACGTATTTTTAATCTAGATACCAATGCCTACGCTGAAGGCGCACTAGATAGTAAAACTAAAGAGCTTTTAGGATTAGTAGCCTCTACTGTTTTACGTTGTGATGACTGTATAAAATACCACCTAGAAACAAGCTACAAAGAAGGAGTTACTAAAGAAGAAATGATGGAAGCTATGGGAATTGCTACTTTAGTTGGAGGAACTATAGTAATCCCTCATTTGCGTAGAGCGTATGAATTTTGGGAAGCTTTAGAAAATAATTAATGTAACAATACATCAATGTAACAATCAACCAATTGCTACATTTACTAATTGATTAATTTACACATTTAGAAATGATATTAAAAGCAGATAACCTAATCAAAACCTACAAAGGCCGTAGTGTTGTAAAAGGAATTTCAGTAGAAGTAAACCAAGGCGAAATTGTAGGACTTCTAGGCCCAAACGGAGCAGGAAAAACAACTTCTTTTTACATGATTGTAGGCTTAGTAAAACCTAATTCCGGGAGCATTCATTTGGACAACTTAGATATTACTGATTATCCTATGTACAAAAGAGCACAAGCAGGGATTGGCTATTTAGCTCAAGAAGCCTCTGTTTTTAGAAAACTAAGTATCGAAGACAACATTTTAAGCGTATTACAATTAACCAATCTTTCCAAAGCCGAACAAGAAGCTAAGATGGAAAGTTTAATTGCTGAATTTAGTTTAGAACACATTCGTACGAATCGAGGCGATTTACTTTCGGGAGGTGAAAGACGTCGTACCGAAATAGCGCGTTGTTTGGCTACCGACCCAAAATTCATCTTATTAGACGAACCTTTTGCTGGAGTTGACCCCGTAGCGGTTGAAGACATCCAGCGTATTGTGGCACAATTGAAAAACAAAAACATTGGCATTCTAATTACCGACCATAACGTTCAAGAAACCTTAGCAATAACCGATAAAACCTACTTAATGTTTGAAGGAGGTATTCTTAAAGCAGGAGTTCCTGAAGAACTGGTAGAAGACGAAATGGTACGTCGCGTGTATCTAGGACAAAACTTCGAATTACGAAAAAAGAAATTAGAATTCTAATCTTGCGAAAGATGGAAGAACCAAGCAAAGAAACGCTAGAGAAATGGCATAAAGACCCCAATAATTGGAAATTGGGCTTTTTGTATTACAACAAAGAAGACAAGCGATTACTATCTCCAAAAAGAATCGAATGGATGGGATTAACAATTAATTTTGCTAATCCAAAATCTATTTTACTACTAATCCCTATACTATTATTCTTTGGATTAATTATGTTCTCAGCCCTATTAAAACAATAAATTTCAACCCAGTTTATTCATTTTAGAAAAGGCATTAACTGCTATTGAAAGCAATACGTACAACACAATTACTAAAGGTATTCCCGCATACTGAAAAAATAGCACCAACACTACCGAACTCAATAAAAATCCCAATTGGAGCGCATTTCCTTTCCAACTGAATTTCTTGATTTTCAATGAAAATAACGGGATTTCGGCATTTAGCATATACACACTGAACAAACTAATCCCTAATAAAACCCAAGGATTAGTCAGCAATTCCAAAACTAACATCGAATCAGAATACAGTAGCACTAAAGGCAAGCTGATAATAAACAACGTATTGGCTGGAGTAGGCAAACCTATAAACGAATCGGTTTGACGGGTATCAATATTAAAATTAGCCAAACGATAACACGATCCTAAAGTAATCAAAAATCCTAAAAAAGGCCAGGGTTCAACAGCCCATCCCCATTGCGGATACGAACTAGAACTTGCTAGTAATTGATACATCACTATACCGGGAACCACCCCACTGGTTACCATATCAGCTAAGGAATCCAATTGCAATCCAAGCGGACTTGTAACCTGAAACAATCGTGCAAAAAAACCATCAAAAAAATCAAGAAAAATTCCTAAACTAACAAAATAAAAAACCATTTCATAGTCTTTATTCAAAGCAAATACAGCCGCCACACAACCACAAAAAAGATTCAGTAGCGTAATGGCATTAGGAATATGTTTTTTAATAGTCATCATAATATAAATATACCAATCGTTGAGAGCAAATTTAATACAATAAGTTCATGCGAGAGAGATTTCGGCAACGTTTTTTTATTGTGCTCTTTTCATACGCTATTATTTCAAGTCTATAACTCAATTCACTTCATAAAAAAAGAGTATTTTTGACATCAATAAATACAGCCCTTTATTACTCATTATGAAGCATCGCCTACTGAAGAACATATTCTTACTATCTTTTTTGTATTGGAGTATCCAATTCGGTTTCGCACAACCTATTACCCTATCTAAAGAGGCAAAAGCGAGTGTACTTACTTGTGGTACTAGCAATGAAATCTATGCTTTATTCGGACACACTGCTATTCGAATCAATGACAAACCAAATGGAATTGATGTGGTATACAATTATGGAGCATTTGATTTTAGCACGACTAATTTTGCTTTAAAATTTGTTAAAGGCAATCTTCATTATTTTGCTGTAGCCAATTCATACACTGACTTTATTGCTAATTACACCTATGAAAAACGATCGGTTTACGAGCAAGAACTCAACCTTTCAGGAGTACAAATACAACAATTATTCTATAACTTAAACCAATCATTACTGCTAGAAAACAGAGAATACATCTACAAATTCATTGACCAAAATTGTACTTCCATGGCGGTAGATGTGCTCAACCGTTCCTTAAACCAACCACTCATTGTCAAAAAAGGCGATACCAATCAAACGTACCGAACAATTTTATTTCCCTATTTTGATAATCATTTTTACGAGCAATTAGGTACTAGTATCATCTTTGGAACAAAAACAGACCAACCAGGCACAGCCATCTTTTTGCCTTTTGAGCTCCAAAAAAGTCTAAACCAAATCAAACTAAATCAACACCCAATTGTAAAAGAAACTAAAACCCTACTAGAATTTGCGCCAGAACCCAACTACTCTTGGTGGAACAATTGGTATACCTATCTTCTATTTTTAGCGCTTATAATTGGCCTTAACAAAAAGAGTATTGACAAAATTTACCTCACCATTATCGCAACTCTAGGAATAGTATTCGTTTTTTTAGGAATCTATTCAACCCACTTAGAATTAGCCAACAACTACAACATCTTACTGTTCAATCCATCGATTTTAGTGTTGCTCTATTTCGTAAAAACAAATCATACAAAGTGGATAAAATACACGCTAGTATTCAACTTAATTGCATTAGGAAGCTACACCCTACTGCTACTTAACAAAGCACACCTTTGCATAGTAGCCCCTTTGATCATCACTAACGGAATTCTATTGGTAAGACGTTTTTGGAAATAAACAAGGAACGATATACGATATTGGATATACGATATTGGATATACGACTTACGAACCACAAGACATTCCCCTCTCAAGAGGGGCTAGGGGTGTGTTTAAGATATACAAAGTACGATATTAGATATACGATATACGAAGTACGATATACGATTTACGAATCACAAGACGTTCCCCTCTCAAGAGGGGCTAGGGGTGTGTTTAAAATATACAAAGTACGGTATTAGATATACGAGGTACGGAGTAAAAGTTCAATATCCAATCCCGACGCTTCGGGACAATAGTAGCATAAAGAACTACGAATTTTGAACAACAACAGACAACAAACAACAGACAACAGACAACCAATAACAGACAACAGATAACAGACAACTGCCACTCTATTTTCCAAAAAAATCCTTCAAAATAATTTTGGTAAACTTTCTAGCACCTTCATCGTTCAAATGTCCACAAGAAGAGAAATACTGGTCGCCTTCAACGGCATTCTCATAATTGTAAATCTCAGGATATTTTGCTTTTACTTTATTAAAATAATCCATGCCTTTTACATTGGAACACATAGGCGTCATTAAGGAAATTAATCGAATATGATGCGCCTTACAAATGGCTTTGATTTCTTTGTAGTATTTATTATCTAAGGGTTGTAAAGCTCGAATGTCATTTTTCATATTCCCTTTTTTCTTACCACTCAAAGGATGATACCCTAAATTTTCCAAATAATTAGTAGGAACACCTCGCCAACTTCGATACAATTCCCTGAATCCAATCTTAGCATCAAATGCAAGATAACGATAAAACGGAATATAATATAACTTCCAAAAGTCTTCCTCTTGAGCAAAATGAGTTTTTACAATCTCCGAATCGTGCAAATACGGTAAAAATTGAGCCGAAATTCCCGCATCTCTTTTCTCATTAGCCAAATTCATATCGGTTTCAAGAATCAAATTCTTGATTTCAAATTGACGTTCCATCATCAATTTCAACAACAAGGAAGCCTCAAACAAATGCGAAGCACTCATCCCGTAATTGAACGTCTTAATCCCTTTTTCTTCAAATAGTGGTGCTACAAAATGATTATTCGCTCGGGAAGAACCTAAAAAAACCACATCATACTGTTGTGGAGGGGCATGGTATATAAACTCTATCTTACCTCGAGTGGACGATTGTTGAAAAACTTTAGTATACAACCAATCCAAAACTACTGCTAACAATAAAACAGTCAATACTATAAAGACAAGTAACCGTATAAACTTTCTCATTAAAATTGGAAATAAATAAATTCTTTATAATCCGAATAGGTCCCTAATGCTATAATAGCAGCCAAACAAAGTACGAGTTTCAAACCACTATACTTTCCTGAAATAGGTTCCACTTGGGTACGCGAATTCCATTCAACAATAACAAATGTTAGAATTAAAAACAATAGTTCGTAATTGTAGCGTTCATTTTTTAAAAACTGTGAACTAAACCGTTGGTCTGTGAATATTTGCTGAATATAACGCAACGCCTGTCCTATCGAATTGGCTCTAAAGAAAATCCAGGCCAAACAACTCAACAAAAACGTACTTAGAATACTTCCCACAACACGAACCGAATGCCAATCACGACTTAAAACTACCGTTTCCATATGGTTACGATTTCGTTTCAGCAGTAACAAAGGCAAAAAATACACCGCATTAATCAATCCCCAAGCGATGAACGTCCAATTGGCACCATGCCAAAAACCACTCACCAAGAAAATAATAAACGTATTGCGGATTTTCATACCCATACCGCCGCTACTCCCTCCTAACGGAATGTACAAATAATCTCGAAACCATGACGAAAGCGAAATATGCCAACGACGCCAAAATTCAGCTATATCTCTCGAAAAATAAGGATAATTAAAATTACGTAATAAATCAATCCCAAACAATTTTGACATTCCTAACGCCATATCCGAATACCCAGAAAAATCTCCGTAAATCTGAAAGGCAAAATAAATAGCTCCCAATAGTAAGGATAGCGAATTCATATTGGGATAATAATCAAAAATAGCATTAGCATAGGTAGCACAAGTATCAGCAATAACCACTTTTTTAACTAATCCCCACAAAAATTGATAAACCCCTTCCCTCGCTTTTTCAAAATCAAAATGACGTTTGATTTTTACTTGAGGCAACAAATGAGTAGCACGCTCAATAGGTCCAGCTACTAAAAGCGGAAAGTAACTCACGAAAAGCGAATAATCGACAAAATTGGTTTCGGCTTTAATGCGTTTCAAATAGATATCAATCACATAGGACAACCCATGGAAGGTATAAAACGAAATCCCAACAGGTAATACAACATTCAACAGTAACGGACTTGTCGACCAGCCTATTGAATTCAAAGCTTCTGAAAGAGAGCTAGCGAAAAAATTATAGTACTTAAAAATGCCTAAAAAACCTAAATTAACGCTGATACTCAACCAAAACCAAAACTTTCTTCCCCTTTCTGTGGTACCTTTTTCAATTCGGAGACCCGTATAATAATCCAAGAAAGTAGAAAAAACCAACAAGAATAAAAAGCGCCAATCCCAACAGGAATAAAAATAATAACTCGCTATAATCAATACCGCATTCTGACTGTTTTTGGTTTTATTAAATACAAACCAATACAACACAAAGACCATGGGTAAAAAAATCGCAAAGGATAACGAATTAAAAAACATAAATGTGGGTATCGAAATTAAAAAACGCGAAATTAAGATATATTCTTTTTACAAACTAATTTTATATACGAGGTACTAGGTACGATATACGACTTACGAACCACAAGACGTTCCCCTCTCAAGAGGGGCTAGGGGTGTGTTTAAAATATACAAAGTACGGTATTAGATATACGAGGTACGATATACGACTTACGAACCACAAGACATTCCCCTCTCAAGAAGGGCTAGGGGTGTGTTTAAAATATACAAAGTACGGTATTAGATATACAAAGTACGATATACGACTTACGAACCACAAGACATTCCCCTCTCAAGAGGGGTTAGGGGTGTGTTTAAAATATACATAGTACGATATACGAAATGCGAGGTACGAAGTAAAAGTTCAATCCCGACGCTTCGGGACAATAGTAGCATAAAGAACTAGGAATTTTGAACAACAACAGACAACAGACAACAAACAACAACCAACAACAAAACCTCGCGCCCTAGCGCCTTTGTGGCTATAAACAAAAAATCCCCAAAGAATAACTCTCCAGGGATTACTATTAAAATCGTAACTATTTACTTCTTATTTGTCTAAAACAGCAAAATTAGAATTCATACTCTTGAATTCAGGTACAATTTTTTTCATTTGAGATACGATGGCATCATTATCAAAAACATTCGACCCTGTAATTAATTCAACAATATCTTGATGCAGTTCTTCAAACTCTTCTTCTTTCTCCTGAGCGATCATAATTTTTTCATGATAGGTTGGAATTGTTTTAGCTGTATCATTCAAAAGCTCTTCGTATAACTTTTCACCTGGTCGAAGCCCTATTTCCTCAATCGCAATGTCTACATTAGGAATAAATCCTGCCAACTTAATCATTTTATGCGCTAAATCATAAATCCTAACAGGTTTACCCATATCAAAAATATAAATCTCTCCTCCATTCCCCATGGCACCTGCTTCCAAAACCAATTGACAAGCTTCGGGTATAGTCATAAAATAACGTATAATATCCTTGTGCGTGATTGTTACAGGTCCTCCTGCTGCAATTTGTTTTGTAAACAATGGCACTACAGAACCGTTAGACCCTAATACATTTCCAAAACGGGTAGTGATAAATTTAGTGATCACCCCTGTATTTTCTTTTTTATGTTTCCACTGTAATGATTGAACATATTTTTCGGCAATACGCTTACTCGCCCCCATTACATTAGAAGGATTCACCGCTTTATCGGTAGAAACCATAACAAACTTAGCCACACCATACTTACAAGACAAATCTGCAACATTCTTTGTGCCTTTAACATTCGTAACAATAGCTTGTGCAGGGTTATCTTCCATCAACGGTACGTGTTTATAAGCAGCCGCATGGTATACCACCTGTGGTTGATAGGTAGCAAAGACAGATTCCATGGCTTTTTTACTTCGCACATCTGCAATCAAACTATGAATAATCGTAGTTGTTGCTAACGATTTTGTTTCTAAAGTCAATTGATGTAACGGTGTCTCTGCCTGATCGAGCATCAAAATTTCCTTAGGCTCAAAACTTAATACTTGTCTAACAATTTCACTTCCTATCGATCCTGCAGCACCTGTAATTAGAACTACTTTATCTTTCAATTGTTCCGAAATAGTACAATTATCTAACACTATAGGCTTTCGTTCTAACAAATCCTCAATCTGAATGTTCTTAATTTTTTGGGAAATCTCTTTTTGATTCTCCCAATTAGTAATTAATGGAACCGTGAAAACTTTATAATTGTACTCCAAACATTGATCTACAATTTGAACTTGCTCTTCCTTAGTCAAACTTTTGTCTGCAATAATTACTCCCTCAGCACTCATGGATCGCAATAAAGCAGATAATTTTTTTTTCTGTGCAAAAATAGGGAGATCCAGCATTCGTTTAGACGTATTTTGATTGTGATGATCTACAAATCCAAGTACTTTAAATCGAGCTGGTATTTCGGAATTTAAGGCATTTGCAACAGACAAGGCATTCGCATCGGTACCATATATAATGGTTCTTACTAATTTTTGTTTCGAACTATCCGAAAAATACAATTCAAAGGTGCGCTTTACAAGTACACGGTATAAAAACAAACCACAAAATGAAAATAATGTATTGATTAACAATGCAGTGTTTAATATAATTTTTTCTTGGAATCTAAACTCATAAACCAAATTAAAAATCAAGAAAAAAACTAATACAAAAACTTGTGAGAAAAGTAATTTTACAGCATCAATATAAGAAGAATGACGAATGATTCCAGAATAGGTCCTAAAAATCCAAAAGGAAAAAACATTAACTAATAAAAAGAACCCAATAAACGCTTCCAAATGAGGTGTAATTACAAAATCAACCCCTGTGCCTCTAAACAACAAAAAGTTAAACACACAAGCTGCTAATAGTACCCCAAAATCAATTGAAAATATAATCCAACGAGGTAAATAATTTAAACTTCTAATATTAAACCGTAAGTTTTCTCTTGAAAAAAACGACAATAAATGAATTTCTTTTTTAGACATACTGATATTCAAACAACTAGAAGATTAATACTTTCTAATTTGTATTATTTACTATATACAAACTAACCAAAAATAAACAATTTAAACGAAATAAAATTATTTTTCACCTGTCAATCCCTCCTAAATCTTATAATTTATTCTTTATTAATCCCAATAGATAGTCGCCATACCCTGATTTTCGTAAAGGTATTGCAATTTTTTGTAATTGTTCTGAACTAATGAATCCTTGACGCCAAGCAATCTCCTCAATACAGCCTACTTTTAGTCCTTGACGTTCTTCCAATACCTGAACAAATTGTCCTGCTTGCATCAAACTAGCAAAGGTACCTGTATCCAACCAAGCCGTCCCTCTACTTAAAATACCCACTTTCAATTTGCCTTGTTGTAAATATTCCTTATTGACATCAGTAATTTCATATTCACCTCGAGCCGAGGGTTGAATATTCTTCGCAATCTCCACCACTGAGTTGTCATAAAAGTACAAACCAGGTACCGCATAATTGGATTTCGGTTCCAAAGGTTTTTCTTCTATCGAAAGCGCTTTGAATTCTTGATCAAACTCCACCACTCCATAGCGCTCAGGGTCTGAAACATGATACGCAAAAACTACGCCTCCATCGGGTTGCGTATTCGAACGTAATAATTCCTGCATATTAGCCCCAAAGAAGATATTATCGCCCAATACCAAAGCCACTGAATCATTCCCTATAAAATCGGCCCCGATAACAAAAGCTTGTGCTAAACCATTAGGGACCGCTTGCTCGGCATAACTAAATTGGCACCCAATATGAGATCCATCACCCAATAATTTTTTAAAATTAGGCAAGTCATGAGGAGTTGAAATAATTAAAATCTCATGAATTCCCGCCATCATTAAAGTAGATAACGGATAATATATCATCGGCTTGTCATAGACAGGCATCATCTGCTTGCTCATTGCCAACGTTAAGGGATGCAATCGAGTACCGGATCCTCCGGCGAGTATAATTCCTTTCATAGGTTCTAATTTTACGAATTACTCGAATTATTCGAATTAAGTATTCTTTTATAGGTTAAGGAGGGAGTGCCAAAATTAATCAATAGTCCCAATTCCATATTCGTGCATTTTAAATAATTCTGCAGTTGTGCATAAAATACCGAAGGCATATGAGCTACTGCTTTCAATTCAACAACAATACTATCATAGCAAACAAAATCGGCTCTATAGTGCTTTTTCAGTTGTACACCTTCATAATACAAATCCAATTGCACTTGTCTTTTATAAGGAATGTTTTGACTGACAAACTCTTTTTCTAAAACCTCTTCATACACAGCTTCCAGAAATCCAGCACCTAATGCTCGGTGTACTTTCATACAAGCTCCAACAATAGCGTAGCTTTCGTCTTTATATAATATTTTGGAGGGGGCATCCATTATCAATTCGTTTAATTCGTATTAATTCGTGTCATTCGTCTTTTAATTCGCGTATTGCTTCTCATAATAACTCGCATACGCTCCCGAAGTCACATTATCCAACCATTTTTGATTGTTTAAATACCAATTAACAGTGCGCTCTAATCCTTCTTCAAATGTAACCGACGGTTTCCAACCCAACTCTTTATTAATTTTAGTAGCATCAATGGCATAACGCAAATCGTGTCCTGGGCGGTCCTTCACATAGGTAATCAATTGGGCTGAAGTACCTGCTGGCCGACCTAATTTTTCGTCCATGATTTGACACAACAATTTCACCAAATCGATATTTTGCCATTCGTTAAAACCACCAATGTTATAAGTATCATGATTGACTCCTTTATGAAAAACCAAATCAATAGCCACAGCGTGATCTTCTACAAACAACCAATCACGGGTATATTTCCCATCACCATAGACTGGTAACGGCTTGTTATGAATAATATTGTTAATAAAAAGTGGAATCAATTTTTCAGGAAAATGAAAAGGTCCATAATTATTTGAACAATTGGTCAACACATAAGGCAAGCCATAGGTCTCACCGTAAGCGCGAACAAAATGATCCGAACTCGCTTTCGATGCCGAATAAGGCGAATTAGGGTCGTAAGCCGTAGTTTCGGTAAACAAGCCTTCGGTACCCAAACTACCGTACACCTCATCGGTACTAATATGATAAAAACGCTTTCCTTCCATAGTGTCTTTCCAAATGGTTTTCGCAGCATTCAATAAGTTCATGGTACCGATCACATTGGTTTTCACAAAGGCCAATGGATCCGTAATCGATCGATCCACATGCGACTCTGCTGCCAAATGCAACACCCCATCAAACTGATGTTCGGCAAATAAGGCATCAATAAATGGAGCATCTACGATATCCCCTTTCACAAAAGTATAATTTGGTGCGTTTTCGATATCGGCAATGTTTTCTAAATTACCAGCATAAGTCAAGGCATCCAAATTATAAATTTGATAATTCGGATATTGATTGACAAATCGTCTCACCACATGAGACCCAATAAATCCGGCTCCGCCGGTGATGAGTATTTTTTTCATTTTTAATTACAAATTTTTCTAATTACACGAATTAACGCGAAATATTTCAGAGTATTTTAATTGATTATTATAAATTATTTTAGCTTGCCAAAATTAATCGAAATCCTAGGGTTATTTTAGTTCATTCAAAAACTATATTCTCAGAATCTAATCCCATAATTCGAATTAATTCGTGTCAATTCGCGTCAATTCGTAACAATCCCATACATCTTTCCAAACTCTCCCGATACCCCGGAACCAAAACCCCAAAGGTAGTTGCAATTTTAGATTTATCCAATAACGAATAACGCGGTCGCTTCGCTGGGGTAGGATAATCTGAACTTGGGATTCCTGAAACAACACAATTAAATCCACCAATTTCTTGAATGGCCAGCGCAAATTCATACCAACTAATTCCCCCTTCATTCGAATAATGATAGATACCCGCTTGCCAATTAGGATGTGATAGAATAGTCATAATAGCTTGCGCCAAATCGGCGGCATAAGTAGGACTCCCTATTTGGTCATTCACTACGCTCAAACTATCGCGTTCCTGCATCAACCGACACATGGTTTTGACAAAATTATTCGCAAAATGCGAATATACCCAAGAAGTTCGAATGATTATCGCTTCTGGATTTTCTCTCAAACAGACTTGTTCTCCAGCCAATTTGGTTTGTCCATAGACATTAATCGGGGCAGTAGGAGCTTCTTCATCCAAAGCCGTACTCGAATTCCCATCAAATACATAATCCGTAGAAATGTGTACCAATCGGCAATCATGACTCGCGCTCCATTGCGCCATAATTCCCACAGCTTGATGATTTAATACATCCGCTAATTCCGTTTCTGTTTCGGCGCGATCCACAGCGGTATAAGCTGCACAATTGATGAGGATTTTCGGTTGAATCTCATCCAAAGTATTGGATATAAATTCCAAATCACTCAAATCCAAAATGGTACGATCGGCAAACACCCATTCGAATTGCGAATAGTGGCTTGACAATTCCTTCAATTCAGATCCTAATTGTCCATTGGCGCCTGTTACTAGTATTTTTTTCATTTTTTTTACAAATTGCTCTAATTACACGAATTAAAACGAATTAACTCCATACATTGCTCCGTTATGCTTCGACTCGGTTCGTTATTCGTAAATCGTAATTCAACCCATGATTCACAAACTACAATACATTCCCCTCTTGAGAGGGGTTAGAGGTGTGTTAAATTAGTAAAATATTATTTCTAGAATCAGGATCTCAGTTTGCACTTCCCGATTTACAATCTACTTAATATGCTGTTAGGATCGATATGTAACCTTGAAAAAGCAAACCATTTCTTTCCCAAATCTTTGACGGAAGCGCCTAAATGATAGACCTGATTTTCGTCTATAATTAGAAATCGATCATGAGATTTCTTCTCTATCTCCACACCTACTGGTTCATACTGTGCATTATGCTTTTTGATATCCAACTGGAATTGAGGTGTTATTTTTTCTGTATAAATTGTTGCTATAACAGAATCATTACGTTTAGAAAGTAATAGTAAAACAGTTTCGTCTACATAATTATCAATAAGGATAATTGACTTTTTTGCTGATTTAACAAGATCTGAAACAAATACATAAGCATCAAACAACTGGCCTTCAAAAAATATTCCTTGTTGAGCTGGAAGTTTGGCATGTAGCAATTGTTCTATTTTAAAATCATGTTCGAATACTCTTTTCTCTATGGCTTCTACTCTATGTTGAAGCGCATATCCTTTTAACAAATAGGACTTCAAAACTTCGTTGGCCCATATACGAAATTGGGTACCCGTTTTAGATTTTACTCTATAGCCTACTGAGATAATAACATCTAAATTATAGATTTTCGTTTTGTATTTTTTGCCATCTACTGCAGTTAGTAAGAAATCCTTACTAACTGAAATGGGATTTAACTCTTGCTCCATAAATATGTTCTTTATGTGTAGCGTAATATTATTTCTTGTAGTTTGAAATAATTCTGCCATTTGCAATTGAGTTAACCAAACGGTTTCATCTTCAATTCGTACTTCTCTATTTGATTGGGAGTACTTTCTGATTGATATGTAATTATTGTTTTTTCATCCATAACGGGGCTTTTTATGGTTTATATAATTATTTATTAAGTTGGGAAATCAATAAGTGACGCTAACTTCGTAGATCGTAAATTGTTACATTTTCAAATCGTACTTCGTAAATCACACTTCGTATATCGTAAATCGTATATCGAATATCGTATATTCTTTAAGCATATAAGTCATATAATGAAATATAAGAAAGTCGCTTCAGACTAAAAATCAACATTCCTTGTTCCGTGTTCAAAATTCGTTATTAAATAAATGTTGAATAACGAATGTTGAATATTGAATATTGAACTTCGTAAATCGTATATCGTAAATCTAAAACACACCCCTAGCCCCTTTAAAGAGGGGAACGTCTAGCGCTAAATAGACGAATTGCTACATTTTCAAATTAGCACATTTTCAAATCGTAAATCGTAAATCGAATATCGTAAATCTAAAACTCGCTATTACACCCCTCTATCCCCGGCAATACCAAATCCTTATCCGAAACAATCGCTTCTTTGAGGTCCATTCCCCAGTCAATCCCTAGAGCAGGATCGTCAAAACGAATCCCGCCTTCACTGGCTTTGTTATAAAACTGATCGCATTTGTACAACACCACTGCCGTTTCACTAATGACCGAAAAACCATGGGCAAAACCATGCGGAATCAACAATTGTTTTTTGTTTTCAGCCGACAAACGAATCGCATAATGCTGCCCATAAGTTGGCGATTGTTTTCGAATATCTACCGCTACATCGATGATTTCTCCCTGGAGTACACGTACCAATTTGGTTTGAGCAAAAGGCGGATTTTGATAATGCAAGCCTCTCAGAGTACCGCGTTTAGAAAACGACTGATTGTCCTGAACAAAATTAATTGTAATTCCTTGTGAGGCCAAAGTATTTTGATTGTAGGCCTCAAAAAAATACCCACGTGTATCTTCAAATACGGTAGGATTAATAATTACTAAATCTTGTATTGGGGTCGTTTCTATAGTCATTGTTATCGGTTATCGGTTATCGGTTATCGGTTATCGGTTGTCTGTTGTTGGTTGTCTGTTGTTGGTTGTCTGTTGTTGGTTGTCTGTCATTGCGAACATAGTGAAGCAATCTCAAAATGAAGCCTGCCAACCGCAGGCAGGCAATCTCTATTTCTCTAATTTCTTTAATCTGTGCTCTTTTTTTGTTATTTTCTTTGCGATCTTAGCGCTTGCTTTGCGTACTTTGCGGTTAAATAATAACCATATAAGACATATAAGAAAATAGAAGAAGTCACTTCGCTCAATTCAAATTCAGATAAGTTAATCGTACCATTAAGAAATTAAGTTGCATTAAGATTATTCTTTTTGTGAACCTCCGTGCTGTTATCCTGAGCTAGGCGAAGGACTTTGTGGACTTTGTGGTTAAAAATCTTAAACCATAAAATCATTTAAGCAAATGGCTTCACACAAGAAAATCAACTGAACACTTAA